>JAABUQ010001410.1_pt1 | contig 51789 bp, 50 predicted proteins | sample 5560001 | NCBI WGS metagenome assembly JAABUQ01 (sample SAMN10711888, study PRJNA513371) | rock metagenome | isolation source: Antarctica rocks | place: Antarctica: Victoria Land, Finger Mt nord | collected 2015-12-18
GCTTCGCCGATCAGGGTGAGCTTTGGCGTCGCAGCCCAGGTCGCGTAGGTGTCGAAGATGTGCTCACGTCCATTCGGGGCAGGTGAGATGTTCGTCGTCGGCAGGCCGGGTTGTGTGGGTGAGGTGGGCAGGCCTGGGTTCAGCGTGGGCTGCACGTCCCGCGCCTCTTCGCCGAAATAGTAATTTACGTTCCAACTCAAAGTTTTTGCGGGCTTCAGCGTGAAGAGGACTGCCTGCGATTTGAAGCCATTCAGATCTTCCGTATCGTTCGCGCCGTTTACCAGCCAGTAGGCCACGTTGACCTTGGGCGTGACATTGTAGTTGGCCCGCAGCCCCATGTGATAGAAGGGCAGGTAATTGAAGCTGTATGCACGAGAGTAGGCGACCTGATCCTTGGTGTAGTTCCCCTCGTTCCCGAGCGAACTGGCAAATTTGCCGAAGTCAATCTGTAGTCCCGAGCCGACCGGCGCGAGATAGGTGCCGTAGGCTTGAAACAGATTGCGCCACACCTGTGGTCGCTGTTCGTTGACGCTTGATCCCTGCAGCGTTTCCGTCGCTTGGCCGAACTGTAGATCGACGCGGCCACCGAAGCGCTCCGTGATGGTCGGCAGGTGCTCCAGGATAAAGCTCGCCTGATTGAGGTTGAAGCTGTTGCTGGTGACGTCATACGCCCGCAGGAGATTGACACGACCGACCGGCTGATTGAAGTTGTAGCCATAGTAGCCGTCAATACCCAGGTTAATAGTCGTACCGCGAAAAAACGACAAGGTGGGCGCGTCTTCCGTCGTCAGTACGGGAGGCGCTGCCGAACCCGCAGTTGCAGCCGAGCTGGTCGGACTGAAGACGGGGGCTCCATCTGAAGGAGTGGAGGTGCTCGACTCGTCGTTCCCCAGACCGCGAGGCACGACATGATGGCCTTCGGCCTCCAGGATCGAGAGCCGCGCAGAGATGCGGTCAAGATCCTTATGCAGTTCGCGGATTTCAGTGTCGCGATCGACTCTGGTGTCCTGCGATTGTGGAGTTGCGGTCTGCGCCGACAGAAGCGCCGCGATACAGAACGGAAGGAGACTGGGCAAAAACAGTATTGGAGACTTCATCTTTCGCCTCGAACTTCATTTGAAGTCCGAAGGGCGTAGAAAATTCGTAGAAAATTCGTAAAGAATTCATAAGTTTAGCAGCGGGGGCCGAAGCTATTCTCTTGTTGCTCCATCTGGGCGCAAACGGTAGCCTACCCAGGGTTCGCTCTGAATAAAGCTCTGCCCCTCACCGCTGCCCAGTTTCTTGCGCAATTGGCCGACCAGCACGCGCAGGTACTCGGGCTGGTCTTCGCCTGCCGGTCCCCAGATAGACCGTAGCAGCACCTTGTGTGTCATCACGCGTTCAGAGTTACGAAGCAACAGGGCAAGAAGATCAAACTCTTTCGGTGTGAGGTGCAGCTCCTGCCCGCGAAGGCTCACGGTGTGGGCTTCGGCGTCCAGCATGAAGTCGCCTACCTCGATCCGGGAGATGTCCGGCTCCGGTTCGGCATTGCGGCGAAGCTGCGTCCGCACCCGTGCTAGCAGCTCCGGCATGCTAAAAGGCTTGGTGAGGTAATCATCTGCACCCTCATCCAGTGCATTCACCTTCATCGCATCCGTGTCGCGGACGCTGAGCACGATAATGGGTGTATTGGCTATGCGCCGCACTGCCTGTGTCAGCTCCAGGCCGTTCATCTCCGGCATCACGAGATCCGTAATGATCAGGTCCGGGTGCTCCGCCTCGAAGCGCTCAAATCCTTCCAGGCCATTGTTGGCAATGACAACGGAATAACCGCTGCTTTGCAGTGAAGTGCGCAGCATCCGGGTAATCTGCCGTTCGTCGTCCACCACCAGGATGCGCTTCAATGAGTCTCCTGCGTGACGATGTGCAAATCGACGTGCGGGGCTTCCGCCATGAATCTCTGCAGGGCCAAGTAGTAGATATAGGAACGTAATCCATGCGTTGCGGAGCGACCGACGATGGCTTGTGTAATCCGATGCTCGCGTATAAACGAGGCTGTAGTGCGGGCTGTGTCCTTTCCTGTCAGGTTCACTACCTGCGCCCCGAGGTTGCTTGCAAGTTGCAAGCCGACATCGAGCGCTCGCTTGCGCTCGGCATCGGAGTCGCAATCGCTGGCCACGTGCAATACATAGAATTCGGCATTGAGAGCCTCAGCTAACCGGGCTCCACGCGCGATCAGGTCCCGAGCCTGTGTGTTGGAACTAATGCAGACGGCCACTTTCTCCGCCACAATCCACTGGGAGCCAAGCCGCTTGCGCTTCACGTAATCGTCGAGAGTGCGATCCACGGCGCGAGTGACACGCTGTAAGGCCAATTCGCGGAGGGCGATTAGATTGCCACGCCGGAAGAAGTTGGACAGTGATCGCTCCACACGTTCCGGCGGGTAGATGTCGCCACGCCGCATGCGCGTGACGAGTGCCTCCGGTGTCAAATCGCTAATAACGATCTCGTCGGCTCGATCGAGCACCCAGTCGGGTACCTGCTCCCGCACGCTGATGCCAGTAAGCGCTTGCACGCGCGGCGCTAAGCTCTCCACGTGCTGGATATTGACCGTGCTCAGAACGTCGATCTTGTTTTCCAAAAGCAGCAGCACGTCTTCGTAACGTTTGGGAAATCGGCTGCCTTCGATATTTGTGTGGGCCAGTTCGTCAATAAGCGCCACCTGAGGCGAGCGGGCCAACACGGCGTCCACATCCATCTCGGAGAAAAGAGTTCCTTTGTACTCCACTTCGCGGCGGGGCACTTGGTCCAACTTGCCGGCAAGCTCGGCTGTGCCGCTTCGGCCATGTGTCTCGACAACGCCGACAACAACGTCCTCGCCTCGACTCCGGCGTCGGATCCCCTCGCTCAACATGCTGAATGTCTTGCCGACACCGGGAGCATAGCCCAAAAAGACCTTGAAGCGGCCACTCTGTTTCTCTGTGTCGCTCGCGAGGAGCCAGTCTTCGGGTGTCTTGCGTGTTTGATCCCGTTCTTCGGCCACGTCGTAAAATGCTCCTCATGAAGTCGCGCCATTCCATTGCAGTAACCCGTTGGGTCCTGGCCTTCGGCGCTCTCGGCGGAATTATAGTCGCCTACCGGCACTGGCTCCATGTCAACCCAACAACCGTTGCCCTCACGTTGTTACTGTTCATTCTTCTGCTGGCAGCGCGCTGGAGCCTTCGTTACGCTGTCGCAATCTCTCTGGTGGCGACTGCCTGTTATAACTTCTACTTCCTGCCGCCGATCGATACATTTACCATCTCCGATCCGCAGAACTGGTTGGCTCTCTTCGCCTTTCTTGCTACCAGTGTCATAGGAAGCCGACTCTCCCAAAAGGCACGCGATGAGGCGGAACAGGCGCGTATTCGGCAGCGCGAGTTGGAGGTACTGTTTACCTTGAGCCGTGAACTCTTACAGACCGAGAACGTGGCGGAACTCGTCAACGCGCTGCCGGAACTTACCAATCGAGTCTCGCGTGCAGATTCGGTGGTGCTTTACCTGCTGGACGGCGATCGCCTTTACCAGGCCGGATTGCAACCGATGCCTGGGGTCGAACGGCCTCATTTCCGGCAACTTGCCTTGACCCTTTCCGGACCGGAAACAACACCCGACCAGGAGACCCGCATTCCGTTGCGTGCAGGGGTACGCCCGCGAGGTCTGTTGATCCTCACCGGGCCCCGGCTCTCTTCCGAGACCTTCCAAGCCATCGGCGGCCTCGTCTCGATTGCACTAGATCGCGCCCAGGCTCTGGAAGACGTAGCCAGGAGCGAGGCCAATAAGGAAAGCGAACGGCTGCGGACGTTGATCCTCGATTCGATCACACACGAGTTGCGCACACCTCTTACTTCGATCAAGGGAGCAGCCAGCACCCTGCTCTCCACAGAAAATGTCAGTAAGGAGGACCGCCGCGAGCTCCTGACCATTGTGGACGAAGAAGCCGATCGGCTCAATCGCCTGGTTGGACAAGCCGTCGAGATGGCGCAGATCGAAGCGCAGGAGGTCCACATGAACTTCGCCCCAGTCGCGGTGGCTGACTTGGTGAAACAAGCACGAGAGAGCTGCGCCTGGGTCTCCAGTACGCATCCAGTAACGGTAAATCTGCCGATTCTCCCCAAAGTCTCCGCCGATGCCGAGATGATCAGTAAGTTGCTTTGCAACCTGCTTGAGAACGCAGCGAAATATTCGAACCCGGAGTCGCCCATCTTCATTTCTGCGGAGCAAAAGGATGGCTATGTTTTGACCAGCGTTGCCGACCGTGGTATCGGCATCGATCCTGCCGAGCAGGGGCTAATCTTTGACCGTCTGTACCGTTCCCGCTTGAATGGTGGAAGCACTCCGGGAACTGGCATGGGCCTGGCAATTAGCCGTGCGATCATTGAATCTCATCACGGCAGCCTGACAGTAACCAGTCAACTAGACCACGGCTCGGTATTTACCTTTAGCCTTCCAGTCCCGCAATAGCGCAAGCCTTGACAAGGTACTTTCAAGAGCGGCAATAAAACACATGCTCCACCGAGCAGTCGGAACTGAGTTCGGAGTTCTGAGCCACCCATAACTTCTTTTATGGGAGCAGTTTCCTGGCGTTATTCCAGCAAGGAGCGATGGTAGGATTCAGACCTTCGCGCGAAGTGTCGCTCGAACAGCTCTCGCGCCCGCTGTGTGCCTTCATCGCTCATCCACACTGATTTGGTCTTGCTCTTCGGATCGGAAATGTAACCTTTGGCGTGGAGCCGGTCTAATGCTTCCCAGGCGTGCCCCTCCATGCTCTGGGTCCCTCGGCCTCTGGGAACATTGTCAGGCACAGCCCTATCTCATCCACCTTGTCCGTATCGTAGTCCATCCGGCACATCTCTCCGTGGACGTTGTACGCCAGAGTTGCGCATCGGCCAACCGGTCTTTGGGTTATAAACCCAAAGAGCTGTTCTTCGCGTGGCTGCTCATTACTTCTTGTTTGCCGCCCATCCAGCAACAAAGGGTCACAAGATGATGGCTAACATCTTGCTTATCAATATTTTCATTATGATCAACGATTATGTGCCGTATTTCATTTCAGCGCTTATCTTCACCTCAATGCTGATTATTGTGTGGCATCAGCGCGCCGCTCTCTTTTCCCTTCTTTGGGGGAGCCAGAAAGCCGAGCCAGTGGATTCGAGCCGAACTCACCGATAGATTCGGATCATAATTGTGCTGGCTGTGAGCACGATCATGATCACAGGCGAGTTGATGCAGCATTACTTGCCACGACGGTAGTCGGCGCGAAAGCAAACGACTCCGGTCTCCAATGAGAACTACGCTCCCCCGTCACGCATGAGAATCATCGATGGCCGCGGTGCGGCCGCACCTGAGGATGAGAAGGGTTTCCGTTGACGTGAAGTGTCCGTGGGGTGGAAACTTCAGGTGCGAACAGGTAAAGGGTCGCGGACTTATTGGTGGTTCGACCCCGAATGATAATCTGACCCGCCGGCGGCTCACGTACACCTGAATGGCGCCTCTTCTGAGCCCGTAGAACAATATGCCTAACTCGCCGCTGGCTGCTTGTCCGCACTGGAGGCGTAGATGATCGAAGCGATTCTGGAGCGATGTGCCGGCATCGATGTTGGCAAGAAGTTCGTCGTCGTCTGCGTCATGACCGGCGGCGCAAAGGACGAACCCCGCACGCAGATCAAGAAGTTTGGCACGATCGTGAGCGAGCTTCGTCGGCTCGCCGAATGGCTGGTCGCCGAGGGTTGCACCCACGCCGTGATGGAGAGCACCGGGAGCTACTGGAAACCGGTGTTTAACCTGCTTGAAGCACACGTCCAGGTCGTTCTTGCCAACGCAGCAGACGTGCAGAATAGGCGCGGACACAAGACGGATCCTAACGATAGCCGATGGCTGGCTCATCTTCTTCGTCATGGCATGATCCGGCCAAGCTTCATCCCGCCGCTGGCAATTCGTGAACTGCGAGATCTCACGCGCCGGCGGAGGCAGCTGATTGGGGAGAACTCAAGGGAGCGGAACCGGGTTCAGAAGGTGCTTGAAGATGCGAACATCAAGCTCGGTGACGTGTTGTCAGATGTCTTCTGTGTGTCAGGCAAGCTGATGCTCGCAGCGCTTCTGGATGGTCAGATGACCGCAGAGCAGATCGCCGATCTGGCCAAGAAGAAGGCCCGAGAGAAGATCCCACAAATCACGGCTTCTGTTGCGGACCACCGGTTGAGCGACCACCAGCGATTGCTCATCCGGCATGCGCTTCGTCATCTTGAGTTCCTGGACGAGGAAGTGGAGGCGCTTAATCAGGAGATCCGACGGCACATGGAAGACCCAGCACTTGTCGAAGCGTTCCACCTACTCCAGAGCATTCCAGGCATCAAGGAAGAATCCGCCGCCAGCATCCTGGCCGAGATAGGCGCTGACATGGAACAGTTCCCTACAGCAGTGCAACTCAGCTCCTGGGCGGGAGTCTGTCCGGCGAACCACGAGAGTGCTGGCGTCAAGAAGAGCTTTCGTACGAACCGGGGAAACGTCTGGCTCAAAGCATATGTAGCCATTGATTCTGGCGGCGGCGCAGGCCGCGCGCAGCCAATTTCTTGTCATCGTGGGCACTTTTGTTGCCGGTAACGGCAGCATAGGATTTCCGGTAAGAACAAGACACATGTGCTCTCTCCTTGGTAAGCTAATGTGTCACGGAGAACCTCCTTAGCGGGATTTAACTGATCAGGCTGTATTCCTCTAGCTGTTCGCAATTGTTTGCGAAGGTCCTTCATAAGCAACATCAAATGAAACTCATCATCAGGGCATGGATCAAAATCAAATTTCTCATAGAATGCTCTGCCTTGATGGTCGATGGCGTGAACCAGCACCGCTCGAATACCGAGGATATCAGCGGCTTGTTCTATACGGAGCAACGCATCTTTCAAGAGTGCGCTACCGAGGCCACTTCCCTGCTCTTCTTTGTGAACTGCCAGCCGTCCCAGAAGACTGATAGGAATGGGATGATTCGCGAGTCCTTGGGCTACGCGAGCGATAGCGGTTTCCTTGGCTATGCTGCCAGCGGAGATCGCATAGTAGCCTACCACCGCATTATCACGATGAACGACATATGTTCGAGCACTGTCATTCGCTTGGTTCTGAAGAGCGTATTTCTTCAGCCAGCGATTTAGAGATTCATGCGTTCCGCAATCGAATTGGCTCAGGTCATGCCCTTGTTCAACACCTCGACCTGAGAGAGTGGCTTCCGAGGATTCAGCAGGTCTATCCGCAGATGAAAGTGACCCAGGGCAATGATGCTCTAATCATCAAGCCAGCCCCGGCTCCCATTGCTCCACGGGCACGGTGAAACCGTCCCGCTGCGTCATTTCTTTTCACATCCCCCTGTTAATCAACCAGTTATCCACGGGGCAACGGTCCCGCGAAGACGGTGCTTATTGATCATCCGAACCGCCGGAGTTTGGTGGGGGAACTGGTGAGCCTTTGTTGCCGATCGCCGACTGCACCTTCACAGCCTTTTTCTTCGCGGAAAGATAGTCCACCAGCAGCTTGATCTCGTCAGGCGCCAGGACATCGGCAAACGGTGGCATAGCGTCGCCACCATGAAGGATTTGAGCTTTTAGCTGATCGGGCTTGAGCTTCTTCCCGATGCCGGCGAGATCAGGTCCTTTCTCGCCACCTAGACCATCGATGCCATGGCAGTGCTCACATCCCTTTTCATGAAAGAGTGCTCGTCCGGTTGATCGGTCAGACGCCACAGACGCGTGCACCGATTGCAGACCCGGCGATACCGGCGTCAACACAACCAACAGCGGCCCAAGCAGTGTGGTGACGAAGACGACAGCAGTGCGCTGACTTAAGAGCGGCATGATGGATCCGATGCTACGTGGGTAAGGGCGCGCGTCCTTTCGGGTCACACCTTATTGATTTGCGGAGAACGCGGTTGGCATGGCGGCGTTGCTGGTGGTGCCCGGAACCGGGCCGTCAAGTTCATGGGTGTGCCAAACGACACTCTCGCTGGCTATCTCCGTGTGCTTGCGCAGAAACTGCAGCGCGTAGATGCTGGCGGTCGGATCATCCTTCTGGTCCGCAAAGGCCGCCGACTCAATGCCAGCCTTGTCCTTCATGCCAAGGCGACGATACAAGATCGCGAGGTTGTAGTGAGCAGCCAAATCATCCGGATCGATGCTCTGAACCGCTTCATATTCCGCGCGAGCATCCGCATACTTATGCTGCTGATAGAAGGAGAAGCCGAGTTCACGATGGGCGTCGCGAGAGCGTGGAAACACCTTCGCAACTCGTTGCAGGTCGTCAATGGCTCCGTCAAGGTCACCCGCGTTTCGCTTGACGAGAGCTCGATAGTAAAGCGCGCGAGCATTGTCAGGTGCGATTGACAAGGCTTTCTCGAGGTGCGGCTTGGCAGCATCATACTGTTCCCATTGAATCTCGACGAGCGCCATATTTGTATAGGCGTCTACATAGTCAGGACGAAGCCTCGCCACATGTTCGAACGCACCCACTGAAGCTGCGTACTGCTGCGCGTCGAGCAGCGCAATGCCATAGTTGTTCCACCGCATCCATTCCTTATTTTCGTTGGGCATCAGGGCTGCCGCCTTATTCTCCCCCACGACGATGGTCCGGGTCTGCGAGACCATGTCAACGATCGGTTCCTCGTAGTGCTTATTCATCCCGAAGTCCACGAAGTGCTGGTTGAAGCGACGATACTTCACAGTTGCTGTGATGGTGACCTGGCCGCTGACTTCCTTCGGCATGCGGAAGCTGTATCGAACCAGCTGCGAGCGGCCGGACTGGATGGTGTTGTTATAGGCGAGAACCCGGTTGTTCCAGACCTGGTGAAGATCGTTCAGCGTGCCGCTGATGTTGATCAGCCGATTAGTAAAGCTGTGCGCGCTCTCATCAAGGTTGCCATCAGGTTTCAGGAACCCGCTCTCGTGCAGAATCTTTCCCGACGCGTCCTTGACGGAGAAGTTCACCCACGACTCGTACATGTCGCGCTGCTCAGGCACGTGCGAGTGACCAGCGCCTTTGTTCTGAATGATGACGTCTGTGGTCAGCCGCTCGCCAGGCTGTACGTTGAACGAAACCAGGCCGAGTGGCGCATTGATGACGACAGGAGTGGAGGCGACCGAGGCATCGCCATGCTCGATCGCAAACAGATCCACGTTGAAGATCGAATTCTGGAGGAACTTCACAACGCGTGCGGCTTGTTCATCGAAGCCATAGATCTTCGGGATAAGGGTATTCGCACCTAGCCAGCGATGGCTGGCTAGTTCACCTTTTTTCATACCAGGGTCGGGCAGCTTCAATCCGCCCTCGCGCTGCATGTGGCAGGTCTGGCAGGTGGAGACGGAATCTTTGACATAGAACGGCAGCGGCGATTGCTTGGCGAACGAACTATTTTGCCACTCGTCGTAGGGCGACATAGCGCGTTGCCACTTGTAGTCATTCAACGCATGGGGCAGCGCGGCTTTGTGACAGGAAGAGCAGTACTCGCTCGTTTTGTAAAACGGCTTCATGACTGCTTTCGAGTGGCGATCCAGGTGTTCCAGTATCTCCGCATCCGAGACCTGCCGCGTGATCGGCTGTCCGGCGTCATCAACAAGTACGGCCGGCGTGCCCATCACGTAACTGCCCGTGCCACGCGTATCTACCTTTGTGATCGAGTGGCAGACTGAGCAGGTCACCCCATCCTGATCGTAGGGCCGCTTCTTAGGAGCCCCTTGTGTCAGTACGCCGGCAAAGAGCGCAATGGGGTCGTGGCAGCCTTCGCAATGGCGGGTATACTCCACACCCTTTTCCGCTGTGAGCAGATCAACATTGCGCAGATAATATGGAACCCGGTTGGAGTTCGAGTGCACCGACTCCCGCCACTCCTTATGAGCCTCTTGATGGCAGTGGCCGCAGTACTGAGCCGTGGGGAAGAGCTTTGGGTCAAGGAACTCGCCATCTGCCGTAGTAGCATTCGATGGCAGAAAGTGAAGGTCCTTCCCGAAGTGGTCGTTGTACTTATTCGAGGCCTTATCGTTGAAAGCTTTGTGGTCGTCAGATGCTATCGCAGCGTCCGAGCCGGCGCGAACGGCGCGCGGACGAATGACCATCCACGCGGAACCAAGAAGCAGGAGCGTCGCAACGGCGAAGCAAATCCGTAGCAGCGGCTTTCCTTGTCTAGACAAACTCATGCAACTCCACTCCAGGCCGATTTCGCAGGTTCACCACGGCAAACACCGTGGAGCGATCCGACGAAAATCATAGCCCGCGTGCGCTGCGGTTGACCATCCATCAAAGGGAGGAGCCCTGTAGCCGAGGCGAATCAAAACTTGAAATGTGAAGCGGCATCGCGCAGGGTTGGCCGGCCAGAGTCTCGCCATCATCGACTCTCGGCCACTCTTTTATTTCGCAACGAGCGCAAGCTGCTGCTGGTACTCCTCGTACGGTCCCTTGTGATCGGTGATGTGGAAGTCAGTCGGGCCGCCTTCGAAGTGCCAGATGCGGGTGCCGGCTTCTTCGATCAGATCCTGATCGTGCGTGACCAGAAAGACTGTACCTTCATACTTCTGGATAGCCTGATTGAGCGCATTGATGCTCTCGAGATCAAGATGGTTCGTCGGCTCATCGAGCACCAGCACATTCGGCTTCTGCAGCATGATCTTGCAGAAGAGCAGGCGCGCAGCCTCGCCACCGGAGAGCGCTTCAGTTTTCTTGTTGCCCTCTTCGCCGCGGAAGAGCATCTGCCCGAGAATGCCACGAATGTCTTCCTTAGTCGCCTGAGGGTCGAAGCCGTGCAGCCATTCAGCAGCCGTGGTGCCGTGTGGGATGGAGCCCTTATGATCCTGCGCGAAGTAGCCGATCTGCGCCTCGTGCCCCCACTTCACAGTGCCCGAGTCGATTGAGACGTCAGTTTCTTCGATGCCGGGGCCGTTAGCTAGGAGGGCTTTTAGCAAGGTTGTCTTCCCCTGCCCGTTGCGCCCCATCAGGATGACCTTGTCACCGCGAAGAACAGAGGCAGAGAAGTTATTGATGACATGCTCAGTTTTGCCGTCCGGCTGTGCGTAGCTCTTGTTGACCTTCTCGAACTCGAGCACGTTTTTGCCGGAGGGCCGAAGCATGTCAAAGCGGATGAACGGCCGCGCAATGTTGGAGCGAGCAAGTTCAGAGGTGGCAAGCCGTTCAACTTCCTTCTTGCGCGAGTTCACCTGGCTTGATCGCGTGCCGGCGGAGAAGCGGGCGATAAAGTCGTTCAGCTGCGAGATCTTCTTCTCACGCTGCTCATTCTGCGACTCAATCCGGGTACGGATGGAGGTCTTCTGCAGGACCATGTCGTCATAGCCACCGTTGTAGGTGATGATGGTCTCGTAATCAATGTCGGCGATGTGGGTGCAGACATTGTTCAGAAAGTGCCGGTCGTGCGAGATGGTGATGACGGTGCCGGTGTAGCGGTTGAGGAAGTCCTGCAGCCAGTGGATGGACTCGAGATCGAGATAGTTCGTGGGCTCGTCGAGCAGCAGCGCCTGCGGGTTTCCGAACAACGCCTGCGCGAGCAGCACACGGACCTTTTGGCCGCCTTGCAACTCGCTCATTTTGCGATCGTGGAGTTCGTCCGCGATGTCGAGACCCTGCAAGAGAACTGCCGCGTTTGCCTCGGCCTCATAGCCGTCCTCATCGCCGACAATGCCCTCGAGTTCGCCGAGGCGAGAGCCGTCTTCGTCGGTCAGATCGGCCTTCTCGTAGAGCTTCTCGCGTTCTTCTAGCGCAGCCCAGAGAGCGGTGTTGCCCATAATGACGGTGTCGATGACGCGGTAGGCATCGAAGGCGTACTGATCCTGCTTGAGGACGCCTAGCTTGCGCGGCCGCACGACGGTGCCCTTCTGGGCGTCGATTTCGCCGGTCAGCACCTTCATGAAAGTCGACTTGCCAGCGCCGTTGGGGCCGGTCAGACCGTAGCGGCGATCATCGGTAAAAGAGACGGAGACATCCTCGAAGAGCAGCTTCGAGCCATAGCGCATCGTGATATTAGAGACAGAAATCATCTCTATAATTTTCTCACAGAGCAGCAACGATTCGCGAGAAAAGCCTGTGTTAACGCTAGACGCAGCAAGCTGCGGGTGCGTTCGTGCGCGAGTTCGAGAAGAAGTACGTTAGGCCGACGAAAAGGGTGGGAAGAAGAAAGAAGAGATTCATGAGTTTGCTCCTTAAAGGGTCATGTCCGGCGAATGAGTGTTCAGGTGCTCTCCTGTGCGACCCTGACGATTCAGGGTCGGCGCAGAAAGTAAGCTCTTAGCGAAGTCCGCCGGCGACCTGCAGCAGTGAACCCGTAACCCAGCGTGCGTCCTCGGAGACGATAAAAGTGACCACGTCGGCGATGTCGGCGGGCATGCCGAGTCGACCCAGCGGAGTTTTGGTGACCTCGGCCTGTTCAAAGGGCGAATCCGGCCCGCGAAAGCCGGCGTTTCCTTCCGTCGCGGTCAGGCCCGGGTTGATGGCATTGACGCGGATGTTCCTTGGGCCGAGTTCCTTGGCAAGAACGCGCGTGATCGCATCCACCGCACCCTTGGTGCCACTGTAGATGGCGGACTGGGCTATGGTCGTCTCGGAGACAATCGAGCCAATATTAATAACGTTTCCACCCTCGGCCGGGAAGAGCGCGACCGCAGCCTTGGTGGCAAGCAGGAGGCCGGTAACGTTGATGCCGAACTGCCGTTGGATCTCTTCTTCTGTGACCTGATCGATAGGTGAAAAGGCGTAGACACCGGCGTTGTTGACCAGAATATCGACCTTGCCGAACGCCTTCTTGGTCTCTGCGAAGAGCGTCTCGACCTCGGCGGATTTGGCAACGCTGGCTCCAACCGCGATGGCCTTGCCGCCCTTGCCGGTAATCTCAGCGACCACGCGATCCGCCCCTGCCTTGTCGGAGACGAAGTTGACCACCACACTGGCGCCTGCCGCGCCCAATGCTTTAGCGATCCCAGCGCCGATGCCTTTCGAGGCTCCTGTGACAACTGCGACCTTACCTGTGAGCTTTGCCATGACGATCTCCTTGATCTTCGTCAAACTGTTCGACGTTTATCTAAGAGATGTGGACGCTCATTGAAGGATGCGGAGAAAATTGAATGTGCGCTATATCTGCTGCAGCTGGCGAATGTACGCGTTCCAGACCGAGCGACGAAGGGTGAGGCACATGCTTCGGCCCTGACGCTGCGCATCGACCAGGCCCGCCTCCTGCAACTCGCGAAGATGATGCGAGATGGTGGCAGGGCTGATGCTCGCGTGGGCGTCCAGGCCGCTGCAAAGCAACTTGTCACTCGAGGCGATCTGCTGAAGAATCGCGAAGCGGCGGGGATCGGCAAGCATTCGCGCGATCGCCTGGAACTGGTCCTGGGTCAATACATCCTGCATCGCGTTTGCTGGGGCGGTCATTGGGTATTTAGATGGGGAAGACTTCATGGAGTGATGCAAGGGCCGCTGCCGCCGCCCTTGCATCTGTCTGTTAGCGGCCGCGATTCCCACGAGTCGGACGTGCGCCAGAATTGCTGCGCGGACCAGAGGGGCGACCGCCGCCAGGTCCACCCGAGCTTCGGCCACCACCCGAACCACCAGGACCGGAGCGGCCATTTGAGGCGCTGCGGAAGCCGCGACCACCGACAGGCCGGCTCGAACGTGGGCGATCGCCAGAAGGCGCACCGGCTGCCTCGCCGCCCTTCCAGGAGCGTGTCTCCATCGCCAGCAGACCGGACATATCGCCGTTTGACGTGGCGGTATTCAGATCGACAGGCTTGTTGCGCTCCTCTTTTTCGAGGTTCTTGTCGGCTTCGCGCCACTCGAACTTGATTTTCAGTTCGCGTTCGAGCTTGCGAGCGTCCGACCGCTCCTGCGGCATGACGAAGGTGGTGGCGACGCCCTTGGCACCCGCGCGCCCGGTGCGGCCGATACGGTGCACGAAGTCATCCGACGCGTTCGGCAGATCGTAGTTCACCACATGCGCGATGTTCTGTACGTCGATCCCGCGCGCAGCGACATCGGTCGCAACCAGCACGCGATGCTTGCCGGTAGTGAAGCCCTTGAGCGCCGCGGTGCGCTGCGACTGCGAGCGATCACCGTGAATGACATCCGCGTCGTGACCGAGTTTTTCAAGCTTCTTCGCAATGCGATCGGCACCGTGCTTGGTACGCGAGAAGACGAGGAAGGTGCCCTCGTGTTCCTTAAGCATTTGGTCCAGCAGACCTAGCTTCTGGTCCTGCATGACCGTGTAGACGACGAGTTCGACGCGATCGCTTGGCTTTGAAGTGGAGCCGATCTGGATTCGCACCGGCTTCTGCACGTAGTCCTTCACGATCTCGGAGATGTTGGCATCGAGTGTGGCGGAGTAGCACATGGTCTGGCGGGTCTTCGGCAGAGCGCCAACAATGCGACGGATGGCAGGCAGGAAACCCATGTCGAGCATGCGATCGACTTCATCGAGGACAAGCATTTCGACGGCGCCGAGGTTGACCTCACGGCGGCGGAGGAAATCTTCGAGCCGACCCGGCGTGGCGACTACCAGACGTGGACCGCGATCCAGCTGATCGAGCTGGTTATTTTCGGAGAGGCCGCCGCAGACCAGGACGGAATCAGGCTTGGCCTGGGGGACGAGCTTGCCGTACGCCTCAAGCACCTGCATGGCGAGTTCGCGGGTCGGCAACAGGATCAGCGAGCGGATCGGGCCGCGCTTGCCGCGAGTCGAGGGCACAGATGTGGCATCCATGCGTTCAATCATCGGAATCAGGAAGGAAAGTGTTTTACCAGTGCCGGTCGAGGCCGTGGCAAGGATATCTTTCTGCTCAAGCGCCGGTGGAATGGCCGCCGCCTGGACAGGTGTAGGCGTAACGAACTTTGCGGCAGACAGACGCTGCTTGAGCGAGTCAGAGATGGCGAAATCGGAAAACTGAACGCCTTCGACAAGGGGAAGGTTGGAGGGATTGGAGCTGGAGACGACGGTCCCGGAAAGGCCTTCGGCGGCCTGGAGATCAAGTGTTGCGCTGGTCAAGATATGTCCTTAGAGGAGGGTAGAGCGAGGGCATGATGCAGGGGTGCCGTAGCACCTATTGACTGAAGTTCCGTTCAGCATTGCTCGAGAGTTGCGAAGCGCTGCTGCTGCGTGGCGAGGCTGCCCCCGATGGGGCTGCCGTCTAAGCCAGAGCAACCAGCCGAACCTTCACAGACTGTGCGAAGGAGATCGGTGGAAGAACAATCGCAGTCTCTGGCCAGACTTGCTTCGCTGCGAAACCGGGGATCCTTGATCGATCCGGCCAGTCCTCTTCAGTGCAGCGGTGCGTCGTTTGCCTGCGATTGCCGTTTGCCCAAACCAATCTGGGCTACTGAGTCTAAGTCTACCATGCAGGCGCTTTGCCGCTGCTGTAAACTATGCACATCATGACGGTCTTCAAGCAATCCGTGTTGCTGCACCTCATGCCTGCCTGTTGTCGCTGTCGCTAGAATCTTTCCCGCAGCTCGCAGCCTCTTTTATTTCAGCATGCCCGCCGCTCTTGTGTTCCTCGCGAGCCAGGCTTAGCCGCAGCTTCCCGAAGGATCTCCATGTTCAGTAGACCTCGTCTTTCGCTTGATGTGTGGGCCGTCATGCTCGCCTTCATCATCGCCCTCTTCGTTCGATTCGGTCTGATCCGCTCCGTTCCCTGGTAGCTCGCAGGCGCAGCCCACACTCTCCTTTTTCGCAAGTTTCGCCAGGGCGCAAACCGTCCGTGCAAGGAAGTTCATCATGTATCCACATCGAAGTGGCTCCCCGACGGAGACGCTGGCAACAACGGCCGCCAGCCGGCTTGAGCCGCGCACAACCCTTCTCGATCTCCTTCCTGGCGTGTTGCTACTGGCGATCGTCGGCTATGCCGGCAAATTCGTCGAACAGACCATCAATCGCTACGGCAAGGCTCACCATTTCACGCTGCCAAATATCGAGTATGTGCTGTGGTCCATCCTCTTCGGTATCGTGATCGCTAACACGGTGGGCCTGCCTCGCATCTTTCGCGCCGGCGTTGCCACTTACGAGTTCTGGCTCAAAGCCGGTATTATTCTGCTCGGCGCACGCTTTGTACTCGGCGACGTGGCTAAGCTTGGCGGTCGCTCCTTGGTTCTGGTCTTCCTTGAACTCGCGCTTTCACTGGCTTTCATGGCTTGGCTCGGCCGGCGGTTTGGCCTTGGAGACAAGTTGACGACGCTGCTCGCTGTCGGCAGCTCCGTGTGCGGCGTCTCGGCCATCATAGCTATACAGGGAACCATCGAAGCCGACGAACGCGACTCTTCGACCGCTATCGCCGCAATCCTCGCGCTTGGCGCTCTGTCGCTTGTTGCTTTCCCCTTGGTCGGTCACGGGTTGCACATGTCCGATCAGGCGTATGGCCTCTGGGCTGGCCTTGCTATTGACAACACCGCCGAAGCGACTGCCGCTGGTGCTCTCTATTCAGACGCCGCCGGCAAGTTCGCCGTTCTCGCCAAGACCTGCCGCAACGCTATGATCGGCTTCGTCGTGCTTGGGTACGCTGTGCAGTGGGCCCGCAAAGGCATCGCGAATGCAACCACGTCCGCTCAACTTCAGAACAAAGGTGCGTTCCTATGGACGAAGTTTCCCAAGTTCGTTCTTGGCTTCCTTCTCATTTCCCTGCTTGCCACACTCGGCGCGTCGAAGAACCCAGCGGTAGCCGCACTAGGGTTCGCCAAGCCACAGCTGCTGGTTCTTGGCAACGTGAGCCGGTGGGCCTTCCTGCTTACCTTTGCGGGGGTCGGCCTGCGGACCAACCTGCGCGATCTGGGCAAGCAGGGCGCACGGCCGTTCGTGGTGAGTGCGCTTGGTGAGATCGCTATCGCGATCATCACGCTTGGCCTCGTCCTAGGAACCGACAGAGTCTTCCATCTCTGACCGCACACCCGCTGGCGGTTTGCGGTTTGCAGGAATTCGGCCAGCACATGTCGCCACTTAGTCGTCTGTAACCATGTCGGCCACGATCTCATCAAGCGGCTCGCCGAGTGGTTGGTCCCGCTGCAGCATCGTCAGACGATCTTTGAACTCCTCAACGATCTCCGGGCGGATGCGGCGCATTGCTACCACCATGGACGCTAGCAGAGCACGGACAGCTGGACTTTGCGGCTGCTGCAACGCAAGAAACAACGTTCCCTCCAAGATGTCACGCTCTCCGGTAATCGCTGGCGATTCGTCCTCTGCCGTGATGGCCGATCGCACGGCGAGCAGCTGCTCCAGACGGATCATGTAGTTGGCTAGCGCCGGTCCCTCGGGCAGCTGGTACAGCGGCGAAGGAGCCTCGGCAGCCAGGCCATGCTCGGCCAGTAGCCGCATCACGTCGCGCGCCAGTGGCAGAACCGCAGTCTCAGGTTGTCCCGGAGGCGCCGCAGCCTGCACTCTGCCGATCGAGGCCGAGTCAGACGCCCGGAGCACGGTCGCCTGCAGAATCCATTGGTCGCCGGTTGCAATCAAATGTGCTTTTACGACAAAATCCGGCGTAAGTTCCGCTTCAAACGCCGATTCCATTGCTTCACTGTCATTCCATTCGCCACCGCGCAGCACAAAGCCTGCGCCGCCCTGAGTCACCCGTGGAATCAATGTTCGTACGCGGGCAGCGGTGTGGAACTCAAGCTGTTCGGCTAGAAAGAGCGGCAGAGCGCGGCTCAGGCGCCCCAAGGCGTCTGCAAGCTGCATCGCTTGAGGCCCCTCGGGCGGCGTAAAGTCCGCCGTTCCCCCTAAGATCGTGACCACCGGAGCGTTCTCGGGCTTATCGCCAAAGACCCCCGTGAGCGGTCCGCCGGATCGCTTCCACACCGGCCCTATCATCTCCAGCATGCCGATCTCGAGAGGCAGCTGCGGGGCGCGCGGTGTGCTTGCGTGCCGTAATCGCGCAATCGTGTTCTCCCAAAATCCCAGCGTCTCGCGCCAGTCAGGCCGCTTCATAGCAAAGAGCCGACTTACAATCGCCGATGCTGGCTCAAATTCCGCAAGATCCACGTGTGCCTTGATCAGATTGTTTCCAACGATCAGACCGTGGATCTCCGGCAGAAATCGCGGGCCAGTCGTCTCGATCAGTTCACGGAGGTGCCCGGCCATACCAAGATCTCCGCTCATCGGGTACAGGAACTCGGTCGGAACCGGCCCGGGAAAGCTGGCGAGACCTTCGCGATAAAGCGCGAGCGCACGCGGCAGATCGTTCGTACCCAGTGCAACCTTGGCCAGCCAAAGCCGCACACGCCAGCTGTTCGGCAGGGCCGCAACACGCTCCATGGCGCGCATGCGACCCTCTTCCCCGCCCCGCTCAAACTCCGTAGCCAGAAACCACCCAAGCCCGTTTTCGATATTTGGATCAAGCTCGATCGCTCGCCACAGCGTTTCCTCCGCCCGTTGCGCTTCGTTGCGTGAGGCGTACAGCTTGGCGAGATTGGTCAGCACGGCCCCCTCTTCCCCAAAGCGCTCGACATAGTCGTTCAGCACGCGCTCCGCCTCGCCTGTGCGGCCAAGCTGTAGCAGCACAATGGCATACACACACGCTCCTCGCACCGGGTTGGTGTCGATGCTGTGGAGCCGCGCAGCCGCCGGCTCGATCTCCGCGAACATGCCGTCGTTCATCGCGTTCAGCAGAATAGTGTAGAGCTCATCCGGTGCCTCCCAGTTTGCCTGCAGGCTCACCGGCAGAATCTCCTCGCGCCATTGCTGCCGCGTCAAAAACACCTCCTGGCCGTACTGATCGTAGACACGCACGAAGTTGGGATCGTTCCGCATCTGCTCAACTGTCATCTGCCCTGGCTGACTTTCTTCTGTCAAACCGCGGTCTGGCGTCTCAACCAAAACTGGACCGCCCCCAGTCGTCAGGGGCTCAGGAGTCTCTGAAACTGGTTGCGAAATTGGCGTTGCAACTGGGCTCGGCATCGCTGTGCCAATCAATGCTTGCACCTCAGCGATCGGTGTCGACGCAGGAGCAGAAGACTCGGGAACGATCGCTCGAAGATCTTCGTTCTCCGGCTCTCGATTCGTGGGCTCCTTGTTTCCAGTCCCTTTACTCACGGCGGGCGCCGCAGCATCCTTCTTCCCAAACAGCTTATCAATTAGACCCATATGTCTCCCTTGTAGACTGCAGTGCTCCGGCGTTGATGCACCGCGGCAGCGTTAGTGGCGGGTTCTTTGTTGGCGCTCGATGGCAGCAGCCACCTGCAACATGGTCGCTTCGTCAAAGTGACGGCCCATGATCTGTACGCCAATTGGCAGCCCCTTGGCCGTCTCTCCACACGGCACACTTACCGCAGGCAGACCCGCCAGGCTCGCGGCGACTGAATAGATGTCCGCGAGATACATCGCAACCGGGTCGTCTGTTTTCTCTCCCAGTTTGAAAGGTGGTGTCGGTGTCATCGGACTAACCAGCACGTCGACCTCAGCAAAAGCAGCCAGAAAGTCCCGTGTCAGCAACGTCCGAACCTGCTGTGCCTTCCGGTAGTACGCGTCATAGTAGCCGGAGCTGAGCGCATAAGTGCCGAGCAGAATGCGCCGCTTCACCTCCGGTCCAAAACCCTCCTCGCGTGTCTCGCGGAACATGATCCTTAGCGTCCGCGCTTCTGCCGCCCGCAGCCCGAACCGTACACCGTCGAAGCGTGAAAGGTTTGAGGAAGCTTCCGCGGTCGCCAGGACATAATACGTCGGGATCGCATATCGCGTGTGCGGCAGACTGACCGGCTTCACCACGCATCCCTGCTCGCCCAACTCCTCGATCGCGCGTTCCACCGCGGTCCGAATCTCAAGATCCAGCCCGTCGCCGAAGTACTCGGCAGGAACTCCGACGCGCACACCGGCAAGCGGCCGTTGCAGCGCCCCCGTGTAGCTTGCGACCGGCCGACCTGAGCTGGTCGCGTCCGACATATCCTCACCCGCAAGCACCTCCAGCAGAATCGCTGCATCCTCCACAGTCTTCGTGAGTGGACCGATGCGATCCAGCGACGACGCAAACGCAATCAGGCCGTAGCGGCTCACACGTCCATACGTCGGCAACACACCTACCACTCCGCAAAACGCCGCAGGCTGGCGCACCGAGCCACCCGTATCCGTTCCCAGACTGGCGACGCAAAGACCAGCCGCAACCGCAGCCGCCGACCCACCACTCGATCCACCCGGAACCCGGTCTAACGCGCGCGGGTTCCGCACCGCTCCGTATGCCGAGTTCTCGTTCGACGATCCCATCGCAAACTCGTCGCAGTTGAGCTTGCCGAGCAACACCGCACCCGCCGCCTCCAGCTTGCGGACCGCCGTCGCATCGTAGGGTGGCCGGTAGCCCGCCAGAATCTTCGATCCTGCCGTGGCCGGAGCGCCCCGCATGGCCAGCACATCCTTGATCCCCAGCGGAACGCCGGCCAGGGGCGGCAGGCTCTCGCCGGATGCCACCATCTGATCCACTCGAGCGGCCTGCGCCAGTGCGCGATCGCGGCTCAAAGCCAGATAGCTGTTAATCCCTTGCCCGTCCGGACCGTCCACCGCGGCGATCCGATCAAAGTGCTGCTCAGCCAGCGCGACAGCTGAAATTCGCCCGTCCGCAACCGCCGACCGCGCCTCGACGATTGTCAGGCTCTCCAGATTCAATGCGTCCAACCCGTCCTCCATCTTCGGTCTCTAGCGCTCAATGACCTTGGGAACCTTGAAAAACTGGCCATCCGTCTCGGGCGCTTCGGCCATCACAGCCGCTCGATCAAGCGATGCGCGCATGGTATCTGCGCGAAGCTCCCTTCCTGTGGCATCGGGCGCCAGCGCCAACATTTCGCCGACCTGCGCCATTGCCGGAACACCGGTCGTATCGAGCTCGTTCATCTGCGCAATGTGCGCCAAAATAGCATTCAGATCCCGCTCAAGACCTGGCTCTTCCTCCGCCGTCAACTCCAGATTGGCCAGTTCCGCCACATGACGCACCTCATTTCGAGCGACCGCCTTCCGGCCGATATCCGCTACCTTCATCACCGTCTCCGATTCGCCCCTGCGGGTTTCGCCATCGAGGGCATCGGCCGGGGTGTACTTTCACCGGATCGCGATGCGCCGTTCCTCTGAAAGTGTATCTCGCGCAACTCGACCCCCGCGATGCGGCGCAGTTCGCTCGTCAGCTGCGACCGCATCGCAAGCATCTGTTGCAGCCACGTGGCATCGGTCACTTCAATGACCACGCGGCCGTCGGCATAGCTCGTCACCGCCCCATGTTCCGCCATGGACCGCCCGCAGGCCACTGGCCAGGCAGCTGCCAGCTTATCCACCGGCGCCAACGCGCCGAGGCTCTTTCCCAGCAACGACCGCAACAGCTCGCGCATTCCCTGCATCTCTTCAGTCCCTTTGGCGTGATCTCTAGTGTGCAGCAGCGGGAGCGGGAGCGTCTTGACTCCCCATTGCCTCCACCGCGCTTGGCAGTACCCGCAAAACGTGTGCCCGCATACGTTTCAGAAACAGCTCCGTTCGGAAGCTCTCGGCCCAGGCGAGAGCTCTTTCAGGGTCAAACTCCTGCTCCATAGCCTCGAAGCGGCGGATGCCCTCGGCCAGAGAGGCCACCGTCTGTTGCTCGAAGTACACCCCCGTCGCTCCTGGTCCTACGCCGCGAACCGTTTCAAGCGATCCACCCGCACCGAACGCGATCACCGGCCGGCCACACACCTGCGCCTCGAGCGGTACCATGCCGAAGTCCTCGTCGGCGGCAAACAACAGCGCGCGACAGCGGGCGTACTCGTTCCATAGCGCCTCAGTCGAAAGCTCTCCCAGGAAGGTAGTCTCCGGGCCTGCCAGGCGCTTCAACCGCGCCATCTCCGGCCCCGCCCCAACTAAGCGAAGCGTCCGCCCCAGCTGCTGGCAGGCTTCGATCATCAGTTCGGTGCGCTTATACGCGACCAGCCGGCCGGCCGTCAGGTAGTGCTCCTCCGGGGTAGCTCTCCGCGCGTTCGCCAGATCAATCGGCGGCGGGATGACCGTGCTTTCCCGGCCATAACAGCGCCAGATTCGGTCCGCAACATAGTGTGAGTTGGCGACGAAGTCCGTGACTCGTCTCGCCGCGTCGCGATCCCACGCACGCACCCGGCCAGCAGTCATCGTAAAGAGGACCCGAGTCGCCCCCTTCATCCCGGCCCGATATGCCGGGTAGCCGTCGTACAAGTAGCGCATCGGAGAATGGCAATAACAGATGTGCGTCGCTTCGGGATCGACTCGCACCCCTTTCACCGGCCCACTGTCGGATGAGATTACCAGCTCAAACCCGCGCAGATCCAAGCCCTCAGTAGCAGCCGGATACAGCGGCATCATGTGGCGGTGAAACCTGTGCGCCAGCGGAAGCCGCTGCAGAAATGAGGTATGTAGCGTCCGGCTCGCTAGCCCCGAAGGCATTGCACTCGGCTCCGCAATCAGGGTAAATACTTCCGCATGCGGAAACAAAGATCCGAGACACTCCGCAACGCGTTCTCCCCCGCCTCGCGTCACGAACCAGTGATGAACAAGCGCAACCCGCACCTGGCTAGAATACTGTGTTCCCGCCTAGTTTGCTTAGTAGGCTCCGTCCTGGTTCACCACCGACAGAAAGGTCCGAAGCAGGATCACAAAGTCTCGCTGCATCGACCATCTCTCGACATAGTCGCAGTCCATCTGCACTCGTTCTGGGTACGTAAGCTGGCTTCGTCCGGAGACCTGCCAGAGGCCAGTCAACCCGGGCTTAACGCGCCTATAAAAGCGGAAGCCGTCGCCGTACTTCTCGACCTCGGCTGCCACAATCGGGCGTGGCCCCACCAACGTCATCTTTCCGGCCAGTACATTCCAGAGCTGCGGCAATTCATCCAGGCTGTAACGCCGGAGGAAACGGCCGATCCGGGTCACGCGCGGGTCATAACGAAGCTTGTGTGTTCGGCTCCACTCTGCCCGTGCCTGCGGATGCCTCGCCAAGTATTCCTCCAGCACCTCCGCCGAGTTTTCACACATCGTCCGGAACTTCCACATCGAAAAGAAAGCGCCATTTCGGCCGATCCGGCGATGCGAATAGAAGATCGGCCCAGGCGTGCTCAACAGCACGATCAAAGACAGCACGCCAAGGATAGGCAGTGTTACGGGAAACGACAGCAGGATCAGCAGAATGTCGACGATCCGCTTGGAGCGGTACAGCAACAGCTTCGATGGCCGGTCTTCACTCGCGGACGCACGCCGCTCGGTTCCTGCCGACGACTCTGCCGTCGATGTGAAAGAGTACTGGCCCGAAAGCGAAGTAACACGTAGTGCCGGAGACTGCTCCTCATCCTGCATGCGAATCCTGTCTGTGCACGAGTTCGGCGAACCCCCGGTGGTGGTCTGCTGCATGCAGAGGACAGAGGACTCCACGAACCCGCTGCTCCTGCTCCGTCGCCAGTTCGATCTACGGATCGAGCTTGGCGGGTCTTGTATGCCGGATCTATAACCGGTCCGATCGCGTACGGGGCCAGGGAGGAGGTGTGGCCTAAAGTGGGGAGTGCCAGCGGTTCAGCAGTTCCGATCCAGTCTACCCTGCCCTCATTCCCAGGCAGGAGACAAAGTGTGATCCTTTTGTGGGAGGGTCGCTTCTCTCTAACGAGCGGTCCATACCCCCTTAGAATGATTTAGATGCAGATCATCGACACACCCCTTCGTGACGTGAAACGTCTTCAACCGCAACGCTTCGGTGACGACCGCGGCTGGTTTGCGGAATTCTTCAACACGGAGCGATTCGCCGCAGCCGGGCTGCCGGCCACCTTCGCCCAGGACAACCAGTCCTTCTCCCGACACGGCGTCCTTCGTGGCCTGCACTACCAGCTTGTGCAACCCCAGGGCAAGCTGGTTCGGGTTCTCACCGGCCACATCTGGGACGTCGCCGTCGATCTTAGGCGCAGTTCGCCCGACTTCGGCAAGTGGGCCGCCTTTGACCTGAAACCCTTCACCGCCTCCGGTGATCTCGATCTTCTGTGGATCCCGGAAGGCTTCGCGCACGGCTTTCTGGTGCTCTCGAACTCAGCCGACGTCCTCTACAAAACAACAGACCTTTACTTCCCGACCGGCGAGCGGTCGATCCTTTGGAACGACCGCTCGCTCAACATCGCCTGGCCGCTTCACCTGCTTGACGGCATCGCTCCCGCGATCAGCAGTAAGGACGCCTCAGGCGCTAGCTTCGCAAATGCCGATCTCCCCTAGCTCGGGGACGAGTTCCCGACCAACCACTGCTCCACCGCCGAGAGAGTCGCAATCTCCTGGTACTCTCCCGAACAGGTGCCTGTCTCCGTTCCCTTCAGAAGAAACGCTTTGCGGAGGCCGGCAGCATTCGCCGCCCCCATATCACTGCAGCGATCACCGACCATCACGCACCTTTCCAGGAGAAGCCCAAGATCGGCCGCCGCCCGACGCAACATTCCGGGCGATGGCTTTCGATCTTCATGCTCTCGCCGGTACTCTCCCACGCCATGCTCTGGGTGGTACGGGCAATGGTAGACACCGTCCAGAGAGACGCCCTCGCGGTCAAGTTCGTCTCGCATCCATGTCATCAACGTCGAAAAGTCAGCCTCGCTGTAGAACCCGCGCGCGATCCCCGATTGGTTTGTTACCACCACCAGCTGATAGCTCAGTCGTTGCGCCGTCCGACAAAGAGCGCCAATCCCCGGCATAAATCGCACGTCCGCCGGCCGGATCAGATATCCGATCTCCTCATTGATCACACCGTCCCGATCCAGAAAAAGCGCCCGATCAGACATTCGCAGACTCCCTCGGCAACACGCCTATTCCTTGCCAAATCGATGCGATCGTACTCGGTGGAACCTCGATGCGCGCTGCCGGGGATAACCCATCTCGCCGCGCTGCGAGCATCCCCTTCGCCGTGTGGAGAACCATTGCGGGCGTCACCTGCTGCATGCAGGCGTTATCCGGACACGGTGCGTAGTTCTTCCCGTCATAGCACGGTCGGCAGGCAAAGCCTTCGCCGCCCCAGAGTGCCACTACGCCAGATCGCTGAGGTAAAAAGCAATGCGGACTGGTCGGACCGAAGATCGCCACGACTGAGGCCCGCGTAATCCCAGCGAGATGCAGTGGCCCGGTATCCGGCGTGATCACCAGATCGCTCGAGTCAAACAAGGCCACTGTCTCCACCAGGGTGTGCCTTCCAATGCAGTCACGCACCGGCAGGCCCGCAAAGGCAGCGGAGGCCCACCCGTCTCCCGACCCACCACTCAGGATTACCTCACATCCCTGTTCCAACAGCTCCCGCGCGACATCGACATAATGAGCAATCGGCCATCGCCGCAGCGCATCTTCCCGCACCAGGTTTTTTGCCCCTGCTGGCACCAGCACCACTCGCGGCGCACTCCCGGTTCTGGGCACGGGAGACACCGGCATTCGTGGCGGTGAGACCGGAGACATCGCCACCGGACGAACCTCATCCTTTAGCGACAGCAAAATACGCCCGTACTCATCGGTGTGGTGACGTCCGGGAAGAATGCGGCGATCCCGGTCCTCCATCGACAACCAGACCCTGCGACCCGCTCGAGCCGAGCGCGTCAACAAGCGGTAGCGGCTGTCGTAGTACACCGTCGCGATCAGATCGTAGTGCCGGCCGGCCATCTGCCTCCACAAACGCAGCAGCAATCGCAGGCGTGCGCTCCTGCCCGCCCATAACAGCTCCGCTTCATCGACGATGATCGGCCTAATCCACGGATACAAGGTCAGCAGCGGCGCAATCTGCTCTCCACACAGCCATTCCACATCGTTCCCTTGCGCGTGCAAGGCATGTGCGGCCGGCAACATCATCACGGCATCCCCAATCGCTCCCAACTTCACCAGAAGAACGCGTCCCATCGCCGCTATCTCTCATCCAGAAAAACGGACTGATTCCGCAGCACGGCAATAAATGCCAGATACCGCATCAGCAGTTCATACCGGTTTGGCCCGAGCACTCGCAGAGCCAGCTTCAACGCCCGGTGCACTGCCCCGACACGGCGATCGCTCGGTTTGAACTCCTTCCATGTGGACTTCAACGGCGCTTTCTTTCCCGCCAGCAGCCGCAATCGCCGCGCAAATCCCGCAAACTCCCCGCGTGCGTTGAACGCATCCTGCCCCCTCCAGCGCGTTTCGTGTTTGGCATAGATACGCCGGGCCAGCCGCGTGATGACGGTTCCATCTGAAAGCCGGTCGAACCCGTACGGAACCGCCTCTAGCCGCAAGTCGGCACACCGTTGGAGCGACTCACGATATCCCACAAAAAGCGCCTTCAAGTCCGGCCGGTCGGCCAACGTAAAGCGGTTGGTATGCCGCGACAGACCCGCCTCGTCACCAGGATCAATGCCGCTGAAATGAAAAAAGCGGAGGGGCACCGCAGGTGCATTCGGATTCGCCACCAGAAGATCGGTCGACATCGTCAGCAAAGACCGCTCGTGCAGGTTCCAGTACGCCATGTTGCATCCCGCATCGCGCAGGATCGTCACTCCCCCAAACAAACCGGGGGCGAGATTCATCCACTTCTGATCGACAAATAATCCTGTCCGGCCTTCGCTGAATCCGAGCGCCAGACATCGCTCACTCCACCAAGCCAGGATCCGGTCTGCCTCCGCACCTCGTCGAAAGGCCACGAATCCAAGATTGTAGGTTCCGTTGTAAAGGTGATCTTGCTCACTCGGCAAGGCGTTATCCCACAGCGGCGTCGTCAAATGCGGCGTCAACACTGCGCTCGATCCCGTCGAAAGCGCCGCAAACACCGGCTCCAGTGGATTGTAGACACAGATATCCGGGTCCAGATACACCAGCTGCTCCGGCCCATGGGTCCGAAACAGATATTGCAGGAATGCCGGCTTTATATTCGTATTCAGCTCCAGAATGTCGTATTTCATCGCCTCCCGTCGCAGATCATCCAACCCTATCTCCGTCGCCAGTACCGGCTCGAACAGCTCTCCGGCAAACAGACTTCGATCCGTCAGGTCCGCTACCAGCAACACAAAGAAGCGATGCCCAGGGTGATGTTCCAGATACGAAGCAGCAAGAATTCGCGCGAACCGCAGGTAGTTGGGCGAGATAACCGTACAAGCAGCAATCAAACCATCGGCTCCAGTCCGCCCATACGCATCAGAATACTAGAGCCGCCATGCCGCAGTTGGGAAGTACTCTCGCTCCGCCTCCGCCAGAAGGACACAACCGCAACCTCTGTTAGAAGACGCGATCTTCCAGCAATCGCAGAAGATACTGCCCATAGCTGCTCTTTTGAATCTGCGTCGCCAGCGCACGCAGTTCCTCGCCCGAGATGTACCCCAGCCGAAACGCGATCTCCTCCGGACATGAAACCTTCAATCCCTGTCGTTGCTCAATCGTGTGAATAAACGTGGAGGCTTCCAGCAGTGAGTCGTGCGTGCCCGTGTCGAGCCACGCCATGCCCCGACCCAGCACCCGCGTCCGCAACTGGCCGCGCTCCATGTACCACCGGTTCACATCCGTGATCTCAAGCTCACCCCGCGTCGATGGCTCCAACCCCTCTGCCACAGAGACCACCTGCGCGTCATAGAAGTAAATTCCCGTCACCGCATATCGGCTCTTTGGTTTCGCCGGCTTCTCTTCGAGCCCGATCGCTTTGCCCTGCGGGTCGAACTCCACCACGCCGTATCGCTCAGGGTCCAGAACCGGGTACGCAAACACCGTCGCTCCTGCTGTTTCAACTGCCGCGTCGCGAAGCGTCTTCTGAAAGTCGTGGCCATGGAAGATGTTGTCGCCCAGGACCAGGCAGCAGCCCTCACCTGCCAGGAACTCCTTGCCGATCAGAAATGCCTGCGCCAACCCGTCCGGACTTGGCTGCACTGCATAGTGCAGCCTCAATCCCCATTGACCGCCATCGCCGAGTAACTGCTCGAATCGAGGCGTATCACCCGGCGTCGAGATGATCAGAATCTCTCGAATGCCCGCCAGCATCAACGCCGACAGCGGGTAGTAAATCATCGGCTTGTCGTAGATCGGCAGAAGCTGTTTGCTGATCACTTGCGTCACCGGGTGCAGACGCGTTCCCGAGCCGCCGGCGAGAACGATACCCTTCACTGTGCTGCCTCCGCTTCCGTCTGCTTGGCGGCCAAACCGCGATCCCGGTAGTTTGTCTCTTCCCATGTCCGGTACGCGCCACTCGTCACCCGCTCCACCCATTCCGTGTGGTTCAGGTACCACTGCACCGTCTTCCGCAACCCTGTCTCGAAGCTCTCGACAGGCTTCCATCCCAGCTCGCGTTCGATCTTCCGGGCGTCAATGGCGTACCGCCGGTCATGCCCCGGCCGGTCCTCCACATACGTCAATAGCTGCCGGTGTGGCCGGTACGCCGACTCCGGCACAAGCTCATCAAGCAGCGCACAGATCGCCAGCACTACCTCCAGATTGCTCCGCTGATTATTCCCGCCAACGGCATACATCTCTCCTACCCGGCCGCCCTCAAGCACAGCTCGAATCGCACTCACATGATCGCCGACGTAAAGCCAGTCGCGAACCTGCTGGCCATCGCCGTAGATCGGTAGAGCCTTGCCGCGCAATGCATACGTCAGCACCAGAGGGATCAACTTCTCCGGAAACTGGTGCGGGCCGTAGTTGTTCGAGCAGTTCGTAATCAACGCTGGCAGCCCATAGGTATGGGTCCACGCCCGCACCAGGTGATCGCTCGCCGCCTTGCTCGCAGCATAGGGCGATCGCGGTGAGTACGGCGTCCCCTCGTGGAACGCCGGATCTCCCGTCTGCAGCGATCCGAACACCTCATCCGTCGAGACATGCAGGAATCGAAACTGCTTCCGCTCCTCCCCGTCTAGGCGTTGAAAATGAGCGCGCGAGGCCTCTAGCAGCATGAAGGTTCCGTCGATGTTCGTCCGCAGAAAGGCTTCAGGTCCGAGAATGGACCGATCCACATGGCTCTCTGCCGCAAAGTGCACAATGGCCCGCGGCCGAAACTCCTCAAGCAGTCGTGCCGCCAGAGCCGCATCGCAGATGTCGCCATGGACAAACGTATACAGCGGCGAGCTCTCGATCGAGGCCAGCGTCTCCGGATTTCCGGCGTACGTCAACTTGTCCAGATTCACCACCGGACCCAGCTCAGCCCCCGGCCGCAGCCAGTCAAGAACGAAGTTCGACCCAATAAAGCCAGCGCCGCCAGTCACAAGAATGCTGCTTGCAGAGTTCAAGACCTAGCCTCCCCCATATCCTACGGGTGTACGCCTTCTGCGCACTCTTCACCCACGAAGTTCTCTTCGCGGATCACGCATGCCGCGGCGGTCGGGCTACTTGCTCGGCATTACTTCAGCACATTGATTGCCGCCACGCCGAAGCCAAACTGTCCGATAATGTTTGACACGTCGACCAGATCCCGAAGAATCGCGCGCTTATTGATCATCGGCGGCACCACAATCGTGTCACCTGGGTAGATCAGGGCATGCTCGAAATTCCCATACTGCCGGCTCAGCACAGAGCCGTCCGCTCGCAACACAAACGCGCGTCTCCGATCGGCCTCGCGATCTGGCCCTCCAGCCAGCTTCAGGTACTTCGAAGTCCTCAGCCCGGGTTCGAACACAAACGCATTTGCACTATAAACCTGCCCCTCAACATAAACGTTTGCTGGAATCTTCGGCACGATAAAGCGGTCGCCATCTTCAAGCGCCAGCTCCGGCAAACTACTGACGCCTTCGCTGTCCGGTTTCAGTTGCAGCACAATCCGACCAACCGGTTGCAACTGTCGCAGCCTACTGATGGAGGACCGTGCCCCTGACGCCGCGCTCTCAGCCGCCGCCGCATCACGGTCGTTCAACGCTCGCGAGCTGTTTGCGGCCGTAACCGTAGCGACCTGCGCTTCAAGCTGATCCGCATAGTCGTTCAATCGCTGACGCTCGACCCGCAACGTCGATTGCCGCGTGAACTCCGACGCGTACAGATATGCATCCTGTGTGAATCCGCCCGCTCGCATCACCAACTGCCGCAGCGTCTCACCTGGCTTCACGCTGTACACACCCGCCCCGGCAAACTCCCCCTCCAGCCGGACGAATCGCGTCTGTTGCGATATCGGTACGCGAATATCAGCCGTCGAAAAAATCGTCACCACGTCATTCGCCAGCAGCTCAGGATTCTGCGCCGCATCTCGATCGAGCACTGCCCTGCCCAGGTTGAAGGGAATCAACGACGTCTTCAGATCTCCTGCATTCTGCCGCTCGATGACGGCATAACTCCAGTCAATATCCGGCGCACTTAAAAGCACATCCGTTCGCGGCGTGAACAGAGATGCGCCTGACGACAGCGCCGCCGCCACGGAACTGCCCCCACCACTCGCCGAGGTCGTGCCGCGAGTTGTGCTCCCTGTCGATCCTGTTCCGGCCCCGGGGCTCGCCGAAATTTGCAGCGACCCTTCTGCGCCTGCAGGTCGGGCGGCGGCTTCAACAGGGTCCGGCAGTGCCAGCCGGCTTCGCTTCGACCAATAGTCCCGCGTGATCAGCATCTCCTTGTCGGGGATCAGATCCGTCACGCGCATGCCGGCGTGCCACATGTACCGGCCGGGATTCACCACGTTGCCGCGCAGAGTCACAGCATTTTTGAACCGGTCGACGATCGCCGTGATGTTGACAATGTCACCATTCTGCAGCAGTGTCTGGGCCATCTGCGCCTGGTTCACCTGCACGATGCTCCGCAACTCGTGCCGGAAGATGCGCTCAACCCGTACCTGCGCCTCCGCCGCCAGGTTCGACTCTCCTCCCGAAAGCTCCAGCAGCTGCGATACACGCATTTCGCCTCGCAACTCATAGATCGCCGCGTTGTTCACGCTGCCAAGCAGCGCCACCTGCGGACCGACCGCAGGAATGAAGATCACATCTCCGGGCAGCAGCCGGAGATCCATGCTCTTGTCGCCTCGGAGCAACAAATCATAGAGATCAAAGTGCACAAGTGTCTCGCTGCCCCGCTTGACCTGAATATCGCGCAGTGACCCCTGTGCGGACGGCCCGCCCGAAGCAAACAGCGCATTCAGCAGTGTGCTGAGCGAGCTGATCGTATAACTGCCCGGTCGCCTCACCTGGCCCACAACAAACACCTGAATCGACCGCAGCTGCCCGAGGGTTACATTCAGATTGAAGTTGCGATACACCCGGCCAAGCTGCGACCGCAGGAACTCACTAAGATCCGAGTAGCGCACACCGGAGACCTGGATTGTGCCTACCTGCGGAATGGAAATCTCCCCGTTTCTGTCCACCAGGTACAATCCCTGCTGATCCACCTGCCCATAGACCTGCAAACGAATCTGGTCTCCGGGCCCGATTACATAATCCGGAGTCACTGGAATATTCTCAACCGGCGCAAACGTGGACGGCACTCCGCGAAACAGGGACGCCCCGTACGCGGAAATCTGCTGCCCGGTCGTCTCTTCGATCAGGCGCTGAAACTCGGTTAGCTTACTCGGCACGTCGAGCTCTCGCTGTGACCGCTGGTTCTGCTGCTGCGTGCCTGTCTGATTTCGTCCGGTCTCGGTCTGGTCAGCACCCGCCTGTGTCCGGGAGTTCCGCTGCGTCCCTTCATCCGATAGTGGCGCCGGTGCCTGCTGCACACTGTTCGGTGGCGGCTGGGTGGCCGATGTAGGCGACCCTCCGTCCGGACCCTGGGACAAGTTCGGTTGTGCACTCTGGGGTGAGAGGAGGTTCGGGACCTGTCCTCCCGCCGCAATGGCGCCGCCAAGAGCTAGCGAGGCAGCAAGCAGCCAAATCGCCCGCGCTCCGCCGAACCAGCGAGGGAGCGCTTCACGTCGACCGTCGTCCGCTCCAGCCCCACAAAAACTGTTGATGAAGGCTCGTTCTCTCACTCGATCCGTTGGCGTTACGCTCCGTCTCATCATCTCCTGCATAGGAGGCCGCGCACATCGCTGGTAGCCGATCGCCTCGCTTCAAGTCTAGCGAACTTTACCCGCCTGCAACCGAACAAGGCAACTGCCGGTGACTATATCTGGTCAAACACCGTTGAAGCGCATCTCCAGGGAGTTCGAAACCATGGCCGAATCCAACGATCACGAGCAGACCCCAACTCAACCCACCCCTCCATCCCCACAGCAAGCAAAAGAAGAACCATCTGGCTACCGTGGGGATAGCTCGGCAACTGCCGGTCCCGGCCAGACTGCCGTCCGCTCTGACACGCCCGAGAACCGGCTCGGTCACCTCAACCCATCCGCTCCGGAAGACTCGAATACCACCCCCGGGAGCCTGTCCGAAAAGTAGCCTTTTACCTCGATCCAGGAATCCGGGCCTCTGCCGTTCTCAGAGACAGCACATACTACGAGGTCGCGAGGACCATTTAAAGCAATAAGTGACAAAAGCATCTCCGCTAGAAATCAGCTCAGCGGTTTAATGGAAAAGATTGCCCCTCGAGACCCATCACCGCAAAGCTCACTGTCCGAATCGCAAGTGACGTCCTGATCGAAAACGTCATCACTCGTCAGAGCGTTGAAGGGATGGGCATCAAGATCGGCGATACCATCCCCGTCTTCAAGAAATCCACCGAAGTTATGATTATGAACCGCAGTTGGGATCCCGGTACAATCATCAGATCGTCCAGCACGACACGGGCTTTCGAGACCACCGGCCGGGTGATGGGCCTATAGCTCAATTGGTTAGAGCAGCGAACTAATAATCCGGTAGTACTGAGGGCCGGGCGAGTTGCTAAAATTGCTTTAGCAGCGAACGATCCGAGGTAAAGAAACGCTTCTAAGGGCTTATAGCTCAATCGGTTAGAGCAGAGCACTCATAATGCTTTGGTTCCAGGTTCGAGTCCTGGTGGGCCCACCAAAACACCTCCCGAATATGGTTCGGTACAATTATGGTACAGCGCACTGTACCGGAGGCACCATGGCGACCATCGTCAAGACCGAATCCGGCACTTGGAATCGCTCATCAGGAAAACCGGCTGGCCCGCAACTGCCAAGACGTTTCGGACCAAGCGTGACGCTGAGGACTGCTCTCGCCGGACCGAAGATGAGATGGTGCGCGGCACGTACATCCAGCGGACAGGGGCGGACCGCCTCATTGTGGAGGATGCTCTCAAGCGGTACCTCGCAGAGGTGACCCCGACGAAGCGGCCCAGCTCACAGGTGTCCGATCACCAGCGTGCCGTCATCCTGAAGAAGCATCTCGGCAAGTATTTCGCTCGCCGCGATCAGCCCTGAGATCGCCGCCAAATTCCGGGATGCGCGCTTGTCCGGTGAAGATCGTCGAGACGCAAATGGCAACGCTGTTCCCCGATCGAACGATACCGTTCGGCTTGACCTCGCGTTACTTGGACATCTGTTCACCGTCGCTATCAAAGAATGGGGCCTCGGGCTAATCGCCAATCCCGTAATGAACATCCGCCGACCGGCTCCTACACCGGGTCGCAATCGCCGACTGACGCCAGAGGAGGAGGTACGGCTTTTGAAGGCCGTCGCCGCCCACAGCAACCCTATGCTCCGCTGGAGCGTATCCATCGCGCTCGAAACTGGAATGCGCTCTTCGGAGATCACGCACCTTCGCAGGAGCCAGGTCGATCTGGACCGTCGAATCGTCCGCCTCTTCGAAACGAAGAACACTATGCCCAGGACCGTTCCATTGAGCAAAGTTTCCGTCGAGTTGTTTCGCGACGCGCTTAATCATCCAGCTAGGCCCACCGACACGGATCTGATCTTCTTCGGTGAACCTGGTCGCGACGGCAAGCGTCACCCATATGAGTCAATCCAGTATGGCTCAACATCAAGCGTACCCAGGGGCTGTCTGATGTTCGCTTCCACGACCTGCGCCGAGGCTGTCAGCCACTTCGGAGAGGCCGGCCTCTCCGATCAGGAAGTCTCTGCAATCAGCGGTCACAAGTCCATGCAGATGCTAAAGAAATATACCCATCTGCGCGCAGAGGATTTAGTGTATCGTCTCGATCGAATCAGTCAGGATCACAAGGAGCAGAGTAGGCGGAAGTGTCTGATGGAGACAAAATGTCAAATGGTCTTCAAAACAGAGCGCTAGCTTAGTTCCGGCTTGGTTCAAAGTCGGGGCGTATGTAGGTTTAGATGATCTGGATGAGATTGGATGGTACCTCCAGTTCGTCTGCCGGCGAATGCTGAATGAGCTTGCAGACATTGAAGCAGGCGAAGGACGTAGGCTCAGCAAGGACGACTTCTCTTACAAAATGTCCGAACAGCTCTGTTTCAGACCCATTGCCAGGCTGGACGACATCGCAGCTTTGGACTTTCCGCTGGGCTTCCTGAACTTAACTGTGTACGCCGAGGCTCTTTGGCCAAATAGTTCCAGGTTGCTTGGAGTTAGGCCTACTTCAGTGAGCGAGCTTTTCGAGCATGAGGCGCTATTTGAACCGGCTTTTCAGCAGAAGGCGCAATCATACTTTTCGGAGCTTGATCGTGAGACTACGGCGAACGAACTCACAATCGAAATGCTTGTTGAGAGGAGGAGAAGGCATTCCTGAAAGGAAGACTGCCAGAGCCCGATTGGGATGTGGACGAAGACAATAAGAAGCTACCCCCTCGTGAGGAGCGCTTCGATGAGCCTGTTTTCGCATCACAGACGATCGTGCCTCAAGCTCTTATGTTCACAGTCAATCCTCTGGTTCCAGATGAGTTGCTTGTCGCTCAGTTTAGGACTGCCTTGGCTCAATCGCGAGAGTACTTTGCCCAAACCGGCTACATCTTCCAAGAGCGTGATGAACGCTTCGAAAAGCAGAGAGAAAGGTGGATCGACTATTTGGTTCTTCAATTTTTAGATCTGAAGAAAGGGTTCGAAATCACGGGGTGCCAGGTCAACAACGAGGAGGTCTGGAGAATCTTGAGTAGCGTTTACGAAAACGAGGAGATAGCGGTTGATTTGGGTAAGAAATTCTCAACTTGAGGAAGACGAATCAGGTTGCGGCGATGGAGATGATGACCCATTTACCAGAAGATTTGCCATGCTGGAGGCCAGAGTAGCAGCCCAGAACCAGAGAAGCTAGGGAGAGCTGTACCCGGTCTGAACCAAGATTTGTCATGAGGACTACCAGTTCCGTCAATACCGAAAAAAATAAAGCTCCAGATTCTGCCTCCACTACGGACCTGCCCACAGCCTACCGTAGCCCTAAGCAGTCAAGGTGGTAGATTACAGTGTCGACGACAGAGCTTCTGTACAACCAGTATGGGCCGCTCATCACTTTGGCTCAGCTAGCAAGATTCTTAACCGATCGGTTGAGGGTCTCAGGATTACGCTACGAACCCCAAGCCCTTCACCGACAGCATCAACGCTGCGCGTCTGCGCCTTGGCAGGCGCGTTTTACTTCTCAACTCCGAAGATTGCAGCCATCATCGTGGTCGAGTAGACATCCTTGGAGGATGTCAGATCCATTTTGAAAGCGAGCGGCTTCCGCGTTCCGAATTCTCACCGCTGTTCCCCCCGCATAACGAAGCGTCTCGTCGAGGTGGTCGCCCTTAAGCGACAGAATGAGCTCAGCGGTGAGCTGTATCAGGTCGCTCAAGCCCTCATTCTATGCGGATTGCCTTACAACCCGACTGCACTCAGCAAGATCACTCGAAGCGCTCGCCTTGCAGATGGAACTCGGCTCGACCAGTTGCGGCTCTCTTCCCCACGGCCCGCCTTCGCATGGACGTGGAGCGCCGCCACGACGGCCTCTTGGTTGTGGCCCGTCGCGCGCATCCGAACGGCAATCATCCAATCGAGTTGAGACGGTTCTTCACTGCCAGCTTGTCCAGTATGTCTCGCCGATGCAACTCATAGATCGATAACGACGAAGTTTGTCTCACCGCTCCGGCACGGCTCGTTCTTGCTGAATGATCGCGGGTGAAACTGGCAGATTCTGAATGCGAAAGCCGTGCTCTCGGGCCAGCTCAGCGCAAAGGAATTGAAACTCGGTTGGACCAGTGACGGTGAGGACGCCCCACTTCTGGGAGGCGACCTGGAGTGCAGCCAGAACGACGGCACGGTCTGTGCTCGGGTAGATGTCGATCTGCTTGCCCCGGTCGGCGAAGCTGAGGGTGTCAGGGGCGGATTTGGGCGTAGTAACCGATAAACGTCTCGCGTCTCTTAGTGCTGCGCTCGATCCGGGCCGCGAAATCTCGAATGTCACGGCGTGTGACTTCCCGCTCCCCTCGCCGGAAACGCTTGCCATCTCCAACGAAGCGTTTCTGTACTGCCAGAGATCGGCCACCTGAGTGTGACCGGCTGCTCGAAGGAATTGCTCGCATGTAGGCCGTATCCCCACATGCTTCCTGGCCGCGTCGCGTTCTGTCGCATGTTCCGAGGCGAGGGCGGCTTTACGGCTAGCCTGGTCGGCAGCTATAGACTCCGAGCTACGTTCAGTGAATCACCACGCCATCTACCGCCGGCAAAGAGCTCTTTCGTTCACGACGGAAACTGTTTGTCTGCTCCTCTCTTGCACTTCGATGCAGCACTCTTAGTGCTCTCTTTACCTCATCTTTCAAGACTTTGTATGTATCCAAAAACGAGCGATATTCCGTCCATCGGCTTCCAGCTTCCGCGTGCAAAGCTCTGAGTGCCTGTTCGGATGGTTGAGCTTGAGTTCCCTGTGCTGAGCGCTCGGGCGGACCAAAGCGTTCCTCCATGCGTTTCCTGCTAAATTCCTGGCCAATAGTCGAAGCCTTGACGGCTGTATCGCCGATCCAGATCAAGGATCCGCTGCCTTTCAGTTCATAACGCATGCCCTTGGTTGCGAGAATGGAATGCACTTCGCCCCATGTCCTGGCGGTCTGCAAAAGCTTCGGAATCTCTTCTATCCCTACACGCTGAGCTGATTTTGCCCCAGTGGCGTTCTCAAAATCACGAGCCTTTGTACGCAAGGCTGGTTCCAGCTTCTTGGGGCGTGCCCGTTCGAGGCTACGGCCATACATGGTGTGCGACTCCTGTTCCCAGCCCTGTTGCTAGACGATTTCAGCTGGTGCCTGATGCGCCCGGTCTATGCTCCATCCGTTGTCAGAGACACGGAACGTCTCAGGGTCTGTCCTGTTCTCCGGTTGCATTGGCGACGGTCACAGCGGACCAGTCAGCGGGAGAGTCCGCCCGCACCGTTCAGTACCACTCCCAGGACATCGTTCCGATTCACGCCAAGCTCAAGTAAACGACCCTGATCGTCGTCCCGCCGACCGGGAAGATCATGGAGGCCGCGACCGGCGACAAGGATTCTGGATCGTGGACGTGGTTGGGAACTTCTGTTTCATCCACCCGGCCAAGCAGGGAATCAGCTCCAATCTCAACCTCATCACCGACAAGGGAAATATCTACAGTTTCACCTTGCAGGACGTGTCCGGGACCAGCGCCGCCCTCGACCTGAAGGTGATGATCGAGCCCGCTGACCGCCTGAGGCGGTGCCAGTATCAATCGAGTCGGTCAGGTTCTTGAACTGGACACCCTGTTTATGAAGATTACCGACTAAATCGACTAAGTTCTTGACGTTCCGTCCGAGCCTGTCCAGCTTCCAGATAACGAGCGTGTCGCCCTGGCGCAACGATTCCTGAGCTTTCGTCAGTCCAGGCCGTTCCGCTCTGCTGCCGCTTACCTTGTCTTCGAAGATCCTCTTGCAGCCAGCCTTTTGAAGAGCTTCGATTTGCAATTCAAGGTTCTAATCCTGTGTTGAAACGCGGGCGTAACCGATCAGCATGCTTTGATCTTTGGCCTGGCTCCTGGCGGGAAGCTTCTTCACGGGTGCTTGTTTCTCAGAAGTCGTCGAAGGCATAGTTAAACGAGAATAGCATTTGAGAACTGATTATGAGAGTCAGAAAGGCCAATGTTTTCTTGTTTTCTGGTCCGGCGGCCGAAGGCTCTTGCAAACCTGCGTTTGTGAGAACGACTAAGTCTACACAAGACGACTTGTCCATATCCAAAACCCACAGTCCTCGTCGTTGGAACGCTTTTGCCTTAAGGCTTGAATAGCTGTTGCTCGATGGACAACTCGTTCAAAGACGCTGTCGACAGACCTCCGGACGTAACTCTAGAATTCGTCCATGGCCCCAGACGTTGCCCAGTTCGAACCCTATCGTCCCGCACTCATTGGACATTGCTACCGCATGTTGGGTTCGGCGTTCGACGCGGACGATGCCGTGCAGGAAACTATGATCCGCGCATGGCGGGCCTATGACCGTTTCGACGGTCGGTCATCCCTCAAATCATGGCTCTATCGCATCGCGACAAATGTCTGCCTTGATGAATTGAGAAGCCGTGGCCGGCGTGCATTGCCAATTGAGGAAGGACCTGCCTCATCCGGAGCGCCTTCTATGGACGCCTTGGCTCAGCTGCCCGGCGCTTACTGGATTGAGCCCATTCTGGATTCGGCTGTCTGCAGCAGCGACACCGATCCTGAACAGAAAGCTTCACTCCGTCAAAGCGTCCGCCTCGCCTTCATCGCTGCCTTGCAAAAGCTTCCGCCGAAGCAGCGTGCGGCGCTGCTTATGACTGAGGTTCTTGACTGCCCGGTCGCCGAAGTTGCCGAGACCCTTGACACCTCGGTTGCGTCAGTCAACAGTGCACTGCAGCGTGCCCGCTCAACACTCGCGAAACGAAATGAGAAAGAGCCTGCCAACCTCACATCGCCTCAAGAGGCGATGTTGAACCGTTATGTAACGGCCTTTGAGAGCTACGACATGAGCAGTCTCATGTCTCTGATGCAACAGGATGTCAGCTTCTGCATGCCGCCCTACTCCCTCTGGCTCCAGGGTCCGGACGAAATCCGTACATGGATGCTCGGGCTCGGCTCTGGATGCCGCGGCTCGCGTCTGGTGCGCACCGCCGTCTCCGGGTGGCCCGCCTTTGCTCAATATCACCCTGTACCTGAAGGTGGCTATAAAGCATGGGCTCTCATCGTCCTGGAACTGGATGGTGACCGCATCGCCGGCATCACCAACTTCCTCGAGGTTGAGAAGCTGTTCCCTCGGTTCGGCTTGTCGCTGCAACTTTCCGAAAGATAGTTCGCATACACCGATGAGTTTTCTCTCGCCCGGCAGTCATTGGAGCAAGGAGAAACAAGACCATGAGCGCCTTCCCACAGACCCCAGCCGCAGATTCCTTCCACCTTCAGCCGACAGCCCTATCAGAGTCGAAAAACGAGCTCTGGACGGGCCGCGTACTGAGTGGCATCGTCACTGCCTTCTTCCTCTTTGATAGCACAGCGAAACTCTTCCGGGCGGCGATTCCGGTGCACGCTATGCACGGGCTCGGCTACACCGACTCCGCTATCACGGTCGTCGCCACCACACTGCTCGGGAGCACGATCGTGTACCTCATCCCCCGATCCGCATTCATCGGCGCGGTCCTGCTCTCTGCATATCTTGGCGGAGCCGTTGCTACGAACCTGCGTGTGAGCGCTCCGCTCTTCTCCATTGTGTTTCCGGTGATCTGCACCGCCTTTGTCTGGTCAGGACTCATTCTTCGTGACCAACGACTGCGTTCGCTTCTCAACGACTAGCGAAATGGGGATTGAAACGTCATCTTTCCCGGCCTTAAGGCCACAACTAAACAGCACGAAACTACCCAAGGAGAATCAAGATGAAGATCACAGTTGAGGCAAAGGTCGCCGCGCCGATTGAGCAAGTCTGGAAGGCTTGGACGACGCCGAGCGACATCACACAGTGGAATGCGGCTTCTGACGATTGGCACACAACGACTTCGACCGTAGACCTCCGCGTAGGTGGATCGTTTTCATCGCGTATGGAGGCGAAGGACGGCAGCGTGGGTTTCGACTTTGGCGGAACTTACACGCAGGTAGTTGAGCTTGAATTGATCGAATGCTCGATGGGTGACAGGAGTCTGCTGGTGGAGTTCGTTGATGGCCAGGACGATGTTGTTGTGCGCGAGACCTTCGACGCCGAGGCCACGCATTCCGAGGAGCAACAGCGTCAGGGCTGGCAGGCTATCTTGGACCGCTTCAAGAAGTACGTTGAGGCGAAGCCGACCATCTAGGGGAAGGTGCAGGGGGAGGAACGAGGCTGTTACAAAACTCGTAGACCTTCCGCCTCCAACCTTCGAACGGATTACTTCCGAGAAATCGACTTACCGGTGCGCGAGTTCCTCGCAATGCCAACAGAATAGAAACTCCAACCCCAGAACACGGAGGCTCAAATGAGAAAGCTCAAAATCATGGAACACATCTCGCTGGACGGCGTGATTCAGCACTCCGCCGATGACGGCGATTTCCCCTACAGTGACTGGACCGCGCCCTATCGGACCCCCGCTGGCAGAGATGCAATCCTCGCCGCGTATGGCGAGAGCTTCGATCTGCTGCTTGGCCGTCGCACCTACGATATCTGGTCGGGCTTCTGGCCAAAGGCGCCGAGCAGTCCGATGGCGGACGGCCTGAATGCGGCAACAAAATATATCGCTACCCACCGACCGGAAAGTCTTGAATGGAGCCCGTTTGAGGGCCTTGGACCGGACATCGTCGAGGGCATTCGCCGCATCAAGTCGCAGGATGGCCCGGACCTTATCCTCTCGGGTAGCTCCACGCTGACATCGACGCTGCTCGAACACGGGCTTGCGGATGAAGTCCTGCTGGTCGTCTATCCGGTCCTGTTGGGCACGGGGAAGCGCTTCTTTGCGGAGGGAACCCCGCCACGCTCATTCGAACTCGTCAACACGAAAGCAATGCCGTCCGGCATCATCCTCAGTACTTACAAGGTCGCTGGGCCTTTGAAGACCGGATAGTTCGACGACGTGACATCGTCAGTAAATACCGGAACGCCGTAATCTAACAGGCATGAAAAATGTGCCTAAGGCGATTGAGGCCGTGTGGAAGATCGTGGCCACACGGCTCATCGCCGCCATTGCCCGAGTCACCCACGATATCGGCTGGCCCAGGACGGCCTGGTGACTGCGCTCGAACTCTGGCCCGAAGAAGGCACCCCCGAAAATCCCGGCGCGTGGCTGATGACAGCCGCCAAATGGCGCCATCCGCAATCACGAAGAATCTGCGGGAACTGCTGAAGAACAGGTTGACGCAGTTGGAGAAGGCAGCCCTATCTGTATAGGTGCTGTCCTGTCCTTTGAAACGCGCTTCGCTGTACTTGGAACGGCCCGATGTTTCACTGTTCATGGCTAACCAGACCGATCGCCACGATAGGCCGACCAGCATCCTCTCAGAAACCAGCGTTTCTGAGAACATGACCTGCCGCCTCGGATGGACCGTGAGAACACCACATTTGTCAGCAAATCAGCAAATGTTACGTTCTGTTGAGGTGTACCCTATCGGCACACTTTACTTTGAACGGTAGATGTAGCATCTAATGCCGTAAATGTTTACTCTGGATGAGGGAGGCCAGCATTCCAACACGAAACGTTTTTTTTGCCGAGCATTTCGACAGCTTTATTGCCGCCGGCATCGAGACTGGCCGCTTCAGCAATGCCAGCGAGGTGGTCTGGGAGGGCTTGCGCTTGCTTGAGCAGCGCGAGGCCGAGGACCGCGCCAAAATCGAATGGCTGCGCGGCGCGGCCCAGGAAGGCATCGACGCCATTGAGCGCGGTGCGTACGTCACTCTGAATTCGCCCGCTGAAATCACCGGACATCTGCACGGCCTGCGCGCCAGAAAGTGAAGTGCGTGGCCTACCAGGTTGTCCTTACCGCGCCAGCCGATCGCGACTTCCTCGAGACCATGGTGGAGCGCGGCACAATTCGGCGATGCCGCTGCCGATCGCTACGAGGCGCTGATCGGCCAGGCGTTGATTGATTTGGGTGACGACCCGTTCCGGCCCGGCGCCCGGCAGCGTGACGAGTTGTCGGCAGGCATCTATACCTATCACCTCGCAGCAAGCCGCGCAAACTCTCCATACATCACTGATGTACCCAGCATGGCAGGATTACCTCATCTGGATTTACCCGCTTCCCTTCTCCTATGTTGTGATGGCCTTGACCATCGCTTGGCTCGTGCCAAAGTTCCGCTCATCCCAGAGACCCGTGTTGCAAAGGGCCAGCTAAGGAGGACCATGCCAGGAAAGAAGCACTTACCCGATCAGGGCCGATGGAGCCAGCTCAAGATCACTCGCTCTATACCGTAGCGTCAAACGCGATGGGGTCATCGCATTGGCGTCAGTTCGATGGGGCCGATCTCAGAAAGGAGTGCGAAGCCTGTAGACCCGCTTAGCTTCCCTGCATCAACCTTGGAGACTTTCACAAGAATCATCTTACCGAAGCTCAGAGCTATCGCTGAATCGGGCAATCCGACGGCCTCAAGCTTCCTTGATTCCTCTGCCGTAAGCGGACGCCCGACAGTCTTCGCACCTTGCCAATCCCTGACACCCCCATTCCTGCATGACAAATTCTTGAGACAAGGAAGGGTGAACAACTCGAAGGAATGGAACTATCTTTCCACCTGACAGAAGGCCATACCGACCAATAAGAGACTCTCGTTCATCTTTTCGGATTACATCTAAGTTCTTTACTTCCATAGACGCTGTACCAGCGTTGTTCTTATTACAACCAAAGAGGGAAACTGCGAAGACGGTTCTCAGTACAGCTTTAGAAGAGCTTCTCATGCGGGCAGCTTATCACCAGCATCATGACTGTCCGCCTAGCAGGCATGGCCGGATCGTAGCGTAGCCCACATGTCCGATAAGGAAGCAGGGAAGTACCCTCCGAAGCGTTTGGTTGGCAGTGAATGAAGCTACATCGTGGAATCGAACTGCGAATGCTGTGAGACAGGCTATGGCAATGACCGGCCCGTGCAAAGCTCTTTCAGCCCCTTCGGTCAGCGGTATCAGGCTTAGACCCGATATGGCTAGATGGCTTACCGTGCTTTATTGTCTGTTTTCTGAGGGAACCCCCAGGTAGAGCGTTTGCAGTTCGCGAACAAGCAGATGTCACCTTTGCTGTTGATTCTGTGGCGGGAGCAGCACCCCGAAGCTCACGAACAAACGATGTTGGATTTCATGGTGAAGAAGCCCGGTAGCAATGGACGTTAGGTTGTTTGAAGAGAGTAGGGAAGGAAAGCGATGAATCGTGTCATGGTCAACGTTGGCTCAGATGATTGGTCGGTTCACTTCATTGCGCCGGACGGAAAGACGCGCATCGGTCCCTGGCTCCTGCTGGATAGCCACGATGAGTTTAGAAAGCTTCTGAGCTGGGGAACGGGAGACGAGATTTCAGCGTACACGCTGTTGGGTGCGTAATCCGTGGATGGCGCATCGATCCGTTCTGGAGGGATATGCGCTCGCCAGCACTTCTGCTTTCTGCTTTTGTCCTTTGCCTCAGCGCTCACGCTCAGCTGTCAGAAATGTTTTCTCTGAAAGTTCAGCCAGGGCCTTATGTCGTAGGGCTGCATGTGGTGGACCAGTACGATCGGTCCAGGAACTTTCGCTCGCGAGTAGACGATCTTGGTGGGCCGACTTCCGTCGAGACGAGCCGCCCTCTGCAGACCCTAGTTTGGTTCCCAGCAGAAGCTTCAAAGCAGGAGCATGTTTCGGTGGCAGATTACCTTGCTCTTCGAAGTACCAAGACGAGCTTTGCCGCACCAGCCGTGTCTGCGGGGCTCGATGAGTGGTTTATCGAGGGCGTTCTTCACCCCACACAAGAAAAAATCTTGGCGGTACGGGACGCAAAGCCTGTAGCTGGTCGCTTTCCCCTCGTCATCTATGCTCCAAGCTTTTCTTCTTTTTCCTGGGAGAATCTCGACCTTTGCGAAAACCTGGCGAGCTACGGCTATGTCGTGATTGCTAGTCCAGGTATGGGCGTAGAGCGTGAATCAACGCATGACGTTGCCGGAGCGAGCGCCCAGGCGCAGGATATCTCTTTCCTCATTGGTTGGGGAGGAACTCTATCGACCCGGTTAAGGAGATGTCATGCGTGTTCAAAAGAGAGCTTGTCTTTTACTAATCAGCACTTCTCTACGATTTACACAGGCACAGAGTCACCAGGAAACGCTACCCGCCACTCCACGCATCGCACAGCCAATTGTGCAACCCGCCTTGTCGCCGGCGCTCACTGAGATGATGCCTTTCAGCGCACCATCAATGTTGCAAGATCCTGATTCTGAGACTAGCCTTGTGCTGGCGAATGCTACCAAGGTCGAGACGTCAGCTACGGTGGAGCTGTACACAACTTCTGGCCGACAGGTTGCTGCGGACGTTTTTGCTATTGGGCCTGAGGCGCGAACTCTCTATCAGAACCGGGGTTTTACGCCCGAACGCACGAAATAGAAGGGCATTATCAGGTCAAGTTTTACCGAGAAGGTTCGCGCCCGCGCCTAACCCCGCGCCACTCCATCCACGTCTCTGGTGGCAATGTTCGGGTAAACGTCGATTTAGTAGACCATTCAACAAACTTGTCTAGCGTTCAAGCAGGCTCGATAGGTGAACTGTTGTCAGAATTGCAAGTACTTCGTCGGGAACTTCTCACTAGAGCTGGAGATAACCCCGAGAACTTCGTAGCGATCGGTACCGTTGTTGCAGCGGAAGGTACAGCAGCACAAGGAGAGAAACTAAAGCAGGACTTCTCCTCGGAACCTTAGGGACAGCGAGCAATTGGGTTAGGAGGTCCGGGTCGAAGGAATTGAGATTGGCGCGGATGACTACCTCGTCAATCCATTTAGCCCCCGTGAGATCAGGGCCAGAGTCCAGACCCAGCTCGCGTGCAGAAACTCCGCCGCGAGATCGCAGCCAAGCAAGAGCTTCTGCAAGCTGCTATAGCTCTTCGCGAAGCGGAAAAGCTGGCCGTCGTTGGGCGCCTGGCTAGCTCGATCGCTCATGAAATCAACAACCCACTGGAAGCGGTCACAAATCTTATTTATCTGGCCGTAAGTGAAGAGAACGGCCTCACAGTGCGCGAGTACCTGACTCAGGCTCAGGGAGAGCTGGCCCGTGTTTCGAACATCCCGACCCAACCTTGCGCTTTCACCGGCAAGCGACAAAAGCAACCCAAGTCTTTCTGCCCGAGATGCTGGAAAGTGTTTTGACCTTGTTCCGGGCACGATTGGAAAACTGCGGCGTCCAAGTGCGTCGGCAATACCGGAGCCTGGGACAAATCACGGCGCTTGAGGCAGATTTGCGCCAGGTCTTCGCAAATCTTGTCGGCAACGCAATTGACGCCTGCGACCGAAGCTGCCTACTCACGTTGCGAGTGCGTGAAGCCTTAGATTGGGGTACAGGGATGAAAGGCATACGGCTCCTGGTTGCCGATACCGGACATGGCATGTCTGCAGCGACCAGCCGGCGGATCTTCGAGCCCTTCTTTACAACGAAGAACCTGACGGGTACGGGCCTTAGGCTATGGGCCAGTTCGGAGATCCTCTTCAATCACAAGGCCAAGGTCAGCGTACGCACAATCCATCTATAGAGGGGTATGGCAACGATTCGATACAAAATGGGCCATTTGCCGATGGCCATAAGGCTTAGTTTGCGGCCACGGCGAACGGACAGCCGGAAGCCCTCTGGTTTCAATGGACGGCGAGCCCGTGGATCAGAGGGTTTTCGGCCAGCCCCTGTCGGGCATCCCCATGACGCATTTAATGTCTCAATAGCAATTCCCGTACACGAGCCTTAGAAGTTCCGAAAATGCATGGTGTCAAGCGAATGCAACCAGCTCAGAGGGGCCGATTTCAAGCAAATGGTCCATTTTGTATCGAATCGTTGCCATACCCCGACATTCCCGGCTCGGACGCAGCACATCCGAGCTAGCAGGCCGGGTGGGCCGATGCCGACACGGAAGCGCTCGAGCGGGCTCGCCACCGGCGGCCCGCTCGCGGCTGTGTTCCATCACACGATGGCGCTACTCCCTTGCGCTAGCAAGAGATATGTTTCAGGTTTGTCGGTCTCACAACGCCTACCTCTCCGCACATTACCGATGTTCTGAGAGATACAACGGCGAGAGAATTGAGGGTTAGGCGAGGCGACGCCGAAGTGCACCGGCAACACCCAACACCCCGGTGCCAAGCAGCATCAGCGAGCTGGGCTCGGGGGTAGCGGCGGTGTTGACCGACCCGACGAAATCCAGGCCGGTAGCCGATCCGAAGTCCTGGTCTACACCGAAAGCAAGGACGTTTGTGCCGTTGACGAAGCCAGAAAGATTGAAGGTCACAGGCACCTTGCAGTTGGGCTGGCCGATCGTGCAGTTGATAGCCGGGCTGGCCGCTGCGGCAGCGGCGATCATCACGCCATTGAGGTAAATCGATGTGGTGTCGTCGGCCATGACGGTGACCGAGCCCATTGAGGTGCTGGCGGAGCTATCGGTAAAGGTCGTGAAGTAGTCGTAGGTTCCATTGGACGCGACCACTGATCCACCGGGAGCGGTGTTGGCGTTATAGGAGACCCAGCTGGAGGAGCCAAGGGGATTGCTCCATATACCGCCGGTGCCCAGAGTGTAGGTGGCCTGGGCCGCAGAGGTGCCCGCGTAGTAGTAGGTGGCGGAGTTGGACACACCGGTCGGCGCCGAGCCGGTGGAGGCGTAGCTGCCTAACGAAAGTGTGGTGGCCGAAGCCGAAAGAGCGGAAACGGTGAGAACGACGGCGATAGCGGAAAGACGAGAGAAGAAGTTCATGGAAGGCCTCAAATGGATCAGGATGACGTCTTACGCCTGTACCTAGTGCAAGCCTGAGACCAAATTCTCTCATGTGAAAAACAGCCGTATTCCTCCCTAAACTGACGGAATGTAGGCAAGTGTGGGAAGAGAGTTGCCCTGTCGTGTACAAGCTTTTCCTTTCGAGGCGCACGGAGCGACAGCTCGGCAACTCCGTGCCTCCAATATGGTTGAGCACATTCTCCACCGCGGTAGAAGCGAAGCAGCTTGACCTTCACTGGCCGTATAAGTCCTGAGACAGCATCAAGGAAGAGACCGGCCGGCCCGGATCACTTCCGAGAAGCCGGCTTGTGAGGATCAATCGAGCGAGAGCCGACATCTCGGCAGCAGTACGGGTGAGGCTAGTGAGCACTCGGCTGAGTCAGTAAAGAAGCCAGCGATTCGGAAGCTTCCTTATTCGCTGGGTTTAGCTCCAAGGCCTTTTTGTAGGCTCTAATAGCACTCGCTTTGTCCGCAGTCTGAGCGTACCCGTCTCCCCCAGGCTGTCGAAAGCGTCAGAGCTTTGTGGCCAGTGTCGGGCGTTGTATTTGAACAGGGCCAACGCGGTGTCTGGGTTCGACCCCAGCAGGCCGCCGACCCAGTTATTCACGTAACCCTCTGAAAGGGTTGAGGTGAGGTAACCGCTGCCTGACACCCTCAACTGTGCTCTCGATGTCGCTATAGTGCGTCCGTTCCAACGCGCGCTTGAGCGCATCCAGGCCGGGGGTGCCTTCGGTTGCGGAGAACAGGGCATCAGCCAGCCCGTATAGAAGACTTTCGGTCTCACGAGGGCGGTTTGCCAGCAGGACTACACCGTAGCCCCGCTCCGGGTATATTTCGATATAGCTGGCCACCAAATGTTCCACCCGAGGTGTTCAGCTTCAGCGTACCTTCCACATTCCGCCCGATCTGCCAGTTGAAGCCGATGGCTCCCGTTTCAACCCTGCCGAAGGCGGCCCGTTGCTTAAGCTGGACGGCATGGTCGCTGGCGGCCAGCTGTGCCTCCAGGAAGTTGGCCATGTCCCGAGTGCTAAAGCGCAAACCACCGGCGGCGAGTACAGCGGCCTGATTGGTCGCGGGCATGGCCTTACGGCGGGCATCGTAGCCCTCAACCATCGACTTCGGATCGCCAGCAGTAACCCCGTTAGCCATGCCGAGGGGGCCTTGAACCTTGGTCTCGAGCAACGTCCTGAACGACTGCCCGTAGACCCTAGTCAGTATGTAGCCGAGCAGCTCAGCCGCAAGGTTGGAGTGTCTGGGCTCCATACCTGGCTTACCAACGAGCGAGATGGAGTGGAGATCTCGCAGCATGTCTCCTTGGCTGTATACGTTCAATACTTTTGCTAGAACAAAAGGCTCTTCTTCCTCCGGCGCTTTGGAAGTCACCTCTTGAAAGTTCGGCAGGTTGTCAGGCAAGGCAGAGGTCATGTCAGCAAGATCGATAACCCGAATCGGCAACCCATTGAACTGGAGGTTTGGGTATTCACCCGGTAGATAGCGCCGAAGATCGTCCTGTAAGCCGATTCTGTGCTCCAGCACGGCGTGGGCCAGCAGAAGAGATGTGAAGAGCTTCGTTATGGAACCTATCTCGTAGACGCTGTTCGCGATCTTCGTATGCCCGCGCGTCGAACCGCTGCTCATGCCCCGCTCGTGCCATCGCCGCATTCATCATCTCGACCCAGATTTCGCCGACTTCCTTGGGTTTGTTTCGATGGTTCCAGGCTGGGTCTTTCGTCGCGCCGTTGCGCTTGAAAAACCGCTCCCTCTCGAACCCTCGGGTCTGGTCGGTAACTGCCCGCTCGGAGAACATCAGGTGCATATACGGTTGCTCCAAGTTGTCCATTGCAACTGAGCTGTGAGCGTGTACGCGAAACGATGACCCAAAAGCTCCCGTGTCGCCTCCCGCGCCAGTTCGTTGCGTTCTTCAGGACCCAACTCGCGCGGCAATGCAGCCTGAATCTCCGTATATGTTCGCCCGTTAGCACGTTCATAACGATCCGCTGCGACCCAGAGGCATACGGCTCTGCCATTGCAAACTTCGGCATGTTGCCGTGTTCAATCAGCACCAGACCCATCAGCTACATCACCCTTTCCGTCGGTGGGTCCAGGACCTCGACCATCCAGCCGTGAATCCGAAAGCACGCGCCGTCATCGCACCGCACCGTGAACTCGGCTTCAAGATCGAAATGTCCGCTTACGCCATCGAGCAGCTCGCCGCCGATCACTTCTTCTTCGATCACTGTGTCAAGACCGTCGATCAGAACGCGCATCAGTTCCCTCCCCTGTCCAGATAGTATGGCCAGCCCTACCGCGAGGTGAAAGCTGTGTCCGCGCTCTGGTGCAGCAAAGGCACGTCTCTCGGATCATGCTCGCTTGCGCACCCGATGTGCCCACGCTTCAGCTCAAAGGGAACGAACTCATTCTCAGTGACAGCGGGCCATCTCACCGGGAACGCGCCGCCTGGAATACAAAGACCACTGGCGCTCCCCCGATTAAGTCCCGTCCTGCTCTTGCTTTATGTATTTCTGTCATTACATACATATAGCCATCGTCGGGGCGGTGGGAATGTGGGAGGGGCCAAGCTGTCTCGGCCCCTCCAGTATCGGTGGAAAGCGTCATTTCCACGGCCCTGCTTTGCTTGCTTTGCCGCAATTTCCGATGGCCGTAGACTACGTGGATTTTTCTTGTGGGGTCAGCAGTACGGGCGGTTCTCTCCATTCGGATGGGGCCAGCCCTTCCAGAAGTACAGAAGGTGGTGTCGTCTTCAGAGCAACGGCAATCGAGGGCACTAGGTATCGTAACGAATTAAGTAGTTTGGCCACCGTCGACGACCAAGGCATGGCCGATGACAAACGATGCCGCATCGGAACATAACCAGATGACAGCAGCAGCAATCTCTTCCGGTTTACCTGCTCTACCGATGGGCTCTTCTTCGATCACTTTCTTTCGACCCTCCTCAGTTCCTGCGGTGAAGCGATCCATCATCGGTGTGTCGATGTAACCAGGGCAGACAGCATTGATGCGAATGTTCGCTGACGCGTAATCCAGCGCAGCGGCTTTGGTCATTCCGATCACGCCATGCTTCGCAGCGGTATAGGCCACATTTCCTTTAATCCCAACAAGTCCGGCACCTGAGGAGGTGTTGACGATGGCACCGCCCCTTGTTTGAGCATGAGCGGGATTTCATACTTCATGCAAAGGAATGTGCCGCAAAGGTCGATGTCGAAGATCCGGTCCCACTCGTCTTCTAAAACGTCGACTGCACCTGCGAGATTCTTCTGTTCCACACCAGCGTTGTTGAAAGCGAGGTCGAGGCTTCCGAACCTTGAGATCGTCGCATCCAGAGCTCTCTTCACATCTTCGACGCGAGAGGTGTCGGACTCAATGGCCAACGACTCCCCATCAATTTTATCAATCAAAGCAACCGTGTCCTTGAGAGCGTGTCCACTCACGTCGATGACAGCGACCTTTGCGCCTTCCCGGGCAAAGGCTAGTGCCGCTGCACGACCAATGCCATTCGCCGCAACCGTCACAAACGCTACTCTTCCAGCAAACATTCCATTCGCTTTATCCATGAAGTCCATCTCTTTCATATCCCTCAAATGTTGGTAATGTCTTGAACTAGGTGCCGGTGATCGATGTCCGGTCGAGAAGATAGCCCCCAAGCGCACCACCACACATGATGGCGAGCTGGATCGAACCTACGAGTAGCCCGCCGCCGCTTTCTGGCTCGTCGCTGACAGCCCGCGAAAGCCAGGTGGCCCAGCCGACGGGGATAGCGGAGTTGATTGTCCCCCAGGCGACCATCGCGAACGCAACGGACCAGAGAATATGCTGTGTCAGCAGCATCCATATCGTCACACCGGCCAGTGCGATCGGCAGAACTCCGAGTATGAGGTACAGGTGATTTTTCGCCAGAACGCTTGCGCCCGAGGTACCAGCAAATCCCGCCAATCCCAAACCAAGCAAAAGTAGAGATAGCTCTGGCAGCGTGGCATGCGTCCGCGTTTCCAGAAAGGGGCGCAAATAGGTGAAGGTGGCGAAGGCCCCAGCGAAGGTGAGCATCACACCAACCATGGCGAACGCAACGTGTCGCCTCTTCAAAAGGCCGAGGAGCTTGCTTACGGGGTTAGCCGCTTCGGGAGGCATCTTCGGCAGACTCACCCATTGCCAAATCATGGTTGCGAGGCCGAAGGGAACAAGCACCCAGAACACACCACGCCAGCCGATAATGCCGCCAAGGTAGCTTCCAATGGGCGCTGCCAATGCTGTTGCCACCGCATTGCCCATGTATACCGCCCCAAGAGCCTTCGGAACCGCATTGGGTGGAACGCGTCTCATGACCGTGGCGGTCGCAAGCGACCAGAAGCCTCCAACCACAACCCCGAGCAGAGCTCGTGCCGCCATCAGGATGAGGAAGTTCGGCGCGACTGCGATCAGCACCAGCGACAACAGCATGATTCCGGTAAGCCCGATGAGGACGTGCTTGCGGTCATACCGGGAGGCGAAGGTCGCTATATACAGGCTCGTGAGGACGGCGAAGAGACCAGAGATCGAGATTGCCTGTCCCGCCATGCCCGCGCTGGCGTGAAGATCGCTCGCGATCGGAGTGAGCAGACTGACAGGCATGAACTCCGCCGCAATCAGGAGAGCGACGCAAAAGGCCATCGAGCCCACTGCGCTCCAGGCTTTGGACTGAGCCGCCGTATTGTTCAGGGTTTCCGCGGTTTGTATCGTAAGCATGGCGTGGCTCCTTTCATCGCGGCATCGTTGCCGCGTTCATCGACTAAGGCTGGTATTGCTCGTTTGTCACATGCTCCATCCAATCCACGAACTTGCCATCCTTCTTCTCCTGAATGGCGATGTGGGTCATGGCTGTGGTCGAAGTTGCTCCGTGCCAGTGCTTTTCGCCTGGGGAAAACCAGACCACATCTCCGAGATGAACGTTCTCGATCGATCCACCTTCACGCTGCACCCATCCGCAACCAGTCGTGACGATGAGCGTCTGACCGAGCGGATGCGTATGCCAGGCGGTTCGCGCGCCAGGCTCGAATGTCACACTCGCACCGGCAACGAGTGCCGGGTCGGGTGCTTATCACCCATGCTTGAAGCTTATTTCGGCGTTGGACAAAGGCCCTCGCGGGGCCTGAAAAGAGCGCGATTGTTCGCTTGGCTTCCAAGTTCTTCGGAAGGCTAGCAATGCTCTTGTTCTCATCCCACTTTGGCCCGACGATCACGCCCGCATCGTAGCTTCCCTTGGG
>JAABUQ010001411.1_pt1 | contig 51786 bp, 25 predicted proteins | sample 5560001 | NCBI WGS metagenome assembly JAABUQ01 (sample SAMN10711888, study PRJNA513371) | rock metagenome | isolation source: Antarctica rocks | place: Antarctica: Victoria Land, Finger Mt nord | collected 2015-12-18
TGGGGAGGATGATGTTTAGAATAGGAGGGAAGGGGGGGGGGAAGGGGCTTGGGATGGGGTGGTGAAATCTATAGTAGAGAGACGGTAAGGGGGGTGGATAGGGAGTGAGTGAGAGGGCTTGGGACTAAGTGATAAGGGGGATGGGAAAGGGGCTTGGCTTGGGCTGGGGTGGTGAGGAGAGAGGTGGAGGGGGGGGTGGTGAGGGTGTGGGTGGGTAGGAAGGTAGGAACGTAGGGAGGGAGGGAGAGAGCGGGCCAGAAGGTGGGTAGAAGGGTAGGGAGGTAGGTAGAGAAGTCTGTAGGTAAGTAGGTAGGGCGCGGAATCCTAGCGGATGCGAGCACCCCAATCACGGCGGTTAGGATTGGGGATTTTGCTTTTCTGATAAAGGTTTGATATGGGCGTTGGAGGTGGGTACTGGGCTATTGCTTCGTTCGCGGGTTGGTTTTGATGGTGTGAATGGAGGAGGTGGGTGGTTTGGGATGTGAGGGTTGTGTGTATGTTATTATTTTCGATGGTGGGCTTGAGCGGAGGATGGGTTATCTCTGGAGTTGCTGCAAGGGTTGGTATGGAGAGTCGTGCGTCGGATTGGGTGTTGTGGTTGAAAGACGAGGGGATTGGTGGCCGGACGAGATGGAAGGATGGTGTGAGGAGAGGTGACTGTGTGCATATAGCGTTTTTGAGAAAGGGTTGGTCAGTATAGGCGCGCGGTGCTTCTGTTATGAGAATTAGTTGGAACATGTTGATGCTTTTCTTCGTTTCCGATATCAGTATTCCAAAGACCGAGTATGAGATTGTAAGACAAATGGAGAAATCATTTCTTCCCCCCAGACCTACCTTTTCTGAAAAGCCCCCAGGACTGCATCTTTAGCTCCACTCTGACCCTCAGACCCACGTCTCAAACTTATTACTCCTTTCATCCAGCAAAAGAGTTCGGAAATACCCTGCTTAATTGTCAGGATATCCTACATCTCTCGTGGTCAGGAGCTGGCTAACTGTTTGGCGCCCTCGGTGTGATGATTGCGGAAAGGAAAGGGGCACTGCGAGGGATCGAACGGAGGTGATTCCGGTGCTAGCTGTGTAGATTGTGAAGGGGGAATCGGTCTTGCGACCACTGAGCCATTGTGTCCTTCGTATCCACGATTAGGGGGGATGGTCCAATTTTGGTATATATGGTCTATTTTATCTTGATGATGGCATAATGAAATGGTATACAGTCGATATGGATGGTGAATTAGGGATTGGAGTATGGAGGGCGGAGAGATGAGTACTTGAGGGGCTTTTGAAGAGAGTGTTGAACATGTAGGAAGTAAATTATTGTCCCATTGTCTTGATACTAAGGCCACAGCGGCGTATTTTGTGACCAGTTCTAGTCTTCGAGCCGCAACAAATGCACATAGGAGAGCCGTATCACTTCTCTCCCCGGACTGGCTAAGATTTGCGTCGATATCAGATGCTATCCACCCGTGCATGACCCCTGAAGTTGTGATTCGCCATGGCATGTCTTCTGGTAAGACTCAGCTCGATAATCGTACTGGTCCGCTCACAGTTCTCAATACAGCGGCATTCTCCTATTGATCTTTCGATATAGAAAGGAGTTTCTCGTCCCATAATATTGCATTTAAGGTCCGTCTTTCACAGCTAGAGAGCATCGTTGTTCTTCACAAGCGCAACATCAAACGGGAATACTGCTATGAGCGCATTCGATAGAGATCACTAGTCACTTCAAGAGCACATACAAGATTTAGGTTAGAAATTCTCTTTGGAAGATACCAAACTCCAAAACATTGATGTCTCTCTGGTCGCAAACACCCGGGGCGACGTTGTTGAGCCTGATTCGGCCTAGTCTGACTACTTTAGCGCGTTTTCCTGACTTGCGGAAAACGAAGACTTTGGGCGTTGTCATCACACATACAAACATCAGGAGGTTCAACGAATCCTTGAAGACCCAGCAACGAACTTTTCAGAGGATATCGGGGCACGAGCAATAGATTCCGGCGGCTAGAGCTTTACGTCTAAGCACAAGCCATACTATAAATGCTAGATACGTCGTACCTCGAACGGAAAAAGGCGAATGTCGATGCCTTGTGGTTTGTTACTATTGGGGATCGAATCAAATGTACGAGGCAACATTGATGAGCCGCTCTAAAGACGACACGACAGTGCGAGACAATGGCTTCATTCGAGGGGCTCTACCTCGCCGATACGCAGACGGGGCCTCGAGGACTTTTCTACCAGAAATGTTTGGCCCAACTTTTGTTCCTCTACCCTGAATGTTGGCTACGGTCTGAGTGACATGGTGGTCTACCTTGACCGCTTAAGGACGTCGCTTAGGAGATACATCAATAACGTCTCTCGACTACGCTCTACCTTAGGAAATACTCTGTCCATCTGTTCTGGCGAAATTCGACGTTGTGCAGAAGCGGAACTTTTACCGTCAATATCGATAACAGAGGGGCCATGCTTCCGTGTTCATGACCTTAGAAGCTGACACGTCGGTTCCTAAGCCACCGAACGACAATGTATCTCCGAGCTTTGCAGTCCGTTCAAGACTGTCTACTACCGCCCTTCCTGAGTAATCTCTCAGTCTCTTCTTGGGATCAGCTTGTTGCCACTGCCACCATAACCTATCCAGTTGCGCATGGTGGAGAAAGAAGAGGGGATCTAGTGCACCTTTTATCAGTACCCTCGATAGGAATGGCCAGAGGAAGAGATACCTTGAGGCGCTGTCGGGACCGAGAAATCGCCGTGTATAGCAAAAGGTATTGCCAAATGTGGCCCTTCTTCCAAACGACTGCTGAACTCATCCTAGGTCGAGGCGTTGAACACTTCTTGCAAGGCCTCAGGACGAATTCGTTGAGCATATCTGGTAAGATTTTCCGCACTTGGGAAGCTTCTCGAAAGACAGTGAGGTATGTGCATCGGACCAATGAAGGGAAGCTTGAGCCTCGAGAATGCACCGTCTGTCACGCAGAAGCCACGAAAGCCGGGAGAATCGCTCTTATTACCGTTACCACCAAAACCCAACTCTGCATCCCAGACAGGAGCGCGAGTGACGTTCTCCCAATCCAGGTTCCAGTTCCAGTATCTATCGTGTTTTCAGGGATCAGCGTTTCTCTCTGCGCACCCTATCTGGAACATCACATACGTAAGATGGCCCTTATAGCCGCATTGTTGCTGCAAAGTCGTTTCGTAGATGTACAAGAAGCGACGGTGCCAGGCTAGAAATGATGCAGTGTAATGCGCTGTTGCGCATATCAGTCCACTCGGAGTATCATTGCTGGATCGGGGCTTACCGTCCTCGCCGGTCCGAGTGTGAAAGTACGGGAAATCGTCGTAAAGGGTTTGATTGAGCCCCAATCTGGACGGTCGTTCCCTTAAGCAGCTGACAGCCCGCAAATATTCCCGTTTCTCTTCTCTGTTCAGATCACGCCATTCAAGCCGCACGGCTAGAGATTCACAAGGTCTAGCAGAGGTACTTGTTGTTCGTGTACACCATGAAACCGCGAGGACAACAACTGCCACGCCTAGACAGATTGCCATAACAGCAATGAAACTCGAAGTCACAACGCGACGGGTGGCACGCTGCCATGTCGCCTTTTCCTTATCCTCGAGATCTTCGCTAGCGGATTCAGACGTTGGGAGTCTGGTGTAGTCCTTGTTAGACATACTGGGCGAAATTTTGAGCGCCTTCGTCGGTCCTGGATCGGGTTACGATAACTCGCTCGAGGAGTGTGTACAGTGAAGCCTTCCTCTGGCACCAAAGCAAGGACGATGGGTATGAGTCTCATGGGCGGGATGGTGTATTTTTGAAGGAAGCAGGGCTGCAGAGAAGATGCGCACGCCAGGTACACCATTTAAGATTCAGCTGCGCCCATATCCTCTTACGCTTACGAAGGAATTCAACGCAAATGCAAGTCCGGCAGCCAATACAGGGGCTGCCCACGCTGTTTTGCAAGCTGCCAGCCACTCATGTCAATACACACTAGGCAGGTATGCCACGAGGACGGGAAGAATTGACACAGTTCCAGTACGTCCTACTCTGTTCAGCGATTCTTTCAGCACTGAAAGCCAGATGGCATTTCGATGCCTGCATCTCTCGTGACAATTTCTACTTTCTCTACTCCGAAGGATGGTTGTGTAATACATCGCTGGCCAAAAATCCACTAAGATCAAAAACCCTCGAATCCTCCGCCCAATTCTTCAACTCCTCGTAATCTCGACATTGCCTGCGAAAACCCCATCCCAAAAATCCCTCCACCTGAGAACCTGCTGGTTCGATGGTTGAGTCAGCCGAGCACATCAGACTTTGTCGCAAATACTCAAAACAGTGCTTTGTGTGTTCACTGCGATTCCGTCCGAAGTCAAAGTCTTCCAGCTCGCCATACTCGGCGGTGGAGTAATAAGCCCTTCGTAACGTGTACTAAAACCATGAGTACAGTTCATAACTAAGTATGCTATGAAGGTTTCTTACCAGACAATGAAGCTGGGGGAAAACACCCGCGACGGAGAAGTTCGGAGCCAGTATCGGATCCTTGATGTAGCCCAAACCATCTAAGGGTTGTTCAGATCTCTCTATGGCAAGAATGGAGAAACTAATTACTTGGAAGCAGTGAATCCCAATGTGGTTCCGCGCCATTCGAGCTCGGAGGTGCTTGTGCAAAGCTACTATCATAGAGAAAGGTCTCGTAAGATGAGCCAATTGGTACTATAAGTCTCTTGTCAACGCGGCTTCGTTTTGGCCATGATTTTCGAACCTTGTGGGACAACGTCATCTGGTCGTGATACAAGATCTTGGGTCGATGGATGATTTCTACCGACAGCGAAACCAACGGAACCAAAGACCAAGGAAAGCAGTATCAAGCCAGTGTAGTCAAGGATTTGCTTGCGCCATAAAGAGGTAGTAAAGTCCGATCCTTTCTCCTTTTCAGGCGCTTTATCGAGGTACGCATCTTGCGATATTCGTGTGTATCTTCCTGACCAAAGCTTAGGGACAAACATACTCGAACCAGGGCTTCCAGATGCGAACAAAAAGAAGACCCTAGTATGCCAGTACGGAGACTTGGGATTCACCAATTCATGCAGGTGGAAGTCAGTCCGAGATCGCTATAAGAACGGGATTCATTGCGACCTGAACTCGTCATGCCACGCAGTGTACTTTACAACCGGTACCACCCGGCTGAAAAGATATCGCGACAGTCTAGTCTGCGGAAGAAAGGGCGTCACACAGAACAGTGGTGGATGAATGTGTAAATGGAGCTCTGTTGATCGGTCAACAGGGTACTGACTCGAGATTCTGCCTCACTCATCTGCCAGGAATAATTGGTGGCAGGACTACGGGTCTTGCCGCAGTCAAAAAGTCTGAGCCGCATAAGCCCAATCCTCTAGACATATCGATGACTGAACTTTCGTTGTTTGGTCGAATAGTGCAGAGGCTACGATATTGCATCCTGCACTAGCCGAAACAGTTCGCCCCCGAAGAAAATATCAGTGGCATTGAAAGCGCATGCGGATCACCCGCACTAAGGTATCAGCCCAGCTTGCGCAGCTCGGGTGCACCTAAGATGCATTTTTGTTCTGCGATCTGACTGCCAGACAATGGCCTGCCTATCGCTATATGCGCCCTTTGAAAAGGACCCACAATTCTGATGTCCGCTCGTCACATGCAATGTCGACAGTCGCGTCAGATCAGATACATGAGGGTCCTCGTCATCGGAGCAGGGCTTACCTAGTAGCCCCTGCATCGAGGCGGGACGCCTACGCATCATCGCTTTCTCCTGTCTTGTAGGATCAGTTCGCGCGAATACCAGGTCAGCCGTCTAGGAGATCATGCTGACTTTGTTCAATTCGCGGGATCGAGAGCGACATGAATGAGTTCGACGCTCCCGGCAAACTGAACAGCGTTTCGTAGATGTTACGGCTCGGGTTCCAGACGGTTCCTCTCTCGCCATAGTCGAAGCGACATAGAGCGAATAGCTTTGCTTTACGACAAGCATGACTGCCGTACTCGAACCGGCTTTTAGAGCAAGCAATTTTACAACTATTGTAGTGAATAGCGCCAAGGACCGTGTCACGAAGAACACTTTGGCTTTCAATGCAAGTATTGCTTCTCTGGATCAAAATTATACGCCTTAGTGACTCACTATTGAACAAGTCCTTTAGCACTAGCTCGATAGAAAAGAGTGTGATTTATACTGAACAATCTAAAACGATAGCTTAAGAAGTCGTTGATACATTTGTTACTTTGCTTGACCCTCCACAAAAGTACTCACCCCAACAATGGTAAGAGTACGATCGGATGGATGCTACCGATAGCAGGACAGATACTGGCGCACCCACACCCCAAACCATGGACTCTTGGAGAGCAACCCGCTCTCCCCCATCTATATCCTAATAACCATCTCCGATCTGTGTGATATCAACCTTGTCAGGAGATAGAGTGCTTACAGCTGCGGTACATTAGCCAGCAGACCGACATTGACTTCAGGGCTTCTCTCAGCAGTGTCGGACTCACTCTTGTCTTCTGCTGGGAACATGTTGGGTTTTCTTGCTGTGGGGAAGGCCATGGCTGTGGCAAGGAGACCGAAGAGGATGACTGTGAAGGTGGGCTTCATCGTGTGCAGGGTTGTCTTGGGGTGGCTACTCTGAATTCTTTGTCTTGAGCTTTTCTGTAGATGATGGATGTAAGAGCGTGGGCTACAAATGTCGAGTGGGCTAGAAACAGAAGTGGGCGAGAAACAGGAGTGATTAGTGGGATCTGGGAAAAGGGGGCTCGGGGACGGTGGAACGAGGCGTCGACGAGGCTTGCATCTCCGTGATATTTTCCCAGGGCACTTGGTGGATTCGAAGGATTGTGGTTGCAGCCCGGTCTGCGAGATATGTTTCCATCGAGTGGAGCTGTAGGGCCTCGCATTGCCAATTTGATAGGGTCTTTGACATGCTTCAATCCCTAATCGAACACATAGGATTGACTGTGGGCTGATCCTACGGAGCTCCTTCTCCATCCGGGGAATCCTTTCAGCTCAGGTGCCAGACCGACGTCATCTAATATCCTCGTCAGGCGGCACGGCTCGAACCCACACTTAGGGGTGCATGTCAGCTTGTGTGGCATTATAGCTCAACCCAAGAGATGTTCAAGTCCAGGACCATTGAGGTCTAATCACGCATAGATCGACGCAATCAGGTCAGACGCTCGGTCTAGAGTTGTTTAATCCTAGTCGATGAGGCGTCCGAGCCTCCACACCCTCTTCCTACATCCTGCATGTAGCGGTACTTGCCGGCATTCTAACCGTCTTTTGCACCGCCAGGTCGAAAGCATCTCAGCATATGCCATCTGTCCACGGAGGACTCACATGCACTGTGCTTATACATACGTGTGCAACGGAATAGCCGGAGATAGAAAGCCTTTGCGTTTCGGCCGCTATCTTCGTATCACGGACTCTGGCATTTGCTATGCATGATGCAACGCCGCGTTGATACCGAGATTCAGCCTTTTCTGAACGATGACATGCCACCGCACGACCTGTGTCCTGCTGTCTAGCCCGACTTCATCTACTACCATCAGTCAATACTAGACATCCAAGCATTGATGGCTCGAAGTGTTATGGATGCTAAATATCTATCGCTATCCACTGACGATGAAACAACGCTTGAAGTTCTCGAGGGCCGACAAACAAGAGATTCCTCGTCTTCTACTTATCATATCTTTAAGTATGCATTGATACCACTTGTTGTCGTCGCAGGTATATCGTTTTGGCTTCTGTCACTTAGGGAATCGAGTCAGATTGAGCTACCAAAAATCTACGGTCAGTGCTTCAAAGGACAACGTCACACCATCAAAATCTTACTATATACTTAGCCGAGACCGGCGAAATAGATACACTTTGGGCGAAGCTATGGTGGCATACAGCCTACAGTCCGGAGGGGCAGAATCATACCATGAGTGACCCTCTGTGGGAGAAAATATTGCCTTCACATGGCTTCGTTGCCATCGACCGTCATTGGGCAGACGAGAATCAGTGGCCAGTATCTATGTATCTACCGAGCGATCACAGTAAAGGAGTATACCTACTAGAGGCTTATCATCAACTACATTGTCTAGTAGGTTTCATCCTGACTCACGCCTTACGATCTCTGACCAGAGCCAGCGTGTAATACGGCAAACATTCTGGGAGGCCGTGGAAAGACGACCGTATACTTATCATCTGTCCCATACCGAGCACTGCTTTGACGTAATTCGGCAGGTATGCAAACGTCCCCGGGTCTCGGGAGACTCTGAGCAATTTTTCTAATGGTTGGCAGTCTGTGATCTGTAACGCGGACAATACCCCTTTGTACACATTTGGCGACAAGACAGTGGGAAATGGCCAGCTGCACCGATGTCGCGATTGGAGCCAACTTCGCGACTATGCTACGAAGAATACAGCCTGCTACAGAGACATAATCGAAGACGTACCTCTCGGAGATCATTTCGGATTCTGTAACGACGGTGACGACGGAATAGTGGGTTTGATGTAGCCTACATGCATCGACATGATTCTGAAAAGCTGCAAGATGGAATCTTCCGCGGCCTTGTTGAGCAGAGTCACAACTGGAGCACGAACAGGGAATCATCTGCTCTACGTCTGACGTTGATGGAATGTATGCTATCAGAAATGCTTGAGGCACCATCGCATGTATGTGAAAGAATCATAGCTGGTGGTCACGAAGGTATCGACAGACTCCACAGTACGACGTGAATTTTTGCTGCTTATTGCAGGTACCATGTAGGACGCCTCACACGAATAGTACTTAACTTGCAAGGTAGCTTTCTGGATATCAACCTAAGGAACACTATGCGGAGGCTACATTGGCAATCAGATCGTCACCCGATTGGCAATAGAAGGAGAGCTTCGAAGATTGAATCGAGACTCAAGCAGCAAGTGTGCCTGGATAGCCTGATAGGCCTGATAGAACATCTATGGAGCAAGAGATAGCCCGACCATTCCCTCCACTCCGAGCTCGTCTAGCATCTAGAACTATGCTCATGACACGCAGCTTACGAGAAGTCGGCATATAGAGTAATCGCCATTGGTGCGCCTGAGCATGCAAAGCAGGTGTGATTACAAGCTGATCACTCGATGTCTACGCATCCGATTCACAGGTGCTTCTACTAGCGTATTGAAGGGATTTCTGGAGCTCCTTGTAATGGAGTAGTGGATTCGGAGCAGTGCTGAATGATTGTCTCCTGTACAGCAGTACGTAAGTAAGTCCAGATTGAGCCGCCTGCGTTGCATGAGCGCATGATCAGTTACGCGTCCTGCACCACTACAGGCTATTTGTTGAGTCGATTGGTTCATAGGCATACATGGCCTTATCTAAAAAGTGGAAAGTAGAGTATCGCCTCATCTGCCTTAAACCGAAGTAGAGTATTGCCTCGTTTGCCTTAAACCCGCCCGCCCGAGCGCTTACGGAACGCCCGATTACACGACGCCAATCAACGCAAAGGAGCCGCACAACCACAGGGTCCTATCATGCAAGCGATCGGATCCTCCATCTTTGCTGTTCCCTTCTCTATCTAGGGGGCTCCAGGTGGGGGGCAAGCCGGACTTCTGCCTCAAAACAGTCCTTCTGTGACACCATCCCTCGGCTTCTGTTCGCATCCGGAACACATGCTTTTGCCATGACGTTGCCAAGGTGGTCTCGAAACTTCAAGGATCCAACTCCGAACCCAGTGGATGATCATTCGAATCCAGGGTCGCGTAGAGGCTGATTTGGGGACCAATTCGACGCACGATTACCAGCCATGGTAGGGCAGATATGCATCCATGATTCGCCACTTTGCACATTTGCTTTTACCTTTCCCGCTGTGCCTCATCCTATGTACGATCCTAGTCATAGACACTTCGCAGCATGACATCATTCAGCTGTGGGTGATCCAAGACCACCCTCTCGTCACCGAACTTTACGCTTCTTGGTAGTCACTCCGGATCGTTGCAAATAAAAGTCCTTCTCATATGCAAATCAATTCTCAGGACCTACCACTTCCAACTTTGCCATCCAGAATCGCAACGCAAAGATGACCTACGTGAACAAAGCAAGCGTACTCGCGGTAGGCGTATGTTTCATTATCTTGAGTATCTCCGCTGTCTCTGCCCGTTTTTACGTTCGACGAACCAAGGCAGGCTATGGACTCGACGACTGGCTTTGTATTCCAGCACTGGTAAGACGTTTCGTTGCATTTGTTCACTAGATTCAGACTGAAGTCTTGCAGGTGCTCGTTATCGCAGAATGTTGCATCATGGTTATAGGCAAGCCGAAAGCTTTGAGTCCCAGTATAGTAGAACTATGTTAACCAAATTACTTTAGGATCGGCTACCAACAGCGTTGGCGCACATGCGCCCCCGAATCTCGGTCTTGGTGTGGTGACCTATGCCGGCCAAGATCAAATAACACTTGAAGAGGTGAGGAGAATACATGCATCTGATTGTGCACTGTTAATGTATTGTCGTGCTCTAGCTCGAATTCCCGTTTAATCTCATGCAGATCGTTACACTCATGATCTTGAAACTTTCCTTGCTTTTCTTCTATCGACGCGTTTTCCGTGGCAGATTCTTTGACGTTGCAAGCTGGACTCTTATCGGATTCGTAATTGCATGGGCTATCGCATTCTTCATTGCAATACTTGCAGCGTGTGGCACAAACATGAGAGCGAGGTTCTCGACCCTTGGAGCGCTCAGGGAAGACTGCGTCGATACTTTTGTTCTTAGTGTCTGCCTTGTGGTATTCGATGTCTTTGTCGACTTGGGGATTATGATATTGCCCATTCCCTTGGTAGGAACTCTTGCTCCGTAACCCATTCAGGGTAGCTGCTGAAAGTATATCAAGATATGGGCATTGCAAATGCCTGTTAAGCGGAAGATAGCTGTTACGTTCACTTTCTTGGTGGGAGCATCGTACGGGTAACAATTCGATTCTCCCTACGCTGGCTGATGCTCCACAGGGCTATCGCTTGCGGTGCGATCCGGATGGTGATCTTTGCCGAAATACTTGGCCCGTCCTACCCGTCATGTAAGCGGATTGAGCTCAAAAGGAATGGGGACTGATCTCGACAGTATTCTCTAAGACATCCGTGGCCGGCGTTTCAACGACTGACTCTATAGGTAAAATCGTGGTGAACTTCATATATACGAACTCACTTACCTATGATAGGCATTGTTAGCATACTAATGTTCTGGGGCATGCTCGAAATGGGTGTGGCAATGGCTGCTGTGTGTCTGCCTACACTTCGAGCACTCTTTCAAGGCTGGTCGCCGGAATCGATCATTCGCACGTTTCGCTCTGCATTATCCCTGGGCTCTTCCACTTCGAAAGAGAGATCATACCGCTTGTCATCAAACAAACGCCACAAAAGGGGGGCGTCAGAGGCCTCCTTGGCTGACGTCGAGGCTTGGGGAGTGCTCGGGGACGAGGGTCGACACCAAGCCTATGCCATGGGGCAAGTGCGTGCTCAGAGAGGCGAAAAAGCTCGAGTGCCCGTCGGAGCGATAACCGTTGACAAAAATCTAACCCAGACTGTAGACTCTCGGGGCGAGTCGGAGAGAATGCCTAAACCAGGGATTCCCCTTCACGTGTGAAGAGGACTGGTTAAGAGAAGCTTCTGGTCTCACAGATGAGTGAGTGTATTATCAAGGTAGCGTTGCACTCTGTTACCAAGCATTTCGGATTGTCCCCGATACAGTCACGTTCTCACGCCAGAAGCCATGAACCTAGAGCCAGGCTATTGTCTAGGAAGGTCTCAGCGCTACACTTTTTCCTATTGAGCTGCATGTGGCGAGGCAATACGAAGAGGCGTGATTACTGCTAGAGGGATCTATGGAGGAGGTGGTCATCTATAATACATGAGGTCGGAAGAACCTCGGGCTAGGGCGAGGCCCAGCCCTATGAGGCGCTGATTTCCAACATTTCCGTACCTAATGTCGACGATGTCCAGGGTCAATCAAGAATCTATACATCTTAAAAGTCTTGTATTTCTTCGCTCAATCTATAAGCTTATCGTAACTTCTGCACACTGTGTCTAAAAATTCTAGCTCGAGAAGCTTGTCTAACTCTTCTTTGCAAACTCAAGTGTTGAATCAACAGAGCACATAATACTCTGTTGTAGATATTCGAAGCAGTAGACAATATAATTGCTACAATCCAGTCCGGAATCGAAATTTTCATCACTGTTTTTGTTTGAGAAGTAGGCGGGTCATTCGATTGAAGAAGTCCAGCAGGATTCTTTACAAGCGTCACCTTGAACTCACAAAGACCACAAAAGGCATCAAGGCATTAGGGAGGTTGCGCAGCCTCAATTGTAACACTGTTACAATTGGTTTTGCGGGGGCTAGCGGGGCCTAGGACCGCTAGCCCGCCTGCGCTATACCCGATCGGGTAATATACTCCGCATCCTGGTGATTACCGCATTTGATCGATTTTCCTCCCCTCCCATTACTCCTCATCCACATCTACCTCTTCTACCATGCCTCAATTGACTCAATTGATCGGCGACGACCAGGGCATACATACGGCTATCGCCCTTGCTATTGCTATCGTCGTAATTCTGAGTCAACACCTTGTCAGCGATCCTCAACATCCATACATTAAATCGATGGAGTACGAGACGTTCGAATTCGATCTAGATCAGATTTCTCTCGAACGTCTTCGCCGCATGATGCGATTTAACAAGGAGGAAATCAAATTGCTTGTCGACTATTTTGCAATCGATGCTATCGAATGGAGCAATCGTGCCAAATCGTCCTTCGAACTCGCTCTTTGCCTCCTCCTGTACAAATTATTCTATCCTCGTCAACTATTTGAATTGGCAGAACGATTTGGTCGCTCCCCCTCCTACCTCTCTCGCGTTCTCAACGACCTTCTTAAACACCTCGAAATTTGGTACGACGACATCCTACGATGGCATCCAACGCTTACCTACACACGCATCAGAAGATACGCTAGGGCGATAAAAAGAGTAGGAAAAATAAGGGGCAAAAGCACTATATGGGGATTCATTGATGAGACTTTCCAGAAATTTTGCAGACCAGGTGTGGGGCAAAAATTCTATTACTCTGGCTATAAAAAAGCCCACGAAATGATGTGGCTAGCTATCACCTGTTCGAACGATTTGATAGGATCGATTTACGATCTCTACGAAGGCAAGATGAACGATGTTACGATGCTGCAAAAGTTGGGGCTGCAAGATCGATTTAAGAACCTATTTAAGGGTCGAAGAAAGCTTCAATTGTACGACGACAAGGCCTATATACATCAATCGTACATCATGTCCCCCTATCTAGGTTATACAAACGAACGATAGGCCTTTTTCAACAGGCGAATGTTCGAAGCTCGCATTGTTATCGAAAACTCCTTTGGTTTAACTTAAACTTTGTGAATATTTAATGCTTTTAAGACACAAATAAAAGTCGATTTATAGCCTATCGGAAATCTCTATTTAGCGACGATTCTTCTAACTAATTGCTATACGTGCTTAAGAGATAATCAAATAGAATCTCGCTTTGCAATGCGACCTCCTAGTCTTTCGAAATATTTGCAGGTCGATAGAATCTCGAACGACCTCGAAAGCTCTACATTATAAGAACATTAGGTCTTTCCCTTTATATTTATATATATATCTAGCTTCGATCAAGTTTTCTAGTGTCAATTTTTAAAGCTAATTGTCGTAAACCTCGCTATTGTTGTTTGATTGTTAAAAAATAAAGCAAAATCCCAAATTAGGCTCCCAAGAACGATTTTCGATTTCTTTCTTTCCTTTTGTCGTTTCTTATTATTATCGCATCACATCTTCGTAACTGCATGTTTATATATATATCTTTGACGATTAAAAAGCTTTTGTTAGTACGATCAAACGTTGTGGTTGTGAATAAAGTCGTCGATGTGAGCACTTTTCGACCTAATTATTTCTGTCGCCTACGAGGATTTTTCAGAGACATCACTAACGCAAATACGATTAAACGTTGATCCACTATTTTGTTTACTCGAAGATGAAAACTCAAGACGTCGACAAGATAGGTGCAGTTTACACTCGTTTGTATGGAAACTTGCACATCACATCCCTTATATAGATATCTAACACTCTCGAAAGATGCGATATTGTACACAGTAGTCTAATGATTGAACACCTTATCGTCGCTTTCTTTCCCAAATGAGGTTTGCCAAGATTCGGAGAAAAAAATTCGATGCATAGTACTTCTCCCCCAAATTTCTATCTAACATTCGCAAAGACGACTCCTTTTCGCATTTGCCTTATCGCATTGTTGTTCTATCCACTAGGATCTAAATGCTTTGTCTCTACTTGAACTTCATGCTCGCGTCTCGTTCGCGTAATTTGAGGTAAAGAATGATTGTTATAGTCGTTCGAAAAGTCTCTTATTATCGTTCTTTGCATCCAGTACATCATTGTATTGCATCGACGTCTTAACACATCTAAATTAGCTTCAAACGCACGAAATGCAAGAATTAGTCGATCGACATAATAATCTTCAAACATTTGCTCAATAGAGTCAAACTCGTTCTTCTAAAGCTTACTAACTTCTGCAAGTTGATTTTTGTATAGTTTCTTCATTTCTTCTTAATGCTTTTAAAGCATACTCTCTATCTTCTTTAGCAAAGATTGTTGTCTCGATGTGTTTCTCGTCGACTATATTTGATCTTTAAAGTAGTCGCTCAATGTTTGCTACAAGACGTCTAAGTCAATATTGTCTACAACACTTATACGTATTTGCTTTAATCTCTTTGAAGTCTTTTTATCGTTTGCGAACTTTGCAGAAGCAATAGGCTTTCTAGACTGCTTTGCGATCTTGTTGCTTTAAAGTTCTATAGACTTTGGCAATGTTAATCTATTTGCAGGCGATCTAGAAGATATTATAGATAAGTAGTCGTCTTCGTCTTCTAAAGCAAAGGCGCTTATCGTGTGATATTCGTTATCATTTAGACCTTCTGTCATCATTGCATTGTCATTAGGAGGGCTTGCTCCTATTGCAAGATCTACAATTTTCGATTCCTTTGCATTCTTCTTTACATTCTTCTTTGCATCTTTCTTCGCATCTTTCTTCGCATCCTCTTTCGCATCAAAGAATATACTATTCGAGCTACTATCGTCTAAATTACTTTGATCTTCGAAGCTTTCACTATTGCTAGTAGAGAAGGAGGAGAAGATAAATTCGTAGTTCGATTTGTCCTTTAGTCGTTAACTAAGGCGATCTCTTCTCTTTTCGTGCTTTACATTTGCCTCCAATTTCTTCTTTCGCGAAGAGATCTTCTTGTTTTTGTCCTTTTGATGCGCCTAGACGATTGATATCCATTCGTCAATAGTCTAGGTATAGTCGTCGTCTCGTGTTGCATGCCCTAATTTATGCGAAGCTTTGATGTCGACTTTCCTCTTAATTATCAAATCATTCATGTGTTTGCTAACCCCAACGTATTTGCGATTTGTTGCCTTCTCGAATTTGCTTCTAATCTTTCTTCAAAATCGTCGCATAGACTCGATGTCGTACTTCGAGAATCTAGCTATGCAAACGTTGGCGAGTATAATGTCTTTCTCCTTCGTCAATCGTTTATCATAGATCTTCTTTTGACTCAACTAACGATTTTTTGTTTGCTTGATCTTTCGAGAAGCAAAGGGAGTTGTCGAAGGACCTTCTTCTAGAGTTGCAGGAACAATAGAGGCAAAGACTCGTCGTCTACCAATTGGCGAAATATTGTAATTGGGGTCAATGCTGCCCTTTGCATTTGTCTCCCCCTCTTGCAAATCCTTTGTGCTGTTTGTTTGTCGCGCATTATTATCTCTTCTCTTCTTCTTCGCATGCGATCGCTGGAAAAGCTGCGAATCGAACACCAAGGCCTCCTTTCGTTTACGAGGTGATCGTCGTATATCCTTCAGCTGCTGCGAGGATGACGAAGGTGAATGCAACTACTGTGATAGTTGCTGCGATGCTTGTCGCTGCGAACGAGATCGAGTGTTTAGATTAAGGATGTGCAATTGACTGCTAGGCACACCGCGAGGAGGCATCAAGAGGTGGAGGACGACGACGATGAGGTGCAATTAAGCTATAAGACCTACGCCTAGACGGGCAATTGATGCAATTGAATCAGGAAGTGCGTCAATTGTATCACTGTTACAAAATTTGTGACAGTGTTACAATTGCACCGCCAAGCCGCCAGATCTGCTTACCTCTTTAGGATCACGCTAACCTGATCGGGTAATGCTCAATTGTAACAGTTGTTACAATTGGAGCTGCGCAACCTGTCTATTCGGGAAGTCTGATTACAATGATTCTCATATCTGTCCCCTTCCTTCGACTTTGGTAGCTCCACCTGTGTGCTGTCGACCTTACTCCCCTAGTATCCGATCAGCGGCCAAGGTTCGCAAGCGTTTGCAAACTGTTTCGCACTATCAGTGCACTATTAGTGCAAACCGTTTAGTGCAACTTGGTGCGAGGTATTTGACAAACCGTACGGTGCAGTGCAAGAGATCTGCACCACAATTTGCACCACTGTGTGCATTATAGTACAACAATGTTGTTTTCGACAATATATTTTCTATAAATTAGTTAACTCTATAAGGAACCCTAATATTTAGTCAATAGACTAGAGATTTTAGCGAATTGTTTTTCGATCTTAATAGATCGATAAGATAAATTTTGGTCTTAAAAAAGAAAAATTATAATGTTGATGCCAAATTTGGGTGCGCGAATTTAGCTCGCACTATTGGTGCACTATTAGTGCAAATCGTACAGTTCGATGCAGTCTCCAAAACGCAAGGTTTGCGACAAGAACAAGCCGTTCAGTTCGGTGCAGGGCCCAAAACGCACGGTTTGCACGGTTGCGACCCTTGGTGATCATCAGCCTAGAAAAACGTATTGTCTGGCATGGACGGTGATCTAGTTTTTCGGGACGCGGACCCCGCTGAGGACGACGAGCTCGCCCGCGTCATGTACAACGCCTTCCTCCCAATTTGGTAAGTTGTCCCGCGTTTCTTTTGGCCATTTAAGCTTCGACCTCTAGGCCTACCCATTACGTCTCACGACTTTGTTGATACCTTGTCCAGGAACCACAACTGGTTTCAATGCTTAACCTCACCATTAGATCTCATCATCAGCACTGCCTCCCCTCTTACACGCCTCCAAGCTCGTCGCCTCGCCTTCTACAGTTCCTGGTTTCGATTAGTACGCGCGCACTCCGGCGCCGTAAGCCTAGCCTACACGCCATCTGCCACGTACCCCGCCCCTTCCTCCTCCTCCTCCTCCTCTGTATCAGACCACCAAATCTTCAACACATCGCCCTCCAACTCCATCGCCGCTGTCGTCCTGCTCCTCCCGCCCCACGCCCGCCCTTCATGGTTCGAGCCACTGGTTGCATGGCACTCCGGGCTGCTCCCGGCGCTCCTCGGGCTCGGCCTCCGCGGGATGTGGCGCGTCGCCGTGACCTTTGAAGGGAACGTCGGATGGATGATCTCTGAAGGTCTGAAGGCGCGGAACGTCGCGGGAGGCGATGAGGGGAACCTGGTCATGTGCCACGGGTGCGTGCGGAATCCGCAGTGGGAGGGCAAGGCGCCAGCGAGGAGGCTGCTCGACTGGGCGATTGAGCGCTGGTGGGAGAAGGAGAGGGGGACGGGAGGGAGGGCGACGCCTGTGTGGTTGGATACGAGCATCGATGAAGGGGTCAGAGCATATGAGGAGATTAGGTTCGAGGTTCTGGGGGAGTGTGCGGTTGATACGGGAGCTGATGCTGAGGGGATCAAGTTAGGATCTGGAGCAGATGAGGAGGTGAGGGAGAAGGCAAGGAAGAGATCGAGGCAGTGGGTTATGTTGAGATTGCCGCCGGAGGAGGGAAAGGCTGATGGACCAAATAAGGGCCAACGGACATACTACGAGAGCTGAAAAAAAACAACTCACGTTCCAAACCCATTTCTTGAAATTAAACCATTTGTATCACCTAGATCTTGCATAATTTATATCTCGATAAGAAGCACATCTCTGGCAATTTCTTGCGCATTTACTGTGTAAGTTTCGCACAAAATAGACTGACCGCCGGGCCGGGTTTCGATACCAACATTCTGACCCGACCCGAATACTTGATACCAACATCGTGACCCGACCCGAATACTCGATATCAACATTTTAATTCGACTCGATATCGACCTCGAATTACGATTCGATTTAAGTCGATAACCTAAATCGTCAAGCAATCGAAAATAATGTTAAAATGTCAAGATTTTTCAATTTTCAATTCAAAAGCCTAAAGTTCAAAAATAAGATATACTTTTTTTTTTATATTCGCTATTTGCATTATCTTTTTGCATTATCTGTTGTAATTATTAAATAGCATTAATAAATTCTATTTAATAATTTTATTAATCTGCGATTAAATTGCATCTATAATTTCTATTTAATAATTTTATTAATTTGCAATTAAATTGCATCTATAAGTTTTATTTAATTAATTATTTAATATATAATTAAATCTTATCTATAAGCTCTATAGTAAATATTATAATATTTGATTAATTAAATTATATAAATACATCGACAATTTAGGAAAGCGACTCGCCAACTTCAAGATACGAATATTGCTATTATGGCCCAAAACCAACTAATAGCTAGTCCTTGATCACAATAGCAATATTCTTTTATCAACAACTTTATAGTTCATATTTAATTTGTCTCGTTAAAACATATATTTAGTATTACGAAATGTAATTTTTGTTGTAACTCTAGTAATAGATATTGCAATTCTAATTGTTGCGCTTGACTTGTATCGCGTCGTCGCGCGCATCTTAGATAATTCTTTATAAATATACATTGTTTATAAGTTATTTTTGGGCCAAAACTTGTTCATATTAGCCTAGATTAACTTAGATTTGATCTATATATATGTTTTAACATATTTTTCGCAAATAAATAGATTTGTAGTTCGACAATTCAACTTATCGCTTCTTAGATTTTGCTTTACGTAGCTTAATTTATCTAAACTCTATCTATGCGTATGTAGCGATCTCTTTGCTAATGTAAATATCGTAACTCGACAACTCGATCTTTTTTTTGTTCTTATATTTAGAAAACTAGCTCAAGTTTGGCTCAAATCTAGTTAAGATCTTGCCCAAATATGTAGATTACGTAATAGCGCGCCATGAATTACTATCATTGAATTAAATTCGACGCGCATGCATTTTGCGTCAATGAGCTTCTAGATTTTTGATAATAATCTTGAATGCCATTGCTTGCTTCTGTCTTTCTTATTATTTTCTTATTATTTTAAACTATCAAGAATTTATCTATCAAGAACTTACAATAATATCTTATTTACTTGTTTTTAATTTTAATTATAACAAAATTTCAAAAGTTTAGACGCAAACGTATGCGAAGAAAGCGTACTCTTTCAATTATTTAGACGTTATCAAGAACTTTTTCGACAAAGTCTCACAACTTGTTCGCCAACACAATGTTACTTCAAAAACGTATTAAACGCAATTTTATTTTAGAATAACACTTACTCAAAAGCGAACGAAAATTAATTGTATTTTGCAAAAGAAATTTTGAAACTCGATAAAAATTGTCGATCATTCTATATTTATCGAACGCCTTAGTAAAGATGCAATCATTTACGTCAATGATTTCGATATTAAAGTCGTAATAAGAGAAGAGCTCGCAAAGAGAATAAGAAGACGAAATTACAATGCTAATCTCTAAAAGCTTTTTGCGTCAATAGATTTTTTCTCTGCTTTTTTTAGCTTCTTTTTCGTTTCTCTATTCTTCTTCGTTTTGTTCTCTCTCTATTAATTCTTTTTATAGCTTGTGTTAAGCGAGTTCGAATTCAATTGCATTTTATCTTAAATAAAGATATTTATACTTTTATGCAAGCTTACAACTAAACAACTTTTCATAATTGTTTTCGATGTCGACTTACAATTTAGCGACCTTTTTTTTAATTTTTTTGTCGTTCGATTGCAAACGCGCAACATCTTTATAGACGAAATAAATCAAATTTTGATGTATATTACATTGAAGAAATTATATAAGTTAGTTGAAGACGATGACTTGCGCAATGAAGTTCGTCAAGCTTAACAAATAAACAATAATTATTTTCGAATTCTAGTCTAAACATAAGACGACATAAATGAGTTAATTTCTCAATTTAATATTGCAATCTAATTAGAGAACAAAAGAAGCATAAAGACTTTTTATCGATGTTAACTTTAAAAATAATTTATTCGATTTTCTTTCTTTTGACGTCTTCGAATTAAAGAAAATTCTTTTATATCGTTTAGCAAAGTCGTCGAAGAAAATTAATAAAGCTAATTAATACATTACAATACTCTTTATATTTCACATTCTTAAGACTAACATTGCATCGCTCTAGATTCAAAACGCTTCGCATTCGAACATTTAAAGCTCGACAATAAAAAAAAGTTAACAATTTCTTCATTTTTATCGAAGAAAATCAAGAAAAATAGAGCAAAAAAATAATAATTAGCGATATCTTAAACGAAAAGAAAAATCAATCATTTAAATTTAAGTCTTCAATTAAAAAAGTCAATACGAAAGTAAAGATTATCAATGTTGAAAAGTCGAAATCGAATAATAAGAACTCGCAAGACAAGAATATTAAAGAAGACAATAATTAATTCAAAAATATAAACGTTAAGTCAATACATTGTTTTCTTGTTCGTATATAAAAATTAACGCAAATCTTAGATTTAAAGCAATTTAAAATTTTCAATTATGCGAGCATTTAATCAATGATGTTTGATCATACGCTATTTAGTTTGTGTCTATAGTTTTAACTACAATCAATAATAAAGTCAAGTATTACTTGTTAGACATGCTGTTACTTATATTTCATTAACAATGATTAATTGCTTTTTTTATCACAATAGTTAACGCAAATAAAGATGATCTATATAAAGAGCTCGTAAAAGACGAAATAAATTTAAAAAAAAATAATTTTTATTAGTCTAACGAACAACTTAAAGACTAACGATGCTTACGTGCAAATTCTAGAGATTATCGTCGCTATTATCTTTTAATATTAGCTATAACTTCAATAATAAAAGATTCGAAATAAATGAAAGCAAGAGTCTACTATTTGTCTTTATTGCTCTTTCAAAGTATCGAAGTTCTTTCTTTGTTCTTTAGTAAATACTTTTCACTCTTAATTAAACGTATGTTCTTGTTAATCGAATTTCGAGTTTTACGAAATTCGCCTCATTAATGATTTTATTGTTTTTCTTGTTTCGAAGATTAACATTAATAATTAATATTCAACTATAATTAAGTTTATTAATCTCAAAAGTCTTAACATCACATTTATAAAGCTTTACGAACTTTTCAAGAATTTCGACGTGCAATTATCGCAAGTGTTAAAAGATAAATTTAAGATTGTTTAAGATCTTAATATTAAGCTATCAAAACAAACGTCTACTAATTAATCAAATTAACATAAAACTTCATTCTTGCTAAGTATCTCTATTTGATTGTTAACGATCTAGAACTCATGAAAGTCGCATCTAGAAAATAAATTTATAAAATTACACACATATAGCTTTTAGAAAAAAAAAGAGACAATTATAGAAACAAAGAAAATTGTTCGTTTACATTGTAATTTTTTTATAGTTAACAAATCGCATAATGTAGAGAATCTTTAAAAAAAATCATAAAAGATAATCGATTTTATGAAGAACATTAAATTAATATATCAATTTTAATTTGCAAATTTGTCTAAAACAATTATTAACTTCAACTTTATTAACATTGTAGTTTTTCTTAAAATTGCGAACTTTAAGTCTTAAGATTTTTTTAAACATTTTTATTATAATCTTCGATTAATCGATCTACAATCTATGAAGAAAATCATTGAAAAACATCAAAATGTTAAGACGAAAAAGTTGACGAAAAAAGCAAACGAAATAGTTTAAGTCTTCGAAGAATTTTTGTTTTATATTTTAATTTGACGTCATAATAAAAGTCTTTAAGACGAAAAACGTCTTGTAAATCTTAAAGATTTTATACGATTATCAACTATTGCAAATTTTTTAAAAGAGCATTTTGTAATATACAATTCGATAATTAACTTTTAATCTAAGGCGAAAATAAAACAACTTAAAGATTTGCAAATTAAATAAAATTAAAATTAGCACATTCAAGTCTATCTTCGATAGCATTTGACGAAATCAAAATTGTTAAAAATTAAGAGCGTTTTTAACGCAACTCGATTTCTTCGCGTTTGTAGCAATTTTTCGTATTTAATCTTTGTTATCTTTATTATTTTTAAAAATATAATGAAGTAAATTAATGCGAACGTCGAAAGAATTTGCATAAATTTAATTATTAATCAACTAAAAAATAAGTGTTCTTTGACAAACTTCTACTTACGAATTATTCGTAACGCAATAAAACCTAACGCAATTAAAATGCTTCTTAAAAAGCATCTTAATACTTTAAATCTTATAATGTTCTCTTTTTTTAAAATAACTCTTGTAGTAAAACGCGTAAATCGATGTTTCATTTTAATTTTTTCATTTCTTAGAATCGAAAACTTCTTTGTTTTATATATTAAGCACATTGTTTAATATACTTTGTAATCAACGAACATTAATTTCTCTTACATAGTATATTCGTAAAAATCGCACGTTAAATCGCAAATCTTAAATATGTTACGACGACTTATTGAAACGCGAGCTAGCAATAAATGCTTTTATGCGAAAGAAAGACGTAAAGACTAGAAAGCTTTTAGATTAAAATTAGTCAAATGTTCTCATTAGAATAATTAGAATTATAAAAATAGACTTGAATTTGCAACGAATTACGATAATTATTTTATGCGAATTATTTTACGATCTTAAGCTTGGCAAACAAATACTTAAATGCGCTTATCGTTAAGATAATATTAATCAAGTGATTTACTACATTATTTATGCGAAAACAAGAATCGAACGCGTAATTAATCAAAAACAAAAAATTAAAGCGAGCTTTATCGCTAAGACGTTCAAGACGATAAGTGCGATAAAAAGTTAAAAAAACAATAATGTTAATAAAATTAATAATACGACGAATGCGTCTATCGATTTACAAGAGAAGTTAAAAATCTAAAAAAAATAAAAGTCAATTCAAGATAAAGTAAATGTGTTCTCTTTAGTTTAAACAATAATAATCAATTTTATTAATTATGTTCAATGTTACTACTTTAAGCTTTTTTTGTTCACAATGTAATCGTAAACAAGATTTAATATTAAATGTTACATTTTAAATACATTTATAAAATAAATTACATCATTAAAATTACGTCGACTTAGTAAAAAGAAATTTGAATAAATTTAGCAAAATAATTTTAAAAACTAAACATCAAAGCTTTATCGCTTAAATAATAGCTTTAACAATAAGAAATGCGATTTCTCTAATATTCAAAATTGATCTTTTTCAATTTCAAAGAGATTCACGTTCATAGCGCGTTTTTCGAAATTCGAACATACGATCTTCGAACATCTATAAACACTTAAATTTACATATTGTCTTAACAATTTTAATTAAGCTCTTCAAAAAGTCTAAATCTACTATTCGAATTAATATTATCTCGTAAATATTTCTTATTTGTGATCAAGATGTAGGTCAAATTTAGGCTAGATCTTAGCTAGTTTAATTTCGACTATTTATTTCGCGTTCTAGCATGTCAAAATACTTTTATAAACACATTCTTGTTTTGATTTGCTATTTAAATGTTTTTTGTAACTCGACTTCTTAATATTTAACGTTTATTTCGAAGTTTTTATTATTTGCGTCAATTCTAAGAAGACTTATAATGAATAGCGAGTTTCTTAATGTTGCTACTTTGTTAGCATTCGACGTCTTGCAACAAGTTAATACTTAAATTGTGAATCGCTATTTTTGCGCTAACTCTAATACGCATGCATTTTGTCTTAATAAGTTTACAATTATTTAATTATAATTTCGATATTCATAGCTTGTTTGTACTCTTTTTGTCATTACATTTCTCGAAATATCATTTATTAACAACTTATTATAACATCATTTATGACGATTTTCGATTTCGTTGACAAGAATGATACACATATCTAGACTAAAACATTTGTTAAACGAACTTTTTTCTTATTTTACAAGTATATCGTTAAGAGATCTCTTACTTAAGCATTAAAGCTTGTTTAACAAAACGATGTTTTTTCAAAGTCTAAAAAGACAATGCTTATCTCAAAATAGCATTTGAGTCAAAGTGCGTGAACTTCGTTCGTATTTTGCAACAAAAATCTTAGAATCTCACAATTTTTTTTAAACATTCTTTATTTATTAAACGTCTTAGTAAAGATGCGATTATTTACGTCAATAATTTCGATGTTAAAGTCGTGATAAAAGAAGAATTTTTAAAGAGAATAAAAAGATAAAATTACAACGTTGATTTTTGAAAGAATTCTTTATTGATAGATTTCTTCTTCGCTTCTCTTAACTCTTTCTTCGTCTTATTTCTCTTCTTTATATTGTTTTCTCTCTATTAATTCGTTTTCAAGTTTGCGTTAAGCGAGTTCGCAATGAATTGCATTTTATTTCGAATAAGATTGTTTATACTTTCGTACAAGCTTAGAGCTAAATAACTTTTTACAATTATATCTAGAATTTGCTTTTAATTTAACGACTTTTGTTTAAACTCTCTTCAAGTTTAACTTCGAACGCGCAACATTTTTTGCGACAAAGTTAATCAAGTTTTAAGATATTATATATTAAACAATTTTATTGCTTTATTTAAGAACAACAATTTGCGCAACGAGATCGTTACGATCAATGCATATATCGATATTATATTGAAGTTTAATGTTAATTACAAAACAATACGAATAAATTAATTTCTCGCTTTTGTATTGTAGTTTACTCGAAGAACAAAAAAAGCGCAAAAACATTCGATCGATGTTAATTTTAAAAATGATATGTTCGATTTTCTTTCTTTTGACGTCTTCGAATTAACGAAAATTCTATCATATCGTTTAACAAAGTTATCGCAAAAAACTAATAAAGCTAGTTAATACATCATAACATTTTTTTAATTTTACGTCTTTAAAACTAACATTGCATTGCTCTAAACTCGAAGTTGTTTATCTTTAAATTCTTGAATTTTTAAACAACGAATAATTAACAATTATTTTGTCTTTTTTTAAGAAAGTTAAGCAAAAAATATATCAAGAAATGTTGTCAACAACATTTCGAATAATCGAAACGACAATTAATTTAAGTCCAAGATTGTAGTCGAAATCATTAAGAGAAAAATAAAGAGTGTTTTTGTTGTCGCGCCAAACACAAAGTAAAAGAACAAAAGTGTTAAGAAAATCAAGAAAGACAAAAACGATAAAGCGTAAAACAAAAATTTATACGTCGAATCAAAACATTATTTCTTTGCTTGCGCATTAAAATCGATCTAATTACTAAAGTTAAGACGACGCAAATTCGTTAACTCTATAAACATTTTGCCAACGATATATAAGAGCGCGCTACACATTTTATGAAAATAGTTTCTACAAAGATCGATAAAAAAGTTATATAATTATTGTTAAATATGTTGTTGCTTATCTTTATTAGCAATGTTCGATTATTTAATTTATGATTAGAACACATGTAAGCATTCAAGATCTTTGTGACGTTTCTATAAAAAATAAAATAGATTTAAAGAAAATAACACATGTTAATTCAATTAATAATATGAAGACTAACGATATTTATCTATAGACAGTCCAAGCGATCGTTATTGTTGTTCTTTAAATTTATTTATAACATCGATTGAAAAATATTCTATTTAAGTGAAAAGCGTAGTTCGTTGTTTATCGTCATTGTTTCTACTAAGCATTCAAGATCTTCACTTGTTCTTTAATTAACATTTTTAATATTTAATTAGACGTTTGTTCGTACGAACTCGACTTCAATTATTATAATTATTGTTTTATTAAAAAATCAATTTTATTTGTAGTTTTGAACGTCAATACTAGCGATTAACATCGAGTCATTATTAAGATTATCGATTTAGCAAAGCTAAATATTACGCTTCTACATCTTTATAAGCTATTCAAAAAATCCTAAAATAAGACTTTCAATCAAATTAAAAAATCGTCTTTGAATAATTCAAATTTTTTATATTTATTTATTTAAAAGCTTAACGATTAATTATTTTGAACAAAAAGAGATTTTAATTTTGACAAACATTACAATATGATCGTTAACACTACGTTATAACAATGAGTTATTTAGAGCTTCTAAAGATCTTATGTTTACAACAAGATTATTAATATTTACAACTACTTTTTGTAGAAAAATACAAAAAGAACAAAAAAAAAACACAATAGATTAATCGTCTTCTTTACGACTTTTTCAATGTTAATAAATTTTACAACGTCAAGATTTCGAAAAAAGAATTTAAAAAGTTTAGCGACAAATGAAGAACAATAAATCGAAGTTTCGATTTTGACGAACGCTTTTGTTTAAAATCAATTAACATTTTGTTTTTATTATTGTCGCTAATTATAATGATATTGCGAACTCTTAAACATACTAGAGTCTTAAAGCATTTGCATTACGTTTCTTAGTTAATTATAATAAAAACAATAAAGAAAACTATTAAAAAGCATCAAGTAACTATTAACAAAAAAATCAAAAAAGAGACAAACATATTTAGTTAACTCTTTGCGAAAATTGTGCTTCGCGTTATTATTTAATGCTATAAGAAAAATCGTTAATTTAAGAATTGCTTGATTAAATTTAAGAGATTGCATCAAAGATTGTTCTCGCTTTATTCTTAAATAACTTTGTATTAACTATAGATAATTAATAATCAAATGAAAGAATGTGCGCTTACAACAACTTAAAGAATTGCAATTTATTTAAAATTAAAATTGTTATAAACAAATTTATTTTTGACGACATTTAAAGAGATTAACAAGATTAAAGTTTAAAAGAGTCTACAAAAAAGTTAGCTCGTTTTACGTTTATAACAATGTATTGTTTATAATCGAACGCAACATCAATTCTTTTAAACAAAAAATAAGATCAACGAACGCTAAAGTAAAGAATGTATGTATAAACTTAATTATTAATCGAATAAAAAATTATTGCTTCTTAGTGAACTTTTATTTACGTCTTGTTTAGAACGTCTTAAAATTAAAAGTTATTAAATTGTTTCTTAAGTTACATTTTGACGCTTTGATGTCTATTATGTTTTTGTTTCTTGAAATAATACTAGTAATAAAACGCGTAAATCGATGCTCTAACTTAGCTCTTTTATTTACAAGAGTCGAAGTGTTTGCTATTTCATAAATTGAGCATAGCGTTCAATACACTTTGTAATTAATAAACATTAATTTCTTTTATATAATTTCTTTGCGAACGTCTTACATTAAGTCGACGTACACAAATGAATTACGATAGTCAAACAAAGCGCAACGTAATAATTAACACGTTCATACTTAAAAAAAATGTAGAAATTAACAATATTCTAGCTTATGATCAATTAAATACTTTTATTGATGTGACGAGTTTTATGAAAACAATGTTAAATTTTTAGCGAATAACAATCGTCGCTATATTTAAATTTATTATTAATTCGAAATTAAGTAAATAGATTCTTAAGCTCGCTTATTATTAAGACAACATTAATAGAATATTCTATTGTATGCTTCATGCGATAGCGAGAATTAAACACATAATAAACGAGAAATAAAAAATAAAATTCGACTTTATCGTCGATGCATTCGAGATCGTAAATGTTAAAAAAAAACAAAAAATCGAAGTTGCTAAATAAAATGATACTTCTATGAATGCGATCATTAATATTAAGAATGTGCAAGAAATCTAATGATAATAAGAGTATGTCTAAGATGAAGTAGCACAAAGCTCTCATAATTAAACGCAATAGAATCGCTATTAAGTTTCTTTTGACTTACATGCTTAGTTCGTGACCTTGTAATCTAGAGCAAATCTCGATTAGATCTAGTAAATCTAATCCTAAATATAAGTTCGTGTTTGCCTAATGTCTTTCCTTCTAATTCATAGTATAATCTTGTATTTGGGCCAAATCTTAATTAAATCTTGATTAGATTTAACAAATCTAATTTTAAATATAAGTTTATGCTTGTCCAATGCCTTTTCTTTTTCTAATTCATAGCATAATCTTGTATTCAAATTAAATCTCGATTAGATTTTGACTAGATCTAACAAACTTAATTCTAAATATAAGTTCGTGTTTGTTTAATGTCTTTCTTTTTTTAATTCATAGCATAATCTTGTAATTTAAATCAAATTTGAATCATTTAATTTAAAGAACTTAACATCTATGAACATTAAACATTAAGTAATGACGAAGCGTATTTTCTTACTTTAACATTGATTTCTTGTTAATATTAAGAATTGCTCTAGAATTTAAAATACAAATAATTGTTTCGAACGCGTTTAAGCTTAAGCACTAGCACATATAAAAACGATGCTATTGTTAGAAAGAGACGATTATTAATAATAGAAATTATATCTTATATAGTTAGTCAAATGTTGTCTAATTAACACTTTGATCGATTATAAATTACAATGATCTAATTGTTAAACTTAATTTATATAAGAACATTATAATAATAACTATCGATATTCGTCTTAATATTTAATTGAACGTGAATGAAAATTAGTATATCTTTTACATTATAAGTAAAGCAATAAGATAAATATATCTTATGTCTTCTTATATGTTATGAGTTTTCTTGTTTCTTTTTAGAATATTAATCTATATACGTCGCTATTAATTGCAATTTCGTAAAATTAACAACACTTCTTCTTTATAAAATTTAGCGTTAAATTTAAGATTTTGTGACGCGATTTATTGTTTTTGTTCGCGATTATCAATACGTGATACGTAGATCACTCTAAAACGTCTTTTTTCTTGCTATGTTAATGATTTATATATAGTTGAAAGTGCTATTAGAATCAATAATCAAAGTATTATGTTACGTACTTGCAATATCTACGACTTTGAAACGAAGAACATCGATAAGCTAATACGACATCTCGACAAATGCTTAATGACTTAAAAAAAAACGCCAAAATTTTTTTAAATCTAAGATAAAAATAAAAAATAAATTGAAAAACAAAAAGTTATATTAATTACGCGATAATCTTCTTAAACTTAGGCAAATCGTAGCGAAGACTAAGACATTAAATTCGTTAAATAAAATAATATACGACGAAGCTTTACAATCTTTCGAGTTAAGCTAGAATTAAAAGAATTATTTTAACGCGCATTTTACGAAGATTACGATTTGCTACTTTACAATTTCACAACAAGACAATATTATTAATTAAGATTAAACTTTTAAGATATTTAGTAATTCGACGAAAAGAAATTTTGCGATAGATTTGCAATTTACTATCTTCTTTCTAATAATAAAGAAATATAATAAAGAGAAAAGAGTTAAAGAATTCAACAAGTTTTTAATTAAAAAAAATGATCGTCTTCGTCAATTCAAAGAAAGTATAACAACACATCTTAAAGTTTCTTATACAATACATAGATCTTTTTAAGATGTCACGAACTAGAAGTTCGCGCAATGATTAATAAATTACAAAATTACAAAAATTACTATTGACGCTCTTCTTTAAAATGCGAACTTCGAATACGTGCGCAAACGATACAACTATTACAACGTTAAGAAATGACATGCGCAAATACATCGCATATTATACAAGATTCAAAATAATAATTAAACGAACGAAAACTTCATTATTAAGAGCACAATGAGTGGTCTTGTTATCGTTGAGTACATTATGTACTATTAAAATATGAAAAATATGATGCGCTTTCTACTAGAACACGAATTCTTTTATTAAAATTTAATGTACGCGTCTATTTAAATTAAAACAACGAACGATGCGCGCATTTACACGAAGATGTATACAAGAGATTAATGATAAAACACGCAAGATCAAGTATTAATAGAAACAACTATCATTTCGATTCTTATATTTATAGACAAGACGCAAATAATATATTATTATGACGATCAAAGCTTGTGATCGATTTATCTTATTATTGACAATTTTGATCGTACGATTAGACGAAGTTAAATTCGATTAAAAATAATGCTAATAAAGTTAATTTCAATTGTAAAAATCGAAAAGAAACATCAATTACATTTACAAACAAAAGTATATCATTAAATTATAAGAATAATCTTTAAACGTATGTATCTTAACTATAACGTATATGTTCTTCGTATTAATTCGATATAGATTTTAAGAAACTTAAGAAATTCGATGTAAATGTTTGATGTGCGAATAATTTTATAAAAAACTATCATTCAATTATTAAGAAAATAATGACAAATTACGAAGAGCAAGTATTTATTACTAATATTAAGAAGAACAAGTATTGCAATATTTGCAAAGTTTCTTCTAACAAACGAGAAAATTTTACGAAAAAATAAAAATATCACATTTCTAAATACACTTAAATTAAATTTGTTAAATAGAATTTTAATTTAAAAGAAAGCAAGACAAATATAAAGATTTATCTCGTAAAGAATTAAACATAAAATCACAAATATTGCAACGTTTATATCTTAATAAATTTAAACATTTTTTATCAATTGCTCAAGAGTGTAATTATAAGATTGATCAATTAATTCGTTGCTTTAGTTAACGATGTTATTTTTTATACTTGTCTCCAAAAATTAACAAAGCGCAAGAAAAAAAAAATAGTTATTAAATCGATAAGTTCGATTCAACTTAACGAACGCTTTTGTCAAATTAAATTTATTAACTTAAAGAAATTCAAGCATTTTAGCAAGATTTAACAATGAAGCGAAGTCGAACAAAAAACAATGATATCGCAACTCGTTCTTGCGATAATATTTTTATTGCTAAAAAAGCAAAATACGACAATACATTGTGTTCGAACAATTATGAACTTCGTTATGTTCGCTTAATACGTTTTATATAACAAGAACACATTAAGTCACTTAGAGCATGCGCTATATTAAATTGACAATCTAAAAATAATCTTCGTCAAATATTGATTACAAAATATCACGCACAACGAAAACGACAAAAATAAAATTTATTTTAACATTTTTAAGTTTTATGTCTTAACACACTATGTAAATTTTTATTAATTGTTTAATAATGCTTAAAATTTTAATATTTTTTACGAGAAAGCAACACATAAGTTTTGTTAAAGCAATTCTTTTCAAAAACGAAGAAAACGAAAAGCTAGAATACGCAAATATTGATGCATAACATTCGACATCTTAACATCGTTATCATAAAAGACATAATATTATATTTAAAAACTTAAGCAACATCTATTGCGAAACAAGAGTTAAAAATAAATATTATCATATTAAGTCAAAATTTAATGAATTTGTCAATAACGTTTGATTTCGACGATTATAACAATACACAACTTATTAATTTAAATTAAAACGACTAACATTGACGAAAAGCTAAAAGACTTGTCATTAAAAATTAATTTAAGTGCTTTAACTTTATAAAGACTTTAGCAATATTTATTCGAGAGAAACGCAAAAGAAGATGCGACATCGTTAATTTAAACATTCGAGAACAAGACTCGTTCTAAACAAAGAATTACTTCGTTAAGATTCATAAGTCTTTGACGTGTTAAAAACGAAGCAAGAAAGATTACATTAATTTAAGTTAACTACGAAAGAACATAATTCGATGCGCCTTTTATTAACGTTGTAAAAGCAATTGGCGAAGAGATTGCGTATAAGTGCAAGATAAAGAGCTAAATAAGAAATATCGAAACGACGAATTAGCAACAAGTAGTGATAGATATATAAAAAACGTACAACTTATTATTTTTGTGCTCGATCACGAAAGATTAAAGCGTAATGAGCGATCACGAAAATATATAGAAGCGTTTGTTAAATTAAAGCGCTAAATTAACAAAGAAATCATTCACGAGATACATAAAATGTACAAAGTGATAAACTATTTAAAGAACATAAGTAAGAATTTTAAACGTTTGCAATTTCGACGTTTCTATAATATGTCACATATTATTCGCAACGTACATCTTGTATTAACAAATCAAAAGTGCACAAAGTATTACGTTAACAACTTTGTTAATTAGAATCAATACAATATAATGTATAATTCTTAATTCAAAACTAAGAGAATTCGAATTGCAAACGAATGAGCGAAACATTATTAAATACAAAACGAGATTCGAAGACGCAATCGCTAATTCGAATCGCACTCAATCTAAATTAATTCTTGTTAAAAAAAAAGAAAAAAAAGAACAAATAACGAAAACATTATGCAAAATCAAGAAGTCGAAAATAAGAAAAAGAAATATTAATAAAAAAAAGATTTTGTCAAATTAAAGACAATAAAACGAAGAAATAAATTATTCTCAAACATAATAATGTCGTCTTTTCATCTTTTTACGAGCCTTTATCGATTAGCGTTAGAATGTGCTATAACGAGATGCTTGCAATTATGACTTTAAAAACAAAAAAAGTAATTAATTTCTTCGACGCTATATTAACTTTCTATTTATAATGTTGAGAATCTTGTCTTTTAGCAAAATTTCTTGACGAATTTTCAAAAATTGCTCAAAAAGACTAGCGAAACCATCGACAAAAACAACAAAAATTAGATATTAAGAAATTTTTCAAATGCGACTTTTAATTCATTGTCGAACATCACGATACACAACGTATTAAGAAGAAAGTTCTCTTTATTACTAAAATAAAAAAAGTAAAGACGCGATCGAAGCGCCTTTTCAGTATTGCTTATCGAACGAACGAAAGCAAAGAATTAAAACGTTTTGCATTAAGTCACTTGAACTAGTTCGCGAACGCGACAAACATTCAAAAATAACAAACTAAAAACTAGAACACTTCTTAATCGATTGTTATTAATATTGGCAAAAAGGCTATCGTATCATCGTTGCCTAAACGTTTGAATTTGAATTAATTTGATCTTCAAATGTTAAGAATTGTTTCTCTAAGAAGCAATTGTTCTACGTCAAATCTAGTCCAAATTTCAGTTAAGTTAATCTTTGAATGTTAACGATCTTTTCTTTGAGAAGCAATTGTTCTAGACTAGATTTAAACTAGAGTTAACCCAAATTTGATTCAAATTGTTCTTCGAATGTTAAGAGTCTTTTCTCTAAGAAACAATTGTTCTACGTAACCCAAATCTAGATTAAATTGATTTTCGAATGTTGAAAATCTTTTGTCTAAGAGGCAACTATTTTGGACCAAATTTGAACTAGATTGTTCTTCGAATGTTAAGAGTCTTTTCTTTGAGAAACAATTGTTCTACGTGACTCAAATTTGGGTTAGATTGTTCTTTAAATGTTGGAGATCTTTTGTTTAAGAAACAATTGTTCTACGCCAAATCTAGCCCAAATTTAAGCTAGATTAATCTTTAAATGTTGACGATCTTTTCTTTAAGAAGCAATTGTTCTAGGCCAAATCTAAATCAAATCAAGACTAGATTGTTCTCTGGATGTTAGAGATCTTTTGTCTAAGAAGCAACTATTTTTACGCCAAATCTAGCCCAAATCTAGGCCAAATTAATCTTTGAATGTTAAAGATCTTTTGTTTAAAAAGCAATTGTTTTAGGTTAAATCTAGATCAAATTTGACCCAAATTTGACCTATATTATTCTTCGAATGTTAAGAGTCTTTTCTCTAAGAAATAGCCTGACCGTCGGGTCGGGTTTCGGTGGCAAATTTCTTATGTAATCGGGCTCGGGAACTAAATTTAAATAAAAACTTTAAATTTAAAACCCACATAACTTCCTTGTATTTTACTCGTATTATTTCAAAATTACCTCATTTTATAGAGAATTTAGCGTACTTTCAAACAAAAAAAGAATTACTTGATTTGGATTAGTCTACGTAGCGCAATTAATTAGATAAAATATGGGTTGGGTTAAAAATTCTGTCCGAATCCTCGGGTCGGACAAAAAATTCGTGCCAAGACCCGACCCGACGGTCACACTACTAAGAAACAATTGTTCTACATGGCTCAAATTTGGGCCAAATTGTTCTCCAAATGTTAAGGGTCTTTTCTCTAAGAAACAATTGTTTTACGTGATTCAAATCTAGATTAAATTGTTCTTCGAATGTTAAAGATCTTCTGTCTAAGAAGCAATTATTTCTACGTTAGATTTGACTTAAATTTGAGTCAAATTAATCTTCGAATGTTAAAATCTTTTCTATAAAAAGATTAGATTTAATCTAGATTTAAATTATCTTAATTTTCAAATATCGAAAGTCTAATCTTTGAGAACATGTATTCTAGATCAAATTCGAGTCAAATGTTAAGAATTTTATCTTTAGAAACATCTATTCTACGCAAGATCTTAATCAATATTGCTAGCGTTTAAACTAAAGAAAAAAGCGAACTTTCAAAACGCGAAATTTGAGATTCGATTTCTACATTTCTTAATGATACTAATTATGAGAGCGATTGCGCAAAAAGAGATTGCTTTTTTCTTGTCGTCATCGTCTTCGTTCGTAGCGAAAAAATTAGCATAAATTGAAGCATATTTGACATTCTTGATTGCGCTAATAGTAGAATTCTTAATATAAACATTAAAAACGAAAGCAAAGATGCGAGTTTTACTTATGTTGGCGAGAGAATCTTTACGAAGCAACAAAGTTTTAAAATTAATCGATTTTTTAATTTTAAAAATTTATGATTTTTGAAAGCTTAAAATTTGATCAAAATCTAAACAAAACAATTATAAAATAATTAATCGAAAAAACAATGAGCGAAATTAGACGTTCGTCGAATAACACTTAATATATAATTCTTAAAATCTATGTTTCTTTTTAGAAGCTTTTGTAGTTTCGCATTCTAATTATTTACGCAATTTGTAACGACGAAGATTCGCTCAAATGTTGCAAGACTTAGAAAATAACGATCTTAAATTAAAAAAAATCGATGAAAAAATTGAAATGCGTACATTTTGACAAAACTAAGAAGAAGAATTAATTGTGATATAGTGCGAATGTTTGAACACAAAAATCGATAAATTATTAGCTTTGTTATTGTTAAAATTGATATTATTGCTTGTTTTAATATACGATTGAGTCTCTCTTACAAGATATGACAACCTAGATGTATTGTTATTAATAATGATATAATTTTACGACTTAACCTTATTTAATGTTGCGTCGTCGCTATTGAATTTTTAAGAGAACGACTTAATTAAGGTTTTATTCATTAGATTATATAACAATAATTGACTTAACGTTCGTCTTTTTTCATTTCATTCTCTCGCATAATATTTATTCGAGATAGAGTCTTCGTTCACAAAAGACAAGGACAAAGAGAATAAATTCAACGAAAATAATAAAATCGAATCACAAAATGTCGCTCTACTTTATATATAGGAAAGAGACAATGACGATTTTATTTGTGCTTTTTTCATTATTGCTATAGACGAAGAAGAGAACGACGAATGAATCGACGATCGAAATTGTCGTTTAGCAAATAAGTTGTCGTTAACAACATATAATACGAAATCTTTAAAGCACGAAAGAACGACGACTAATTTAAGTGACAAGAACAACAATTCTATATTATGATTTGTTAGTTGTACAAGCGATATCTCGATTTAGTTGTCTAGTATTGTAGATAATAAGAGCGACGACTTCATGTAAATGATAAGAATGTTGCTTAGCTTATCGATTGTATTAAAAAATTAAAGACATCGAGCTTAGCGTCTTTCTTGTGTTCTTAAATATAAAGATGCATTTGGCGACGTCTTTTAATGCCAATTAAATATATAACATGTGCGAACATTCTTAATTATTATAAATTTAATAATTGAGCGTAATTTATAAGTGTCGAATTCGTTGAACTTATATTTATTGCTTACGATTTCATTTTTACTTTGACAATGCGACTTAGTTGATTTTATAAAAGAACAACAATTCGAAATAAAGAGCGATAATTGTAAAGAAGATACGAAATTAATCTTTCGATAATTTGATGTTCAAAAATTAGTTTTTATCGACGCAAGATACATCTTCATGATAGTCGAAGCGACAAAATAAATCTCAATTAAGTTAACAAAACTTAAACTATTCTTAATAGACGTATTAATATTATTAGAGACAATGAATGATGTTTTGCTATAATTTATTACGAGTAAATCAATATTAAGAGAGTAAAATCTATTCTTTGTGATCATATAATTCTTTTCTTTAATGCTCTCTTGTTCGTTCTTATTCTCTTAATTTCTACTTTCTTCGTTGTCGCTATCATTGTCATTGTTTAACTCGATTTTTGTGCTAGTTTTCTTCTAGCTATTATCATCTTTTTCGCTATCGTCGTTATTGTCATTGTCTAGCTCAATATTTATGACAATTGTTTTATCATTGTTTAAATCTTTACTTTCGACGCTATTGTAAAGATTATTTGCATTATTGTTATTATCAAGTTGCATACGATTGAACTCAAAATTATTAAGATATGTATAATCATTTAGATCAATGATGTCAAGTAAGATTGTAAAAGATATAAAGAAGACTTTAATAAATAAGCGAAAGCAAAGCATTTTCAAGTGACAATAAGTATTATCTTCTTTGTTCGAATGAAAAATTGCCAAGATCTAGATCAAATCTAGATCAAATCTTGATCAAATCTTGGTCAAATATAGTCTAGATTTAGGACTAGCGTGTCTCGACGCATTACAATAGTTTCTTTCGTTTGTTTTTCTTCTTAATACAATTTTATCTTCGCGCTTTCTATTAATTTCTTAATCTTTAGCGAATTCACGCTATTCTAAATACAATGTTTTATTGACTTATTCGAATATTTAATTTCGTGCTATAGATGACTTCTAAACGAACTTCGCACATGTGAGCGATAAGCGCAATTATTGTTCATCAAATTCTCAAAGATATACACTAATTTTCTCGTAAGTGAATGATAACAATTTGATTAATAAAATATAATTCAAGATTTTTAAAGCATCGCGTGATTCTTTCAAACGTAGAAGAAAGACGTTATCACTTAATAAACGAGAAAACAATACAATGAAAATGTTATTGCCACAAATATAACACAATGTAAGCTTATTTTCAATTATAGAGATATTTATTAATTAAATGCAATTCACTATTAATCTCACGTTCGTCAAGAGCGAATCTCGAAGCTAGAAAATGCGTTTCTTATATTCGTTTTAATCTTTTAACGACGAACTTGATATCACGTTCTTAAAGATCAATTGTACGAAGTTCACATCACAAATCTTCGAATTCGTAAATAAACAAAAAAATGCAATGTCATTACGCAAGATTCGATGTCGTATTGACATTCTTGTTCTATAAGACAAAATAAAACGACGCTCAAAATATATTTTTACGTCAAAACATAAGATTGTTATGCGCAAAACACATATCTTTTTGCAAGTTACGTTCGTCATTAGATACAATGTCGAGAATTGTGAATTTTAAGTTAATTTTTGACAAAAATCTAAACTATTAATGCTAATGAAACGTGTATAAGAAAAAATAATTAATTGTATAGAGAGCGTCAAGAATTAGCGTAACGACGATGTAGAGAATGTTTTTGTGTTAAAGAAAACAAGAAAGATATTGCTCTTGTCTCTTTCTATTGTAAATGAGAGCTCATTCAATTGTAACTCTACGACGCAATAGAAAATTGTTAATTTTATATGATGAAACAAATTCGCAATGTGATCAAAAATTGTTACAACTTTATTAACAATAGAAAGTCGCATAATCACGTTCAAGTCTTTTTATTAAAATCGACTTTTCTAAGCAAGAATATTTAAGATGTAAGTTTGTTTATCTTCATTAACTTCTCGCTAAATTACAATTAGAAGAAACAACTTAAACTATTTGCGAACTTAATAATAATTAAGACTTTTACTTCTTTGTTTTTTAACAACAATCAAAAGAGTTTTGAAATTAATTCTTTGATTAAACATATGTTTAATTCTATAATTTTAAAAGCAATAAAAATAATAAAAATCATAATTCGTCATTGTATCAAGAAGTTAAAATACGAGACGCAAATATTTATTTATTTTGAAGAACAATATATCGAAGATATGTACTTCACTTTGTTAACGATTGCGATCTTTATACTCATAGTGCATTGACAAATGTTTATAAAAAAATACAACAAAGATAAAACAATTAACTCGTAATACGAAAAAAGAAATGCACACGAAAATTGCGACAAAAAATTGTATTTCGCAACGAGAAAGCTATTATTAAGTTCGACGACGACAAGGTCTTGCATGTCTCTCTTCAAAAATCTCTTTCGAATTTAAATGTTAATAAATCGAAATTTGAGTATTTATCGAAGCGACGTAATCGATAAAACAATGACAAGAATTCAATGAATGCTTCGAATAAAAAATTCGTATTTGAAAGCTTAAGAAATAACAAAATACGTAAGAATGAATTAATTTAAACGATTAATTAACAATCTTAATAGAGAAAGAACGTCAAACATGTGAGCGATAATCGTATGAATGTGAGTTACTCAAAGAAAATTTGATTCAATTTTAACGAATAATCACGAAGATGTTAACTAATTGCGAGAATGTTTATAAAAAAAGATTAACAATTAAAGCAATATTAAAGTAAGCATTTTTAATCGAAGACATAGATCTAAATTAAATTTAAACTACTTTTAGGTTCAATCTTCTTTAAGTTGTCGAACAACGACGAAAGTATTAACTAATTGCGAGAGTGTTTGTAGAAAAGAATTAACAAATAAGACGACGTAGAAGTAAGCATTTCTAATCGAAGAAATAAATCTAAATTAAATTTAGATCAAAATCTTGTTTAGATTTAACGAATGACGAATGCTATGTAAATTGATTGCGAGAAATGCTTACAAAAAGAATCTAAGAAAAACGACGACGTTCAAGTAGATTTGCTCACATACAAAGAAGAAGATTTGAGTCAAATCTTGCCTAAATTTGACGAATAACGACGAATAAGTTAACTAACTAAGAACGTACTTATAGAGAGAGATCGTCACACAAAGTGACGTTCAAATAAACATTCTTAAATGTGAATGTAAATTTAAGTCAAATCTTACCCAAATCTAGCGAATGACAACGTACGTGTTAATTAACAACGAGAGTGCTTATAGAAAGAATCTAAGAAAAAGAATAATGTCGAAGTAGACTTTTTTAATAAAAGATATTTTGTAAAGATTACACTAAGTTAAATGTCGAATGTTTACGTTTATTTGCAATTAGATAATTACGACTTCTTAAGAAACATAGCGAAAAATATGAATTGTCTTTAATGATCGTAATTAGATTCTAAATCGATCAAAAATAACTAAAGAGCGATAAACAGAATATATTTAAAAAAACAAATATCAATGTAGTAAATTGCGTTCGCCATCTCTATATTATTATCTATGCTAATATGATTTGCGAATAAGTCAATTGTCAAGTCGAAAATCAACATTAAAAATGATCTTTAATAAAATAAATATAGGGCTCGAGTTAAGAAACGAGAGAAGAATATATTGTTAAAATTAACATTTAGTTGAACTACTTAAAAAAAAAGCTAAATGCCAAGAGTAAAACGAATACAATTTAATATACAAAAGAGAAGAGAATTTTCTTATTGATCGTGAATGATGCAAAGAGATACAAGAGATTCGTTGCTCATGCAAAAGAGTGTTCGTACGTAAATATCTTCATAAATAATGAGAAGAAGAACTTTCATTTCTCGTGAAAGTATAACGCATATATAAGAAAGATGCATTTAACGTTTGAAGTATTAAGCATTCTTGTAAGCGCAAATGCATTCAATGTTATAATGAAAATTAAACAAATTATATTAGAAATTGCAATACTATTGTATATGTAAGTTGCGATCGAATGAGAATCTAAGTAATTATAGACGTTAGAGACGTTATACTTTCTATAGTCTATGTTGTAAGCATAGATTAAATTGTCGTGAAATGAATTAAGAGAAACATTATAATTCACGACAATGCTATTTTGCGAAGATAAATATTCTAGTTTAAGACTAGTTCTAAAGCAACCTCATGTAACTAATGTAGTTCTAAAGCTAAGACATTAGCACAACGACCTTAGAAGCCCCAAGTCGCTAATAGAGCCCCTAGAAAGTTATCTCGAATTGCCAATGTAATTTGCAAAGATAGTAATATACAAATATATTACTTTAATATATTATTATATGTTATTTAATATAAAATTAGACAAACTAGTCAAGTTTATAAATTATTTTTTGCAAAAAGTCTATTAAAAACTTATGTCTTAACAAGTCGAGTTAATATTTTAAATTAATACTCGATATTAATATTGTAACTCGACTTAAATACTCGATATTAATATTGTAATTTAAATTGACTTTTTAATATTAAAATCTTGATTTAAATTAAGTCTTAATAAGCTAGAAATTTGACTCGAACTTGATAATCTAATTCGACGTAATTAGTCTAGCACAAAAGGCGCTTTCTAACGCTTTGTTAAAGCAAGAAAATAATTTAAGTTACGCTATATGCAAAATATACGTTCTTAAACTACATTGCTCTAGCAAGAGTAATGCAAAAAACGCATTGTAATAAAGAACACAATATAATAGAAAGAATTGAATTGCTAGCTAGAAGAAGAAAAGTTCTTCAAATCTAAATATAGACTTAATTGCCAAGAAATATCTTGTTAAACAAGACAAGACAAGAAATATTTTGTCAAGCAAGAAAAGTACGATTATCGTAATATTTGCTCTTAATCTTCTTGATATGTTATTGTTTTTAAAAGCAACGAAAGAAATAGTTGTAGACGACAAGAATTCCCGTAGACGACAAGAATTCTTGTCGTCGATAAATTGATATATAGTAAGAAAAGAATCTAATAAGAAACGTCAAAAAAACAACCAAAGTATATAGAAGATTATTAGTGTAATTGTTACGACAGAACGCCATATAATAGAGTTAGTGAATCGGGTCGTCGCCAGGACGCCCAGGTTGACCTTTTGAATTAGATTAGATCTAACTTTCTAACAAATGATAGTTTCAACAAGTCCCAGTTAGTGCGTCTTGACGAGTGCTACACGTGATTAATTATCACATCTCGCCCCTTGGCGAGAGCCTCGAGTTCAATCCCCCTTCTATCCACCAAGAGCAATTGGATAGTCGTAGTAGTGCTTAGGGTACGCATGCGCCCAAAGATCGCCTATATAGTGTCTCGTGAATTCGTTTTGCACACGAGAGCGCGTGCTTTTTGTTTCATTTTGATGGCAAATTGTTACGACAGAACGCCATATAATGAAGTTAATGAATTGGGTCGTCGCTAGGGCGCTCGAATCAATCTTTTGGATTAGATTAGATCTAACTTCCTAACAATAACAATAGACAAAACAAATAATCAAAAACAAGTTTTTCGCTAGTAATACGTCTTTGATTTATTGTTGATCGAAAAGAAAAGAATTCTTAACAAACAATTAGAGACAAGATATTTGCTAGTAATACGTTTGTTAATTAGAAAGAAAAGTAAATAGTTAAATGCAAGAGAAGATAATAGAGCATAAAGTATTAGAGTAATTAATTATTGAAAAAGATTGCGCGCGAAAATAGAAATTGTAACAAGAATTAGCAACAAAAAAAGATTAAGTTTGCGACAATAAAACAAGTGCGTCTTGATAAAAATACAATTCTTAGATAAGCTTGTTCAAATTGAAGTATTTCTTAAGCAAGTGTAATTTTTTCTTCAAGAATTTTTCAAGTTCTTTTTTATATACGTAGAATTTTATATATAATAAAGCACTCTTAATTAAGAAGAAATCTTCAAGTTGTATAGAATTTAGAAACGCGAATAATAAATATTATCTTACAATCTTTATAATAGTTTTGTTTGCAAATTTCTTGATTATATTAGGTAACTTAAAGACGTTCTTTTTGTTTGTCTTAATTGAGTTAAATATTAAAACAATCTTAAGCAAAGATTGTATATACAATTGATTTTTTTTAACAATAACAAAAGTTTTTACAAGTAATGTTATTATTCGATTTGCTTAAAGTAAAAGTGTAATTGATAAAAATCTAAAAGCTTTAACTTCTTTCGAGAAAATCTCGATATTAAATTTTAGTTTTAATTTTGTTTTTAAGTTTTTGTTTATCTTGATTTTTTTATCTTTGCTCTTGTTGTTTGTTTTAATTCTTTTAACGTTGCTCTTGTGTTTCTTTTTTGTCTTAGATTTTGTTATTTCTTTTTTAATTTTGTTTTGCTCAAAGAATTTATTATTTTTGCTTTCGTATTTCTTGTCTTTTGCTTTCTTCTCTATTGCTTCTTTATCAAATTTGTCTTTTAAATATTTGCTATTTTTGCTCTTGCGTTTCTTGTTTCTTGTCTTTTACTTTATTACTTTTTTGTCAAACTTGTTTTTAGAAAACTTGTTATTTTTATCTTTGTTATTACTAAATTCTTGTTCTAAGATAAGATCTTTAAAAAAAATCGCTAACTTTGTAGATTTATTGACAATAGTTTTATTTCTTTGTTTAACAAGAATACTATGTTTATTTTTAACGCATTAAAAATTGTTTATAAGCTAGGTATTTTTGTATATTACAACATAATAATTCTTTCGAATCGATAAATTTCTAAGAAAAATTAATTTTTTGTTATTCGATATATTGGTTTTTATTGTTTTTTTGAGTTCTTGTATTGCAATTTTAATATTACAAATTTTATAAAATTATTAATCAAACATAGACTAATCGTTAAGTCAAGTTATAATATTACCTCTCTAATTCGACTCAACGTCAAGATTGAATCGCGACGATTTTTTGAAATCGAATTGCTCAAAGTAATTTAGCGCGCTTCGCGCTAAACTACTTATGGTAATTGATTAAACTACTTTGAGCGATTTGATTCTTCGAATTTTTTTTGATCTAAGTCTTAATATTTGCATATGACATTTCCGGGTTAACGCGACCAGTTTAATCAAACAAAATTGCGAAATTGTTTAAAGAATACTTAATTAAAAAGTTATTAAAGTTAAGTCTATTTCAAATTGAAATATTATAAAAAAGAGAGCGCAACTTGTTATTTGTAGTCGATATATTTAATATTAATAAATCGAAGTTTGTAAAATTTGCAAAATCGAAATTTGTAAAAATTAGGGTGACCGTCGGGTCGGGTTTCAGCCCGATCGGGTTGGCCCGCCCAACCCTAACCCTTGGGCCAGGCAAAAGTTCTAGCCCAACAGGATGGGGCGAGCGAAGAATGCGCGTCGAGTGTTCAACCCAACCCGTCCAATCACGTGACGTCACGTGACGCGCTAATTATATGCGGCTATCGTGGACCCTGCGCTAGCCCAATCGGGTTAGCGCATAAATAAGATAAGATAAGATAAGATAAGATAAGATAAGCAAATGCTAACGCGACGAAGTTAGCTTGAGTTCTTGGCATTAGCCCGACGAAACCCGACCCTGGGGTCGAGTTCGCGCCCTAACCCTGGCCCAGCCCTACGGGGCCCAAGAGGGTGGGTCGAGTTGAGAAGAAAGTGTCCGACCCGACCCAACGATCACACTAGTAAAAATTGTAAAATTGAAATTTGATATTGTAATACAAATATAAAGAAAAGATAAAAAAAAGTTAAAAGTTGCAATTGTAAGATCGTAAGTTTTTTCAAGTATTAATACTAAGTTGCTAGTAATTTTGAGAAATATAATGCTCTTAATAAACGCGCTAAAAAGACACGTATTATTGGCAATTTTAGTAGACGAATTTTTGTTACTATTATATTGTAGTATATAAGAAAAAGTAGAATCGCAATTAATTTAAAATTATTGTGCTCTTCAAATTGCTAAAGAACATTAATGGCGAGTATTTCTTTTATAAATAGATAAAAGTCTTTGTTTATATTTAATATTTTGCGAGTTCTTAGTTTTGTGTTATATATATATATAATTAATCGACAAAGTAAAGAATTTAAAAATATTAATTTTGTTAAAGCTTTTAAATTAGCTTTATGTTTTTAAAATATTGCAATTGCTTCTACTTCTAGCACGATAATAAGTTTTTTTTAAGAAATTTTATTCTTATCTTTTTCGAATGCATTTGAAATAACAAGTAAGCAAGATTTTTAAGATTGTTACTTTAATTAAAAATCTTAAATAATTTTAGATTCTAAAAATTAAGATATATCTAATATTTTCTTTATGTCTTAAAAACAAGATACTTAAAATTAGTAGATTTGTTATAATAGTCGATTATTAATAGAATCGAAATAGTAATTTCGATTTTCAAGTAAATTACTAGAGAGAAAAGAATTTTCGCGACTGTTACTATATTATAAACAATCAATATTAACAGTATAGAAGTCAACTTTTTTTTGTTTTTATTGCATGTTTTAAGCAATTTTTTTAAAGTCTTAACTCTACTCTTTAAGTATTTATTTTGTTCTATTAAATTAAAAATGCGTTAGCAATTGTTTATAATTGCTAAAAATTAGCAATTCTTGATAATTGAACAATTTTGTCAAGTAAATTTCTTCTTTGTTAATAATAATAATTTGAACTTGTACTTGCTAAGAATTAAAGTAGTAACTAACTTTTTTTTAAATATAAGACTAGATTTAATAGATTTAGAATTTATAAAACTACTTCTTCTATTGTTTCGACAAAGATTTCTTTAAGTTTGTCGAATTGCTAGTAAACTATATTAAGCAATTTGTTCTTTAATAAGTCTTTATTGTAATCAGACAAATAGCAAATTACAATAACTCTTATTAATATAATATTTTATTTTCGAAAAATCTTGAGAGCAATTTCTAGTTTTATATCTTTAAAGACAACATTAATATGTGTAAGATCTTGCATCGCATTTTCTACTCTTGTTTTCTATATTGTGCGTTTAGCTAATTTGTTATAATATGCAAATTCTATACAAAGCAAGATTAAATTATCGACTCTTTCTTTTGTTTATACTATTAGTTGTTTCGCACGTTTAAAGAAACAATTTTTTTAAGCTTTTGTTTTTCGATTGCAATTTATTTCGCAATTAATATCTCTTTATTGATTTGTTTTCGTTTGCTTAATAAATATTCTTATGTAAAAGCAAAAGCAAAGAAATCTATTGCTACAATATAAAGAATATTGATGTTAATGCTATATTTAACTATAAAGCAGAGTTAACGCGTTTTGCGCATCTATAAACTCTAAGAATTTCGAAGTTTATTTGCAAATAAAATATATAACAAGTAGAACAATATCGTAATGCAAAGCAAACTTACTTCTATAAAACAATCTTGTAATAGTACGCTCTTAACAAGCAATTAGAGCAAGAATCTTAAGTTTTGTAAGCAAAACATACTTTAGTAAACTTGTTTATTGTCTTGATTTAGACAATATTGCTTTACAAGCTTTAATATTCTTGTACTAATTGTGAGTCGTAAATATTTAGATAATTACTAATTAAATTTGACGCCTTCTTCAAGTCAACTTTATCGTATTATATATTATACGTCGAATTTTAGTCTTTCTACTTAACTAAGTATTAAACGATTTTCTTTTTTTAATCTTTGTTGTCGCGCAATATCATATATTTATCAAGCAATCTTTCGAGCTTATATCGATTATCTTCTTCGATATTATCTATAGACAATAATTTGATATTTACAACTCTAAAATACGAATCTTTCTTCTTTAACACAAATTCTAGTATAACGATAGATACTACAAAATAAATTTTCTAATTAAAGAGCAAATCTAGTCTAAACGTTTGATATCTATAGACTTTCAAGATTGTAAAAGATCTTGCTCTTTAATTTAAAAGTTTAGAATTTTTCAAATTTAAAATCTTTAGATTGATCGCAAGGAACCGAAAATAATACGTGAGAACGTTAAGATTTAGTTCCTCGATTTTTTTTAAATCAAATTACTTAAAATAGTAACTTTTCGACTAAGCTAAACTTACTATAGTAATAAGCTAGCTTCTTTAAGCAATTCGATTCTATTTAAATTCTTGACAATTCGATTCGATTCCAAAGTTAAGATCGAATATTGAATCAACAATTAGTCTAGAAATCTTGTATTCGAAATAAAGTTTAAGAAAAATCTTATTACTCTTTCTTAAAATAAACAATTGATAATAATTGTTGTATTAAAGTTTTATTTCTACATTAACAAATATTATAAATTTCGCAACTTCTCTTTGATTTCTTTCTTTCTTTGCAATATAATTAATATCTTCTTTGTAAAAATCAATTAATAATAGAATATTGCGAACAATTTTCTCGTAAATTAGTTTGTTTAAAGATTTTTTCGTTAACACATTCTTTAAGTTGTTTAGAATATTACATAGTCTAATAGCAAAACGCTCTTAATTTGCGCTCGAATTTGTTGTAAGATAATAGCGTAATACTATTTCGATTGTTTGATTAAATCTTTTCGATTAATTATCTAACTATAAATAATAAGCAATAAAATATAGTAAATCGACTTCTAGCAAATAGAAAATTGCTTTTTATAAAACGAATAGAAATTTTTTGTCTTAATTAAAAATAATGCATAAAGAGAGATTCTAGTTTGCGAGAACGTCAATAAGCTTAACAATTTATTTCTCGACTAAGAAAGTTGTCTTCTTAGTTATTCTTATAATTCTTTTGGAGAATTTGTTTGTTATTAATATAAGAGAAGTGTATCTATTTAACAACGTCAATGCCAAGAATTTAAGCTAACTTCGTCGCGTTAACATTCGTTTATCTTATCTTATCTTATCTATGCGCTAACTCAATTAAGCTGGCGCGAAGTCCACGCTAGTCGCATATGATTAGCGCGTCACGTGACGTCACGTAATCGAGTGGGTCGAGTTGAACACTTGGCGCGCATTCTTTGCTCGCCCCACCTTGTTAAGCTAGGAAATTTGCTTGATTCTAGAGTTAGAATTGGGCGAGTTAATCCAATGAAGTTGAAACTCGATCTAACGATTATACTAGTCTATGCATTATACAATAGCTTAAAAATTCTTACTTTTATAGCTTTAAAAATGCACAATTTTAGTTGTTTGTTCTTTTTGTCTTAAAAGTAAACAAGTTCTTTCTTTAATATAAATTGAATATCTTCTACTCTAGTTTTTCCTAACTTAATTAATTTCTTTAATATTGTTAACTCTTTGGAGATAATAGTCTTCTTAAAATTATTTAATATTGTCGAAGTTGTCGAAATTATAATAGCAAATTTCTATTCTATTGTTTTCGACTTAATCGACTTTTTTAATATTGTATTTGTTGTATTAAGTATCAAGATTATAATCTAAGTTTTTGTTGTTAAAGTTAAAACTTTTGTTTAAAAGTGAATAGCAAAATTTTGTTTTGTCGATATTTGTTCTAAATTAACTAAATAGTTTTAACTCTTTTGTCGATCTTTAAAGTTTTTTTTGCGTTAACTAAGAAGCATTTTGTAAATTTTAAACTAATTTTTATCGATCTTGTAAATCTTTGTTAGTTTTTTCTTAAAGAATAAAGCTATCTTAATTAAGATAACATAATACGTTAATATCTTATTTAGAATTTCGTTACTTGCAAGATCTTTTTGTAAATTTTTTTTTTGCAATAATTTTAAAAGAGCGTCGAGAATAATATTGTGTTTCTTAACTTTCTATTTAATATCGAGAGAAAATTGTAAGATATATTGCAAGACGCGAATAAGTTGTAGATTTATTCAATTAACAAAAGAAGATAATAATTTAATTTGCTTTGCAATATTGACAATTGCAAAATAATTAATAAAAACAATAGTTAATTTTTTCGATATATAATTTAGCATATATTGGATTTTCTTAAGTGTTTAGACAAACGTTGCTATTTCGAGCTCTATTAATTAATATTTCTTTTCGACGTTATTTAGTAGCTTAGAAAGATATATTATAGTTTAAATATTAATTGTTTAAAAGAAATCTATATTAAGATTATCTTTTATATAATAAATATAGATTTCAAACTTATACTTTTTAAATTTGTCTATGTCGATATATATTTTTCTTTGAAAATTATAATAATAAAAAATATTCTTTTTCGTTAATTGCTATTGAAGTATTTCAAAACTTTGTAATTCTATATTGCTAAGAATAATATTAGTATTTTTGTAATATTGTACGCGAATTTTTCTATTCTTAGTCGAAGATTTTTTTAGCAAATTTGTCTTAAAATCTTGAAGAACTTTTGTTATTTGCGCATAATAGGCGATTTTCGATCGAAATTGATTTGTTATTTCTAGATAAATCTTTAAGTTCTTTAATATTTTAGAGAAACTAAGTTTCTTTAATATAGCAAGCTTTTTCTCGAAAGTCTAAAAATCTAAATTATAGATATATTGTTCTAATAATGTTACGAATAAATATTCGATATATAATTTCTTAAGTTTTAAAGAAATTTTAATTTAAGAAAACAAAGCAAAGATAATCTTAAAATACGTCAAATGCTTAACAATATTGCGCGAAAATATTACGAGTCGCTATTACGCTAGTACTTCCTTCGAAGATATTAAAGAGAGTTATGCTTTGAAGAGATTTGTAGACGTCTTTAGGCAATGCAAGCAATCACTTAATAACAAGAGTTTGCAACTTTGACAATCGTAACAATAAGTCAAGACTTAAGATAAGTTAAACATAATTCATAAAAGAGTCGTATTTCAATTTCTATATAGAAAAGAAAATACTAGTTGTTCGCCTTGCTCGTTCGTCGAACATAGCAAGCATGACTTGTTCGCAATGTTCGTTCGTCGAACATGTCGAACATCATGCTTAGGATGCTCGTTCGTCGAGCATGTCGAACATGATAATAGATTCATTCTCAAGACGTAGAACCTAAATCACTAATACAACTTTAATAAGCTCGTAACACTATCTTTTTCTTCTAGATTTTCGTCTCGAAACTCAATGTCTTCTTATCATGCCTTCAAGAAAGTGTAATATCAAAAATTTCTCTCTTCGCAAGAAAGATCTTCTTGACGCTTTAAGACTTGTGTCTCTCGTGATGCGTTCTTGTCGCAATTGTGCGATGTCTAGTAAGATCTATTGTGTGAGTGATAATTTCAAGAAGTGTGTGGAGTGTGTGCGATCTAATCGTGATTATAATTTGGCAATTTCTTCTACTTCGATAAAACGAATTCATGAGAAACGAATGCGCTTAAAGAAAGAAGTGCGCGAAGCGCGTGCTAAGTTAAGTCGACTAAAAAAACAACTTAACTTTCTAGAGAATAAGAAGGAAGAAATGATTGTAACGAAGTGAAAGAACATTGATAATTTGAAGATAAACGAAGCACACTTCATTAAGTTTGTCGCGAAGACCCTTGAGTTGCTATTTGATATGTCGTTCGAACAATTTCAACTTTCGATTAATTAGAATTGAGCTATTGCTTTCTTGCCTATTCTTGATGAAACTTCCTTAGAAGATTTTGACAACGATTAAGATTCTCTTTTGACTTTTATGTGTTCTTCGAGATAGAATATCTCTTTCACTTGATTAGATACTTTTGACCTTCTTAGCGTAGAATTTTCTCAATCTTATATTGTTTCTCTTTCTATAATGAAAATAAAATGTGTTCTATAAAGGCGTGATTAAATTTGCTAATTCCAACAATAAAATATGAAATACTAAAAATACTTTGACGTTCTTAAGTAAGTCGAGTTCGTAATTGATTGATCTCTTAGTCTTTTTAACGAAAAACAATTCGACTTTAATATGATTCAATTTCTTGCTTAATTTTTTTGTCTTAAGATTTTTCGTAAGAAGATACTTTCTATCTCTCTCTTTTAATTGAGATGTCGTTTTTCGTTTCTTGTTTTAGTACTTGATCGATCTTTTTTGCATTTTCGAGATGTTGTCGTGTACCTTTTTTAATGTCGCTACTCTTTCGATAACTAATTGTGCTAATAGATGCTTTCGCTCTTTCTTAAAGAGATTGAGCTTCTTGTTATAGTTGACGAAGAATGAAGTAATCTTAGTAGTATTCGAAACCTTTGCATTAAGCGTTAATTGCGTCATAAATAAAAGTGATATTCAATTGCTATAAGTATTGTTGACGTAGTGTCGCAAATACTGCTTTAGACTTTAATTTGTTCGCTCTATTTATTTATTCGTTATCAAGTAATAAGCAATGAACATTTTGAGTTTTGTTCCTAACATTGATATCAATGTCTTTCAATAGTTAGACGTAAAGAGCTTGTCTTTGTCACTAGTTAGTTCTTTAAGTATATCGTGATATCGTATAAGTCGATTTAACACAACGTATTTTAGTTGTTTTGCTATGAACTTTTTCTTGCATGCGATAATACGTAAGTACTTGATAAGTTTGTTAATCATTATCAATATTAAATTATATTTGTCTCTAGTTGCTAGATTCGTCGACTTGGGCAACTTAATAATAAAGTTTATCGTAACTTTATTTCATGGCGATTTAGATAATTTCTAATATTGAATTTCGTCATAGCTCGCATATGTATCATGTTTGTTCTACTAATAGCTAAGGCATCGTTTAATGTATATCTTGACAACTTATCTTATTTGTGAAAACTAACAATGCTAACGTAAAAGTTAAAGAATTTTGATCACTCTTGAGTGCCTTTGCAATGATTTATCATGATATTCTTTTATACATTTGTCGATTTTGTTGATAAATATTTGGAGTTTTTCTTTCTTTATTAAAAATTCTTTTGTATTGTCTCGAAGTATTTGTAATGTAACATTTAGCTCATACTTGTTAACTAATAGTGATTCGTCTTTATTAATCTTAAGTATGTTGTGATTAAATGACTTCTTCGTTTTTATATAATCATTTCTTTTGCTAAATGCGTTCGTTTTGTCATTTTCTTTGTTTAAGATATATTGTATCTTGAACTTGTACTATTCGAGTCGTTCTAATTATTGTACTTGTCTTTTGTTAAGTTGTTTAATAGTAATAAAGTGCACAAAATTCTTATAATTCGTAAAAATCGTAAATTTTGATAACTTTTCGATGTATACTTTTCATGACTTTAAGAAGACTACAATAGCGAATAGTTTCTTGTCGTGAACATCGTAATTCTATTTGGCTAACGAGAATTTTCTCGAAAGATATGTTACTAGATGTTATATATCTTCATGCTCTTAATTAAAGTATGCATCGATAACTAGATTTAATGCGTCGATTTTAATTCTACTTGATAATCGTAAATTGTACATCTTTAGTATTGATTTCTTTAAGCATTTTAGCTTAAGGTTTTAAAATGCTTTTTTTTTTGCGAATTTCTATATTTATGACGTATTTTTTTTCGTAAGATTCGTTAATGATATAGCATTGACGAAGTAGTTTTTGATGAACTTTTTGTTGTAGTTTATGAAATCTAGAAAGAATTGTACTTTCTTAACATTAATAAATGATTTTTATTCTTTAATTGCTTGTAGCTTTTTAAAATTCATGCGTACTTTGTGTCGTTCTACAACAAATTTAAGAAAGTTAACTTCTTCTTAATGAAATTCGCATTTCTTTAATTTAAGATATAAGTTTCTTCTATTTAGACATTTCAATACTTTGAAAACATAACTAATATGTTCTTTCAAAATTTTTGAGTAAATTATGATGTCGTTCAAGTATGTTATGACAAATTGATTCAAATGTTGTCGTAATATATTATTGATTATTTCTTAATACGTTGTCGAGATGTTTATAAATTCGAACGACATCATCGTATATTTGTATAATTTATATTGTATGCGAAAAATTGTCTTTCACTT
>JAABUQ010001412.1_pt1 | contig 51765 bp, 52 predicted proteins | sample 5560001 | NCBI WGS metagenome assembly JAABUQ01 (sample SAMN10711888, study PRJNA513371) | rock metagenome | isolation source: Antarctica rocks | place: Antarctica: Victoria Land, Finger Mt nord | collected 2015-12-18
CTGGGAAGACCCAAGAAACTTGGTGGTATTACACCAAAATAGTTGGTTTATCCCATTGGGAGTGCATTTACCGAAAATGGGAGTATCCCTTACCGAAACAGGGAGTGCGCGGACTATTTACCTATATATATATATATTGTGGAGTGAAATGTGCTTTACTGAAGGTAAAGATATGTGAAGGTCAGAGGCACAAGGATAGAGAAGGTACAAGCGGACATCGTTGGTATTGCCATGTCAGCAAATTTGCTGTTGCGGGATGGAGAAGAAATATATGTAGGAGTGATGGTGTCTGGGGGTGGGAAGAGGGCTTTAAGTAGGCAGTTTCGCCGCCAAGCCTGCAGTGAACCCAACTGAGGACAGGTAATGAAGGAGCGCTCACAATTCATACGATCCATGGGAACGGAGTATTCCCTCGCGGCACGTGCGCTGGATTTGCAATCACGATGTGAGTGGACTTTCCCAAAAAGACAGCTCTGCTCAGCTTTACAGTCCGATCATGAAAAGCGTACGGCTGAACGTTACGATGAAACTTTCATTCGTCGCCACTGGCATATTGATTATAAGTCTTGCCCAACGTGAGTTCCAATATCCTGGGATGGCCGTGTGCGAGAATGCTCCAGCGTTTCATGAAAGCTCTATCCTTCAAAGCTCCACGTCTCTAGTGCCGCTGACGAGTAAAATTGTGCTTCCAAATTGTCGCCTCAAATCTTCTCGGTTGACGTCGTGGGTATCCTCGACTTCGCCCCACTTACCAGTTTGCCACCTCACTTCGAGGCTACAAGCCTCAGCGGCCTGCTCAATGCCGAATTTCGGCTGACCACCACCACGCTGCAGGTGTCTGAGCTCCTCGCTCCACTCGCACACCAATCGAGCAGCGATGCATAGACTCTTCCCCGCCAGCACTGCTCTCTCCAAGCCCGCCAATTCCCAAGCGGGCAAGCCAGCTATCCACCCCTTTATGACCGCGTGCGTAGCAACAGGTTGAGGTGTGGGCAAGATCGAGTCCGAGTCAAATGTGGGTTTGAGCTCGATGCCAGGCCAGACGTTGCTCGTCAAGTACGCGATGATCGGTTGAGCAGTCTGGATTTGTAGCTCTCTAAGAGTGGGATGTATGATAGCTTCACTCCCTTCTTGAACTGGCTTTGGCGCCCAGCAGAGGAGTGTATCAGTGTCTAGATATCGCATTAGAGTATTCAAGGTATCAGATCGGGTTTTCGACAATTGGCCTGCTGAGGCTGAGTCTTGTAATGCAATGTCATGAGCTCGGGAGGCGATGGATGTCATTGGGATGAGATGAGATCGGAGGGCTTGCTGAGCAGTTGTTATGAGTTCCCATTCCAAGGCTATTGCTGTTGCGAGACGGGGCTTGGAAGGTGGTATGGCCAAGGGCGTTCGATTCGACGGGTTGCGGACAGGGCGCGTATCGAGGTGGACAATATGACTCCCTTCTATAAAAGAAACCATCAACCCAAGGCCAGACGCTCAACGCATGTATACAGCGAGGAGTGATTTGCGTGATTCATATCGATAGCGGTCCATACCTCCATCAGTCTGCACGTTGACTTCCTTCCAGAGCCGCTTCCTCAATACACTGCCAGACTTCGTCTGGCCCGCCCGTAAATCCTGACCCCGCTTCAGTAAGTCAGCCTGCCGCCTCTTCCGGTCAGCTCGCTCCCCATGTTGCGAAGCTGCTGGAATAGGGGCTGAAGGGGGCGGTCCAGCGGTCGTGGTAGGAAGAGGATTGGCGGCTTTAGGCGTGGTCTTATGAAGGTATTTGCCAGGTTTCGACGCTGTCCAGCAACGCAAAACTTGACTGAAGGACCTCAGCAATGGCGAAGGGCCACTGGTTGTTGCGATGCTCATGATTGTAATGATAGAAAGTTGGTTCAACCGCGGCGACGTCTGCCAGACATATCGCAACCCTATCCTAGCCCTCCTTGGCGGTACTCAAGTGAAAAGGCTGTCCTGAGGCCCCAAAAAACAACGGAACCACCATGTCGATGGACCTTGGATAGGAACTTACCGCCAGTCCATTCCGGAGCACTACGCCTGGCTTATAACAGAGGCGTTCTTTGTCTTCGATATCCCTCCCAAGGATTGTGCTTTCTACCTGAGCCGTATCTGAAACCCGATTGAAAATCCTTGCTTGAAGGTAGCGACGAGAATCGGAGAACTGCCCAACCTAATTGAATCCCAAAGTTCTACGTATCCAAGCGCTATCTTTGTTTTCATGTCTTAGCAAGCGACATCCCAGAGCCTACTTTGCACTCCCAAAACTCATCTTCAGGCTACCATCAATGCGCATGATCAGCACTCGGATCGTTCGACACCGGCACCAGCATCGTCGGTACCACGCTCCACTCCGGCGTGCAAAGTCCCAGATTCGCGACTGGGGCAGCGACCTGGACCACAGACAAGCAGCCCACCCACCATGATCCCGCTTCGGCGTTGAGCTGTCCGCGATACGCCACTGTTGAGCAGCCCACCTATAATGCCGTTTCGACATTAATGTCCGCGACAGACCAGTGTTGAGCAGCCCACCCCTAAATGTGAATTTGGCAATGTGTTGGCGACAGGTCACTGTCAAGCAGCTCACCTCAAAAGTTACAAATTCTCGTTTTTGTCTCCTGGTCTGTGATGAGCGTGAAGCCAAGATCCGGCGCCTCAAGAACACCAGTCAGTGCATGGCCTGTGTTTACAGATCTAGGCTTTGTGATGGCGGGTGGGACATTGATGGTTTTCTTGTACGTATTTGGTTCCACGCTCCGGGCATGCGAGACGAGGTAAGGGTAATAGTTCAGGGCGAAGGCGCCGAAGCTGAGGATTTTCGGGACGGATGTTCCATTGAATAACGTGGCAAGGTCGAGGTTCAGATTGATGAACGTAGGTAGAAAGTCAGTGGCGTGCAAGTCGGACATGACGGAGTACTGTAAATTATATCCCTTGCTATTGTACACGTCGGAGAGGTAGCGGACGTTGCAGGGGAAGGAGTCATCGCCCAAAACGGCCTTGAGGCGGTCATGCTCCGTTACGTAACTATCGGCTTTGCCGGACGTGACGGGTGATCGATGAGCTTCAATGGCCGCTTTGACGCTCTGATGATGGTGGGAACGAAGCATTGTTGAAGCTGTTAAATCTCCGAGATTGGCCAGGTGGCGAGATCGATTCCCGTCTGCAACTGGCTGAGTTTCAAAGTTCCTTGAGCGTCATTCTGATTGAGCTTGATACTGGCAACGTTCCATGCATCAGCGCTGGCAACCCATATGCATGCCACACCGTGTCTGGCGCATCCAGCTATGGCAGTGAAGTTCGAGTAGGTTTGCTCTAACATGCCTTGACCATCGGGATTCAGCGCGTTCGCCTGGAGAAAAGCGATTCGTCAGTCCCACCATATGACACAAGTTGATGGAAAATCTACCCAGCATCGGCTGACCCACCCCAAGCACTGGTCTCAACAGCAAGCCATAATAAGCATATCAGATCCGATGTATAAGTCCAGGCCTACCCAATTTGAGACTCATCACTACCAAATAGGCCGATGTAATCTTGGATCCACTGCAGAGCAGCGTACTGTGCGTATCTGGCAGACACTGCTGCTCCGTGGTGGTACCGGCTAGGAAATTTAATGCATCAACCTTTCAACCATCAGCTACCGTCTTGGACCATGTTCGCAACCACAGACTCAGACCCTGTAGCTTCTCGCTGTGGAGATCACGTTACCACAGGACTCTTGGACCAGCCTAGTCCCAATATAGAAAGGTAGGAGAGGTTGGGGAGAATCTTTGCCGCCGTGGATGCATGCACTTCCGTGGACCTTGAGATCACCCGTGATTCCAGTGATGGTTTTGACCGCTTGTACCGGGACGTCGACATCTAGAAAGAGGCAGTCTTGAAAGGAATCAGTCTAAAATAAACATCTAGATAGCAGTATGTCCACCTTCAGAGGCTGGCGTTGACGAAGTGCTTGTGATACCGCCTGTGGGGCCAGAGGTGGGCGCCTGGATGCAAACAGGGCCATACGATTCATCTTGCGCACTATTTAGCTAATCTGGCTGTGCAGATTTCGCCCATGTGAGATTGCTGTGGGCGGAGCTGCATAACGGATGTTAAGAATACATATAGCTCTAGAGAATCAGCTCTGACAGGCTCTCTGACTGAAGGAAAAGGCTGGACTCACATTACCGTTGACATTGTAGCCCTCAATTTGATGGATTCTATAGAGCAGAGTCAGAGCTGGCAGAGCACCAGCCCGCTTGTCGAGCTTAGGCCCCAGCGGGAAGGGAGCAGCCCAGCCTGGGAAGAGTAACTGTAGTGCAAGCATTGTAACAACGGTGAGGGACATTACCAGAAAATACTGTAAATGCTTACGGTGCGATTGTGTTCCCTTTTCGATCGAGATTCGGGACCAATTGTAGCAGAGGATGGAGTCAAAGGTGCTGTAGGTTATCATCATAGACCTGGCATGGTGTTCTTGCAATACCCCCTACAAGAGCCGAGACACCACAGCTAAAGCAAGCTGCTAGCGAACTATCGTTGCATCTCCGTGTCGTAGTTTAAGATGCTGACAACGCCATCGACTTCGTCCTCCTGCCCAGGTAGATGAAACGTGGACGACCTGAGGGTGTTAGGTTGATGTAGAGAACTCTATTCAATAACTCCCTGATACCTAATCCGCGCTTTGAAACAGCCCGAGGTGAGAAGTGTACGGATAGTCTAGGAGCTGTGATCCGCTTCCAGACTATCTGTATTTGCTTGCCTTGTTCCGCGAGCATGAGATCTGGATTTCCTCATGCATACTGCAACCACAACAGCCACAAAGTGCGAAATACAATTTTGAACAGGTCTACACCAAATCCAGTGCAGGATATGAGGCGTGCCTCTGAGGGGCTGTGACTATGAGATCGGCACCTTGGATGTCCATTGCGCACAAGAACGAGTAAACGAACGAGAAATAGCCCATGTTTAGACAAAAGTAGGTGGGTATTGAGAATGCGGAATTATGAGGGCCCTTCTTCTCCTCCGCTTGTTTAGGTTTAGCATCCAAAGCATGTGTGCAGCCCATCTGTATGCCGCTGTTATCAAGTAGGAGATTCTCGGAATGAGCCAGGCTAAAGCACTTTCGTTCTTTTGCTAGCTGGCATCCAGCCTCAAGACGTACCGGAGCTGTCATACTTCATGGCTGGCCACTCGAGGTACCCTACTGACGGTCCTCATGCCGTTGAAAGATGCATGAACACGCAAGTAAGTAGTAAGGGCTCTGAGTATTGGACTACATACTCAGACAAGATCGATTTCGAGACTTTACAACGGAAACCAACGCACGTTAAATTTTATGCCTGTCATTAGCCATGTTATTTTTGCTAATTACAGTTGAGTGTCTCCACTACTCCGAGCAGAAAGCTGAGTTCAGCTCATCTATTGTTCAGCCTTTCCGTGGTAGGTAGCCGAAGCTACGCACTTTTTTGAGGCCAGCGAAGCAGAGCGAACCGTGGGAATTTGCTGTGATAGGTAGACTGTATAATGAGCTGATAGAAGACATTTTCTGAGGATATTTCCATGCCATAAGTCAAAAAAACAATAAAATAGAAGCAGGACTGAGAAAAATTCTTATCTGGAGTTGAAGATTGAGCCCTGCGACGCCTTATCATAAGGCGTAGCGCCGGATATCGGCTCTAGAGACGCCGGCTCACCCGGTCGCACAGGCCAATGTCTGGTGAGGTTCTGTTGAACACCCAGAATATCTTCAACAAATTGTGAAATGTATGATACGACCTGTCTGGTGTTGGCTTCATCCAGTGCTGTCATTCTTTTAGATCTCATTTAGTGTCTGCCTTCCGGATATCAGTCACAAGCTCTTGTATCGTGCTAAACTCGATCTAAACGTGAGTCCTCCGACCCTTTGCCTGAGTCTTTTGCTCTGCACCCTATGCCAGCCGGATTCGAGATGAAATTGGAGGCACTCGAAGCCTTTTGGATCCTTGCTGGCAGCACCTCCCTATTCGTGAAAGAACTCATGTAATGCTGACAACTGTATGGAGTATACAGTATTTACTATAGAAGGCCCTCGCACAACTTTCCGCTCTGATAAATAGCACATACCTTCATGGAGCTCGCATCGTCGTCTCAGATAAGGCACCGAATGTTCCGGGTTCTTTCATCGCGAAGCCGCAGCTCTTAAGATCGTATACGAGCCTGCCGTTCGTGGCAAAAGCTTTTGTCACCCAACAATTCTTAGTACCCTTTCTCCGATATGGAGAATGGCAGGAACGACCACTGCCTTGCCTTCCACCGGCCTTTCCACGCTAGAGACGATGGACCTGCTTATCCGCAAACCATCTACAGCCCTTACCTCAACCACCCAACAACGTCAATCCCTGTAGACGCGGAGAATAACCGAAGCAGCGAAGAGACTGAAGAGCTAGAATTTGAAGATGACGGACAAGAGACACACAATGCCGAAGATTGGATAAGAGACACCACTGCTGAAAGCTCCTACGGGACCACCAGCCCATATCTCGATGACGCTGAGGATACGACCCAGGCAACATACCTCCTCCGGACCCAATCAAGCTCCCCGAGACGCCCCTACCTTGGTCGTTCGCACGCACCAAACCCACCTTGCCTTCTTAGCCGATATCGGGTCGCTCTTGGAGCACCCAGTCTTTCAACAGATCCTGACGCGGTTCCTGGCGGAAGTACACGTCGCCGGAGACGACCAGAAGACATTCCAAACGACGGGGTAAATTTCGTTACTGCTAGTCAGCGACCTCATATCGTGCGACCCTTATTGGGAGGTGCCCTGAGACCGAGTCACCATCCGCAGTGGAGTCGACGGCCTGCATTGAACGGATCCATCGCGCCAGGCAGTTCAACTCAACCTGCTTCCCGGACGGTACAGGGATTACCTATTCTTGAACCCCATGTCGCTGTAGGTAATTACAATCTTCGGCCACGTGGATCCCCTTCGACAGCTACTAGTTCTGGGAGTGGACATCGGAGGGAGTCTTCCTCGCGGATAGTCGACAGTAACGGACTGGTCGAGGACACAGAGGTTGGGTCGCAGAGCAGAAAGAGACGACGAGCTGGGCCAGAACGTTGTCCGACCTCTGCCTCTACTTCAGTGCCTGGCTCCAGAAGCCGTCCCACCTCGCTCCAAGGTAAATTAGCACCTTCTCCGCTTGAAGGGGCTCGTCACTGACCTGAACCTTTGGTACGTCAGGAGGCCAGCAAGTACGTTTAGATCTAGGACGTCAGCTAAGTGTTGGCTCCATGGACGTTGATGATGGACAGCGGTGGGACTCTGAAGCAACCCAGCCATCACACGCTAGTCACGTGACCATGCAAACAAACGAAAGCCGCGCTTCGTCTTCACTTTCCTCCTCTTTGACTAGCAACCCCTCAAGGATCGTGTATCTGGCTGAGCTGATCCCTCGCCGCTTCAGAGGCCCTATCTTGCAGCTACTACGAATACACGCGCCTTACATACCAACAGTCATCGTGAGATCTATCAGAATGGGCCAACCACTGTCGAAGCCCATTTTGCCCCCAGTGTGGAATGCACCCCTCGGACCTGATGGTTACGGATGGCCTGCATCGAGCGTACCTCTGGAGACCTTCGAGGTTGTTGCAGCTGACCTTTCACGGGATGATCTGCTCAACTTGCGTATGGTGAACCAGGAGTTCGAGAAGAAGGTATCTAGTCGTGTCTTTAGGGCTGTCGTTATACCTTTCAACCCCGATATCTACGCTATGTCCAGCGACAACATCGCGAAAATCGCTCTGCCGGCCAGCAAAGGAAAAGGCAGAGAGAATGACAAGGGTAAGGGCAAGGAGATGGCTACCAACGAAGGTATATGGCCTCACTTCTCCCGGCTTTTGGCAAACTGTACTGAATTTGTTGCATCACAGAACATGCTGTCGGTGGGAACAAGCGCATCTTTGACGGCATGTTAATCTTCAAGGCATGGGGACCGCACATCAAGCAATTTGCCATGTCCTTTGAGGTCGATGAAGGTAAGGTTGCGTTACTTCTCAAACTCAAGCCGTTGCAACTATAGTCTCATTGTTTCACGACTACTTCGTGCTTCGCGCATAGCTGACACCATATCAGCCGCACTGCAGAGCCCTCCTAAGAAAGGGCTTTACCTGACCCATACCACCTTTTGGGGCACGTATGAGTGGGCCAATCCGGACTACAGCCGCTACGCTTCTTGCGAAGCACTGGAGAAGATAGCCGATGAAACGCGCGTTATGACAGAGGCTTTGTCTACCATGGTATCCGCTACTGAGCTGGGATTATCGTTGGATGGTGGCCTAGGTTGGATGCAAGGTCCAGATATCTCGGATCGCGCCCAACTATTCAAGAAGCCGACCAAGATCTTCAATACCCAATATCCTCTTTTGAGCGACGCCGAGGCGTTAGCCCACGATGCTTGGCAGTCTTTGAAGCGGTTTGCCTTTGATTGTCAACGTTCGACGTTTACCAGCGTTCTTCTCTCCGACCCGAATGCAGCCAAACCGAAACTTGGCTGGGGGGCGTCGACGCCTCGCTATGTCTATCCGCCACTGATCTTCCAGGGTGTTGACGCAGAGGAACCCATCCTGGTCGCCTTCCAGCAGCCCGCTCAAGATGATCAGGAAGCTCGACCGAGCAACCCATTCTCCGAGGCTCCCTTGATCCCAAATGCTCTGACTGAAGGGCAACTACAGTGGCTACTCGAAAATGAATGGGCGCAGCGGGCATTCCTATCAAGCTTTTGCGTGTCCCTGATCGACAACACAGCGGCTTTCCAACATGTCCGGACTATCAACATCGCCAAACTATCAAGCAGATACCTCTCAGAGCTCAAGCGTGAGGACCTCTGGTCGGCCTTTCCTCAGCTCAAGAAGCTAGTCCTCGCTGTCTCGCCTGACTGGCGTGACATTGTCAAAGAGTCTACGGGTGTGGTCACGGACCCGGCCATTGCGCCCTCGATGGCAGCCTCGCAGTTTCATTCGCTGCTTGATACTTGCATCAAGCATTGTCGTAACATTACTAGTCTGGACCTTGGCTGGGTAGGAGGGGGTGAACGCGCTTCAGGCATCTTCGCTCGTAACAAAAACATCCTGCCTGCACCAGTCCTTGACTTCAGAACCGAGGCCATCACGATTGACCTGCGTTGCGACATCGTCAAGTTGCCTCACGTCCAAGACCTCACCTTAAGGAACTGTTGGATCCACCCTCCTGCGCTTAAGAAATTTGTAAAGGCGATGCAGAACCTGAGCCTGAGGACCTTGACGCTGGACTCGGTCTCCTTGTGTGCAGTTCCCGGTCGATTCACAACTGTGCCAGCAGTTCAGCCCGTGCTGGGCGCGCTTCCCCACCCTTGGCTGGCACACTACGCTGCAGGCCCGGGCAACATCAGTGTAATCCTACCAGCCCAACCAGGCTATTTCGTTCCGGCTCCCTTACCCATCGGCCCACAGCCAGAAGCTCCACCAGGTGGACACGTCAGTAGGGTTGAGAGCGAAGCACCGCCTGAGCCGCCAGCGTCCTCATACCTGAAAATCGCCCCTCGAGATGGCTCTTGGCCCGAAGTCATAAACACCATCACCCCCGGCCGCACCCTCGACCACCACCGCTACCTCCACGGCTTCCTCAAGGATGAGCTGCACGACGCGCCCAAGTCCCGCGACGTCGGCCGCCTCCGCCGCATCGAGTTCGTCTCTTGCGGCTACGTCCGCCTCACCAACCTCAAGAACCTCGACCAGGACCCCATCTGCCTCCCAATGAGCAACCCGCCGCAGTGTCTCCGCCTGCGCGCCCATTACCTGAAAGCAGTCATGATGGCCAACGAGTCCGACATGCTGCTGGGAACGATTACCCCTGCGATGGCGAAGCGCGAGAGCGATGTCTTGCAGCTCGCGTGGGGGATGCGCATGGGTTGGGAGGAGGACGATTGGAGCCAGTATGAGAATCGCGAGGATGGGCAGCCGGTTGGGGGGAGTGGGCGCTTTTCGGGGGTGGTGGAGAAGGAGGGGGATGGGTCTTTCTGAATTCGAGGCGTGCTTGGTGATGGGTCACATTGAAGGCAGGGGTGGAGGGTAGCATGAGGGAAGCCATAGCTTAGCAGAATGGACAGAATTACTCGGATGCATTCTGTTGATATGATGTTGCAGTGAGATGGATGCTGTACGTTCGAAGCCCAAGTAGACGATTCAAGCATGGCATCAGCTGAATTATGGCTTGATGAGGACTATGAAGCCCCTTACTACATGTAGGCTTGTCCTACAGCCGCCTGACTGACTCCATATCCTTCAGAGCAGCGACTGTCCCCATTTTTGAGATCCTACACAAGTGAATCGGGGGTGCTATGGTCTACCACTTGTACAATTCAGCTAGACACGTAGAACACGGGCAGGCACGTCAATGGAAGTGTTCTGCTAAAGCAATGACCGAGAAAGCTGTTTGTGTCTCAATTCGTGGCAGGTCATAGATTCGAAGTATGCATGGAGTTACAAAAGGGGTCCATCCGATTAGGGGGGGGAAGAAGCAAAGACCAGTGCATGCAGCTACGGAACGGCACGAGATAGTCGACACAACGAGAATTGATTCAAAGCTTGCAGTTTTGTATTTGAATGCTGATAGCTGTTCGCAAGCTATGCTCCTACCGCCCCACCCCTACGATCCATCCCCTATTCCCCGTGTCCAGCGCATCCCTCACTCGCCCTACGACTCCCCCGACGTAATCGCCCTCCTCGCAGCCGCGCCCCTCTGGCGGGTATTCATCCTCGCCTTCTGGCGCGCCATCGTCTCCGGGCTCTTCTGCACGACTTCCTCGCCTTCGGTGAGGATCAGCTCGATGTGGCAGGGGTTGGACATGTAGGGGTTGATCTAGTCCCCCCAAATCAGCTATCTCCCACTCATAGGGATACTCACGCAAGAAAGGGAGAGGGAAAGGGGGAAGACATACACGACCATGTGCACGGTACGTGCGGCGGCGCTGCTTGGGCGCTTGGTTGACTTGGATGTGCTTGACGATCAGGTTGCCGGTGTCCAAGCCCTTGGTGTCGGCGTTTGCTTCGGCGTTCTTGAGGAGCGAGAGCAGGAATGTGGCGGACTTTTGAGGCCAGCGGGCGCGGGAGACGCCGAATTGTTTGCCTGTGTGAGGGGGTTTGTCAGCTACATGAGCCTTTCCCCAAATCCAGCAGATGTAGAAACGGCGGTCTGTTCCCCAGCGGTTGACAGCCTTGCGAAAATCCCACACTAAACCGCTGACACTTGTCCTTCCATCTCCTTCTCACCCAGACAAGCTGCTCAACACAAGATCCCGGGATTGTAGATATGCATACCCTGGCTCGCTCTTCCTGTGCCCCCAGCGTACCGCCTCATGGGCACGGCCTCCTTCTTCTCAATCACATTGTCGAGGTAGGTCAACGCGCGCTGTAGCTTCCAGCCGTTGATCGCCTGCGCCGTCTCGCGGGTGTTCTTGAAGGAGACGCGCAGGTAGGCACCGCGCGCGCGGGCGGATTTCGTCGACTCAATGTGGGTGGCTGCGTAGCGGACCTACAAAGAGGGCGTGTGTTAGCTGTGGTGGATTCTGGGGGAAGAGGTGGGAGGGAGGCTTGATGGGAGGGAGGTGATTGATGCCTGCGATCTTTAGGAGGCTGTAGGCTTACCATCGTGGTCGTTGTGTTCGAGTATATTGCTGATAATCTTGGAGTGAGGTTGATGATGCCTTTTCGGTGTTTCCTTAAGCGAGTGTGGGCGGCTCCGTGCTAGCTGCATTGGCGCTAGCGGGTCAATCTCTTGGCGATATTTTTGCTCGGAAGTCTCCCACAACATTTACTCAGACAATTCATGCGCCACATTTGACGACGCACAAAGCAATCAATATGAGGGACTATCGTAAGCTTCTTCTGATACCTCAAGGATGACGGGCTGCAGAACTAATACTAACGGGTGTCAGGGGAGAGATTCAACCGATTTCTGTAGCTTCAGGAGCTCTTCAGATCTACAGCAAGCTCACTGAGCAAGTTCCATCACTCAGTTCAAACCATCTACGTATCGGTAAACGCACCAACACGCATTACCAAAATAGTCTCATCGAACTCTGAATGGCATACACACCGAGAGGCCGCGGCGGGGGTGATCGAGGCGGCTTTCGCGGAGGGGGGCGCGGTGGTGGGGATCGCGGTGGCATGAGAGGTGGACGAGGTGGAGGCAGAGGTTCGTGAAAGGGTTGCTGTTCCTCCAGGCAAGGACTGTCCGGCTGAAGCAACTGAACTACGCATATGGGATCGATCTCATGGCTGATGTGGACAGGTGGATTTGGCGATCGCGGAGGCAGAGGCGCCCCTCGAGGGGCGCGTGGTGCACCTAGAGGAGGCGGTCGAGGGCGGGGCGCACCACGAGGGGGCCGTGGTGGTTTTGGGGGCGCAAAAGGAGGCGCGAAGACCATCATCGTATGGCCATACCTACTCCGTCCCTGCGTACCGTCGCCCACTAACCAGCGCCTCAGGAACCCCATCGCCACCCCGGAGTCTTCGTCGGCCGCGGCAAAGAAGACTATCTCCTCACCAAGAACCTCACCCCCGGCGAATCCGTCTACGGCGAAAAGCGCATCTCCGTCGAATCCTCCGCCCAACCAACCGCCATCTCCAACGGCGACACACCCGCCACAAAGACCGAATACCGTGTCTGGAACCCTTTCCGCTCGAAGCTTGCCGCCGGTATCCTAGGCGGCCTAGACGACATCTTCATCAAACCCGGCGTGAAAGTCCTCTACCTAGGCGCCGCATCCGGCACCTCCGTCTCCCACGTCGCCGACATCGTCGGACCCGAAGGCACAGTCTTCGCTGTCGAGTTCTCGCACCGCTCAGGGCGCGATCTCATCAACATGGCTACGCACCGCACAAACGTCATCCCCATCATCGAAGACGCCCGCCACCCTCTCCGCTATCGCATGCTCGTCTCCATGGTCGATGTCATCTTCGCAGACGTCGCGCAGCCAGATCAGGCGCGTATTGTGGGGCTGAACGCACATTTGTATCTGAAGGTTGGTGGGGGGATTGTGGTTTCGGTGAAGGCGAATTGTATTGATAGCACGGCGGCTCCGGAGGCGGTGTTTGCGAGGGAGGTGCAGAAGATGAAGGAGGAGAGGATTAAGCCGATTGAGCAGTTGACGCTTGAGCCTTTTGAGAGAGGTACGCAGCCAATCCCCTCTTTTTGGTCGTCTTTTTGATGCTACGAGATGCTGACAGTTTGGTCTTTATAGACCATTGTATCGTCGTCGGGCGCTATGTTCGCTCCACGACGTAGGCGTATCTACCTCCTGTGTTGGGTTTGTAAAGTCGGCAATACGTCGACCGCCTATCTATCGAGGTCAGCGGCCGGGAAGTGCATGCGCTCGATATCATGCTGTATATGCGCATCGTGTATAGGAAGGCTTGCTTCGAGAAGAAATCAATGGCTTTTCCACGGCAAGAATTTAATTGAGAACGTGATGATGATTCCCCACAAAAGATGCTCAATGACAGCACTCGAGAACCCCCAAAGACGCCATCCATTGTCACACAAGCCATATATGGCATTCCAACCCCCAAGCCACTGCAAAACCCCCGTCCACACCATCCCATCCCACACCTTGCTTCCAAAATTCCCTCCTATCACCCCCGCCCCTGAGCATCTCACCCCGGCGCCACAAACACTTCAACGCCTTCCCTCTTACGCCCTGGCTCCCCACTGGTCTTTCCGTCCATCGCCATCACGTGCTTACGTCTTTCCATAAATGCCAATTCGACTCGCTCTATTGTCGTGCTCGTGCATGGCATCCTGAACGGGGTCTAGGCTTGTTGATAAGGTGTAGGTTGTTGGGGGTTTGTGGTTAGTGCTGGCGCAAACAGGGTGGAGGGGGGGAGGGGTTGTACTGGATGGGGGGAAATTGGGGAAAGGGGGGGGTGGAGATGAAAGATGGAGAGGGTCGGTTGTTCCTCGCATCGGTGTGCGAAGATAGATTTGATAAGGAGCGTGTTGGAGGGATATGACGGTGTTTGTAGGGCGATGGGCGATGGTTTTGGTCGACGAGTTGTTGTCTGAGAGGGTTTGGGTTGATATATTGGAGCTAGGTCACTGTTTTTGAAGGTTCCCCATTCGTCTGGTGCGACGATAGCGAGAGAGGCCCTTGCCCTATGAAGATCCCGTTAGAGGTATTACTCTACCTGGAGAATCATGAGCGAGAAGAAGTTCGTTGTGATGGTGGTGATCCCATGATTGGGTGATAAAGAGCTCCAATAAGGCATCCGAGATGAAGATGTATGTCATGATCAAATAGGTAGGTATTCGGCGACAAGTCCTGAACTGATGAGCTTTGAGACCGGGGGTGTGGCACACTTCGACGGTTTGTCTCATTGCCATTGGGCAAACCTGCCATTGTTCTTATTTCAATAGGTCAAGCGGAATGCAGTGAAGAGATCAGTAGACCACCTCTTCTCAACGTCGAGGTGCGTAAATAAGCAACACTGCGAGCGGATTCGAACTTTTTAGCAGCTAGAAATTTCTTATCCTTTTGGCTTGGAGCATGCATGATCGCTTCAGGTTTCATGTCATTGAGTCCGATCTTCAGCGCCGATGAGACTTGGAGTCTTGGGATGTTCATAGGACCTCGGGAGAGGTATTTGGATGGGCTGGGTAGTACTCTTTAACGTTTTGCCGCTTTGACTTTAGCCAGCTACTCGTCATTCAGGCCAGCGTGTTTCCCTTGTTCAGTCTTTCAGAAAGTATCGGATGGAACGAAGGGAATGATACATATTAGGGTGGGCTTGACTTCTCTTGCTTGCCCATTCATAGCGCGTAAGCCTGAGCTGTCCAGGGCTTCTGACTGGTGCATGTTCCAGCGAGGATAATCGGTCTCATTTCTCCTCTGCTAATCTCCCATGGATGATACGAGTAGTTCTGATGCCGTGGTTGGGCCATTTCCATAATTCTTCGACCTTCGAGCAAATGCAAGCCAAACAACAGTCCCGCTGAAGTATCGTCAAAAATTCAGCTCTATGATTAGTCTGATATGCAAGCCATTGCCCGAGAGGGTTTCGGTCAACTGACTGTAGCCACAGCTCGTTTTCACGTTGATCAGTTGATCCGGCCAGATAAAGCCCTTGTTTGATGATATTGGTGGGTGGGCCAACAGTATTGCGCTGAACATGAGTGTGATTATTGACAGGTAGCTCCTCATTATATTGGTGCTCGCAGGCTTCTGTTACAAAAAGCTCTCTCAACGCCCTTGAGGTAGATCCGGGACTCGGAACAGGATAGATCTTGTTCTGAACGAGGACAGTCTGTTGCAAGGAAAAGTCTCGTTCGGATCTATTGCCACGCGTAGTCACAGACAAGCCCTGGAAATTGTCTATGGGCTTATAAAGACTCTCCTGGGGTGTTGTGGCAGCGACAGACGACGTCTGTAGTCTTTGTGCCTCCAGCTGATTGGAGTAACTATATAATTTCGTGTAGTTCTCCCCGTTCGCAAGGATTGCTCCAGGAATGATGTGGAGAAAACAGGCATCTAGGGTCATAACTTGACGAAGAGCCGTGTTCTGCACGAAGACAAGTCCATAGTGTTCGAAGGCAAGCAACATATCGTTGGGTAATTTGACCTCGCGGAAGTCTCCGGTCCAGCTTTCTCGGTCTCCGATCGTGATGTCGACGCTAGCTTTCCCTAAATTTTCGACGGATATGGAGAGACGCTCGAAGTCAGGTGCTCCGCCAGACTTGTTCATTTTGACTATCTCCAACAACGGCCTTTCAAAATGAAGACAGCTCTTCCAGGCATCGCGGCTTTCCAAAAATGACAATGACAAAAGGCGGACATGATGATCCCAATCCGTAAAGGATAGCCAGCACGCTGCTTCGACTAGCCGAAGTAGACGACTGACGTACTTCACGGCTGTGTCATCAAGTCTAGTTCCCTGGACAACTTCACCGGCCTGGATTTGTCCGGAAGCTCTCTCAACCACGATGTGGCCTAGACCAGATTGTATCCACATCTGGCCAGCAGCCAAATACGGTTCAGAGCCGCAAACCCGTATGTACTGTTCTGGTTCTATCGATTCTGCCTCAACGGAGTCGAAGCCTAGAAGAGTAAGAATTTTCTGGGCTTTTTTACGGATTGATGGCAGGCAGTATTCAGTATAGTTGATCAACCCCAGGCTAGAATAGAGGTTTCTTTTCCCAGGTGGACTGAAACATTCAGATAACACCCTTGTATACTTGCTGGCCAACGATCTTGCTATCAAGGATGTACCTTTTCTCATAGGATCCGCATAAGGAATGCAAGAATCCAGCACATTGTTTCTAGTAACATCGATCACCCAGCCTTGCTGACCGTACGTCTCGATGCTTCTTGTAGCCAACACGTCCTGGACCTTACCCTGGATACGGAGTTGGCATCTGCAATCTTTTTCAAAGAGATGGACGAAGACCTTCGCGTTCTTGTAATCTCCACTGATTGGCACAGCGCTTAATGGGGACTCAAGAATGCAAATTGGCAGATCGAGGACATGACGTGCGTAAGCTATAACCCAGCCGGCGCCTTTTAAACCATGGTATTCAAAGACAACGTCTGTACCACCTTGCGTCAATTTCGTAAGCGACAGGATCACCTGCACAGTTGTAGTCACATCTGGAATACTCTCGTAAGCAAAACTTTCGCCAGCATAAGCTTGACCTCCGTGGAGTTGCCGGGCAAACACGTGGTAATGGAAAACTCTGTCTTTAAAAAGCGTCTTGCGAGCCAACGGCATTAGTGTCTCTCGGAAGCACCTAAGCTGGCCGAATCCTGGGGTCAGGTCTAACGGAGTGGCACTGGCTTCAAACAACTTCAGCAAAAGATTGTCGCAGGCAGTCTCGGACATGACCGTGAGAATAGACGACATCAAAGCGATGACATTTTCCCCAGCCCGTTTTTTGAGCAACGTGTCTGCAATGAAATTTGTGGAGGCTCCGATTTCCACAACTCTGTAAAGCCACTGAGCCTCCTTTCGCTGCTCCTCCCTGTACAGACTAAGGTCTTTCCTATACTGATTCGAGGCCTGACATGTGGTGGCAATTTCTCCCATACATATAACGGTATGCAAGTCAACTCCGGCTTCAGCGAAACGTTTCAAGCCCGCTGAACCTAGGCTCAGCACCAGCGAAGACAGGCCAGGAAGATCCACCTGCCAGCCTACGCCACCTCCACCTGTACTCCCAGACATGGCGAGGAGCGTTCTTGGGCAAGCAGAAAGAAGAAGAAAGCGCTGTTCCCTACTTTGACTGAACAGCCCTAAATACGAGGTATGGGGTCAAGAGTTTGCAAGCAAGAACCCAACAAACTGATTAAGCTTTCATGCCTGTACATCGCAGTAGCAAGTAGGAACAAGAAAATAGGACAGAGCGCCAGTTAAGATATCAAAGATTCAGTCTTCTGTGGAAGTACAGAAGGCTCACATAAGAAGAGTTACTCACTCCTGCGTCCTAGAGCTCAGCCGAATAGAAACCGCGCGTGATTGCCAGTCTATTCAATCAGCCAATCGAGTTCTCGATCACCACACCTATTCTAGTTAGTTAGCCGTGGATCTCTGCATAGTTAGAGCGTGATGACGTGATGATCGCCGCCATTAGTAGCGAACATACAAGACTTCTAAACTGAACAGTGACAGCAGCTCGCGGTTTACAGTTTGAATGGGACAGCAAGACCTGACCAAGAGCGCCAACCAAGTAACCCGGAACAGCAGCAAAGAAGGAAGTCTAGCATAGCCAACGACATGTGGTTCAGTATAAGAGTAACCTGCGGGAGATGACGAGACAGATCTCCACAGTCCCCATTACGGAAGTGCAATAGCTGTCTTCGCGTTGCTCGATTTGCGATGGGTTCTCTTTTTGTGGCTAAATCATAGAGTGAGGTTTGATGTTTCTGTAACAGGCTTTTGAGCTTGTTGCTAAATCTTCTGAGAAACAATGTAGATGTACCTGAGCACCACCAGGAACTTCTGATGACTGTCATAGTCAACTGACAAGAAGCAGTCTCGAATAAGTTCCTGACACTGCTGGGTAGATGCATCAGTACTTGGGAAGACAAGGCGAACGTACTTTAACAATGTGGTTCGTTCCAGACGATGAAGAATTGCCCAGCCCACCTCTTCAACGAAAATGTAAGGGCTTGGCGCCGGCGCCCCACTACCTTTCAATTGAGTATCCTGGATCAAAATTTAATAGGGGGTAAGGCATTGACTTCATCCTTTTGAAGCACAGTACAGTGTTTTGGTACGATAGAAGTGCAGGATAGTCCTGTCCCAAAAAAAAGTGTAAAAATTATGAATCTTAAAATCCTTGCCCACTGGCTGACTTGAACAACCGGCCTTTGCATTGCATGAATATACAAGTGCAACGCTCTACCACTGAGCTAAGCAGGCGCCTATCACATAAGGTGGCCTTATTTAACAATATCAACCTCTTACGAGACCATACTCTTCTTCTTGGGCTTTCGTCCGAAACCTGCGAGGCCATTACTTGACCAGGCACACACAGCTAAGCATACCTGAGGTATGTATACTCGATTCTGAATTGACGAACATCTGTGAGTCATTTCTCGTCACCTGGCCCCCATGTGGCGACTGGTTTCAAGAAGGTAAGCCATAAAATTCAAATCTTATCCCCTTCTCAGAAGACTTCGCTTAGATTTTCCACTACCTCCTTCATGCCATACTTTTTATGAGCCCGACCTCCAGCCTGCTAGTCCTACCAAATCACCCCTCTTAATTGCGGTAAGAACTCCTCTTTGTATTTGATCAGTCGCTTTACCCTTGTGACTCTCATTGGCCGCTCTTCCTCAAAGCGCCTGTTGCCGAGGTATTGTATCAAGTATAACTGCCGTACGACGAACCCACACACTCATCAGCGCCCCCCCTCGCTACCTCTTCCACCACCATCCCTAGCTAATTCTTCAAATCATTGACCGGCGCCTCCCCCTCCTTCCCCCCACTATCGTACCTCCTAACCTTATTCTTGCCCGCCTCCCTATCAGCTTCGAATAGCTTGACCTCGGGCGAATCCATATGCTTCATCACCGTATCGGCCTGCCACTTCTTGAAGCTGAACCCCAACCCCTCATGCGAATAGTCTTTGTCGTTGGCTTGGTCCTTGTGGTATTTCACCTGGATGAAATCGCTGTCGATGGTGTCGGGCGCGAGGGCGAGGGAGACGAGCGCATTGATGGTTGCGGTTTTGGGGATGATTTTGAAGGTCCAACTCTATGATCCATGCATCAGTATGTAAATCACCTATTCACACATTCCCATGCCGCTAGAAATCGCTGGCGTGGCAAGCAAAAGATGGGGGAAACCGAACCTGCGCGTTCCGAAATTGAATCAACCCCCTCTCATTCACCACAACCTCATACCCCTCGTTCTTGCTCGCCTTGAACAGCTTTGGCAACGCGAACCACTGCCCCGCCATCTTGTACCGGTCGTTTGCGTATACGAATTGGTCGTCGTAGACGCAGTCTGCTGTGTAGCGCTTCACGCGTTCGACGGTCGGCTCGCAGCTGTAGAGTGCGATGATATCGTCCACGAGGCGTTGGCGGGCCGGGGAGAGCGCGATGCTGCTGGAGGGGTGGGTGTGTAATCGTCTGATGGGGCAGTTTGGCGGGGTTCGTATTCTTCGCCCGGGGCGGAAGGAGGGAGGGAGCCGGAGGCGATGGGGTCGGACATGCTGGGCGGGGGATGGGGGCTTTGGGTAGGCGATGGTAGACTGTGGTTGTGGTGCGGAGGATGGAAATAAAGATGTAAAGATGGAGAGCGGAAAGAGTAGAGAATTACCTTAGGCGACGCAGCAGCAATTGAGTGGTCATGAGGAGTATTGAAGGGGAGCTACTATGGCGATGCGCCTTCCATGTTGATGTATGACGTCCTCGATCTCGACTCCGGGACTTGATGTGCCGTCCGGGGCCAAATCAGGTCGTTCGATACTGATTCGGACGTGAGACGATCATCTTCCCGGCATGCTTCTATATCTATGACTGCACAGGTAGAAGAATCACGCATCAGCTCATCCGTAGTGCATTGAGTGTAGTCCGAGGTGAAGTGCTGTGGATACCTAAGCTAAGCGGGCATCCCAAGACTAAGTTGATTGCGACCCGCTCATTCTAGGCATGTACACCATGATTGGCTGGGGCATGATGAACACAGCAGGTGGGGTACGGTGAGGGAGGAAGTGCTGGATGGAGGGGGAAGCTGGATGGTTGTGTATGTGTTGACTTCGCCGAAGAGCAAACATGAACGGCGCACACTCGTACGATTTCTTGACACTTGGTATGACGTCTACTACCCATTGAATGGTATCTTGCATGCCCCCTTCTTGTCATACGCATTCACGGAATGTTGTTGGCACATCAGCTTGAACCGCTTCGCAAGGATATCCAATGACCAAGACTGCGGGACTCCGCCAGTGGCTGATCAGATTGAGTGAGCAGCGTCAGAAGCCTTTCCGTTTCCACTGGTTATATTTTCACATGAAAGCTGTATTTGCCGCCTAGGTTCAGATGCTTCGTAGCTCGATGGGAGGATCATTGGGGAACAAGAAATCTAATGTCGTCTGAAAAGTCTATAGAGGATCCAAAGCGCAGATGCCGCTTAGCTCCACTACCCTACAGAAATACTTTCCCACACAAACATATCCCGTGATGCCAATTGCTGAATCAAACTCTCGTCATCTGGAACCTCACTCTGTGCCATGGTCCAGACTACATCGCTCAGCAAGTATACTTTGCACAGCAAGGAACAAGGGGTTGCAGTTCACCGCGTGGTTGACTTGAGGCGTAAGCTTGCAAGGCCTAGGTAGACCCGGTCTTGTCTCCTTCGCTACCAGAGATTTGATCGCTGTGCTCGACAGGTCTGGAGATTCGAATTGGGAGCCCGGGGAGTCGCGGGAATCGAGTTTTGGTTTGAGTAGCGGACGCAGGGTATTGCGGCTCGCCAGGTGAAGAGACTGGGGGTTTGAATGAGATAGCGGTAGGATACAAGTTATCCCCAGACTGAGCAGCATCGGCTGTAGAGGTTGATGGAATTGCATTTAGTTCTTGACCATCTAGTGGTTGCTGAGAGTTATTAGGCTGGGGTGGTGATGCTGTCAGTATCGAGGCGGGAATTTCATATGCTTTCTGGTCGGTTACGTGGTCCGTAGCTATGAGAGTCAGTCATGATTATCCGCAAGCTCCATGGATCGACGTACCGTCTACGATCATGTTTCGGCGGCAGATTGTCAAAAAATCTGACATCCCCACGATACTCCGGACAGCCTGTGCGGGGATCCACCGTTCGACGATCCAATGCTCCGGATATGGAAGCCCTAATAATAGCACTGTTATTACGTCTGTACGCCTATTATGGGGTCATCTGCTTACCATTCCCTTGATCAGCGGCAATACCTGGAGGAGCCTGCTGCTTAGCTTGCTTGACATGCGTTCTACCTTCCACCCGTGATGGATAACGGTCAGCAATGACGGTAGATCTACCATAGCGTACGCCGAGTCGCTGCATTTTCTTCGTATCGATGATGGCAACCTGGCTGGCCAGTATCATGGCCTCACGGGTAGGAGCTAGGGAAGGGTGGTTCATCATATCGATGAGTACAGCCGGACGGTCCGTAATTCTGAGCAAAGGCGATAGCTGAGCGCTGTGGCTTGACAACTCCAAAACATCTTCAGAAGTTATTGTAGCTTCTGGCCACTCTTGCCAAGCAGGGCAGCGGACGCCCCAGAATTCGTGGAAAGAACTCGGGAAACATAAGTGGAGGAATAATTCCGGATCTTTGGTGTTTTCTGGGACTGGCCTGTCGATAATGGGAGACAGCAGATGGGCGATGAGTCTGGCCACAGCGATGTAAATGGAATTGCCTTGGACTTCTAGATCATGCAATCTCTCAAGTATGCGCGAGGTCTCGGGGCTTGTTCGCACCAAGCCCCCATGTTCCGCTGCTGAAACAGAGACAGGTTTTGGAACTCCGCTCGGTGCACCTAACAGAGTAGGGCGCAACAGGGAAAAAAGCTGGTCCAAGCAGCGGTCTGCGAAATGTCGAACTGTGAAGGTATCCTCCAAGCGCTGATTGAGCTCCTTTAGCAGTATGTCCGATTGCACAAGTCTTTCCCTGGCCTCTTGGATATGCCAAGGCTCATCATCGCTGGCCCATGGGTCACTGGCGTCTCTATAATTCATGCTGCTAGATTTAGGACCCTCTTGTTGGTGGTGCTGCTGGCCTGACTCTGAGGCTGCTCTCAATATGGAGGACATAAATGTTGAAATATGAAGTCCTTGCCACATGGGTTTATCGCTTGCTTTGGTGATAAAAGAAGCAAACTTGAATCAAAGAAGTGGAAACCACAAAGCCGTTGGGAATCTTAAAGAAGACTGTAACTCTTGGAACACTGATACCAGGATGTGGGATAAGCTCCGCTTCTGTCTTCTTTCGGCAGTCATGTTTGATCCATAAGGAAGCAATCCGAAGTACTCTTTGAAGGCATTAATGGAAGGCCAATGCGCGTTTGGCATGGTCTACCGAACAATGCCATAATGAGCTAGTGATCCTGTAGGTGTAGGACTGTGCAGCACCAATAGGTCCATCGTAGGACAACCGATTATGACAAGAGTAAATGTTGTTGTAATCCCTAGAAGTCTAGACAGCATGTCGACATTGCCAGCCTTATGCATTCGAATACGGTTTTGCATGGCTAGGTCGCCGTCGAGTTAAGTATCGAAACCCAGTCGGGAGACGGTTCTGACAACAGAGCACAGACATCCTACATCGATCAGCTACTTGGAAGCCAAAAATTAACGTTTGCTGGGAAACAACCTTTCTCCGGTGTCGAAAATCATCATACAAAGCTAGCCATGTCTGCTTGTTCGTACAGTCTTCCTTGCCATCTCCTGGCTTCTTGCACTTTGGTTGCATCTCGCTAAGTAAGTTACGCGGCCACATGACCCAGGGTTTGGGGACTGGCCAATCCGAGAAGTGGACCAAGCTGGCTTCTTCCAGTGCTTTTTGGGGGTCCCACTCTTCATTAGGATGACCAAGGAAGTACCTGTGATCATCCGAGCGAAACTCACCAGAGATGAGTCCATACTTCCGATGCGGCAAGACCGTTGCTGAATCATCATAGAAGTTGTTCAGGATGTCCATGTCAAATTCCCGACCTTGGGTCCGAGCTGCTTGGCCGGCTTCCGTAAGTCGAGTGAATTCCTTATATGACGGCTTCAGCATAACAATCATCGAGGTCAAGGCTTTCCTGCTCGGTAACGACCAATATGCCCTCGTCATCGCCACGGAAGTCTTCGGTAGCATAAAGAGCTCGTCTAAATGCTGCCTTATTGTGATATCTGAGTCTATATGGATAACGCGGTCGTACTGTGTCTGCTGCCACGCCAAGAATTTGCCATAGCTCGCGTCCCATGTATTATAGCCCTGCTTCTCGAATTTGGCAGGCACCAGCTTGACGTTGTATTCCTGACTGGCTTTCAACAGGAGCTGACTATCCCTGTCCCTCTCATCTGACACATTCAAATCCCAGCCCTCGTCGTAAAACAGGATGCGATCGGCTTTGCTTCCCAGGCGGTCGAGAGCTTCGAACAGCATGACCGAATTGCAGAGATAGGCCGAGGAAGTGGCATAGCTGCTATATGCATAGCGGCTCCAATCCACGGAATTGTATTTGAGTGAGGGTGCGTGGACTGGCTTACGTTTTAGGCTGGCAGGCGGCGAGTACCACAGATAGAGGGTCAGGAGAGCTAGAGCGACGTAGAGGTAGCGGGCACGGCGTTGAAGGAATGAGCAAGGCCTTGGTTTTGGACGTGTAAATCGACCGTCATTCGGTGGAGGAGAGAACATGAAGCGGGAAACACGGTTGGTGGGATGCAGAGGATGGAGTCCCAACGGCCCTACAGGGATTTTTGCAGCATCATCCTGAGCAGACTGAAGCATTAGAGGAAGCCGACGTTGCCGAGGATGATTATAATCACTGTCCACTTGACACATTCAGGGTTCATCCAGGGTTTTCCCCCGGTCTCAATCGTCCATCAATGCTGTCTGCTGCAGCAAAAGCTTTTGGGTGAGGTCAAAAGGTATAATGGCAAGCTACCCGTTTCACGTAGACTGTCAAACTTATCTCCGGGTAACCGAGCAAAGGGATTTCCTGAAGACTGATACAAAAGAAAAGACACGCCACTCCACCATTGGACCAGCGCCATTAGGAATCGAACCGAATATAAAGAGCTAGACCGGGCTCCCTTTTGCTAACGATTGGTATGATATACACTGTGCTCAAGTACATCTCTAGCCTTGACAGTTACTGGTGTTCAGTCCTTCATGGTGGCTTCGTACCTGTTGAGACGTCAGTCTATAATTCCCGGGGCAATGAAAACGACGACATACCTCTTCCCTCTGAAAGCCCAAATGCCCCAGTTTCCACAGCTGAGGTCTGATGGGTCCAAGTCATTGAGGTCCCAGCGTAGGCTACGGAAAATGTTCTCCCCGGGTTCCATTAGGATATCCATCTCTCCACCAACCTTCTCCTCCACCCACTTCCTATCTCGCTCCATATCCCACTCTGTGTAGCCTGTACAAATGATTGGAACCTTAGTCTCTAACAGCTGCGGTAACGTCTCCTCCCACTCGTGTGAGCTAGCGGGATGTCCCAGGCCTGGATGGAAAAGCATGAAGCAATCAAAATAGGGGTCGTACGGATAGAATTCCTGTGCTTGGTGTAAAGTATGGTAATACTCGACATAGGTAGTAATCTTCATCTGGTGACTTATTCTGTCCTCCACAAGCGCGCCGTAGGGGTTCTGCGGCGTTCTTTCTGGCAACGGAAATTCGTTATCACGGTTCGTCATGCTCTCGGGTCCGATAAAGATGAGGTGAAAAACGCCGCGGGGGAACATGTATGTGAGTTGTATCCAGACGTCCCGAGGAAGGGAAGACTCAGCACGCGCGCCGAGGATGAAAATCCGTACAGGAGGTGGAGTTGGCCGAAGCCCCTTCATATCAGTACCGCCACCAGTCCGCGGCGGATGGAGGGTGTAACGGAGTGCTATTTTCAATGAGTCTCAATATGAAGGCACTGGCTAATGTCACTCACCACTCAAACTCTTCAGTCCTTCCATCGTCAACCGTCCACCTTTCCGGATGTTGTAGGGGCTAAGTTCGTGCAGCACACTCGCAACCGTGACAGGATATGTCAGCAGTCTAGTAGCTTGCCGCATACTCCGCGGCTCATTGATTGCGTTGTAGTTGCGTGTGTACAAGTATGTATCCCAATTCGTCAGGTTGACCAAGATCTCCTCAATCTGAGGCACAGGATATTCAAATTCGGGGAAATATCGCCCCGACCGCAGGTCGTGGTCATCCTCATTGACCTCTCGTAGTGTATCACATATCTCCATATGAGCCTCGTAATCGTCCGCCCAATGCTCCTCCGAGCAGGAGACTGGTATTCCACAATCCGGGCACTCAAATCGGACGTGAGCCGGGGGTACGCTCGACTTCTCGTTGCCTTTCCTTGCTTCGAGATCGTGGGGCGACATCGGCATGCGAGTCTGGCGGTGGCTTGGGTGTGGGCAGTAGGCGTGGGTCTTCATGAACATTGCTCTCTTGCGTATTTCTGGGGACGGGGACTCGGAAAACATGTGGAAGAGGTTGTTTGGCTGGAGAAGAGGACGTTCGGGGGAGGGAACCGCGAAGCTCGACTGATACCGTTTTCTCGTGGCGCCATTGTGAGGAGCGATAGGAGAGTATAGCGGGGCTGCTGTAAAGCTCAGAGGATCATGCTCAGGTCTTGTCAATCGGTTGCCTGTAGGACTGGCGGTAGACTTCCATCTCCGTCTAGGTGGGTTTGTATTACTCTTCAGTGATCTGGACAGATTTCTCAGACACCTATGACAAGTAAAGCCTGGCTGCATCGCAGTATGTCGGCGCACTGATGTTGGGGCGTGAAGACGATAGTTCAGCGTCATTAAGATCCTTTTCCACCGACCAATCACAAGCGAGCTTCCTTCGCCGGCGCAAAATCGACCTTTTCCATCGACAATCTTCAATTTCACGCCAGTGAATGAATCAATTGCTCCCTGGTTATCACAATTGAATGACAGTCGCCTGGCCTTGCATGTCATATTTGGACTTATTCGCACCGCGCGGAGCAGCCTTCGGGCTCGATATCACTCTACACAATGGCGACTACCTCGAGCATGTTTATGTACAATTTGACGATACAGCCTCCGTCTGCCATAACGCAGGCAATCCTCGGGCAATTCGCTGGCACTAAAGAGCAGCAGATTGTGACTGCTCAAGGTTCACGCATCACCATACATCGCCCCGATCCAACCCAGGGCAAAATCAGCACGATACTTTCACAAGATGTCTTTGGTATCGTACGGACGCTGGCCGCGTTCAGGCTGGCGGGCAGCAACAAAGGTATGTACTCAATCTGAAGGCTTCAAAGGCTATTTAGTGATTCTTTGAAGCATGGTCAAGCGCACCCTAGAACGACCAATGAAGCGCCGGCGATGCTGCAGCCTCGTGAAAGAACTACATTTGGAGAAAGGTGCTGAGATTGTGCTCCAGATTATATCATCATAGGCTCGGACTCGGGACGAATTACGATTATCGAATACCTACCAGCGTCAAACACATTCAATCGCCTACATCTTGAGACATTCGGCAAGTCTGGCGTACGACGAGTGATACCTGGGCAATATCTCGCCGTGGACCCCAAGGGTAGGGCATGCCTGATAGCTTCGGTAGAGAAAAACAAGCTCGTCTATGTTCTAAATCGAAATGCGCAGGCCGAGTTAACAATATCCTCCCCGCTCGAGGCGCATAAACCACAGACATTGGTATTGGCCTTGGTGGGGCTTGATGTCGGCTACGAAAACCCTGTCTTCGCCGTGCTCGAGATTGACTATACTGAATGCGATCAAGATCCGACGGGACTAGCCTTTGAAGAGCTGGAGAAATCCCTAGTTTATTACGAGCTCGACCTAGGCTTGAATCACGTTGTCCGTAAATGGAGTGATCCGGTGGATCGTACAGCCACGTTGCTGCTACAAGTCCCAGGTGGTGCGGATGGACCAAGCGGAGTACTGGTCTGTGGATCGGATAACATTACCTACAGACATTCTAACCAAGATGCATTTCGAGTTGCCATTCCCCGCCGAAGAGGAGCTACCGAGAATCCGGAGCGCAAGCGATACATTGTTGCTGGCGTTATGCACAAGATGCGAGCAGCTTTCTTCTTCCTTTTGCAGAGCGAGGATGGTGATTTGTTCAAAGTCACTATTGACATGGTAGAGGATGACAATGGTCAACCCACTGGTGAGGTAAAGCGGCTTAAGATCAAGTATTTCGACACCGTTCCGGTTGCTAGTAGTCTTTGCATATTGAAGAGCGGTTTTCTTTTCGTGGCTAGCGAGAATGGCAATCACCATTTCTACCAGTTCGAAAAGCTGGGAGATGACGATAACGAGACGGAGTTCGATAGCGACTCATTCCCGTTAGATGCCACTGAGCCGTATACGCCCGTATACTTCCATCCCCGAGCGGCGGAGAACGTCAACTTGGTGGAAAGTATTCATTCCATGAATCCACTGCTGGATTGCAAAGTTGCCAATTTGACGGATGAGGATGCGCCGCAGATATACTCCCTGTGCGGGACTGGCGCACGGAGTACCTTCAGAACATTGAAGCATGGCTTAGAGGTCAACGAGATCGTCGACTCGGAGCTTCCTGGTGACCCCTCTGCAGTATGGACAACGAAGATCACCCGCGAAGATGAATTTGACGCATATATCATCCTTTCATTTACGAATGGGACACTGGTGCTGAGCATTGGCGAGACGGTCGAGGAGGTGACAGACACTGGCTTCCTTTCGTCTGCGCCTACATTAGCTGTCCAACAGCTGGGCGAGGACGCCCTGATACAGGTCCACCCTAGAGGCATACGTCACATAAGAGCGGACAGGAGAGTCAATGAGTGGCCAGCTCCGCAGCATAGATCAATTGTTGCGGCTACGACGAATGAGCGGCAAGTTGCAGTCGCTCTCAGCTCAGGCGAGATAGTCTATTTCGAGATGGACAGCGACGGCTCTCTTGCCGAATACGACGAGAAACGAGAAATGAGCGGTGGTGTGACCTGTCTGAGCTTGGGTGAGGTTCCTGAAGGTCGTGTCCGAAGTCAATTCCTCGCAGTAGGCTGCGATGACTCGACAGTCCGCATCCTGAGTCTAGACCCCGATTCGACATTGGAAAATAAATCGGTCCAAGCTTTGACATCGGCACCCAGCGCACTTTCGATTATGGCCATGGCTGATTCGACGTCGGGTGGATCCACTCTTTACCTGCACATCGGTCTCTACTCTGGGGTATATTTGCGGACGGTGTTGGATGAAGTAACCGGAGAACTGTCTGATACTCGCACCCGCTTCCTAGGTCCTCGCCCAGCCAAGCTTTTCAAGGTTTCCGTCAAAGGTCAGCCGGCAGTGCTTGCGTTGAGCTCAAGACCATGGCTTGGCTACTCAGATCCACAATCGAAAGGCTTCATGCTCACTCCCCTCGACTCGCCCACTCTCGCGTGGGGCTCCAACTTCAGTAGCGAGCAATGCCCGGAGGGTATGGTTGGGATAGAAAATAAAAATCTTAGGTCAGTCCTTCAGCAATCCAATACGTTTTCTCGCTGCATGATGATTCTGTATAATCAATTATCCTAACTCCCGTGAGGATAGAAACTCAAATTCCAATTGTTCCTTCTGAGCAGCCTTTCTGTTTTACAATCAAAGTGTCATGTTGTACAAGTCCACTGACGCCTGTGCCTAGAATATATTCCATCGAGAAGCTGGACAGCAACCTCTTGCAACACTCAATACCCTTAACTTACACCCCTAGGAGGTTCATCCGGCACCCTGAACAACCACTATTCTATGTCATTGAGTCCGATAACAATACCCTCTCAATGCAGACCAAGGCCCGGCTGCTTGACGACACTACTCTAGTCAATGGGGATAGTGTCGTCCTACCGCCAGAAGAGTTTGGCTACCCTCGTGCGCAAGGTCATTGGGCATCTTGTATTCAGATTATCGATCCAATAACCACTAAATCAGCCCTTCAGCAAATTGATTTCGAGGACAACGAAGCTGCGACCAGTATAGCCGCTGTTTCTTTCGCAAGTCAGGATGACGAAACATTCCTTGTGGTTGGTACAGGAAAAGATATTGTCGTCAGCCCGCGCTCGTTCAGTGCCGCTTACCTCTACGTCTATCGCTTCCTCGAGGATGGAAAGGAGCTTGAATTCATCCACAAGACGAAGATTGAAGAACCGCCTCAAGCGCTTCTTGGCTTCCAAGGTCGCCTTCTGGCCGGTATTGGGAAAGAAGTTCGCATCTATGACCTTGGTCTAAAGCAGCTTCTCCGCAAATGCCAAACTCAAGCCGTCCCGAATCTGATTGTCGGTCTGCAAACCCAAGGTAGTCGCATCATCGTCAGTGACGTCCAGGAAAGCGTCGTTTACCTGGTCTACAAGCAGCAAGAAAACCGACTGATACCTTTCGTCGATGATGTCATTGCGAGGTGGACGACTTGTTCAACTATGGTCGACTACGAGACCGTAGCTGGTGGTGACAAATTCGGAAACATCTGGCTCGTGCGATGCCCTCAAAAAGTGTCCGAGGAAGCGGACGAAGAAGGATCAGGCGCCCATCTTATCCATGAGCGGCAGTATCTTCAAGGCGCACCAAATCGGTTAAGCTTGATAAGTCATTTCTTCACTCAGGACATGCCCACCAGCATACAGAAGACGCAGCTTGTTGCGGGTGGCCGAGACATACTTGTGTGGACAGGCTGGCAAGGCACGCTGGGTATCATGGTGCCCTTCGTGAGCAGAGAAGATGTCGACTTCTTCCAGACGCTAGAGCAGCATTTGAGAAGCGAGGATGCACCCTTGGCAGGAAGGGATCATCTGATATACCGGAGTTACTATGTTCCTGTCAAAGGAACCATCGATGGCGATTGTAAGAGCTCCCTCCTCGATCTAGCAGAAAGCATTGCTAAAAAGGAACAGTATGCGAACGGTATGCGTTGCTGCCTACAGACAAGAAACAGATGATTGCCGGAGAGTTGGATAGGTCGGTCAGGGAAATCGAACGAAAGATATCGGTAAACTTCCAGATCCTTCTCCATTACCCTCGTTCTCCATTACCCTCGTTCTCGCTAACGCCTGACAGGATATGCGGACACGGGTAGCGTACTGAAACCACTCACTGGACATGTACATAGCCCCTCAAACGACTTGCCGTGAACCATTGCCCCCTAAGCACCTTCGCCAAACACCATCTTCCCGCTTGGTGATGCTTTGCAGACCTATCCCATTGTCTCTGACCTCGCTCGATCTTTCTCCTTTCCATAGCTAGATCTTGAGCTGGATGCATCCACTTATGGAACTGTACGAGACAAGATCAGCTTATCGACATTCTTTGAGTACGGCGCCACCCCCTTCGTGGTGGTTGACTGTAATTTACATGTCGGCACAGAAAGATTTAACGGAGGACTCTTTCATGACAGCTTGGGAATTCCTTTTGTTGTGATGCTGTGTGAGGGGGCTACAGAGGGGTGGCTCGTCAAAACAATCTCTCACTTATGTCTGGACTTTGTTTTCTATAAGCAGTTATGTGGGGCTTTGTCTTGACGCGCTTTTGATAACGATTTTTACATCTCTTGGTGCCCTAATCTCATACTCTTTCCTGGGATGCAATAGCTCAAAGCATCACTCAATATTTATTTCTAATTTCTCATTTCTCATTTCTTCCTGCCCAGCCAATCTGTTTGTCGCCAGGTTCCTTGGTCTAGAATCCGAGTTGCTGCTGGGGTTCTCTGGTGAGCCCTAGGCAAAGACTAGCGCATGGGTACATGTAACTTGTAGGCAGCAACGAGGCTGAATGATGTTCGAGGAGTCCATCATACATCTACTATATATCTCGCTCGTACTCTTCCATGAGAATTATGCTCACAAGGAAGCCTAGCTGGACAATATACCTTGTTGTCCCCATGTCCCAAGTGAATTACATTGTCCGAGTTGGAAATGAGGGCTTTGCAAGTCGCTCTAGCTCTATGGCTCTCAACCACTGGCACTACCTAATTCCTCAGCGACTTTGGGGTCTTCCAAAGGACCTGCCGCATGTCAAGGTTCGTGCAGAGTTCATCGCAAATATCGAGAACCCCTTGGTTACAACATACATCTGGTTCCTCTGCAATGGTTACGGTGGACCCGGACACTTTGTTCAAGTGGGTATCGGCATACCTCATTCAGGAAACGGACCTGTAGCGAATGGTGACCTTCCTATTCCCATCGAGGTGATGGCTCGGCTACAGCAGGGATTCGATCACTGGTTCAACTGGCGACCGGTTAGTACTGATGCAGATTTCCAAAACCAGCTTCGTCGAATACCGGCGCCTACCCCAACTTTCATCCCAACTTTGCGCCGTGTTACGCCAGGGCATGCCTCACTGCCGCTGTTCCAGGATCTACTCAATGGCCATGAGCAACGACAGGCCAGAGCCATAACGATCGCCTCTTCCCGTGAAGCCCCAGCTCTAGAGGCCGATTTTCAGAATCTTCTCCGTGAACAGACCGAGCCCAGTTCCGAGGGGTTCGTCTACTTGATCCACATGACAGGCACAACCTTCTACAAGATCGGTATGAGCCTGGATCCGCAGTTACGCTTGCGAACGTTGCAGACTGGGAATCCATATACCCTCACGATCCGGAGTACGCTGGCTGTTCCAGAAATGCGAAGTGCGGAGACTGGGCTTCACCGACAATTTGAGGCGCAGCGGGTTTCTAATGGGAACGCCAGGGAATGGTTCGACTTCAGCGGAGGCATTGGCGAAGTAGAGACGGCTTTTGGTGTCCCCGATCGACCTGAAAGACCAAGAAACCTAAATTCCGAAGAGATTACTTGTACGGGTACCGGAAGCAAATCTATTGCTAGTACGGGGGTCATCCAGCACAACTAAGTATCTGCACGAACAGCTAGCATCTGCTTGCTCCGCGGTCATGAAACACATATCATCAGGTGACAAAGAAGTTAACGGTTTTCTAACAGGTCCGTCCTGTTTACGGTGGCGACCACGTCTGATGGACATGAGATCCATTCAGTGCATCCTCTTTCAAGACATTCCTTAGGGAACAATCACAGAACGTAGAGGACCATGGCAAGGTTGACTTTGTATAAATCTTTATAATTGCATGTCCCATGCGCCAGCAAGGTGAAAATTCAGAGATTCCTCGTATCACATAAGAATTCAGGACCTTCTTCGAGCCCTGGTCTTGGATATTTTGATTGGGTGAAAGGAATGCTTTCACGGTTTACCTCTTCAGCTATAGGTCTCTATTGGTGATTCAGCCCATCAACTTTTCGTTATTGCGTTCTTTCATAAATGTTAAAAATCGAGTGCACCACTTCGTGCCGGCGCATGGGATAATGCAGGCTGCATGTACAGCGAGGCTGAGCTTCTGCCTGATCGAAGCGATGTGCGCTCGGACCCTCTTGTTTCCTCAGCTCCATCCGAACTCCTATACTTTTCAAAACTTTGCTCGAATAATCTAATTTGTCGCTGACACAATGCCAATTGATAGGACGCACGACATCCAAAATTCACCGTTTCACGTGAAAGACGTCAAAGCTCTTGGAGATCTTTTGAACAGCGCCGCAACCGCGGCGTTTCCGAATCAAGGGTTAATAAAATTCCGAGCATCTCTTGCCCCTTTCTGACCATTTCAAGATGCTTGCAACATGTCTCAGCAGTATCTGGTCCCAAAGCATGCACCTCTACTCATTGCATTGACTGAAAGGAGGAATGCTGACTCCAAAACTTACTTAGGGTATCACGATATAAGGAAATCCACGCGTTACTCCTCAGTTGGGAAGACGATAATCTTGGTGTCCTCAATGAGATTGGTGAATTAGACGACGTGTTCCGACGAATATATCGCTTCGAGGTTGAGCGATGGAAGATACCCAGTAAGAGGTCACATAACACGCTAGCTGCGAAGCTTCTTGCCTTTCTCGACGATTATGAGTCAAAAGAGACTCTTCTGATAGTGTATTATGGTGGACATGGATCAATGAACGATGATAGACAGTGCGTATGGTCATGGTACGTATATCTATATATCCATCTAGCTCTAGCTCCGTATATGTCCCCTACTCTTTGGCGCCCGGTATTCTCAGTCATATGCGTCAGTCGAAGCATGTTGTCACATCTCAGAGTATCAGATACTCAATTCTGAAAGTCTTCTTCTTCGATCGTTTGATTGGTGGCTAGGGGCAGACTGTAAGTCATCGTACTGAAGCACGTGGCAGCACCGAAAAACTGACTTCGCCGGAAGTTCAGTGGTATGGCCTTCAGACCATGCTTGAGCAAGCTAGATCAGATGTTCTGATTCTTCTTGACTGTTGCGCTGCCGCCAGTTCGGCGACAGGCAGTGGCAATGGTATTACCGAAATAATAGCAGCATGTGGCTTCGAAGCATGGGCTCCTGGCGTAGGGCAGCACTCCTTTACCAGAAGTCTGGTAGACGAGCTCAAATACCTTGGGAGCATGGGCCCGTTCTCAACGTCATTGCTCCATAACAAAGTACTATCCAGAGTCAAGTATTGGAAGCCGAGGTTCGCTCCTTCTGCAAGCCATCACGAGATGAGAAGAACACCCATATATATCGTGATCTCCAACGAGACTAGGCCAAGAAGCATAGAGCTCGAACCTTTGGATTCGCAAAAATTGACGGATTCGAACACCAGAGACGTTTCGCCGACCTCATCGATCCATGATTCTACTTTCTCCTCTTTGTCAACGTCAGCAGATCAAGCCTCCACTTCCGAAATAGCTTCAAAATCCAGCAGCTCGTCCCTCGACGGCGTGTGGCCCGACAAAGACTTCGCCTGTCCAAAGGTCCTAATGTCTATTGCTCTGGAGGAGGAACAATGGCTCTCTCCACAGCATTGGACTGACTGGATACGCTCTATTCCAGCCTTGGTCAAGTATGCGAATATTGAGGGGGTTTACAAAAGCGACTCCACTCTGATTTTAATTTCGATACCTATAGCTATATGGAATCTAGTGCCAGCCGACCCAGCCATTTTGTTTCTTGGCTTTTCGAAGTCTCAAAACCTGCTAACATCACCACCCTTCGCGGGTGACGCCACTTTATACAAGATGCAAGCAGGAGCCGTTGCAGAGCTCACTGGACGTGAAATTGAGATTGAAATGAGAGACCGAAAGTGGGATATGCTATATCAAATGCTGAGGGAGAAAAAGGATATAGAGTTGAAGGGAATGAGACTCGAAGTACTAATATCGAAGCAAGAAGCCCGAAGAGCATGGGAGGAGCTTGATCGAATGGAGATGAAAGAGCAAGAGCGCATAAGGTATCTTCGCAACGGCAAGCCTACAATGGTGGGCGATTACATGGTCGAAATGATGGGTAGGATCGCCTCGAGCTCACAGGAGGATAGCGCGCAACGATCCGACAGAGAGAGACATCTTCCATATGCTCCTATTACTGGCTTTAGGACAGACGACTTAAGCTCTGACCGCAGTTCCTCGCTTGACACGCCTCGCTCAACCATTGCGAAAACCGAGAAGTCTTTGTCAACAGGAGATGGCCCTCCCCGGAAGAGCCACACCAAGTCGAGGAAGGGCTGTACGACGTGTAAAAGGCGACACATCCGCTGCGATGAGAACTTCCCTCAATGGTACGTCTGGCGGAGGTTTTCCACGTAAGATACCTTTGGGCTGACGTCGAGCATAGTCAAAATTGTACGAAGCACAACTGCCGCTGCGATTACATGGATAGGCCGTCGTCTCTAGCAGAGACGGACAGATCAACAGTCATGAACCCGAGATCAAGGATCAACATTTCTCAAACTATTCAACCTCCAGCTGTGACGTTGAATGATAATAAAGGACAGTCCCAAGCCAGAGAAGGTCTTTCCTTAATCGAAAGACAGTCAGTACAACAGGAACGACCGGAGAAGTGGTCAATGCAGGAGTCTCTCTACGCCCAAGTCCCGGACCTAATACTACTACAAAAGCAACGGAAGGAAGACTCAGTACTAGATTCATTAAAGAGAGTGTTCTCCCCGGACCAACTGAAGAAAGACAGCGAGACCATGACAAGGCCCACAGAAAGTGACAAAATTCGCAAGGATGACCTAGCTGATGAAGTAATTTTATTTTCAAGACCCGAGACTCTGCCAAAGAATTCCTGGTATACTGATGTAGACTACATCGTGTCATCCTCCACCAGAACCCAGTGGTGGTGCGGCAACTGTAAGAAAGGCCCTATGAGCGTCAAATTTCAATTCGCGTGCCACTCCTGCCATCATTGCAAGGATTTTTCTGCCTATCACGAAGACCCTCAAAATGACATCACATGGCGCGAAATCATGGGGCGTTGAAGTTGTAAGATAATCCCCTTTCTACATACCGTACTCTGTAAGATCGTCGCGCTTGGGCTGATTGGATAATATTCTGGCAAAGTGTCCTATTACGAAATTTACGAAAATCGCTCTATCTTCACTCCCTGACCGCCTTTTGCAAATTTTCTCATGGGGCACTTGCAGCCATTATCGACAAGGCATTTCTCTACGCAATCCCAGCCACCCGCATTCTCTTCTATGCGCTTGGTAGAGCCTATAAAATGCAGACTGTCGAGAACCCCATTCTTTCATTGACAAAGCACTCAAAGCTACACCTCTTGGCCGCCCTTATGTTATCCCATGCGCTGGCAAGGTGCACTTTCAACGGCGCCACTCAGTCCTTGTCCCTCTCAAAAAACATGTTGACGGTATGTCGATGGAGAGATCAACCGGTGATCAGCCATTGCACAAGAGACAAAGCGGATCTTGCCCTTGAGGACGAGGTTTATCGGACGACATTGGAAATTGAACGGAGTCAAGACGGAAAATCTCATCAGGCTCTTGCCAAGAGGAAGTGCACCCATTGCTGCCGGCACATGGGATAAGATTGATTTGATTATCCATTGAACTCCAAAGATCGAGTTCTCCAACCCAGCAAAGACCCAGGTTCCTATCATCAAGTCTTTCTTGCCGTTATGTCATCTGGCGATCTTAGTACAAGCCACTCCTGCAGCCGGCACTCTTGATCCCACGGCCTACCATCTTCTGGTTGTCCCTGTGGCCCTTCCCATCGTTCAGTCTGAGAGCTTCTTGCATCTCAAGCAGAAGAACCGCAGATGCGACTCAGTCAAGTAGCAAGCAGTGCCCAAAGTGGCCGGAAATCTCCAACCGGCTCTCCCAACTCCACTCGCCATGCTATGTATGATCGATCTTGATGACTCATTTTCGAGGAACTCCATACTCAGCTTTCGAAAACGAATTTTCCACGAAGTACAACAATGGAAAGGGCCGCAGCGGCAGGAGTGCTAGGGATGCGAATAACAGATGCTCATTTTATATTGGAAGCTAACCGTTTCCCGTTCCGCTTATATCCCCGCTAGATCTTCTCATTGATGTGAGAAGTATGAAGCAATGTGGCAACGTGATTTTGTCACAATATGCCCTAGATTGTCCAGAAAAGGTGTCTCGATGCTTCCGAAGTATGTTCGAGCACCTCCCCATCAGATCAAGTGGCAAATGCAAGAGATGTTAGAAGCTTCTCGCCCGCCTCCTGGATCTTCCAATCGCCCCAGACTACGCTTCTTGAAGACACCGTCTCGCCCACCCTTCGCTTCCGATATTCGTTATTGAAGATCACTAAAGTTTCTGGCGCTGGAGGCAATATTTGAGCCTCTACCTAGGCGTTGTTGATTGAGTCCTGGAGAACGCCTTTGGCGCCCACGTGGTCCAGACGAATGGTATTGGCATATGGGTCTGTATTATGCCATATATGCAAGTATCGAAGCAGCAGAAGCCCTCCCCCGAAACCGGGCCGCATTACCAGAGGTGGAACAAGCAATTGTGGTCGACATCGAGCGACTTAAAACACGGGCAGTCGCAAGTGTGAGCTAGAATCGCAACTAATACGATCACAAGATTTGCTCTCTGCTCCGTCTAAAGTCAAGCAATCGTACATACGTTACCTGGTATCTAATGTTCGGACTTGACTATGGATTGGGTTTGATTTTTAATGCATTTCATGTTCTTGGAGATATGAAACGTGTCCCTACTTTCTAGGTTGTTGGTCTCGATTCATAGGCAAGAAGACATTTTTGTTCTATCTTTATATTTGTGTGTCAGAATACTGAGTCAATAAGAGGAGTAATGGTTCAAGCTCTGAAGTCTCCAAACCGCTCCTTGCCCTACTAAACCAGATCCACAACAATCATAATCTCCCGCACACCGCTCGTCTTACTACTACATGCATCCGCACCTTCCTCAATCCTACAGGGACGGAGCACAATTTCCCAAGGTGCCGAAGCACACACACAGTACCTCCACTCCCTCCTCAATTCTAGCTGCTTTCAGCGCCCTGTAAGGGCCTGTTTGGATTCGCATCCAGTAGTCCCACTGGTCCTACCGGACCTAATTTTGGACCCTGAAATAGTACTCAAGGTACTATTTTTCACCACCGTTTGGATTCAAATCGCAGTAGTACTACTGATCAAATAATAGCGGGTATCGCGACAATAATACTATAATTGGTGCATTTTCGCAGTTCGCCAACTGAAACGTATGAGGTGCAAATAGTGCTACTGATACCCGAAAGTTTTCAAGTTGCCCTGTTTGATTCTACACTACATATGTGCTTTCTTGATACATTCTCAATGCGTCACGACACAATATTTACAAAAATCTAGTATACGACAGCGATTACAGTTATGCATACTTTGAGTCGCAAAAATCAAAATTCGAGCGATAAATATAAAAGTTATTTAGATGCGAAGTGTAACTCAATATTGATGGGACGTTGAGATTGATCTTAATTCTACTTTACTGTTTACACTAGCAGGGGTTTTATTGTTCTTAACGATCACGAATCCAAACAATGAAATAGTACTATTTATTAGGAACAATTAGTACTATTTGCACCTTCGGAACAAATAGGACTACTGGGGGTACTACTTGAATCCAAACAGGCCCTAAGTCAGCTTTGCCATCTTCTGCAAGATGTTCGACCAAGGCTGAAATGTCAAAACTCTCTGTGTGTTCGATACAATGTCCTCGAAGATGTATCAAGAATACAACAGCCCTCATTCTTCGCCAACAAGCGAATAACCCAGTTGAAGTTCCCGTCAGTGATTGGATGTGCGCTATGCCTGCATTCAGGATGACAGAGACCAAGGATCGGGACGCGCGTCAGATGCCAAAGCCTGCACTCGAAGCACCCATTCCACTGGACTCCGCAATAGAAGATTCAGCGGCGATAGATTCAAGCTCAGAAAACACAAAACTACTTTGTAAACCCCCTTTCAAACCTCGCCCCAAATGTCCAGCAAACCGGTCTTCGTGCTGGTCCCCGGCAACTTCCTGCAGCCAGCATACTACGCTAGCACCGCCAAGCTTCTCGAATCTCACGGCTACCAAACGCGCCTAATAACCATACCCAGTACCGGCTCACAGTCTCCTCTGACTTCAAATGAGCCCGATGTCGTTGCTGTCCTTGCAGTCTTGGAGGAGCTTTCCGAGTCTGGGAAAGAGATCATCGTCGTCGCTCATTCCTATGGCAGCATTCCCACTTGTGAAGCTGCGAAAGGCCTCGGATCTCAGGAAAGGCTAGAACAGGGCAAGTCTGGTGGGGTAGCACGACTTGTGTTCGTCGCCGCATGGTTACTACAGGAAGGAGAGGCCCCTCCAGACATCATTGCACGATACAAGATGGAAGCTCCGTGGGCAAGGTTCGAGGTGAGTTTCTGGGCCTCTATCCCAACTTTCTCCACCAAGGCTTACATTCCCGGCCTCGACAGGGTGGCAGTGTCTACGCTGACGATCCCGGTTTCGCTCTCCACAACGACACATCCGCAGAGGTCGCAGCCTACTGGGCCCAATACACCACCTATTCCGACCTCGCAGCTTTTGCAACCCCGCTCAAATATGCTGCGTGGCGTCATATTCCCACCACCTATTTGCTGTGCGAATTGGATAAATGTATATTGCCCCATGTGCAGGAGGGCATGGTTTCGTCTACAGAAGGGGCGGTGAAGACTATCCGGCTGCGTAGTGGGCATATGCCGATGTTGAGCATGCCGGAGAAGTTCGTGGATCTTCTCAGAGGAGGGGCGGGCGAGGCTGTATAAAAGACTGCAGAGAGGCCCATGTGTTCCCCAGTAGGGCCGAGGACTGTGCGTAGGTACGCCGCCGCCCCCTTGCACCACCATTATGTAATTTTTTGATCATGGAAATCTGTGTTAGTTGCCTTCTACCTCTCTTCTAGCGTTAGTGGAAGTTGTGAGTTAAAGAACGAGTTGGGTTGGGGTAAGGTGGGCTCAACGCAATTGTCCCCCAAAAGGGTCGTGGGAGGGATTTTTAGGGGCCAGTGATTAGGGTCAAGCAACCAGAATTGCCTCATTTAGTATGGGTCAGGGCGGTGTGCGAGCAAAGCAGAGTGGTGTGCAACTAGTGGTGACCCCAATCATGTTTACTTATATCGGCCGCCGTACCTCCATGCCAAATCCGTACTTCCATCCTTATTTTTCTACTTGTCTTAAACACAGTGTTCTTGTTGGATTTAACATAATTGGCTTATCCTCCATGACCGCATGGGCGGATACCATCAGAGATAATACAATGATTCCCAATGATTATCTACTTCTCAGTGGTTGTCCTACCCCATCTCTGGGTGTTGACGGAGCTCCCATCTCAATTGAGCATGACAAGCGGGGAGTTCTCAACGCAAAGGCTACTCTCTTGAATGCCAAGCTAGAGCTACAAGATTTGATACTAGGACCTTTTGGGATACTTATGAATATAGGGGTAGGAGATTCTTATAACCCGTTCTTTCCCAATGCCCTCTGATACTGTTACCAATCTGTCATCATATACATGTGGGGTCCGCTCAAAGCTCGTCTTTGCTCATAGCAATGCTTTTCTTTCATGATTACAAGGAAGTTGGACAATATTTGCTCCTGCTGTGCCACGCACAGGCAAAAGAAGTTCTCTGTCCACAGACCATATACCCCTCCCTACCGCCTCATCACTCAGCATCCATTCGCAACCCCCCCTCCCTCAAAAACCTCCTCCTCCTGCACTTCAAACACCCTACACCCCCATCTCATAGCGCACTACGCCACAACCAGCCCCATCTTCCACTCACCACCCCCCAGCATCATAGCCCACACCGCCGCATCCCTCCCCATAGCTCAGAACCCACCGATCCAAAACCCCATCACCAATATCTATAAACCCCACTTCCCAGCCTCCGCACAAACCCCCCATCCCCCAACCAATACGCGCACTCCCAAAACGCGAGTAACTCCGGCTTCTCACTCTCCAACACCACAGCGCGAGACCTCTCCCCCCATCCCGAACACCCCGCGCCGGCAACCTCGAATTCATCCTCGACAGCTTCGCCTGGACCTCCCACGATCCTGGATATCTTGCAACGCATCCCCCCCCTCCCCCCCTCACGCCAGCAGGACATCTCGGCCCCAGCTCGCTGCTACCTCCAACGCCTGCGTAAGCCTACGATTCAGCTGGTGCGTAGCCAGATATCTGTCTACTTCCGCAATATCCTTCCGCAACACTGGCCCAATAGGACTTCCATCGCGATTCTGCTTTCTCGCGCTGAAGCCAGGCGCGCGGGGCTCGTGAGTGATGACTTTGCGCTGCAGGATGCAGGGTAGAACGCAAGCGGCGGGGGTATGCGCGTCTTTCTTTGGCTCACGCTGGAGGGATGGAGAGAGCTCCAAGTCCACACCTTTAGGCTTGTTGGGGGGGAAGCAGCGGCGTAGCAACCAACACGATCCTGGAGGATGCATGGGCGGGGGGAGAACAGCATCAGCGATCAAGTAGATAGGAGCTCGGGCTGGTGGCCTGCCTGGAGGAGATAGACCATTCGTTTTCATAAAGATTGGGCGATGGCGATGTTGATGACCGGTAGCCAGTCACCTGTGGGGTTTTAGTTATATGAGTGTCATGATTTATATAAGCTGAATGAACAACCTAAACCACCCCACTAACCCCCACGATGACCGCATCCCCTTCCTTTCGCTGCTAAGAAACTCCCCCGTCTCGACCTCCTGGTTTCTGCGTTGCGTTATTGGACTCACCCACCCAGTCCGCATCTCAGCACTCTGAAATCATACTATGATTTGTAGACGCTCTTTCGCGTACACTGGCTGTTGCTGTTCTGTATAATTGCAGGAGATATGTTGATGGGAAGGGGGGTGGTTTGGGTGCGGGGAGGAGGCGGAGGGGGGAAGGTGATTGAGTTGGTTGAAGGGTGGTTTGTTGGTTAGAGGGGCTTTGGAAAAGGCTCATCATGATTTTCGGCATGCCTTTACGGACGACGACGTGTGGATCGGAGCAGTGGAGGAGATTGGGTGTGTCTTGCATTATGGCGGGGCTGGATGAGGATATGGTTGTGGGCTGAGAAGGGGGGATGGATGCGAGATGGCATGAGGTGGAAGGGCAGATATGCAGGTCATGGGTGAGTGTTGTTTGAGATGCTATAGATGTGTACGTACATAGTAAGAAGGAGCTGCTGAGGTGGGAAATTTTGTGGAGATCACCGGGAGCAATTGATGCATAGGGGTTTGTTTGAGCGATGTATGAGTTTTTTGGAAGTGTCCCAGATGACATGTACCTACAAGCAGAAGCTAAGAATATATACAGAGATAGAAGAAGATATCCCGACAGTAGATGTGCCATTTTCTCGAAGCCAGCGATAGCAAGTGCATATACGAAGCGAAGAAATCTGATCCAGGCCGTCAACGGTACTCCCTCAAGCCTCCTTGAACAACGCAAGAGTCGAGCAGAAGTTGTCGCGATTATCCTTCTGGTCCACCGCCCCTTTCCCATCGATAGTGACCATGTTGGTGCTGGCCTTGGTGCTCAGACCCCACAAGTAGACGTGGTTGCATCCCTCAAGGCTGACCATGTTCTCCTGGCAGCTCTCGGTAGCGAGACACGTCTGGTCGTAGTTGTCGAAGAACGAGTACAGTCCGGCGCCGTAGACGAGGATATCCGAGCTGTCCAGCACGCGGAGACCCCATGACTTCTTGCATGCGTTGGTAGTGCACTCCGCGAATGTCGGGTCGTTGAAGGCCGTCTGCGGAGGGAAGGCGGTGGTGGCGACGGGGTTAGCCTGCATGTAGGGAGTCTCGGACTGGATGATGCCCATGTAGACATTTTTGGCGTGGGAGATCTGGTAGTTGTACAGCTGGCTGTGCTCGGAGCTGGTGCCGTACATCCACACCGGACCTTGGCTTTCGACGAGGACACCTCGGCCGTTGTAGATGTTGATCTGGTTGTGATCAGCAAGGTCGAGTTCGTGGTCAGCGACCCAGAACCAGTTGTTCTCGAGGTAGATGGAGGCCTGGGTAGTGACGTGGAGGAGCAAGAAGGCGCCGTCGCATTTGGGGAAGTCGGTGGATGGGGCGCTGGGGTTCTTGGAGCAGGTATCCGATTGAAGACCAGTTCCTGCGGTGCCGCCGATGCGGAAATGCACGTCCCACATACCCGAGGATCCTGGAGAGGTGGACCCAACGTTCCATTCAACCATGATGGCGCCTGGCTGGGCACCTTTGGTCGAGAAGATCAGATCACTCATCTCGACTGCACCAATGTCTCCAAGCTGACCGACTTGGAAGACGGGAGCTGGTTTAGTCTGGTCTGAGAACGCGGCGCCGGATGCCATGATGATGGGCCATATTTCGCCTGTCATCCTAATGTTCTTGGGGACTTTGACGGTTTTGGAGATGATGTAGGCGCCGTGATCGAAGTAGATGACTTGATCGGCAGTAGCGGCGTCGAAGACAGCTTGGATTGCGGATGTGTCATCTGTCGTTCCATCACCCTTGGCACCCTTCGACTTGACGCTCACGAAGGATGATGGAGGTACGGTTTCGTACTGGGGCCTCGATTTCTGGAAGATGGCTCCAGAAGCGTCAAGGAGCGAAGCGGGTTTGCTGGGAGCAGTGAGTGGCCCCTGGACATTACTCGACACCGCTGGGGCAGCGCCAGTGGTGCACGTCCCGCTACCGCTGCCTGCTAATGGATTGCTGCCAGTGGTGTACGCGTGGCCTTGGGCCCATGAGGCGACCTTTGAGCCACCAGCCAGAATAGCTTTACCGCTGTTGTCCTGCACGGCAGTGCTACAGCCTGTAAAATCGACATTGTCGAGGACCAGAGTACCGCCAGTCGCCGGAACATTGTTTGTCGTTGAGAATGCAGTCTTGATGCCGATCGGAGTGCCGGGGAAGCTGCTGTCTTGGACGATCACCGAGCCGACGGTTTGATTAGTAGCGCCGTTGGCCATGTCGACACCGACGCCGCAGTTGTTGACTGTAATGGACTTGAGATTCCACAGCCAGTTCCAGTTCATGAAGATGGCGGTCTCGACGTTGTTGAAGGTCAGGTTACGGGTGGTGAACTGTTGGTTACCCAAAAAGGCCCCGTAATGGCCGCCGTTGAAGATCAGGTCTGTCATCCAGCCTCCGGAGCCGTTGTCCATGAAAATGCCGAGTTGCTTGTTGTTGTCGCCGCCTTTGACCATCTCGAAGCGGATGTTCTGCAGACTAGTAGCTTGAGCGACTTGCCAATGGATCCCGGCACCTGTCGTAGCAGGAAGGCCTGTCAAGTCAATGACGAAGTTTCTGATCTGACGGAAGAAGTTGTTTTGGTTGGTGTACCAATTTGCCCCGGTATTGGTATACGGGTCGGAGTCAATAACTGCGATGCCTACAAAATTGGCAGCAGCTTTGAGGATGGGCAGGCTGACGGCATCTCCGATGAACTGCGTGTAGTACAGTTGAACAATCGGCTTGCTGACAACGTAGGTACCGGGAGGAAAGTAGATGATGGCTGGGGTGACGGTGGTGGAGTCACATCCTAGGCCACAGCGATTGCCATCAGTGATGGCCGAGTTGATGGCGGCGGTGTCGTCGGATTGCCCGTCTCCTTTGGCTCCGTAGTCGTGGACATTGCGGTAGATCTTGAAGGAGGAGTCACCAAACGCAACGGTACCCTGCCGTTGAATGCTTGAAACCCAGTAGCTCGAGGCTTCGGCTTGAAGGGTGGAATTAGCGAAAGGAGCTACTGGCGCCGCTCCAACCGGTGGAGAGGGTGCGAAAAGAAGGAGGCCCAACCGCAGTGCGGCGAAGAGAGCGATAGAAGAGAAGGCAACCATGATGACGAGATATCTTCTGGCGAGATGGGGCAGGAAAAGCCGTGGTTGCTTGTGTATTAATTAGTGGACCAGCACTAGAGTTGTGTTTGAACGAAGGTAAGAGCCGTTGGCTTTGAAAGAAAGAAAGTGCACGTCGTGGAAGGTGCTCAGGGTATATAGAAGAAGGAGGAATTGTGAAGGATGTATAGGAAGCGGAGAGGGGCGAGTGGTGACGACAATGGGCCTTTGTGCAGCAACAAAGCCACAAGGGAACAAGGGTCTTGTCAACCGAAAGGGGTGAAAGACGGGTCCAGCAATGTCGTCAATCAATGGAAAGTGGATACGCGGAGGCAGGCTTCTTGTAATTTCGATCGGAAGTGGGGAGTGGGGTCATCAACGAATCGAAGGAAATCTTCAGGGTACTCACAGCACGCGCTTGTTTCTCCCGGTCACTGGCAGCTTGCGTATCAAGTAGAGATGCTCTGGTAATTGAATCTTCTTCCTCTGCTGGCATCCCCTTCTCCTGCGCGGAGCGGTGGGCATATATAGAGCCATGTTCATCGGATTCCCCACTACTACTGTCTTGGAGGAGTCTATTGGAGGAGCCATCTTCATTCCCTCCCTGGCCCTTGACATGAGGCAGGTGGTATTCGAGGTCACCGCCACTGGTCTGGTGGCCAGGGGAAGGTGATGAAGAACGGAATGGGCCAGTCATGGGCACTGGGAGGAATGGAGGTTGACTGTGTTTAAGCGAGGCACTATTTTACCCGCCGGCACTGGATTCTGGCTTGTCTTCAATGGCGCGAGGTCATCGGCGCACGGTGAATTAGAGTAGCTATGAAACAATAGGTCACGGTAGGGATCTTGTGGCCCATGGACGTCCTGAGTGAATTTCAGACTTGTGACGCTGTGATGGTCAACCGGGGGCGGCCAGGATTGCAGTGGGCCACCGCTCCCAATACTCTGGGCCTCCAATCTGCGAGAATGAGACGTGCGCCAGTGGCCGTGCGTAGTGGAACGGATGGCCGGGGTCACAGATGAAACATCATAGGAGGAATGTCTTCTGTGTCAGCGTGAACGTGGCCTTGTCCTGTGACTGGTCTGAATGGCTGGAAAGAATCCATGCCAAGCCCAGTGCCCAAGCCGGTGGTGCCGGGGATGACCCGACCCGGACTGTCTTCGAGAAGTCCTAGCGCCCTTTCTTATCCAAACCTCCAGGACGCTCCTCTTAATCCATACTGTGAGGATTATGGATCTCGTGCAATGTGGAAGGCTATCGTGGTCATCGTCTCGCAGTTGGAGCACCGCGCAGTCTTCGGCCTGCTCCATCCACTTCCAGTGTAGTATCTTTCTTCACACTGCACCCTCTAGCTTTGACCCACGGAGGGCTGCAACTTGGTGACGGGAAAGCTCCTGACCTCCCATTGAGCTACATGTCAACAGTGTCGCCAGGACGTGACCAATCTGATTATGTGCGAAGCGAACAAGGGATTGGGTGGAGGTCATGGCATATACCCCAGCTTCTGCACATCTCCTGCACCCCGCACTTCGGGCGTCCACCCGACCTGGGTCAGTCTGTCTCCTGACGCTTGCAGCTGCGTACTCCTATGCAAGGTACCGGCAATCAAACCGCAACTCATTGTGCTCTCTAAGGCCATGCGCCTTGAAGTGATTAACTCCTGCTGCAGAAATATTCCACTCAATGCTTTTCGGCTCACCAATTTCTTGCGTCTGCCGTCAATGATTGGCCTATATATCGAACAAGGCTGTTATGACTACCGAAGATCATCCAGGCCGACAGTCTTGTTGCTTCGAGTGCATCTCTCTTTCGCTCCATGGCCCGCCAGCTGTTCATTTTGCATGGCGCGGATGACTCTGCTTAGCCTCTGGATCCCTGCTGGCAGGAGCTCCTCCTCCTCCCAGGAGAAGCACAGTCTCACCTTGTCCTTAAGACCCACCTCGTCTGCATCGCCGTAGACACCGAAAAGAGGGCCAGGTCCGATGATCAGATTTTCCTCCTGCCTTGCTTCAACAGCAACCTCGTCGGCGAGCAGGGGTGAAGGTAAGGTAAGCCAGATGAAGTAGCCACCAACGACCTCTCGCTCAGCCTGTGGCAGTCGGACATCTAATGGCACAAGGTATTTTTGGATCGCAGAGATCATGCCATGATGTCGGCGAGCATACGTCGGCTGCAGCACATTGACTATGTGACGCTGAAGGTCGCCTGATTTGAGGAGTTCCGCCATGAACGTTGCTGTCAGCTGTGATGGCGCACCGCCAGATGCTGATGACCCGCTGTCCGCCGAGTTAGTCGCGAACGAGCGCTACCTGGTTAGACACTCACGCCTGGGACAATCCGTACGCAAGCTTGTCCGAGCCTTCTGCCCACCCTGTCCGACATCCGGGACCAGATACTTTACTGAAGCTGCCGTTGCTGATCGCATTCCCAAAGCCGTCTGCTCCCGCCCTCCTCGTGCCGCGGTCAAGCTCTCGATCAATGTCCACTACGCGTGGCATCACTGCTTGCTCAGCATATGACTTGGTGGAGTCGGGGCTTGCTGGCCATTGCAGCTGATCATACACATCATCCGTAATGATCAGAGCATCGTATTCTCGAGCCACAGATACCAGTTGCTGGCGCCGCCGAAGACTCATGGTCTTTGAAGACGGATTGGAAAAGGTAGGGACTGCATAGATGAGGTGCCGATAGATCTTGTTCCATGGTCGGGGTGGCTTAAGTGTCTGCAGTAAAGCGATCAGTTTCATATATCGGACGGACATGGACGAGTCAACAGAAGGACGCGTACGGCTGTAGCGAATAGCGCAAAGCACAATGCTTCAACCCACGGTATGGCCCACCTGACGAGCCTACTATATGTATACCACATTAGGCCCAACAATGCGCTATCATGGTGCCGTGCGTGGACTAAGAAGCGTAAGCCTATCATACCGGCTTGTCATTCCCGTCATCTCTGGCCCTCTGCTCGCTCTGCTTAATCTGTTCAGCCAGGAAACCAATATCGATACCCTCCTCATCCTCCGGCACGGAGCGCAGCCGCCCATGAAAGCCAGCATCCTCAAAGATGCGGCAAGCGAGAAAGTATGTGGGGGAGACCATCCAGACATTTCGCGTGTAGAGCGGGTCCGAGAACTCTGCCAGAATGCGCGCGAGGTTCTGGCTAGCACCCCCAGTGATGCATATTCTCTCGAACGCTATGGACTCAGAAGGATGGTAGTACTGCGTTAACCACTTTGCGACTTGATGCCGTAGAGGTACATATCCGCCATCGGGCCCGTAGAGTAGACCCGGCGTGGAGACCTCGGGATCAGATAGGGCGGCATTGGCAGCCGCCTTGATCTGAGCTTGTGGCAGGAGTCCGGGGTTCGGCCACCCTCGAAGGAGATTGATTGAAGGTTTTTGAGAGCTCATGTTGACTGGGAGTGGCCATCTAGTATTGTAGAGTCCTTCTTGATGATCAAATAGAATGGGTCAAGCGCTATCATGCACATGCAGATGACGTACTTCCCCAGATCGTCCGCCGAAACCCCCTTGCTCTAGCGCAGATCGCAGTCCCAGTCCCGTGGCACCTTTCGCAAGTTCTAGGCTTGGCTGTGGTGTATCAAAGACCTCAGCGTCCCGACAACGTTCATTAGACTTTATTCTTAGTGACCTTCATGGCATGTTTTAATCACGACATGATGCTGCATGTGGCCTTACGACTACAATCGCGGAACCAAGGAAACACCGATTCCTCAGCCCATCAGCATCCTTCCGCGCCGCGTGTTCCCCGGAATGCTTTGATAGATCCGCTCACTCTTCTTCAAACTTGTGCTACTCATCTAACCCCTCATCTCGCAGCTCGTCGTGCCGAAGATCCTCATCTATCACACCTCTTCTCTTGAAGCGTCGAGATGGAGAAGTCCGCCAAGCGCCTGTCGTCCATCTTCTCCCTTGGCAGTAATAGTACAATCTCGGAAACATCTGTCGCAAGCAGTCATACAAGCTCCTCTCGTCATCCGAGCAAGCCTTCTCGCGGAGCGAGCCCGACAAGAAGCCCGGCAAGACTTCCCTACCTATCAACCGACATTCGAGGCTCGACCTCAACTCCCAATCTTCCGAATGCGCATTCACCAACCCACCAATCGCCCTTCCTCACACCAACATTAGATCCCGGCCCTTCGTCCACACCTGATGATGCAAGGTTGTTCCAGCCGTTGGATACCCTCAAGCCGCTCCCGAACCGGATTGACTCTCCCGGAACAAGCAGGCCGAGTAGCAGAGCTAGCAGTAGAGGCGGGAGTAGGCCAGCGTCACCGATCAAGTTTCGGCCATGGACACCAAACCAAGAACAGAGGCAGCTATCGAAGAGAAGAAGCTGGCTGCCTGGACGGTCATCGCGGCCAGAGTCGCAGGATGCAGGCGCATTGGGGATCCCGCAGGCTTGGACACTCACGGCAGTGCCGCAAGGAAAGCTCTCATACGATCCCCTACCATTGGTGAATTTTCAGAAGGTAAACAATGGTACTCGATTCTATGAAAAATCTGGCTGATGCGAGGCTGAGCATTGTAGGTCCCTGAGCTCTGGGACGACAGCGGCAATACCTACATCTACCTTCACAGTCGAGAGTCCGACCGCGGTGCCTCTTTCAAAATCAATTCAGCACTTTTCTCTTCTTCCAGAAAGCTGTCGACGCTGGCCTACGGGAGCGGTACAAGGAGAACGAGGGACCCGTCACCAACGTATCGGCCCGACAGGCAGGTCACCTTAGAGGAGAGGCTGCAGCAGACGTCTCTGAGCCCGATCGTTCAGTCTCCTAGATCTCCCAGACCAACTTCCTCCAGGACTGCCAGCTCTCATGGTTCACGGGATATCAGCGATTCCTTTGAAAGTCCGATATACGACATGCACATTTCCCTTCCTCAGCCCCTGCAAGCGGATCTCACAGATGCACAAAGCCGGTTAACGGGTGAAGATATCGAAACTCTACTTGCCACAAGAAATGTATTTGCATTCCTAGCCAATCAACCACTGGTGGCAACTCCAAAGCATTCTTCAGTTTTCTCCATCTTCTTAAGAATAGCCGACATCTTGCAGCGCTACGACTTCAGTAACATTGATGGCTCGACACTAGGTGAACAAGCCGAGACGAGCTTCAAACGCGTTGTAGACGAATTCAGACTAGGCGATGTGAGGACTAGCCGAGAGAAGACCGTCGAAGCAGTTGTGCTGGGTGAGAGGATGCGTTCATGGGAGCTCTACAACGAAGGCTTTGTACATCTCGCAGGAAAACACGATGAGGTCGTGGGCTTGAGGAGCTACAAATATCACCTGATTACTGAAGTCACGCGAAAGCGTGTGGAGCGTGCTACTCTGGATCTGGCTGCTCGTCTCAGTTCTGTGCGGACAAGACTCGAGACCTTTGAATTCCCATCACTTTTCGCCGGAGTCGCAAACTCGAAGACCAGCGACGAAAGCAAGATGGTCCGCTTTAAAGAATGGAAGAATTCCTTCATCTCCATGCGGCGGCACGTCATCCAACTGTACAGGCAGCGATATGGAGCATGGCCACCTAGTGCTCGATCGAAGAAGAACAGCTTCGAAGAAAGTGGACTGAATCGGCTACTCCTCCTAGAGGTCTACAAAGACTTCTCAGATCTCTACGACACCCTAGTCGACCGCGAAGCCCTCACATCACGCTCTATGGACGTCCCCTCCCAGGAGACGCTCGACTCCACTGATCCCGAAGAACCAACCCCCCGAGCCCTCCGCCGCGTCATGAGTGAGTACGATCGCAGCGTGCCCCCAGTCCAACCCCCCATGCCCTACGATACCCCACTCCTGCCCACCCTCGCATCCACTCGCCGGAACTTCGCTTCCCTCGACCCTCGCAGGCAGAAGAGAGAAGCCATGAAGAAGCTCCGCGACGACGAAATCAATCAAGCCCTCATGCAATCGTACAACCGCTCCGCCATCGCCGCCACGCCCTTCCTCCAAGCCTTTATGACCTTCGAGCGGCGCTCCGCCAACGGCAAGTCTATGGATGAGATGCGCGATTTGCGAAACGGCCAGTGGATCTTCATGTACGCCGTCCTGCAATCCTTGCCACTTGTGATCATCGACGCTCCTGGTGTCGTCTGGACCAAGGGCGTCGAGTACTTCCTGTGCGAAGTTCCGAAAGGGACAGTGCCTTGGAGCCATGAAGTACATAAGCCGGCCAACAGCTGGTACGGCATTGCCGGTGGCGGGGGAGTCGTTTCCTTACCCGCGCATAGTGTCGAGCATGGCGTCGAGGGCATATATCGACGCAGTCACTGTTGGAAAGTTGCGCAGAAGTGGGCAGGTGCGGCGGACAGCGGCAATGCTGGTAATGGCTACCATGATTCTGGCGCCAGCCCAACGTACGATGGGGATGCAGCACCTAGCTATGACCATGCTGGTTTCGGAGATCTACCACCCCCGCGGTCGTTACTTCCCAGCTCGGCGCGTACTGGACATGTATCAAGATCGAGCTCTCCTGGCACGAGGAGCAACCGAGATTCGATGAATTTGGGGCTTGAGGCACTGCCGATGCCGGCCGGGGTGGCACCGAATGGTGCAAGACCGAAGAGCATGTACGATCCTGCGATGAGCTTTGATACGATACTGGGAACGGTGGATAGCCCGAAAAGGAAGAAACGATAATAGGGCCAGGGTGGCTGGGTTGATATAATGCTTTTGGATGACGGATTAATGATACCATTGAGATGTTTTGGAAACTAATTCTTGGACGGATAGAGCCATTGTGCATACAGCTTGGATATGGATTGCTTGACTGTGAATAGCTCTCAACAGCAGACTGTATCTCTGCATGCGCCAACAGGGTGCCCTCATCAGTGCGCAAGAAAAGTCCCCATTCTCCGACACTTTCGAAGGGCGTATTGATGGAATGATCAAGGACTGATTAACCGATGACGACTGTTCGTTGAATAGGGCAACCGCTTACCTGAACTTTCAACATGCCCTGTGCTCTTACACAAAACAGACATCCACGACTTGCACATACCTTCCCAAGGTCGCGACTTACACGAAGGTACCAATAGCCCCCTCTTTTTCTTCCTTTCTAGCAGATCCATCTCTTACTCAATCTCGATCCTTCTGTGATTTCGCTTCCTCCTAGTTATTTTATCAGTCGATTACTGGGTACCATCGAATGCAACCTTTGATGCCACTACCCTGCCATGCGATCACGACTATCTCCATCGAAATGTTGAACCCTGTCGGATTCTTTGTTCATACGAGTACGCGCAGTGTGTGCCATTGTATGTGTACCCTCCCATCCCAGATCTCACTCCCTTTCCCCCCATATTGCCTCTCTCGCATCATCGAACCCCTACCTCACTTCCCCCCCTTACCTCCATCCAGCCTCCCCACCCAACACCCCCCCGCTACCGT
>JAABUQ010001413.1_pt1 | contig 51749 bp, 48 predicted proteins | sample 5560001 | NCBI WGS metagenome assembly JAABUQ01 (sample SAMN10711888, study PRJNA513371) | rock metagenome | isolation source: Antarctica rocks | place: Antarctica: Victoria Land, Finger Mt nord | collected 2015-12-18
TGTCTTTGAGTTCTTTTACCAGTTGATGATAAGTGATAAATTTGTGTGTCAATCCTGATCGATGGAGGCCTCGACGCAACATCGCTCTCGCAAGCGTTAGATAGTCGTCTTCCGTCATGGCAACGAAGGCTCGATACTGTAGTGCTTACCTCGCCGCGAGCCGAGCATCTTGGGGGACTACAAGATGTTGTGACACGCTTTCAGATCGCTGAAGTTATTGATGCTGGCATGCTCCACCCAAGTACAGCTTATGCTCTATGGAGAAGGACTATTAGCGAGCGTGGTCTACATTATGTTCCTGTCACACAGAGTACAACTATTACGGTGGGAACGCAGGTTGCATTACAAATACTCTGGCCCGGCTTACATCTTCATAAAGGTGCGAGTGAGATACGTGACAATGGTCTTGTAGTACGTCTCGTCACAGCACACATGAGTATGTTACTGTTAGGAGCGACAGCGCAAAGTAAGTATGCATTAGCAGGCTTAGTAGCAACGCTTCCTCTCAACTATCTACGTGCATCAATCGTACAAGTAATAGGTGAAGTTGATAAGCAGTTTCCCGCTGAATTGACAGAGGTATTGCGCCAAGCACAACCCTCATTGTTAGTCATCACTCCTGGTGTACTCAGTGCGAAAATGCGAAAAAGTGGTGCCACATCCATTATTACATTGCCACCTGCGCTGTTGCTGAATACAGGATTTGTCCCACATATGCAAGTTATACAAACAGCACAAGCGGGAACAACGGAAATTAGTAATACTACTAGCGGTTGGGGCATCGACACAACATAACTATAAAAGCGCGAATTGTACTATACAAGATACTTTTTTTCTCTAAGAAGTAAGCTGGAATAAGGGACACAACAACTATGTTCTGTGATCGTTGTGGAAATGAGATAAACTATGCTGCTACAGTCTGTCCTTTTTGTGGCACGTCAACTAAGCATGAGGTGCTGTATACTCAGCCTTCAGCATACCAGGTGCAACAGGGACAGCAAAGGCCCCCGCTCCAAGACGATTTCAGTAAATTTGGTGGGCCGCCACTATATTCAGCGGGATACAGCGCAGTCCCGCCTCCTGTACAGCCAGGAGGATACGCACCACTACCTCAGCAAGCGCCAGGATATGCGGCAGCTTCCTATGCCTCGATGTATCCGCAAGGAAATATCACAGTAGTACAACATTCAGGAAGTGATGGTCCGCTTATAGCAGAAATTGTGTTATCGCTCTTTGGTATCTTCGGTGTAGGGTGGATACTGGGCGGAGAAACGACAATAGGTGTGATTCTTTTGCTTTGTAGTATCTTCATTTACTGGCCCATTATGCTTCTAGGCACGTTGTTTACATTTGGTATAGGACTCATCTGTCTTGGTCCTCTTGCTATTGCGGCAATCATTGTCAATGCGCTTCTTTGCGGCAGGATTCTGAAGCGTCGAGCGGCACGCCTTGTTGTCATACAATCAACGCCTTCCGTACCGATGCCACCACCAAAGCAAAGACCTCAATAAAACATGTATGGCTGAAGGCGCTACTTCGCCTTCAGCCATACATGTTTTATTTTGGAAATGCAAGGCGTCGGTATTTCTCTCTAGATTCTAGCCATGCTTCATCAGAGAGGCCCATTGTTTCGCGTAACGCTTCTGGCGTAACACCTGCTTTCAGTTGCTGCACAGCGAATGTATCACGAAGCAGTTGTAGTGTGACACGCTTCTTGATATTTGCAGCTTTCACAGCTTTTGCAAGGATATAGTTCAGGTTACGGTCTGTGCAGGCAAAGACTTCATTGGTGAGCGCGTATTTCTGCTGATAGGCTCGAAAAATCTGTGTAAATTCAGCAGGTAGGGCAAGGCGGCGCTCTCTATGCTGCTTGTTCGTTGAGGCGGCAAAATGCACCGTTACCAGAGGTACTCGTTCGTCCGAGAGGTCTATCTGATGCACTTTTAGCCCCATAACCTCTTCTTTTTTTAGACCTGCGTGCAGCACGAGATAGACAAGGCAGCGACAGCGCGAATCTTCCGCAGAAGCATCGAGCAGACGCTGTATCTCGTCCGCGAACAATAACTCTGGGAGCGGTGGTAGTGGACGTTCTAGTGTCAGGCTAGCCGAGGGGTCTTCTTGTATCACCGACTCACGATGTAGCCAGGAAAAGAAGTTTTTCAGAAATGTGACACGACGCGCCATTGTTTTTGGAGCAGGAACCTGGCCTTTTGTGCCGAACTTAAGCTTCATCAGCCAATCGGTGAGTTGCTCTTTCGTAAGACGTCCAACGGGAACATCATAACCAGTATAGTCGCTAAACATCTTGAGGTCCGACAGAAAGCAGGTCACGGTATAGTTTGACTTTCCGCGCAACATCAACTCTTGTTGATAAGGAATAGCACATGCGGCAAGACTTGATTGGTCAGTGAGAGGATTTGTGCGTACCAACGGCGGAAATGGCGTCTCTAGTGGATCAGGAGGTTCTGCTATCACTGTTGGAGCACCGAAAAGATTGTTTTGTAGAACGGTGCTCTCCTCAGTACTTGTTGACTCAAGCGGGCTCGCTTGTTGGGCCTGCTGCTCCTGTTGAATATTCTTCTGCATATCTTGCATAGCTTAAACGCTCTCCTTGACAATAGAATGCTTGTTGGATGTCTCCCTCTTTTTTCATTATAGCAGAACGGGTCTAGTAGGGATAGGTGGGGACATGAATTGCAGGGAATTCAAAAGTGAGGTGGGAGCATAACGGGGACAAGCCCTAATACATGTTAGAGCAAGAGCCTTTCGGCTTTTTTTATCAATCGTAGCGTTGCAGGTTTTAGTGGCAAGGCCGCGGTTTCGGGAAATGAATACCAACATAGATCGTTTGCTTCAGCTTTCAAGCGCTGAATCTTCTCTGCCATTGAAGTACACAATAGATATCGAAAGTCTAGATGATAATGTTCCGGTGTATTTGGTCGAGCAGGTATGATGTGAGCGTCGATATCAATAAATATTGGCTGATCTGGATCAGGGAAAAACGTTAGATCAGGAAGGCCTGATTCCTCGGTAGCCTCGCGTACTGCTATGCGTGATGGACTCAGTTCACCTTCTCCATGCCCCCCCATCTGCAGCCAGAGTTGCAGTTTACGATGATACATGAGCAGAACTCGCTCATTTGCCCTATCGAGGATCAGGCCAGAGCCAGTAATGTGGCCTTCCTTACAGCTTTGCAGCCAAATATCTGGATGTTGTACAGTCATCTGCTTCGCAAGAATAACAGACGCGACTTCTGCATCATCTTCGCAGACGTGTGCATCTAATAGCTCTAAGAGCCGATCAGAGGCTTGTTGCATGGACATCACTTCTCCGTAAGCAGTAGTTGTGCTGTGATATGATCCGTGATAACAATATTGGCAAGGCCGGCTTTGAGTGCTGCTCGAAGTGCAGGAAGATAGGCTGGGCCACCTCCTGCAACAAGAATCACTTTCGTGCCTTCTTGTCTCATTTTTTCCTTGAGGGTTGGAATTTCAAAACCCGACAAATAATATGGCTGCGGGTCAAGCATCGTATTAATACACCGACCCTCTGCATCAAAGACCCAATGATTAATGTCCACCGCTGGATGCAAAGCCTCTACCGCTTGAAGCTGTTCCCTGGAAAGTATTCCTCTTACGATAACTTCATTATTCGTGTTAGGAGGCCAAATTCCCAACATGACAATATTTGCCTTCTCATGGAGATCGACAGCTTGCTTTATGATGGGATCCTGCTGCATCAGTTTTGGGATATACTCTTGGGCTCCTGGGAACGATGGGAAAAATGCAGGAATACAACACCAGATATGCTTCCCACCATACGCCTCCGCAATATCATAGGCAATCAAGTTTGCGTCGCCATAACTCGTATGAGCCTGGACGAACCCGATCGTCGCGACCACGCGTAAATGGGGAAGGAGTTTACTCGGCTTGAGATAGCGTACAACATTACGCATAAACGTTGTGCCACCAGAAACAGCAAGCACGTCGGTGTCAGTAATGAGTTGATCGAGATAGTCAGCGGCAGCAGTCGAAATCTCAATCACCACTTCGTCAATGGTTTCATTCTCAGTCATACCATCAAAGCTACGACCAGGAACAAGCACGACATCGTCGAGTTTCAGGTCTGCACGCACCTCACGTGAGAGGTTGCGTAAATAGCCTGTACGCATATCTGGGACAATAGAAATGCGCACAATGCCGCGATCTTTCGCCTTTTGTAAGGCTTTACTCACCGCCTGCCTGGAGCAAAACTCCGTCTCAGCAATCGCTTCTTGTGAAAGCCCGTCTTCATAGTACATATAGGAGACTTTACGCAAAAACCGTTCATCGCCAAGCAAACGAGCTTCTGAACCATTGGCTTGTGACATCTCTGATGGCATAGTATTCGCGCTCCTTTTCTTCAGACAAGACACGTTCGAGACATAGACACGATTATTTTCCCTGTGCGAGCGGCTTGTGTCCCCATGCAGTCAGGTGAGGCCAGATTGCAAAGAAATCGGGCTGTTCCATGTCCTTGCGGGATTGTCGATGAATGGCATCATAATTTTCTGGAATGCCCCCCCATTTATTCAGAAATGGGCGAGTCATTTGAAATATATATTCCATGTCTTCTTTGAAAGCCTCTCCTTCTGGCGTCCCCGCTCGAAATACCAGGGGATAGGACTTGGTCTGTACGCCTTCACACCAACTTTTCGTGAGGAGCTCTGCCAGGTGCTTCGTTATGCCTGCACTTTCCTGCGTAAAAAGGTGTCCAGCCCGATAGAAAGCATGCATGCCCACTTCGTAGGATTGCGTTAATGCTTGGCTCACAGTATGAGTACCAATCTCACATTCGGTAAGACGAATAATCCCTCCTGGACGAACAACGCGTTGCATTTCCAGAAGCAGATCGGGCCATTCCCAGGTACGTACAAAACTTATACCAAACCGTAGGTTTACCAGGTCAAACGAGTTATCGGGAAATTCAAGCTTCCTCAGTGCATCCATGACGTGAAATTCAACACGCTTTTCGAGTCCCTGCGTTTTTGCCTGAGTACGAGAGTACTCGACCATCAACGTATTGATGTCAATACCTACCAAGTTCATTTCAGGATAGGTCTGAGCAGTTTCTAACACCCATCCCCCAGGACCACATCCGACATCGAGAACACGATGAAAGATACTTGGATCAGCTTGCTCCGAGAGGACGCCACCCATTGCCGTCGTAATCATGTGATCCTGAACGAGCAGACGCTGAATCTCTGCCTTTTTCTTCCTCTCGTGAATGACATAGGTACTAGCACTACCGCTTTTCTTAGAGTTACTAGAAGATGGCATGATGTAACTTTCCTTGATCCTTCTGCATATCTTACACTCTACTCTCATCCAGTTTGCGAATGCAGCAACTGTTCCTCTTGTACTACGCATTATACGTATGCAAGCGTCACTTGTCTAGTAGCTTTGCCAATAGCAAATAGGAGAACGCTCACCTCTCCAAATACCCATACTGTTCACCTTCCTGGGAAAAAGGTCGGGATGCTACGAAAAAGGCAAAATACTACAGTATGTCTTATATCCTCACCATTTTTTACATATGTCTATTATCACGACAATAATATACATATGTGTATAAGAGCATGCATAGAGCGCAAACGCTCTATTTTTTACAAAACTCTTAAAATGTGTTGATTCTTACAGATGGTGTGGTATTCTTCTATCTAAAGGTTATATATCTTTTGGTACATACAGCCAATACAGTATTGACCATCCTTACAAGAGCAATACACATGCTCTCGCAGCTAGATGCGAATACGACAGAGGAAAGACGCAGAGTGATGAAGAAGAGGCTTCTATTCAAGGTAGAGAAGAATCGTGTCCTTGTACCGGTGGGAGAGCCATGTCCGTTTGGATGCAAATACTGCTATACGCGAGGAGGAGAAGTAGGACTTTCTAAGCTTAATGCCGATGATATACTCCTCCAACTCGAGCAATTTGCGCAAAATACTTCCTTTGAGACCATTCAATTTGGATACGACGGTGATCCTTTTGCTCGTCCAGAACGTGGCGTTACTATGTTACAACGCTTAGCAATGCTCGGCAAAAACCTGAATTTTAGCACGAAGGCACTACTTGAAACACCTACACTGGACGCGCTCGCAGCGATCCAGAAACATATGGAAAAAGATGGAACAACGTTAAGTGCATTAGTATCCGTCAGTTGCTGGGACTCTGCTGCAATCGTAGAGCCTCACACTCCCTCTCCAGATGAGCGGATGAGTACGGTTTCTCGTCTGAAGCAAATCGGCATCCCCGCATTTATTGCAGTGCGCCCCATTTTGCCGCATATCCCTGATCTGGAATACGAGCATCTCGCTACTGAAGGAATACGGGCAGGCTGCGACGGATTTGTCTTGGGACCACTCTACGCTGACGACCGAGGCCAATTCGTGCGTTTTATTCCCCCAGAAATACTCACGTCTATTCCCCATCAAAAGAATGTTGTTTCCTGGTCTGCTCATGCCCCCACATGGACGCGCTACGAAGATGAAGAGCGTCTTTGTCGTCTTTGCACCATGATCGAACAAAGAGGAGGTAGAGTGTATCTCTCCTCCACGGATGCTATAACTGTACTAAGTGAGAGGTCAGCCATCTCATCTTCCCTTGCGATGGCATAGTGCAATGAAAAACACAATGTGTCTACCTCCTGAGAGGAGTAATACGTACCTAAAGCTATCTCTATGATACAGCAGCGATTATTGCTATTGCTCTTTGCAGGCTAGCAAAGGAACAAGACATTGAGGAGGAATGTGTGACAATGATAGTGAAAGCAAACACTCTGACGAGTAAAGAGATGTGTCCCCGACTAAAAATCGGTGCATTCACCTTTGTAAGAGATGACACAGGACGGGTTGTGTTGCATGTTGATGTTGAAAGTGGATTGTATCCACTCAGACTAACTCACGAGCAAACCCTTACACTTGCTAAGTGGCTTCGGACTCACCAGGAAGATGAAATGGCTTGCTCAAGAACAGAGTAGCGGTATGATAAGACCAGCTCTATCATACCGCCTATTTGTCTGCTTGCAGTTAGCCCCGCAATGGGTCTCCGATATGATAGAGGTTCAGTAATATCTCTTTGAATGCCTGAAGAATATTCGTCTCATGATACGAGATGTCATGTGATTGGCAGAAGGGCTTGATAATTTGCTGGGCTTGCTTTAGCTTGTTACGTGGCATGCTTGGAAAGAGGTGATGCTCGATCTGATAGTTCAAACCACCATAGACAAAGTCTGTTATCGGATTGGCATGAATGTTACGGGCGGTTAGCACTTGTCGGTGCAGAAAGTCCATGGTACTTTCTTTCTCAAGCACCGGCATTCCTTTATGGTTTGGTGCAAAGATTGATCCAAGATAGAATCCTGTCACAGCTTGATGCACAACAATAAAGATGATGGCTTGCCACCACACAAAACGCGAGAAGATGATGCCTAAGTACAAGGCAAAATGAGCAGCCATCAGTATGCATTCGAGAACACGGTACTTCGCCTTCTTACGTAAGAGAAAATCGACACCGTTATATTGAAGTCCAATGGAAACTGTCATCAGTGCAGGGAGAAAGATCAATGCTTGATGCTTCACGAGAAACTGCCTGAATTTTCCTATTCCCGATAGGTCCTCTAGCCCTGTAAACTCCAGCCATGGGATTTCAATATCTGGGTCCATATCCATATGGTTTGGATTGCTATGATGTGCATTGTGCTTGTCAAGCCACCAGGCATAACTCATGCCAACCACGAGATTGCCACCCACGAGCGCAAGCACATCGTGCTTCCAGGCTTCGTGAAACATCTGCCGATGTCCGGCCTCATGTCCAAGCAACCCAATTTGAGTAAAGACAAAGGCGAGATAGACAGCATTCAACAACTGCAACCAGAAGTTGTTTACAACAAACAGAAACACTACTCCTAAGGTGAGTAAAGCCAATAGTAAAGCAATACGCCATGTGTAGTAGGCTGGTTGTCTCTCTAGCAAACCTTGTTTCTTGAGAATCTGTTTTAATTCGGCATAGTAGTTCGTTGATGTCGCTTGAAAGGAACGTATAGGGGACGGCTGTACCGCATCGTCTACGGGAAGAACGAGTGAGCCGGACATTTTTTTGTTCATGAAGTGAGGGTTTCCTTTTCTTACAAAGACGTTTTCTCTTGAAACGCACTGTTTATAAGAGAGTAGTTGAGGCTATTTTGTTTCATTTTGTTGGTGAGGATTTATTATTGAGGAAATAGCTCTTCGGTGCGTGTTAGGATACTCGATGAAAAAATGAAGCGTCAATTGTTTAAGCTATTCTAAGCTCAGCCCATGATGGTCTTATACACGTATGTGGAAAAATTGTTTAAGGCTGCATGACCAACGGGTCGTCCCGGACGTTCACCACGATACAGGGCTAACAATTGCTGAATAAGGGGATGGTACTGTTCGGGCAACGAGGCAAGTCCCCACGTACCTCCAGCATCTTTGGAAAGGATCGTGTTATCGTGTAGATACGCCATAACACGACATGCATTCAGTACAAACGCGATAGGATCGTGCAGTGGAAATTGCAATGCCATCTGAACGTTTGCGATGATCGCCTTCCGAAATTCCGGTTCTGGTACTAAAGGAAGAGTTGTTGCAGGCAGTTCTCCATAGAGACTGATGCCATGCTGTTGAAGGATGGTGAGGAAAATCGTGAGATTAGGGTCGTGCTTGATGCATTCGTTCCAGTGTTTCCAGGTACCGCTACGTAAGTCCTGTTGATTGCACTCACGTAGGGTTTCGCTATAGTGAAGGTCATAGGGTAGGGGATGTTGAAAAGGGAAGATATCTTGAGTAGCCAGGAAATGTATGTCAATTGGGCATGGCATCTTTGAAAGACGCAGGAGCAACGCAGTGGTAATACGCTTGTCCTCTAATTCCATCCTCTGTCTCGTGACCGCTACGATGTTGACATCACTTCTCGTCGGATTGAAGCCACCTAGTGCTAATGAGCCATGAAGGTAAAAGCCAACGAGGTTCTCTCCCAGCAACCGTTGCGACTCTGTTTGCAGGGTACAAACCTGCGATTGTATAACCTTTGAACAGGTCGCCCAGGTGTACCGCTGCCCCATGCTATTACTCTGCTCTCTTTTCTGCGTCGAGCTTTCTTTGCTTCTCGTTTAGCATATCCACATATACATATGCATCATGAGACATGTCAAATGATTTGATAATGCGATCAGCGGGTCTTGGCTCTCCATCGCCAGACACATGCTCTCGGATTACGAAAACTTGCTCTGTTAACCGTTGGACATAGTAAGACTCTTCCGTTACAGTACTCCTTGCGCAATTTCCTGCTAAGGGACGCTGGGATGTTTTTTGCTTGTTCATTTTGCCTTTGTTCCAGTTGACACAATTTCGTGTTCATTAATCTTTACTTCAGTAAGGACAACTCTAGTAAGGGGGCTACATCACGTCTTGCTCTATTCAGCATTGCGCCTTCCATATCTGCCCCTAGCAAGTTTGCTTTTCTCAAATCTGCCTCTTGCAAGTTTACCCGACGAAGAGTTGCATCGCGTAGGTCTGTCCAGTTCAGTAGTGCTTTAGAGCAATCAGCATCGCTCAAATCAGCACTTCTTAGATTAGCGTTGCGTATATCTGCCAAGTGCAGGTCTACCCCTCGTAGGTCTGTGTCTTGCAGATTGGCTTCAGTCAGATCAGCTCCGTGCAGATCGAATCCACGCAGGTCAACTCCGTGTAGATCTGCGGCATGTAAGTCTGGCTCAATAGCCTGCACCTCAGAATAGTCACGTCGCCACTTATTCCAAAGTGTTTTCCCTGATGTGAGAATAGCAAGCTGACGTTGATCTGCCATAATGTGTACTCCTTGTATATTGTAATTTTTCTGTAGCTTTATGAAAACGTTTAAAAAGTATTAGCTCAAACTCTGTCTCGGAATATATTTCGTTTCTTTTCCCTCGCACGTTTCTCCGCGTTCGTGCGGTATGTCATGTAGCTAAAGACACAAATAACAACCGCAATAGCGAGCAGCAAGATAAGTAGTTGCACAGACACTCCTTTATCACACCTTTTATGTTATCAATTACGCTTTCTACTCATGTCAGTATAGGTTGACATGCAAAGAAAGCAGACAAAACCTGTTTAAAAACTACCATTAGACCCAGAGAGATGAGAATGTGCAGATATGTGAGTCGTAGCGTTCTCGTAACGAAGTAGTGCTTTGCGTAATGCTTTATACAAGGGACATGACTTATGTGAGGATGAATAACACTCTACTAGTATATACTATTTTTCGCAGATATACAATATATGTGAGAATCCGGCATTCAGTCACCCAAATATCTAAATCGTTACGTTCATATTCAAGATTCGTTGCTCATTATAGATTTCACTAGACGGTTTATCTTGACGAGGATCTGTATGAAACGTTTGGAGTCGCTTGTTACGGTTCCACTGATTGTCGTTTTCTGCTTCGCGCTCATAGTACGTGTTACGTATAACTTCACGGTTGCGGACGGCTACTATCCGCTCCACGATTCGTTGACGTATCAGAATATTGCGTTTCATCTTGTACAACAACATTGTTATTGTCTCTACTCGCATCTGCCGACGGTTGATCGTGCCCCGCTCTGGCCCTTTCTCATCGCAGTAATTGACCGTCTTATCGGGCCGCAAGATATTCTTGTACGCCTTTTCCTGTGTCTTGTTGGCTCAGGTACCTGTGCGTTGCTCTACCTATTTGCTAGAGACCTGTTTGGAGAACGCATCGGTATCTTCGCAGGCATTGTGGGCGCGCTCTATCCCTTCCTGTATGTCTACGATGGCTTGCTGTATTCAGAGTCGCTCTACACCTTTTTGCTGCTCGCCTTCTGTTACACACTCTATCGCATGCAACGCTCACCGCATGTAAGCTTAATGATTGCAAGTGGTATACTACTTGGCTTACTCTCACTTACACGTCCTAATGGAATAGCTATTCTTGGCTTATTTGTCGCCTGGGCTGGTGGAATAAGTTGGATAAAGATGATGTCATGGCGTACCACTCTCAAGAGTGTGCTAGTGGTATCACTGATCTCCCTGGTCTTTCTTGTGCCATGGACGCTTCGCAACTACAAGGTTACACATGCACTTGTACCTGTTGCCGTGGGTGATGGCAAGGTAATGCTGGGTGCATATAACTATGAGACCGCGGATCCTATCTATCAGCACGGCTATTACGCGGGCGTGTGGATTATTCCTAGTGAATCAACGCCGTGGATTGCAGCCAGGTTTCCGAAAGATTGTGCGAACTCCTGTGAGGTGATACGTGACAATGTGTATAAAGCCGCTGCACTGCAATGGATACAGGGGCATCTCTCCTATATGCCTTTTATGCTTGGACAACACTTTATCAATACATGGGAAGTAGTCCCACAAGAAGCGGACCTCGCGACGAACCGTTTTCCAGATCGAGATGCGTCGCGTTTCGTTGTTGTGATGATGGAGACGATCACGCCTATTGTCTTTGCACTAGCCGTACTTGGTTTAGTGGTCACAAGCGAACGTTGGCGCGACCTGCTTTTTGTGTATCTCATGATCGTGCTTACACTGGCACAAAGTATCGTCTTTTATGGTATACCGCGCTTCCGTGCACCCATTGAACCAATGCTGATTCTATTTGCCTCTGGTGCTGTCTGGTGGATAGTCACCTATAGCAGCAAGCGGCGCAAAAGAAAACAGGTATAAAAATGGTCATGCACACACTCGGCACTACCAGGTGCGTGCATGACTCATATGTATATCCAATAAAAAACCTGATCCAACTTATTCGTATTCGTTGTCCAGGTCTTCAGGCTCTAGCTCGTCATCCTCCTCGTCCTCTTCATCCTTGTATTCATCCAGATACACCATGTCGGAATAATCTGTTGAATACGAGTCCTTGCGAACGCGGATCGTTGGATTGATAGTTGGGAAAGGCTTGAGACTGGTTGGCTCTGCCGGACCCTCCATCTGCATATCATACGCTGGCGCACCTTCGCGTACTAACACTTCGTCGCCCACCGCCATCGACTCGAAGCCCAGGCGTCTCAGGTCCATCACCATGCCAGGCCAGGTGTCTTCTGCGTCAATAGCCCACCACTCACGTCCCAAACTGCGTACTGGTCGAACGCGCAAAGGTCGGTTGAGATCGCCAATAGTAGCCAGTAAGGATGTGCGTTTCCGTTCGGCTTTTTCCACGGCTATAAACCGTCCCTTCTACAATAAGACATTAATTACTACAAATGTTGTTCCATTCTTAAAGCTTCTTTAGAAGAGAGAGAGATACTTTATACAACTATCTTCTTTTATAGAACTCCTAAAATGGAGGTTATTATGGTAATAACATACCACATTATATAGACGTTCTGCTACTGCAAAAATGGGTATATTCGCTACAGGAATATAAGCTTACACTGCGTATTGGTCACGAAAGAAATGGGACATATGCACCATACTCTCTTCATCGTCCTCCCTTACACTGTATAGTACATAGCAGAAGCGGCTCTCCATCCTTTGGGGGGAAAGTGGTGAACATGCAGGGAGACCGCAAGGGTCTCCCAGTTTCCCCCCAAAGGATGGAGAGCCGCAGAAGCTTGAACATTGACAGGGCACAAGAAAACATGCATACTGCACAGATAGAGGGCGATTAGAAATATGGACATGACAGCAATCCTCAAAAGGATACGAGCAATGACTCAGCCAAGAAAAAGGTTGCGCATGCTTTCAGGAACGACAGTGCGTCGCCTCCGCAATACGCCCAACTATCTCTTTCTCTTATGGCGCTGGAGCGCGTGGATATACGCTGCAATCATCGTTATAGGCTTCCGTCCAAAAATATACACGCCAACCAGCGTAAGCATAGGTTTTATTTTACTCGGTGTCACCTTTGTGCAGACACTATTAGGGACGCTCTATGCACCAGTCTTTCAAGTTTTTTTCCCAAAACTTCCAATACTTGGGGGATTACGACCTACAGAGCAAACGCTGCGTCGAAGAGCGCAAGATGATGACGTAGAGATTTTAACTCCACTAGCAAGCACACCAAACAAGTATTTCACGATGGCTATTTATGCGCTCGACGTGATTGTATGCGGTCTTGTCGTCTACTTTAGTGGCCCTAATGGTGGAGAGCCTTATTTTGGTGTGAGCTCGCCTTTTCACCGCTATGGCCTTTCAGCAGCGCTCGCGGCAGGATTTGCCTATGGCTATCCAGGAGCTCTCGCAGCATCAGTAGGCTTTGATCTTATCGTTGCCTTCGCAATATTTGTACCCGCTCCTGGTACGCCGACATACTACCATCCAAACGTCTTAGATATTATTGGTTCGCTTTTCGACACTCCTCTTGTCGCTATCATCGCAGCCGCATTTGCGGGTGTGCTTGTTAGCTATGCACAAAGCAAGCGACGTGAGCAGGACAATACACGTCGGCAGCGAGCACTCGTTCGTGTCAGCGAAACCCTGGTAAAGAGTGCGATTGATAGACAGCAGCTCTTACAGCAAAGTGTGACTCCAATGCGGCAGGGCGGACACTTTCAACGCTTGATGATTGCGCTGGTGAATGTTCCAGGTAGCGATGAAACGAATAAAGGTGCGCCGACAGAACCTATCGTGTGTGTTGAAGTTGATACACACAGCAATACACTGCCAGACGATAGCGAAGCACTCATGCAACAGGCGATGCAGTCAGGACACAAACTCGATACGTTTGAACCATTTCATGATGAAAGTGGCTATGGTATTGCACGCCTGTACCTACCTCTCTACAAAGATGGGCTGATACAACTTGTTCTGGGTGCGGAAAATGTACGGCAGACACCATATGGAGAAAAGCAAGAAGAATTCCTGGCTATTACTGGTGCGCAATTGCTTGTCGCACTAGACAATATCCGCCTGACAGAAGAGACCATAGAGCTGAACGCGGCGGCAGAACGGAGCCGTATCGCACGAGAAATCCACGATGGCATCGCGCAACTAGTCTATATGATGAGCCTTAACGCGGAGACATGTGCAACGCAAGCACATCGTATGGCGGAAGCGTCAGAGGAAGACGCAGAATTAATTACACCGTTGGCCAAGCGTATGGATACCCTGGTGACAGTCTCCAAACAGGCGTTGTGGGAGACACGGAACTACATGTTCAATCTCAAACCACTTCTGAGTGGTACAACTAATCTGACACAGATGCTCACAAATCAGGTACGTGAGTTTCAAGCTATCAGTGGTCTTCCTACACAGCTTGAGGTCAATGGTGTAGAGGTTGAGCATAATGGTGATCAGAAACGTACTCGTCGTTCTGCTCAGGTAGGAGCAGCCATCTTTCGTATCGTGCAGGAGGCGTTAACCAATGCGTACAAGCACGCCGATGCAACACAACTATGGGTGCAACTCCATCTCTCACCTCAACAGGTTGCAGTCGAAATCTGCGATGATGGACACGGTATGCAATCGGCATATTATAGCTATGGCTTAAGCAATGATGGCGAACGACAGCGCATCTATTCTGGACACGGTATGCGTGGCATGCGCGAACGGGCCGAGGAACTTGGTGGCACATTCGATGTCGCGCCACTACCAGAAGGCGGCGTCAAAGTACAGGTTCAGATACCAATCTAACATCATAAGGAGTCGACAGTGGCAAAAACACGCTTGATGATCGTAGACGATCACGAAATAGTACGGATGGGCATGCATGCCTTGTTTGAGTTGGAGTCGGACATCAACGTGGTCGGCGAAGCCAGTAACGGTGCCGAAGCGGTTGCAAAGGTGGGCGTGCTGGACCCACAAGTGATTCTGATGGATGTACGTATGCCAAACATGGGCGGCGTCGAGGCATGTCGCGATATTAAAAGCACACATCCGGCTGTATACATATTGATGATTACCTCTCATGATGATGCGAAAGCAGCAGAAGATTCTATTCTTGCGGGAGCAAGTGGCTATCTCATCAAAAACTCCAGCCGTGCTGAACTCCTCAAATCTGTTCGCCTCGTCGCAGCAGGTCAGACTCTTGTTGATCCAAATTCAGCGAAACAAGCCATGACAAAAATTATGTCTCTAGCGAGCGGGACCACGCACATTCCTGGTGAGGAACTTACTGAACGTGAACGCGAGGTGCTCGCACTGGTAGCTCGTGGCTATACGAATAAACAAATTGCTGATACGCTCTATGTAAGCGAGAAAACCGCACGAAACCACGTTAGCCATATTCTCGAAAAACTAGGGCTCTCAAGACGTAGCGAGGCTGCTGTGTTTGCCGTTGAAAACAAGCTTGTGCCACCACGCGAAATACGCCATGATGAGTAGTGATAAGGATGCTTCCATGTCAAATATTGAATCTGATCCGATGCATCCATCGTACTCCTCTGGACAGAGCTATCTTTTGAACGAGCAATATAAAGATGCGGCAAATTTGAATGCACGCGTTCAACTGCATGAACGCTTTGGCACAAACTCCTATGACTGGCAGCGTTGGGTATTTGATCAGATTAAGGCTGGGAAAAAAAGTCGTGTCCTGGAGATTGGGTGCGGTCCTGCACGCTTATGGCTCAACAATTTTGACCGTATTCCGAAAGGCTGGCGGATTACGCTTTCTGATTTTTCTCCTGGTATGTTGCAAGAGGCGCAACAAAACCTGCGTGCGGTGCGTCATGATTTTATTTTTCAGCAGTTCGACGCACAATCTATTCCTTTTAAAGACAAGAGTTTCGATGTTGTGATCGCCAACCACATGCTCTATCATGTGCCAGACTTGAACAAAGCACTCTCAGAAATACGACGCATTCTTGCACTCAAGGGACGCTTCTATGCTGCTACAAACGGACTACATCACTTACGCGAGATAGGCGATCTCGTTAGGCGAGTCGAGCCATCCTATCAGACAGGCCATGTGCCGAGAGATTACTTTAACCTTGAGCATGGAGCAGAGGATTTGTCACGCTGGTTTTCGCATGTCACAGTTCACGTAGTAGATGATGGCCTTGTTGTCACAGAAACTGAACCCTTGATCGCATTTATTCTTTCCATGCCAGTACAGTCTTTTATGACAGATGAAAAGCTTCAGAGATTGCGTGAGAGCATGGAGCAGGATATTAAGACAAACGGAGCCATTTGTATAACCAAAAGCACAGGGATATTTGAGGCATTAAAATAAGAGTTTGGGGTTATTCATAAGTGACCGTATGAATAACCCCAAACTCTTAGGACGAGGCGTGAACACTTAAGTTGCTATATACAACATCGGCGTCTTCTCCACCAGTAGCGGTGGTAGCTAGAAGCGCGATGTAGCCATTGGTAAAGCTGTTGTCCTGTAGTGTCGTCAGATACGTTCCATTTACGTAAAATGAGAGAGTATTTCCATTTGTGATGAACTGCAAGGTGTTCTTGGCATTTACCTTTAAAGCGGACGAAGGTGTCCAGTCCTGTAGCGTGACATCTCCTGTGCCTGTACTAAAATTGCTGGACTTTGAGATTTTGTATCTTCCTGTATTATCTACCTCGAACAAGTAGCCAGCGTATGCCCCAAGTGTCTTTCTACTTATGCGGAAAAAGACACCACCTGAATGTCCACTTACAATGGTCATGTCAACGGAGAGCGCTATATTGCCATACCTACTACCTTTTTCGATGCACCCTTGCAGCTGACCTACGTTTAGCAAAGAAGTCCCCTTCTTTATATGATAGCCATCCGCTGCAAACACACAATTTGAGTTTGCATCCCACTGCGCTTGTTGTGTGGCAGCATTATCGACATTATTAAGGGAGTCTGTATACAGCGCATTGCCAGTGGTCGCGGTCTGAATAACACCCGCGGTAGCAGTTACACGAGCCTGGGCAGTTACTGTTACTCCTGCAACAGCCGTTGCAGTTCCATGTTGCGCTTGTTGAGTTGCTTTCGCAAATGCTTGGGCCGTTGCAGTTTGATTCGGCGTAACAGTAGGAGAAGTTCCTCTAGTAACTGAGGGTGTACTAGAAACTGATGCCGTTTGCGTGGTTCCTCCTGTTCCAGAAGTGTTTCCAGTACCAGGAATTGCGTTACCTAGTAACACATACATAACAGGGCCGATTACAGCAAGCAACACGATAAGCGCTATAACCGTCACAACGCGAGCACGGGTTCGTGTTGGCGATGGCTGAGGTCGAATTGTTTGTGTAGAACGACGTGGAGGTGGCACATACGCGGTTTCATTTATGGTTCCTGTAGTTCGTCTAGTGGAGGTTTGCTGTGCTACAGGCGTTGTACGATGCGGTAAGACGAAAGGTATATTTTGTGCAGGAAGTTCTTCCTCCTGCCATACAGCACTGGCCGCATGGCTTCTTGTATTTGCCTGCCCATCAGCATTGACAGCCTGACAAAAAGCGGCGGCGAACTCAGTTGCACTCGGATAGCGTACGTCAGGATTCTTCTCTAGTTCGCGTAGAATGACGCGCTCAACTTGCGGTGAAACGCTCTGTACAATACTGCTTGGCAACGGTGGACGCTTCGTCATATGCATGGTAACAACCGCGATCTGATTCTCCCCAGAGAAGGGCAGTTGGCCCGTGACCATCTCGTAAAGCAAAATACCTAGCGAGTAGAAATCACTGCGTGCATCAGCTCTATAGTTCGGCTCAAACAATTCTGGCGCAACATAATCGACCGTTCCCAGCACATTTCCTGTCGAGGTAATTTGTGTTGCATCTGAGTTATTACGGGCAATGCCAAAATCTGCAAGGTAGCAATTGTCGTCCGCATCAAGCAGGACGTTTGACGCCTTGATATCGCGATGAATAATGCCTTTTGAGTGAATGTAGTCGAGCACATCGGCAATTTCGCGCAGATAACGACAGGCATCCGCGAGCGGAATAGGGTTACGCCGAATGCGTGAGCGGAGTGTGCCACCATCCATAAATGGCATAACGATGTAGTAGTAAGGAATGCCATTTACATCATCCATGCCAGTATCGAAGACAGGCATCAGGTGAGGATTGTTTAGCGAAGCCATCAATCGGGCTTCGCGGATAAAACGCTGTAGCAATTCCTCGTCTTCGCGCTTGAACACCTTTACCGCAACGTCACGCTGGAACCGCGTATCGAAGCCACGATACACATCCGCCATGCCGCCACGTCCCACCAACTGCCGCAACTCATAGCGGTCCAGTATACGCCCTTCTAAGCCTGCCATACAAATTCTCCGCCTGCTAGGGGGATGAGCAGAGAAGTAAATAATATTGCTGCTCATCAATTAAGTCGTCTTACTTATAAAACGTTGCAGACGTGTTTTAGTTGCTTGTTTCTCTACGCTTTTACATATACATGCGCCCTGTCATCGTACTTGTACAGCGGGTTTCCTTTGTAGAACTTCAAGACGCCGTTGTTGTTGGAGAGCCAGAGCAGGACGCGGGTGCCTTTTGGAAGGTGAATGTCGTAGTGCCAGTGGTCAAGAGCGTTTGCTCCGGTGACGCTGAAGAGCCATGCGCCCCCGTCATCGTCGATTGAGTTGGGCATGAGTTGATCGCAGGAGAGCGAGTTGTCGTCATGCGTGTCGTCGACCTGGAAATCACAAGCTCGTAGGGTCATTCCGTTGAGCGATGCCTTTGGGTCAGCGTAAGGATAGTTGGGAAAGTCTTGTACAGTTTTGCGGGCAAGCATAGCCTGTGTCCAGACCCATGAGCCAACTTTAATGGCGATTGTTGTCTGCATTAATAGATGTACCTGCACCTGTGGTGCTACACGCACCGTCAACAGACAACCCCCTGTACAGTCGGCAGGCAACTGCTGTCCAGAGGTTTTGATAAGTGGTGTAGGTAGCACTTGCTGTGGTGAGGTCGCGTCAATCTTTAACACAACACCACCTAAAGCAACCAGAGGATACTGTGGCGCTAATGGCAGTACCATCCCCGATTGGAGCGCATGACAATTCTGACCAAGCGAGGCATTCAACGCATTCACAGTGTTAGGGTTTACATCACTAAACACTTGACCAGCATTCGCCATACGCATTTGATAGGTCAGCATACTATCACAGGATTCACCACCTTGTATAGTGTATAGCAGAGAACCGACCTGCGGTAACACTGTCAGAAAAGCGGGTTGAGGTGTTGCGGCAGGAGGCGGTGGTGAAGCGGATAGTCCATAAAAAAACTTTGTTATCCCTGGAACCACATATTTCCCCGCGTTTGCAGCAACGAGGTAAGTGGGTACAGCAAGTGCAACAAGAATAGGGATAAGAATAAGCAATTTCCAGGGTATCAGGCGTGTAACAATGCGTACATTTTCCCCTGGTGTACTTCGTGGTTGAAAGCGGCGAGCCATTGGCGACTCCTCATACATAGTAAGCTTAACTAGAGCGCATTATAGCAGGGAAATATAGAAGATACTAGTCGTAAAAAAGCGTATATCTAGAGTATACTCTAACAACTGCACAAGTTCCAGACCTATTTTTTTCTGTCACCTGATTCTCTTCAAGCAAGGTTTGGGTCTTTCAAATGAGGGACTATGTTTACGGCGTCCACAGACGATTTAGCGACTGTCATGCACTCGTACAGAACTCGCGCGATAAATCGCGCCTCGGACGCCGTAAACGCAGTTGTTCCAACAAAATCATACATTCGCCTGCAAAGCGGAGGGAGCATGACAGGGGCAAACCCTGTCACTCCGATATAGCAGACGTGGCTCCACCACTTTGCGGCAGGCAGTATAGTAGTGACAGGGCTTGCCCCTGTCATGCCGCCCCCACAGTCAATTTCCAATTTTGTTGGAACAACTGCGTAAACGTGGTCCCTACTTATATGCGCCGTATATGGCGTGGCCTGCTTGGAGCCAGAAGCAGTCGGCATGTTTGAAACCGACTTCGTGGAGCCAGCGAAGTTGATCGCTGAGGAGCGATGGCTTGTCATAGGAGATGGGATCATTGTAGTCGTAGGTGAAGTAGTTCCACTCTAACTGCTGAAACTGCTCATAGCCGCTCAAGTCGCTCCGTACGGCGAGACTTTGTTCGCGAACAGTATTGTCATACTGTTGGGCAAAAAGGGCTGCAATACGGGGTGTCGCGGGTCTGATAACATCTGCTAGTAACAAGGCTCCATCTGGTTCGATACGCGTAAGCATGTCGCTGAAGAGGACGCGCTTCTCTTCGTCATCGAGGTGGTGAACACAGAGGGACGATACGACACAGCGCAAAGGAGAAGGGAGCGCGGTACGCCATGCTTGTTGCTCTAGGAGGAATGGGGAGATGGTGAGGCGATTTCTATATGTGGCTAGTTTTTGAACCATCTGTTCGCGCATGGTAGATGAACCATCGAGCGCGACATAGTGACAGGCTGGGAAGTGTTCCAGGATGGCTTGTGCGAGGATGCCACCACCAGCCGCTAGCTCGACAAGAGTAAATGCTTCGTCGATACGAGCGGGAATGAGTTGTAGGAGAGTTTGTATTTGCTCGGTACGGTTGGGAACAAAGATTTCGCCCAGGTCGAGGAATGTGGCAGAGTTGCCTTCGTTCCACTGGTTTGCAGGAGTGTTGTTCGTTGTTGTTTCACTCATTACTGGTTCATCCTTCGTAATTATTACCAATTCTTACTGCTCATCACATCAGATAGATTTAAGTAAGTCGAGATGGGGCTTGACGGGAAGAGGTTTATTACCATTCGTTACTATCATTACCATTATTACCGATTTTAATGATTTTGTTATCGAGTTGGCGAGGAGAGGATCGATAAGAATGAGTTCCTCTTGTTGTATCTTCAAGGAAAAGTATACTTGAGGGGAGAGGGAAAATCAAGGGAGTGAATTCTAAAATCTCCTCACAACTTGCTGGGAGGATGCCCTTGACTTCTTCGATATTATAGGTTACTGTTTAGTATGATAAAAACACTTAGGTGCATGTAACATATAAATCGGGAAGGTGTATGTATTCAGACATATTAATTCTGGCTATGCTATCGACCAAGCCAATGCATGGATACGAAATTAAGAAGAGTGTGGAACAGGTACTAAGCAATTCTATCTCACTCAATAACAAGGTGCTCTACCCCACATTGAAGCGCTTTGAGGAAATGAATGCGGTAGAACGTGAGGTTGTACGACAAGAAGGTAAACCTGATAGGCACATCTATCGCATCACCGATCATGGCCGTGAGTTGATGCAGATGCTTTTACAAGATTGCTCACCGGAGATTATACGCAACACTGTAGAATTTCTGGTCCGTGTGTCTATGTTCGATCGGCTTGAGCCTGAGGCACGATTAGATATTTTACGCACCAGGGCAGAAATTGTTGGCAAGAAGATAGCGCATATTCAAGAAATGAGACTGCTTGCTTCCGAAAACAAGGCTAATCGATATGCAAAAGAGGTCATCTCTTTTAATGAACAGCAGGATCAGCATGAACTCGAATGGATTCAGTCGCTCATACACAATGTTTAGCAGACCGAGGAGGAAATCAACGATGAACAAACCAATATCCCAGATTTGGGAAAGTGGCATCTCAGACGCTCCCCTACCTCCACTTGCCGATCAGCAAGATATAGAAAATGCCGAAAACCTTTTTTTGGAACTCTATCATAAGCTGGGTCCCGTCTACCGCCTTCATAGACAGGATAAAAGACCACTTATTGTGCTTGCCGGTACCGAAGCGAATGCGTTCACAAGCCGCTATTGTAACGAGTTTTTCGTAAGCGCGGAACTTTGGAAAGAGTTTAACAATGCTATGGGTGGTATGGCTGGCGGTATGACAACGATGCGTGATGGCGAGGCAAATCGCAAACGGCGGGCAAAGACCGGGCACGACTACTCACGGGTCAAGGTACTCGATCAATTGCCACGTATGCTTGAAATCACACAAGCGTATGCGCAATGGCAGTTAGGCCAAAGTATTGAGGTTGTGCCTTCCATGCAGCGTATTGTAGCCGAGCAGTTGGGTCAACTTTTAGTAAACTACAGCGTGGAGGATTACCTGGAAGATCTGGTTATCTACCTATCAACCTCAATTGTCAGTTCATTTGGCGCGAAGAGACGCGAAGTACTCTCATCTCCGCGATTTCAGCAAGCCAGGGAGCGCGTTTTTGAGCTAGGGCGTATAATTGTTGAGGCACACAGGTCTCCACCTCCGTATGATAGAAAGCCAGATATAGTAGATGATACGTTAGCGAGATCAGCGACTCAGCCTGAAATCTACTCAGAAACTCGACTAGCATATGTTGGACTGGGGCCGCTGTTAGCAGGATTAGAGACGGTTGCCAGAACAAACAGTTTTATGCTCTACGCCTTGCTAAAAAACCCGAATGCACTCAAGCGCGTGATCGATGAAGCTGACCACGCCTTTGCACAAGGAGCGCTTAGTTGGGAGATATTGAAGTCCATGACTGCCACACAAGGCGCGGCAATGGAAGCACTGCGCTTATATACAGGAGGTGGCTTCAACGCGATTGTAGCGAAACCGCTCACCTTTGCTGGATATCGCTTGGAGCCGGGGGACGAAGTGTTTGTGGCAATGACAGTTCCGCACTTCCTGCCGGAACTGTTTCCACAGCCAGAAACCTTTGACATTGACCGGTATCGTGATCCACGGAACGAACATCGTCAACGGGGTGCATATGCACCGTTCGGTTTGGGTGAGCATACGTGCTTGGGGGCAGGCATCGCCGAAATCCAATTAATGGTGATTACTGCAACATTGCTCCACACCTATCAGTTTGAACTAGACCCACCAAATTACCAGCTAACTCAGGATTCACAGTTCACCATTGAGGATGATGTCGATTTCAGGGCTGGTAAACAATTTTGTCTCAAGATTAGTGCTACGCGACATTTGACCATGTCGTAGGGACCACGTTTACGGCGTCCGCGTGCGATTTATCGCATGAGTTACATTTGTCATGCAGCTTCTATGGATTCTTAAACACGAATTTCGCGTAATGAATTGCGCCTCGGACGCCGTAAACGTGGTCGCTACAACTATCGTTTCGCATTTTGAGTGTGGATGGCGCGCAGAATGCGTTCGGGTGTCAAGGGAAGTTGGCGAATGCGGAAGCCGAGGGCGTCGGCTACGGCGTTGGCGATTGCAGGGGCAACGCCACCTCGCGCAACTTCTACCACTGATTTCGCGCCAAAGGCACCTGTAGTGGCTGTATCGCTCTGTATGAGATAGGTTTGCATCTCTGGCGTCTCTGCCGCGTTGTAGATGTGGTAGTCACCGAATGTTGTCGTAAGAAGTTGACCGTGTTGATCGTACACTACTTCTTCGCTTGTAGCCACACCTAGCCCTTGTACCACACTGCCTTGCACCTGCCCCTCAGTAAGCGAAGGGTTAATAACTTGTCCAGCATCAAGAGCGGTAATCAGTTTTACGACACGCACTACTCCTGTCTCGGTATCGACCTCAACCTCGGCCCCTTGCACAGCAAACGAGGTAGGAGGTTTTGCCTCTTTCCACGAAGCACTAGCAATAATTTGTTTGCCTTCACTTGAGAGCAGATATGACGCAACCTGTGCAATCGTGAGCGTTTGCCCATTCAGCGGTGATGGTGTGATCGTTCCTTCTTGTATTGTTAGCGTCTCTGGCATGATGTTGAGCAGGCGTCCAGCGACGACAAACACTTGTCGCCGGGCTTGCTCGGTAGCACGTCGGAGAGCAGCACCAGCATTGTAGAGTGTAGATGCTAAGTGCGTAGTCGTGGTGAACGGCGTAATATCGGTTCCAGAGGTATGCAGAAGGATATTCTCTAGTGGCACGCTTAACACCTCCGCTGCAATCTGCGCAAGCATTGTTTTTAGCGTAGAGTCTGCAACATCAACAAAGATATCAAACGAGCCATCCTCATTGAGCTTTACAAGAGCACCACTACTCTCTGCGTTGCTTGACGTTGTATCGTAACTTGTCAGCGCGACACCTACGCCACGATGGAGGCGACTGTTCGACACTTGCCCACGCTTCGCGCTCCATTGAAGTTTTGTCTCGACAAGCTGCATACACTCTGGAACACTACTCTCTGCCACATTTGAAGTGCCTGTTTTCCCCCAATTTTCGCGTCTCAGTGCAATTGCATCCTTACCAAGTCGGTGCGCAATTTCGTCAAGGTGCGATTCGAGTGCGAACACCTCCGCATCAGCAGCAGGAGTATCGCTGGCAGGTGGATGGTTTGTGTAGAGAACCTCTGTTACAAAACGCGTATGGGCGCAAGGATAGAGTCCTAATATGCCTTCATTTGTAGGGGTGTAGGCACCATAAGCCCCCGTGCTTGTAAGCACAATCATCTGATTTGCAATCAGGGTGCCATCGCGCTTGACACCTGTTTTCATGCGTACAATGTGCTGTGGATAGGCCTGGCTTCCTCGAAATTCCTCGGTACGCGAATGGGCAAGTCGTACAGGCCTTCGAGTCGCTTGTGTCAGTAGAGCACAGATGTCCTCAAGGTCAATATATTGCTGTGCTGTCGAACTTCCGCCAATAGCGGGGTGTTCTACACGAATGTGGCGTGGAGCGAGGCCAAGTATAGATGCGACTGTGCGACGCACAAGATGGGGAGTATACGCATTGCTACGCACAACGAGATAGTCGTTTTCATCAAAATAGGTGATAACGGTACGGGTTTCAAGCGCGGCTTGTCGTGCCATAGGCAGAAGATACTCACCATCAATCACCAAGTCGGCTTCAGCAAAGCCGCGCTCTACATCGCCTGTTTCAGTGCGCGTACGTGTCGCGACATTGTGTTCAGCATCATAGATCTTCCGTGACTCTGACTCGGAATGAATGCGAATTCCGTTAGCTTCTAATGCCAGGCGAGGATCGAGCAGTGGTGGAAGTACGTCGTATTCGACGGTGATACGCTCTAGTGCTTGCTGCGCGAGTTCGGGCGTCTCTGCAGCAACGGCGGCGACGCGATCACCAAGGTAACGCACAATATAATCGAGACTGTAGCGATCTTGTGGGCTGGCCTCGCCACTTCCACTCGCATATGGAATTCGCTGCACGTCCTCATAGGTCAGTACAGCATGAACGCCTGGAATTGCTCGTGCTCCAGATGCGTCAATGCTGCGAATAACAGCATGAGCATGTGGACTGGTTAGTATTTTGCCATAGAGCATACCTTTAAGGGGAGATATATCATCGGTAAAGGTTGAGCGACCTGTCACTGTTTTTACAGAATCAATAGCTTGGACAGATTTTCCTACAGTATTCAACGACGCGTTTGGCAATCCAGTGAACGGTGTAGTAGGCTGTACAATCCGTTGTTTTCCTGTAGTATTCGCTCCGTCTATAACTGCAGCGCGTTGTTTACTTGTTGTACGTGTGCCACTCAATGCATTTCCACTTGCACTTCCATATTCTGCTGGCACCTCATTGCGCAGAATAGAGGCTGCTCGCAGCACTGCTTGTACGGGTTTTTCATAACCCATACAGCGACAGAGATTACCGGAGAGAGCATCACGCACATCGTCTTCGGTTGGGTCCGGCATACGGTTGAGCAGGGCAGAGGCCGATAGAATCATGCCAGGAATGCAAAAGCCACATTGTATGGCACCTGTGTCAATAAACGCTTGCTGAAGGGGATGTAGCTTGCTTGCGGTACTCAACCCTTCAATGGTTGTGAGTGTGCAGCCGCCTGCTTGCGCGGCTAACATAACACAGCTTGTCTTAGGGACTCCATCAACCAGTACTGTACATGCTCCACACTCGCCCGTTTCGCATCCTTGTTTGACGCTTGTGTATCTCTCACGGCGCAACAACGTCAGAAGTGACTCACCGGGTGCAACTTCAAGACTTTCTACCACTCCATTAACACGTAACTCAAGTTCCATGATTATCTGTTTTCCTCGCTTTTGTCATTCTGCATTATCGTCTCTGACCCTCTAAGCTCATTAGACGCGCAAGATATGTGGACTCTTCAACTCCACGCTGCGCAAGTTTTACACCACTCACACGGCGGTAGCCCCCACTCACGTGAACATCTGTCGGTGGACGGAACTCAGCCATGCCTGCTTGTATTGCAGTGAGGATACTCTTGCTGTCATCAATATGTTGTCCTTCAAGAGAGCGCTCAAGCGTGAGCATACGCGTTGGCTCCATGTCTATGCCACCGAACGTGAGACGCACCCGTTGGTACACATCGCGCTCAAGCTCTACTAAAGCAGCGACATGTAGCAAAGCTCTGTCTGTTGGTGTACGTCCGATGCGCGTAAAGGCTGTAGCGCTTGTTGCACGTATGGGAGGAAGGACTATCTCTACGATGAGTTCGCTGGGTCGTCGCTCTCCTCTTACCACATCATCACAAGTAATGCGCCGCTCTTGCTTGCCTCGAAAGACAACGCCTGAGAGTGCTAACCCTGGTCGCTCTTCCGTACCACCGCTCAAATTGATGGATGTTTTCGAGCCTGAACGCACCACAACCTGTGCTTCTAAGAGTGAAAGCGCGGTTAGAAGATCGGCCTGTGATGCAATGCCAGCACCTAGTGTTCCGCCTATAGTAGCACTATTACGGATAAGGCGCGATGATGACGAAGTTTGTGCGGTACGTGCCAGCAGGCCCGATGCAAAGCTCTTGAGGAGTGGGGCATCGGCGATGCTTTGTAACGGAGTCATCGCCCCAATATGAATATTTCCCTGTGAGTCCTCAGAGATGTAAGACAGCCCAAGTTCACGCAAGTCCACGACCGCTTCGATACTATCATCATCTAGCCCTAGCAAGTGTGTCCCACCTGCAAGAGGTACCGTCTTTACGTCAAGCCGCGTCATCAACAATAACGCATCGTCAATATGTTCAGCCCAATGATATTCAGTAAGGTTACGCAACATGAAATTATGACCTTTGTAGCGGAACAAGAGTAAATGTCTCTACATTCATCAACCCCTGATCCGTTAATTTAAGTGATGGAATAACCGACAGCGAAAGAAAACTTAACACCATACATGGGTGATCGAGTCTACACCCAAGTTGCGCAGCCGTTTCATCCAGGTGCCGCAACTGTTGTACTAATTCTCCGGCGGGCAATGGCGAAACGAGTCCACCAAGCGGCAATGGGACACGCGCTCGCACCTCTCCATCCACGACACACACAAATCCACCACCCATCTCCTGCAATGTATACGCGGCTTGCACAATGTCGCTATCACTTGCACCCGCAATTACCAGGTTATGAGCATCGTGCGCAACGCTCGAAGCGATGGCTCCTTTTTTGAGACCAAAGCCTTTCACAAGCCCTAGCCCAACATGTCCACTGGCATGGTGGCGCTCGACCACAACCAGTTTCAGCAAATCGCGCTTCGGGTCTGCAACGATTTCATCGTTGCGAAGAGGTGCCTCTTCTTGCAGATGTGTTGTGGTAATCTGTCCTCTTTCAATACCAATCACCTCAACAGGCCCAGGCTTGCCAGCAATACGGAGATCGTGTTCCGTTAGTGGTGCGATATGCACTGTCTCTGTTACTTCCACATCGTGTACGGCAACATCTGTTTCTATGCCCATCACAGCCGCAGAAGGAATATCGACAAGCAGATTGCCGTTCTGTGCCACCAGCACACCATCTTTGTACACGGACTCGACCTTAAAGGTATGCAAATCATCCAGCACCACAAGGTCCGCGACAAAGCTCGGCGCAATAGCTCCACGATGATATAAACGGAAATATTGAGCAGTATTATAGGAAGCGAGTCGAATAGCTTCTACAGGGTCTAGCCCCAACTCGATAGCGCGTCGTACCATTGAGTCCATATGCCCACGGGTAGTTAGATCGAGTGGGTCGCGGTCATCGGTGACAAAGAAGACACGCGGTGGGTGCAATTCTTGAACAAGTGGCAGGAGCGCATCAAGGTTTTGTGCCGCTGATCCCTCGCGAATCATCAGCCACATGCCTAAACGTAGACGTTGCCGCGCCTCATCAATCGTTGTACATTCATGGTCGGACATAATACCAGAGGCAGCGTAGGCGGAGAGGTTCGGTCCAGTCAAGCCTGGAGCGTGTCCATCAATGACAAGGCCACGTCGCTGCGTTGCCTCGATTTTCGCTAAAACCTGCTCGTCACCCTGCAACACACCCGGCATGTTCATCATCTCTGCAAGTCCCAAGACACGCTCGTCTGCTAAAAGAGGAAGCAGGTCATCGGCGGTAAGCACGCGGTATGGACTTTCAAACGATGATGCTGGCACACAGGAAGAGAGCAGTATATAGGTAGAGAGGGGTAGACTCCGACTCGATTCGAGTACATAACGGATACCTTCAATGCCCATCACATTCGCAAACTCGTGAGGGTCAAGCATAACAGTCGTCACACCACGAGGAGTAACCAAACGTGCAAACTCAGGGAGGACAAGCATGGTGCTTTCAATATGCATATGTCCATCAATGAGTCCTGGTGTGAGCCAGCGTCCTTGCAGATCGCGCTCCTCTCGACCTTGATAGATATGTGAAGCATTGATATGCTTCTCGCTCACGCCTACAACACGCCCATCGGCAATCGCCACATCCGCGAGATAGCATTCACCAGTACACACATTCACCAAATTTGCGTTGCGTAACACCAGGTCTGCAGGCAGGTCGCCACGCGCAATCTGTATACGCCGCTTCAATTCGTTCGTCACGATACCCTCTCTATCTAAGCCATATGCTTTTCCTGTGAGAACATTGTGTTACATATTAGCAGATTGTGCTACAAGAGTCGAGCTTTGCCCTACTTAAGTTGAACTATATGATACTTATGGGTTATATGTCGAAGACAATACACTTTGTTTTAGAGACGCAATGCCGCAATATAACGTATAAAGAGTATACATGAGAACGTACCTATAAGAAAATACGAACATGTCATATGAGAGTTATGAGAGTTATGAGGGTATAGCAGAGAAAGGAACGACTATCGTGAGTAATGTTGGTACAGCTATAGCGAAGGTTGCAATGCTCGCGGGCGGCGCAGTCGTTGGCGCAGTTCTTGCACGTTTATGCGATGAATGGATTGCATCACATTCACATACACAGTCCGAGTATGATAAAACACGGTATGCACAGGGATTAGGGGCAGTGGTGTTGCCACCAACCGCGCCTCCACAGGCTCCTTTTCAGGCGCCACTAGCAGAGCAACAGCAATACGATGCATACGAATAAAAGGGGAGTAGACTACTAAGGCAGGGTCATGACTGCAATTGTGACTCTGCTATACCAGGGCTTTTTGAAAGTTGTTGTCGTATGCGTGGGTGGCATGACAGGGACAAGCCCATGGACTCCAACTCACCCATGAAATGACTCTGGGGGCGACATGACAGGGACAAGCCCTGTCACTCCTCTACGATGTAACGCCACATCGTGGCTTGCCACGCGTCGTGTATCGGAGTGACAGGGCTTGTCCCTGTCATGCCCCCAACCCGCTTTACAGGCTCTCGTAGAAGTTCGTTAGACTCAATGGGGCAAGCCCTGTTACTACTATAGATGTAGAAGCGGCCAAACGGTGTATAGTAGTGACAGGGCTTGCCCCTAAAAGTTATCTGCTTACGAAGGAGTATTCACCAATCGCCTTGCGGTGTGCAACCACGTCTCCGGCGTATCATCGGGAATTGAACAGCCATTTGCGAGAATTAGTTTTCGTCCTTTGACCTGAGTTATTGCACTTAGTATCTCACGCGCAAGCTCTTGCTCACTCCCATGCGTCAATGCTCCACGCTCCCATAGACCGCCCATCAAACACTTGTCGGTCACGGCAGCGGCCTCCGCCAAGCTTGGGCCAGTGAGACGGTCACTCCAACTCAATACAGAAACGGGGTAGTCTACAAAATCCTCAAAATAGATATCATCACCTTCCTGGCTGGGGTCAGCATGGATATGGACAACGTTGAGCCAGCCATTTGTCGCACCCTCTAATGCTTGTAAGTCATAGGTTCGTCCATAGTGTGTATACTCATCGCGGGTCAGATCGGCATTTGTCGCGCCCATACTGGAAAAGAAGATGCCACTTGCACCAGCTTCGAGCGAGGCTGTAAACAGATGGCTCAGATTTGATGCTATTGTCCCCAGTCCTTCCTCGATTGGCGCGGGATGTTTACGCAGTTCCTCGATAGCCTTTTGCTTGCCCATCATGTAAAAGAGATGCGTCAATGGGCTAAAATGCGTGACAATGAGCGGATAGTCGGGGCCAATTTGAGAACGTAGTGTGCGTATACACACCAGTTGTTGCTCGAATATTGGTGTCTCAAGACCAAGTTTGGGTAACATACGTACCTGATCCGCCTCAACGAGCCGTTCTGAGGGCTTAGGATAGGGTAAATCAGGCATTATTTTTACCACATCCAAATTGAATTTATCGACAAAAAACTCATACGTAAGTTGTGCCAAGCGTTCTCCTGAACCCCCTGGCTGAAAATGATGCCAGAAGCAGAAAGGGACACGATCTACGGCCTCTCCTTTAAGTGCCGCATGAACGCGCTCATTAGGGGTCATGTCACTCATGGGTTGCTCCTTTAAATACTGAAAAAAACATTCTCGTCGTGCAATGCTAACCATAGTCTATCATTTTATATACAGGCACTGCGAAAGAAAAGCTTGCAGAAGGCCTGGCGTAACCATCATAGCCAGGCTTTCTGTTATCTCCAGGGGTGCAAAAAAGTTCAGTTGGTCTGTAAGTGCAATAATGGCGTTAACTCGATTGAGCAGTGGCCTCTGCCGTTTTACATCCCGATAAGTACATGAGTGTTTAGCAGTAGAACTCGGTAAGGGTTGTAGTATCAGCATTGCCTACTGCCCAAACCGAACTGGTTCCAGGAACATGTGTCACACTGCTCAGCGAGTTAAAGCCTGCGGCTGGCGAAGGACTGGGGACAATACTCCACTTCGTGCCGTTCCAATGCTCAATCACTGTTGGGCCAGTTCCGTTTCCTGTGAAGGAGTATCCTACCGCCCAGACATCGCTGGATGAGACAACTGTGACACCACTCAGACCCGATAATGTGCCACTGGTATTCGGGCTGGCAATGATGCTCCACTTCGTGCCGTTCCAATGCTCAACGAGCGTCTGACCGACACTATCAAGGGTGAAGGATGATCCCACGGCCCAGATGTCATTCGCGGAGACGGCCTGTACCGAGGTCAGGTAGTCATGAGTATTCGGCACATTCGGGCTGGCGACAACACTCCATTTTATCCCGTTCCAATGCTCGACGAGGGTCTGATACGCATTGGTGGACGAAGAGTAATAGCCTACCGCCCAGACGTTATTGGCAGCAACCGCTGTAACACTGTCCAGCACATTAAATTCGCCAGCTACTGTTCCAGGATTGGGACTACGTACAATGCTCCATTTTACGCCGTTCCAGTGTTCAACGAGGGTTCGTGAAAGGCCACCGACGGCCCAGATGTTCGTGGCGGAAATGGCGGTGATCGCGTTCAACTGGCCCATATTCGGGCTGGTCACGACGCTCCACTGAGAGCCGTTCCAATGCTCAATCAATGTGCTACCACTGCCCTCACCGACAGCCCAAACGTCCTTTGCAGAGATGGCGACAACGCCATAAAGATTGTTATCACCCGTTCCAATGTTGGGACTGGGAACAATGCTCCATCGCGTGCCGTTCCAATGCTCAATCATTGTTTGTGCGACGCCACTTTTGGAGTTGGTGGTGATATAATCTCCAACGGCCCAGACATTGTTTGAAGAGATCGCCGAGGTAGCATGAAGGTAGTCATCAGTCGTTGCGTTGGGACTGGGAACGACGCTCCATACACCACAATTGGCGGAAGCCGCCTCTGCTACCGTGCTGCCAATCGTGAGGGAAACGAAGGTAAGCAAGGTCAGAGCGAGGAAAAGGATGCTGCTACATGACAGTTTGAAGAGGTAACGTTTTTTCATCTGAGAAGCTCCTGCAGAGTATTTTTCATACATATCATTGTTATAGGGAGGCAATAAAATGAGGAACAATTAGAGGAACAGACAGGCCTGTAAGTGCTATTTCTATAACTTTTGCTGAAAACAACCTTCTACGAACAGAGTATGTGGACAGTATAGCTTCTCTCTTCAGAGAAGACTATGAGCTTAGTCACATTTTGCGCTGAGAAAAAAAGAGATGAAGAAAATGTCGTGTATAGTTGAGAGAGTAAGTACAACAAGAGGCAGCAGGTCTCCCACGCACCGAATACCTTTGGCTCGTACAGAGGGCAAGGCCATTCCTAACTGGTGCAATAGAATCGCTCTGTTCACTCTTTATGCTATACTGACGTACCTGATACAATACTCAAGAACTACGATAAAGCCAGATCGTGTTTTTTAGGAGCGAACGATGATTGAGAATCGGCCTTCTATCAGTTCAACCCAGGCCAAAACGAAAAAAGTCTCTATCCAGGAACGGTCAGTACATGTTGGGGATTTTATTGTCGTGAATGGGTATCACGTAAACCGTGTCTTACTTCAAAAACGGTTTGCCGAGGGTGGGTATCAAGCACATGAGACAAAGCACTTTTTGCTTTTTACTCGTACAGAAGAGCCAACAATGATTCTTGTGCATTGGTTTGCACCTCAAGAGATTACGACCAATATCATAGGCTATCTCGCTGAGGAACTGAAACCATTTGGTTTTGTTACAAGCAACCAGCGATTGAGCGAGCTATTTGCAGGTATTGTAGGAGGAACACTGTTTCCTGGCGATGTTCGACGGGCCTGGAATTACTTTGGTGCTAATACCCTACAACGTTTGCTTACCTTCGTCTGTTCTGCAACCACGCTTGGCGTTTCCGAGTATGGAATACTTGGGGAAGCTGCTTTTCTCTATCAACGTGTTTGTGAATTAGGCGTGGGGGAACGGTTTCTCGATGCAGCATGTAATGGAGGTTTTTTATCGCTGCTTCTCGCTGAACGTCTACCTTTTGTAAGCAATGTAGTAGGAGTGGATCTAGACGCGAATGTTTTTCGAGGAGCCCAGGAACTCGTCGAAGAACGACATCTCACGAACGTTCGATACCAACAAGCGGATCTGCTTGCGGATAATTTCAGTACCATCGGGATATTTGATACTGTGACCGTGCTGCATGTGCTGGAACATTTCACAGAAGAGGACATGTATTGTGTTCTCACCAACTTGCTCACAGTAACCGCGCATCGTTTGATCGTAGCTGTCCCCTATGAGTCAGGAAAGCCATCACAAGCCTACGATCACAAGCAGCTTTTTAGCCGTGCGAAGCTTGAAGCCGTGGGAACTTGGTGCATAGAGCAGCTACAAGGTGCTGCTCGTATGTGGTACGAAGACCTTCCTCACGGCGCGGGACTTCTGCTCATTGAGCGGCTGGAGAAATAAAGTGGCAAACAAAGAAGTCTACTCCCTCTCACGTTCCCGTTATCATGTATGTGGTATCAATGGCAGCAAGAAGATGAGGTAGTTGTTGTTGTATCTCCGTAAGAAAGTTATGTATCTTGCTGTCACATGGGAAACTCTTCAAAATGTCATCTTGAATATAGTTCAGGAAATACTTGTTTGTCATAGGAGCCTTCAATGTTGCTATGATAGGTATTGCCTGTTGTGCTACGGATAAACTCTTCTCCCATTCTTTATTGCGAGCGTAAGCAATGGCTAGTGGAGTCAGAATTCCGGCATGACGCACCCGCCAATGAGGAGGGTTGGCTGCCAATGCTCTTTCTAAATGGTCAATGGCTTGCTGATAATCCCCTGCCATGACAGCTCTTTTCCCCGCAAGTTGTTGCCAACAAATATGATCAAATTCCTCTATAACAGTGATATCATCAAGATAGTGAGACGCTTCATCGAGTTTCTTTTGCGCGAGGGTATACTCTCCTATGGTCATACTCACGTCAGCCCAACAGCTTAAAAGATGTGCCTTTGCGCGTTTATGCTCTTCGTCGATTTCTCCTAAGCCGAACAGTGCCTCTTCGATGACTTGTAACGCTTCTGTATACATGCCTAATGTCAAGTACGCATCAGCCTGACAAATAAGACTTTGGGCTACATACCAAGGATCTTTAGTGGCTACAGCTGAAAGGTAGGCGTTGTGGTAGGTACGCAGTGCTTCCTCGTTGCGGTCCTGAAAATGCAATGCCAACCCTATTAATCCATACGCTCCAGCATAGAGGTAGGGTCTTGTAGAAGGATGTAAGAATGTATGAACTTGATGAAGGAGGGAAAGTTGTATTTGTCCCTGCGCGAGCATTTGGGCGTTGCTAGCAGAAAGAAAGAGTTTCCAACTAGAGACAATACTCCCGCCTAACGCGGAGTGGAGTTTTGCTTGTTGTTCTTCTGAAACATGACGGCCTGTTATAAGAGAAACACTATTTTTTCTGACATCCAAATTTGACGCGAGCAGCTTCTGCTGAATGGCAACTGGTACCCCCTGAACGCCTTGCAAAACGACCTTTAATGATTCGAGTATCTCATCAATCGACCAGCCACCATTGAAGAGTTGTCCTAGTGAGCATGCCCCAAGAGTGAGCCATGCTTGTTCTTGTTGCTGTTCTATAGAAGGGCTTGCATTCTTCGATTGCTTTGCAAGTGCTACAGGCTGCGTGTCGTTCACAAGAATGGTGGGTGGTGATTGTGGTTGCACAGGTCCTGTTAGAGATGAGATGGTTTGTGGAAATGGTAGGTGATCTTGTTCTTGAGCAGGTGGGAGTGTGGACGACGGGTGAATTACTTCCTGTTTTCTTCCCAGCAGTCCTAACTCTTCGGAGGTTATCCCCAGTCGTTCACAGAGTTGACGGCGCACCTTTGGGCTGAGCCGATGCCCATTCTCTGCCCGCGAAATCGTCACCTCGCTCACGCCGACTTTAGCCGCAAAGTCTTTTTGTGACAAATCCAGTTGTGTTCGCAACACCCGCAATGGATGTCCATTCATCTGATCTCCATCATGCATCGTTCTTTCTCCCTCTTTGCTCTCTTAGTGTAGCAGGTCTCCTTCGTTTTTGTCGAGAACTTTTCAAGAACTGAAAGAAGTTGCACAGAAACTGATGCCATCGAGAGCGAAATGTGCATCACCCATTTTCTCTTTTTGATGGGAAACTACCACATTTTCAGGCAGTTTTTGAGTGAACATGCAGCATACTTCTCTCTGGGAAAACAAACATAATCGTCCGAAATTCATGCTCCATGTTTACTACGAAATAACAAATGTGTGTAAACATGAATGCGATACGGATGAATAGATGAAAAGATTATCTCATTTTGTAAAAAAACGGAGAAACAAGTGTTCAGAAAGAAAACGTATCACTTGATTTTCGCGAGTGATGGCAAGGGCACAACCCAACTGGCTCATGTCTATGCGGAAACCTTTGAGCAGGCATCTCAAGCCGCCACCACATGGCGCGATACAACACATCTTGCTCTGCGGATTCTCAAGGTGCGAGCAGAGCCACACGGGTTTCGAGCAGGATCTATTGTCCTTGCGGGAAGGATCGAGGAGGAAAAGGCAGGAGCAACCTTCGTCAACGCTCCTGATCTACATCTTGCTTCCTAACAATGAATGGAGAAGAGAGCACAATGAAGACATTGAGCGAAGTCGGCCACTTTCGCCAACAACAAGCCTTACACGAACAAGCCGCGCACCAAGGACTCTCAGGGCTGGCAGTCGTCGCGACACATGCCAGTATCACGGCACGCATGGAACAAGGGGCGAAACGTATCCTTGATCTCATTCAAGAGGGCAAGCACGACGAAGCCCATGCGCTCTTGTTCGCAGAGAACTGGGGCACGCAAGAACAGGAGGAACCAACACCACACGAGGCAGGAGGCAAAGAGCAATGGCACCACTGAAATGGTATGCCGGACGCGGTGGCTTCAGCTCTAGCCCTAATGGTCATCACTTTGTGCGCGTAGAGGATGGCACCGAAATCGAGGTGCATCCTGACACCTACGAGCAACACTTTCATGCCTACCTTGAACGCATCGGAGTGCAGCGAACATCCTATTATGAAATCATGCAGAAGGCCGAACAGGAGTGGCAAGCGTATTGTCGCATCATGGATGCCTTCGCCCAGGATACGCAACAATGGCTTGACTCTCAAGGACGTGGGGTTGTTGTCACGTGGCCCCCTCCACACACGTTCTCTGCAGCGGGCTCCTTTGTGAGGGATGTGAACTCTCACCAACGCGAACAGCAAGAGCAGCCATATGACGACCTATTCCCTTGATCTCTCAACACTACGAGAGCTGCTTGGAGACATGCCTGTGCTGCTGAGTACTCCTCTTCCACAAGGCATCCCTCTGCATCCCTATCCATCTTACGGCTATATTCGTTTGAGGAATGGGAAGATTGACTCATGTTGGATCGAGGAAAAAAACGGCTTTCATCTACACGGATCGCTCACCGAGTATTCTCTCCAGGACAAAGAGCAGTGGGTAGTTGAAGTCGAACACAGAGATCAGCTCTTCTCATCATCCGCGCCACCGCACCCGTTGTTGTCCTTTGATGCTTCGCTCTCGTTGAAGCAGAAAGTGTTTCAGCATACCCTTCCACTTGAAGAGCAACTCGTGGTTCGCATGGTCTATGTCATGCTTGATGGACACAGAACGGTTGAGCACATGAGTCATACACTCTCCCTCTCCTCTTGTGCGATAGAACAGGCTCTCACCACCCTGCAACGCTTTCATATGCATCCTCGGTCCCTACTGATACCGCAACACTTCCAAGGGGCGCACGCGTGTTGCGTTCCAGGACACGAGCATGGCGACGAGCATTGTTACGATAGATGTTACGGCGACGATGAGCGCGATGAGCCAGGGACCGACACCAATTTGGACCTGGAAGACAAACGTACTTAATACAGTGATTGACCCTGCGACCAGCAGCATTGCGACTAGCGAACCGAGCAGACCAACAAGTCCATTCTCGATGAGCACGGTTGCTAGTATCGAACGACTGGTATAGCCAACAGACTTGAGAATACCTATCTCACGTTGACGTTCTAGCATTGCTAGCGCAACGGCGTTCGCAATGATAATCAAGCCAGCAATCATTGCCAAAGATGCAACACTAGTGAGTAGGATGATGAGATTATTTAACACTTGATTAATGATTGCGTCGATATCAACGACGCTGAACACAAGCGCCGTTGGCACTGTCTTGTTGATGTTGCGCTTGAACGAGGGCAGTTGATTGGGATCGACTTTAAGCGAATAGACCTGTAGCGTCGATGCTCCCCCTAGTTGCGTAGCAACTCTTTCGTCACACAAGATGGATGCGAAGGTTGGATTCTTCGTGGGGTCTGAATCATCGTAAAAGCCGACTACAGTTAGTTCCTTTGTTACGGCACCGTCCGCGCTCTGCTCAATCACAGTGTCACCAACGCTCAAATGCAATGGGGCGTTTTGTAGCGACGAATTTACAAGGACATTGTTTGTTCCTGCATCGGATGCACTCAGGTTACGCCCAGTGTGTAGCGTAACTACGGGGATATTGTTTCCTTCGTCTTTCAAGGTATAACCCTCAATACTGGCAAGTCTGTTAACAGCTTCTCTGGAGTTTCCTTTTCCCTTTGGCCCAACACGTTTCAGCACCGTATTGAGGTCTTGTCCTTGAATAAAGAGCGGGTATACCTGGCGCACCACCACATTCACCACTGTTTTGCCCGCATCGACGCCTTTTTGTTGTGCTATTTGCGTGTCTATCGTCTCTCTTTGTTTTGGTTGAGCCGCAATAAAAACGTTGCGAGTGAACAGCGTGTCAAGCGTGCTATTAATGGTATCCTTGATGCCCTGACCCAAGACGAGTACAAGTCCGATTGCGAACACGCCAACAAAAAGAGCGGTTAGGGTTGTTGTTGTGCGCAATCGTTGTCGCCCCATGTTGCGATATGCAAGCATGACTGGCGTTTTCCAGGAGCGTGGCGTGAACATGACAACACAATCAACTACTGTTGCAAAAAAGAACACAAGCGAACCACCTAGCAGCACAAGTCCTAATCCACCAAAAACTGCTAATGCGTATACGCCAAGTGTGCTATTGCCAAGGTGTGAGGCATAACGGTTTATGGCAGTGCCTAACAGTCCAAGTAGTCCAAAAGCTATGGCGGCGAGCACAATAGCACCAAGCGCAGCAAGTATCCAAAGCAGAATACGGGGTTGTGGCTTTTCGTAGACAGGCAATTTTGAAATTGCTAGCACGAGGAGGCCAAGCCCCAGCGCTAATACAAAGATGATGGTAGCACCACCATACACGGCGATAATCGCTGTCGTCACACTGCCAAGAATGCTAGAGGCTAACGCGACAAACAGAACGGAGAGTATGGCGAGTAGAACAATAGTCGTTATGCGTGAACTTGTGCCTGTAACTTCACCACTATCACGTAGCACTGCCAATGGTCGGATCTGACTTGCCTGTACAATTGGTAGCAGTCCGAAAATTAAGGCGGTTGAGAGGCCAATGATAAAACCTGAAACAATCGTTGTTGGGTCAAGGACAATTGGCAGATGCAATGGAAAGGCGTATTCCACAATGGCACGAACAAGATAGCTAGCTCCTATACCCGCTAGCGTGCCAACGATGCCACCCACAATACCAAGCAGCGCAGCTTCAAGCCCAAAGAGTCCATATAGATCCGCTTGACGATAGCCCGTTGTCTTGAGCATTGCGATCTCGACCTGTCGCCGCAGCAGCAGGACCTGCATGGTGTTGATGATACCAATGCCACCAATGAAGAGTGCCAACAGACCGACGATACGTAGAAAGAGCCGAATTTGATCGACCTGGCTCTGTCTTCGTTGCAACAGGTCTTGCGCAGTGATAAGGCTTACAGTCGGAAAGTTCTGGCTAATTTGTGCTTGTACCGACTTTAAATTCGCGTCAGACACGGTTGTATATATGGTACTGTATTGTTCGGGTAACGGAGAGCCATTGGGACCTGGAATAGCGGTTAATGTGTCCTGTGCCAAAATAATTTGCGATCCCTGAAAGGCTCCCCCTTCTTGAAATTCAGCAGCAATGGTAACAGGAATAACGCGTCCATCTGCTGTTTTCACGCTATAGATGCTACCAATATGTGCATGCAGTGTTTGAAAGATATGCATACTGACAGCAACATTGTTTCCGTGCACGACCTGTTGAATGGTCAGGTTTTGAGAGGGAGCAATGAAGTTTGCCTGTCCTACTAGCGGAAAGTTGTTTGATACCGCAACGACGGTGAAGGTTTGCTCGTCGCCAGAGGATGAGGTGATCGTCCCTCCCATATTGTACGAGGTAGCGTAGTCCGTGATGCTTGCTCGCTGCTTTAGTTGAGCAAAAAAAGGCCGGTCACGCTTACGTAGGGGAGAAACACCTGCATTCACGCGCAAATTTCCGCCGTTCGCCTCTACAATATTGCCCACCAAGGCTTGATTGACGCTTAAGCCCACAAGTTGCAGTGCCACAATCGCCATCACTCCCACTGCTACACAAAAAATAGCCAGTACTGTCCTCTGCCCTCCGCGCAAAAGTGAGCGCGTGGCATAGGACCAATACAATCCCAGTCGCATAGATACCTTCTTCATTGTAATGATAGTAGTGTTGTTACGCTTGTCCGATATATCGGAGTAGCCTGTCTGTCTGTTTACTCTTCATCATGTACGTTCTATAGCACAGAACGTCGCATATTTCATCTATCTTCAGGATGAAAGTGGGCTAGCTCTTCTTTCTAATGTCTGCTAGTTCACAGCAGACGCTTCTCAGATGTGTTATGCTAGCTATTATTAAATAGATAAAGTTTCTGTATGACATAACATTTCTACTTTGCATAAGGTTGATGTAACTGATGGATACCTCTATCCGTTTCTACAATACGAATAGCAATGTGCATTCTTCATTTGAGGAAGAACGCACTGGTAAATTCACCGTTCCATTACCAACGGATGGGGAAGGCAGTGTGTCTGATACACGAGCAGATACGCGCGAGTACATTACTTCGTCGCCTGAAACTGCTTCACATAAACTTGCACAGGAGACTGAGCATGCAGGCGCAGTAGATGTTGCTGATTTTGAGGCAATTTTTCTGCGCTTCCAGACACCCATTACGAACTTCATTTACCATCTGATTGGTAACCGTGAACAGGCATATGATTTGGCACAGGATGTGTTTGTAAAGGCGTACAAAGCATTACTTAACGGGACAGTCGTCCAGCCAGGAGCGCTTTCGGCGTGGCTCTATCGTATAGCATCTAACACGACGACTGATACACTACGGCGTAGACGATTAATTTCCTGGTTGCCACTCTCGTTATTCAACGAGGATCGTGGTATAGGCGCTGGAGTTCTCTCTGATTCTGGTGGTACTGCTGATGGCTTTACAAACACAAGTGAAGAAAACGCTACCGAGAATCGTGCAGGTTCAGTCAATGCACTTTATGAGCGCAATGGCTATGATGGTGGACGCTTTGAGAATAGTGTTGCCGACAAAGAGATCGTTGAGCGTGTGATGAAGCAATTGCAGCCTAAGTACGCAGTTTGCCTCTGGCTCTACGAAAATGACGGTTTGTCTTGTGCTGAAATTGCTGATGTTCTCAGTATTAGCCCATCGGCGGTAAAGATGCGGCTGATGCGAGCACGGGAGCGGTTTATTGGATTGTACAAAAAAGAGGTCGGTGAAGAGTGAACTGTAACCAAGCGCGCTTAATGCTCGCGGCAAATCGTGAATTGAAACAAGAACAGGTTGATACTACAGAGCTAGATGTGCATCTGGAGCAATGCGCGGAATGTAGGCACGTCCTGGCGCAACAAGATGTGGTTGGCGAACGTGTTCGCCTTTTACCCAGACTTGAGCCTGCTCCCGATGCACATGCAAAGCTTATGCAAACGTTAGCAGCAGAACATGCACGTTTTCTACAACGTTCGTCTAACGCTCATGCATCATCGTCCTCTTCGGTTCCAGATTTTCTCAAGCCATATATGAAAGAGCAGATGCAGAGTTCATCGAAGGCCTCAGACAAACTCAGAGCATTTTCTACCGCTCAAACTGGTCCTCTACCAGTTCTTCAGACAAAGCGTAAGAAACGGATTGCTCCAATGGGACAATTTGCAGTTCTTGGCTTAGCGGCAAGCTTTTTAATGATATTCTTGATTGGTGGTCTTGTGTCGCTTCTAGTCCTGGCAAACCAGGGCGTTACTGTGCCAAACTCTGCATCAATCTCGCATCCATCGTTAATAGCACCTGTAAGTTATACAGCAGAAACGTCTTATCCACATATTGCTAGTGCTGTCGCTACTCGTGAACATATCTATTATTCCGCCTATGGGAGCGGCGAAACACAGTGGATGATTGAGCAAGTAAATGGTACGTCAAAGGGTGCGACAAGTACTCCACTACTTAAAACGAGTAGTACTAGTCCGTTATTTGTTCTAGGTGCCTCTCCCCAGTGGGTCATCTGGCTACAGTTTGATACGCCCAAGCATGAAGTTCAGAGCTTGCATCAAAGGAATACAACGGCTTCTTCATCTCCAAGAACGTGGAGTTTGAATGCGCTTTCTCTTGTATCGTCACAAGATGCAGTACATCCATTTGGAAATGTGGTAACGTTACAGCACGGTGTATTCGATACAGCCAGCGCCCCTGCATGGATTCACAGACCCATTCAGGACATCTCGTTCATACAACAAAATACGCTGCTTGTAACATCTATTGACGCAAAAGGGATTGCACAGCTTGTGCGGTATCAACTGGACAGCAATCAAGGGACGACTTCTACATCCATTGCGACAGCCAGTGGTGGTCATATCCTCACATCCCCAACAGCGACAGCCGATGGAATGCGCATTTTCTGGTCAGAAGAATGGTTTACAAGCGACTTACAGCTACATAGTAATGTTTGGACACAAGAAACATCTACAGAGATAGTCCGTCAGCATGGTGCACAGCATCCAAGTGTAACGGTAGATAAGCATCTCTATAGTAAGGACGGTGTCTCATTCCATCCGCAAGTTATCAATGACACGCTCTTCTTGCTTAGTACAAGCGACGTTACGGCATCGACGCAAGGAACACCGACGGCAACAAGTACGCCGACAATACAAACGACAGCGACACCTGTGTCAACAGCACCTGTTACTCCACGATTTACAAATGCCTACGCAACACAAATTGATGAATCTATTCATGGTGCTGTCCTGGCCTTTCCGCTTGATAACCCGAAGGCAACGCCAACGATGCTCTCAAATGATAGTACTGCCGCGGCACTACAAGGGGGTATGCGTTTTCTCTTATGGCAAAGTGGTACTGGTTATCAGATGTATGATGCCATTGCAAAATCCCCAGTTGTGGTCAACGATAGTACAAAAGGTGCAGCATTTCTAGCTGTAAACGGTGATTCTGCTGTATGGACTGTAGCAACAGCGCCTTCTTCTTCAAAGAATGTACCAAGTGTACAGACAGCTACCTTCACTATGTTTAACTGGCCTGCCTAGCATTAGACTATTATAACATGTTTTCTACACTCTTTCTTTTTGACTGTTTAAAATATCAAGATGCATGCGATGCAATTTTTGCTCCATTGCCTGCATTTTTATCGACATTCCGCTCATCTCTAGTTCCGTTTTCACGTTTACTTGATAGTCTAAGTCTGCTTTGATACGGTCCTTGGCAGATTGTCGATTCTGGCTGATGAGCACGAAAATGGAGAGAAAGATTGCTTCGAGTGAGACAGCCATCGTGAGAAATTGGAACGGGTATGGGTCGAATTGAAAGCTTTTCGGACCAAGTGTATTGGTGACAATCCACACGACAAACGCGATGAGGTTTATTAGCAGGAAAGGTATAGAGCCGCTAAAATCCGCGATGAGGTCGGCGACACGCTGCCCTGCTGAAGAATGCTGATCTTCTGCGTCGTTGGGATTGCGACTGACGCGTGTACGTAGAATGTCGTCGGTATGTTTGAGCCGCTGTCCAAGCTCGATCAACACGTCGAGAGCTGCATCTGGACGGCGACGAAGAAAATCGAAGAACTCGTTTCGGTCTAACTCGAGAGTTACAACCTCTTCCTCAGAAGTCGCGCTAGCCGAGCGCGTTTCGCCAGAGAGCATTGCCAACTCACCGAAAAACTTGCCCGGGCCTAACACGTCGAGCACGACTTTTTTGCCATCGGTATCAGTCAGCCAAATCTCGACTTCACCACGCTCAATGATGTTAAATGCACAGCCATGATCGCCAGCCTTCATGACTTGCTGCCCCGGCTGAAACATACGCTCAGTCATTATAGAGCGGACTTCAGCTCTTTCCTCGTCATCCATGTTAGAAAAAAGCGGTATCTCTGCCAGTAGCCTTGTTGTAACTACGCTCATACAATTGTGTCGTCCTTTTCTCAGCAGCCAAGCAATTTCGCAATCAGCATACGCTGAACCTCGCTGGTGCCTTCACCGATTTCGTTGATTTTGACGCTGCGGAAGTAGCGTGACACAGGATACTCATCCATGAAACCATAGCCGCCATGTATTTGTACTGCTTGATTTGCGGCACGGTTCGCGGTCTCGGAGGCAAAGAGTTTTGCCATTGACGCTTCACGGGTGTAGGGTTTACCCTGCATATACAGCCACGCGGCCTTATAATACATCAGACGTGCCAACTCTATTTCGGTATCCATATCGGCTAGCTTAAACTGAATGGCCTGGTTTTTGCTGATAGGTCGCCCGAATTGCTTGCGCTGCTGTGCATAGCTAAGAGCTTCATCGAGACATGCCTGTGCCAGGCCAACAGAGAGGGCTGCGATAGCAACACGGCCAGCATCGAGTATTTGCATAAATTGCTTGAAGCCATCGCCACGCTGCCCAAGAATATTTCCTCCTGGTACAATACAATCTTCAAAGGCAAGGGGTCGCGTATCGGATGCTTTCCAGCCCATCTTCTTGTATGGCTTGCCAATATCATAGCCAGGAGTACCTTTGGGAACGATGATGTTGGTGATCTCGTTGCGTCCATCAGGACGAGTGCCTGTGATTGCGGTAATGGTGACGCCGCCAGTCATATCAGTACCCGCATTCGTGATAAACGCTTTGGAGCCGTTGATATGCCATTGTCCATCGCGCAGGACAGCACGAGTTTGTGTACCGCTTGAGTCAGAACCAGCTTCCGGCTCAGTCAAACCAAAGGCCCACAACTGCTTTCCACTCGCAAGTGGTAGAAGGAAATGCTCTTTTTGCTCTTCATTGCCAAAGAGGTAAAAAGGTGATGCGCCAAGTGATGTATGCGCCTCCATCGTAATGCCAACCGAGACATCGCCGCGTGAGATTTCTTCAATAGCGAGACAGTATGATAGAAAGTCGGCACCTGCGCCACCATACTGTTCTGGGAAGGGCAGACCTAATAAACCAAGTTCTCCCATTTTGCGAATAACGGCATAGGGAAACTGACCAGTTGCATCTATTTCTTCCGCGATGGGCTGAATTTCTTGTCCCGCAAACTCGCGACAGGTATCGCGAATGGCTATCTGCTCCTCGTTGAGTGAAAAATCCACAGTTTGCTCTCTTTCTCTATGATAGATTCCAAAGATAGACTAAACAACAGTCCATCCTAATTATACGAGATGGCGACAAAAAACGGTGAGATTGTGTTCTGACTACGTATCTCGTTTGGCACGTATTTCATTACTGTATGCCTTGTTCAACAAGCTGTTCTGAAGTAGTATATAGCGTAAGTACATATCGTTTATTTATGAAAGGCGCTAATGTGAAAAGCAAATTATTTCATAGATATATTTTATATACCTTTACAGGAAGTATACTTATTTTAGTGGTTTTAGCGCTAGTAAGTTGTGCTAACAATGCTCCGAAGATTACGCCGACATCTACTCCTACAGTTATATATGATACACCTATCTCGAATACAGGAAACGTAGAGGTTCCACAAGTTACCTGCACCGAGGCAGTACAGATGATAGAGCAAAATCAGGTGGGAGAGGTCAAAGTTTACAAAGATACGTCATCAATTCCAGGTGGTCCAGATTTCATAGAAAGCATTTCAATCTACCTTCGCACTAGCCAGCAAAGTAATAACAATCTTCTCCCAGGTAACGAGCGTGCAATTGGTCCTTACTTACCCCACACATGTAAATCGCAAATTGCCTCTGCTGTTCAGTACATTAACAAGAGATTACAAAAAGACAAGCAAGTCCAAGTGAGCGAGTATTATGTTCCAAAACAGCAGTAGTGCTCCATTATCGTGTCTTTTTCTGAAAGGGGCTATTTCATGTGGCAGTATATATTTTTGCAGTTTCGGCAACAAAGGGGACGCAATGCTCTCGCAGGAAGTGGTTTTTTACTAGCGGCATGTGCTCTTATCATATTAAGTGCAACTACACAGACCACCGTTCTTCAAGCAAACCACATTATCACACAGAACTGGCGGCCTACATACGACCTTGTAGTCTTGCCACCACAAGCTCAAATTCCCTCTGGTAAGGCTATTCCAGCCGATACGCTAGAGGGGTATAATGGGGGTATTAGCACACAGCAATATCGACAGATCAAGCAAATAGCTGGTGTGGAGGTTGCCGCACCTATTGCATTCCTTGGCTATGCACAGTTGCCTTCGCCTTACGTCCAATTCTCTCCAGCTTCGCTTTCGCCAGGCTACTACCGCACAGACTGGACGCTTACAGCATTTGATGGTCATCGATATATCACTGAGCGACGTGAAAGTTTCTTTTATAATGTAGCTACTAGTTGTGATGCAATAAATCGAAAGCCTTCTCCTTTCATTGAGCTAGAGAGTCAAAACATTAGGCTAGAGAGTTGTGGGTCTGACGCAGGAGCAGTGCCTTTTCCTTCAATTGATACAGGAACATTCCTCCTTGCAGCTATTGATCCCATCGCAGAAAACCAACTTGTACATCTTGATAAAAGCATTACCAGAGGGCGCATGCTTAACAGCAAGGATACTATTCATCTCGATCCCCAAAATCCAACAACTCAAATCGTTGGAGGAAAGAGTGTGCAAAACTACGATGTACCTATTTTATTTCATCAGCAACTTCCTGGACAAATTACTTTGAACGCAACCTTCACTCAAGTTACAGCAAAAGAGATAGATCCGCAACAAGTACTGGATCAAGGAGGATTTAACTATCTTGCTCATCTTCCTAAACAACAAAAGCTTTTCGAGCAAAACGTGCCACTCGTACAAAATGACCCACAGCGCTTCTCAAATGCAGTCCTTAACTGGGATGGTCATTCTTGGCAGCCACTTCGCTATAGAGTAGCAGGAAGTGGTCTCGTCTTTCTGTATACACCTTCAGGTTTAACGTATCAAGCAACAATGAGTCCCTCAGGTCAACCAGGTTCGGCATATACACTTGTACCAAGTAATACACAAAGTCCTAGCTCAGCGTTGAGTACACTACATTTACCTTCTGCAGAAGACGGCCCTTATAATCAACAAGGACCGGAAGTTGCTTTTCGTAGCTTTCATCCAGCACATGCTTTTGATACTGACAAGTCTTTACACACAAATAGCGCTTATTTTACACAATCTATAGGTCAGTTTACTGGAGATACTCTCTCCGCACAATTTAGTAATACTTTGAATTGGCTTCCCGAAACGACGTATACATCTCCACCTGTCACTTTACGGTATGATGCTCAAGGTCATTCCGTTACCCCTACTAATCTCATCCCAACGACAAATCCGGCTGGTTTTACGCTACAGCCTCCACTAGCTCTCACAACGCTGGCTGCGGGGCAAAAGATTAAGGGTGATCAGCTCATCAGTGTTATTCGCGTGCGTGTTGCTGGAGTTAATACAGCCAACGAAGCAAGTTGGAAACGGGTAGCACAAATAGCACAAGAAATTCGTCAGCAAACAGGACTACGTGTTGTTGTTACTCTCGGTTCTTCACCACAGCAAACCCTTGTCTATATTCCTGGTATTAGGAAAGGACAGTATGGCTCAACTCGCGACATTGATCCTGTAGGCTGGGTAGAAGAACGTTGGATTTTCGCAGGTGCTGGAGTGATCTACTTGCAACAATCAGGAGAGACACAACTGCTCTTATTAGGCGCAGTTCTTTCAGTTTGCCTGGGCTACCTTATTGTTACTCTCAGTTCTCTTGTCTCGGCTCAACGACGTGAACTAGCAGTGTTGAGTGCTCTTGGTTGGCGACCCAGACACACAGCAGGACTCTTTCTGTCTCAAGCTCTTATTCTTGCATTAGGAGGTGGTATTGGAGGCATTGGTCTAGCATTACTTACTGTATCCCTGATTGGAGCCAGTCCTCCCTGGCCGATTGTGGCTTGGACACTTCCTATTATACTTGCACTCGCTCTGCTTAGTGCGTTGTATCCACTTTGGCAGCTTGGACGCATTCACCCGGCTGAAGTTTTGCGAACAGGCAGTACTGTCGCATCTGGACGCCAAGTAAGTTGGTTCGCCCAGCTTGTAGCACGTTTACCTGTGATGAGTAGTTTTGCTGTTCGCAACCTTACACGCTCACGGGTACGCTCCTTCATTGCTATTGGCAGCCTCTTTCTTTCTGCGTTGCTCCTTACAGTAATGGTCGATGGACTGCTTGCCTTTCGCGAGACTCTACAAGGAACGTTGTTGGGCAACTATGTGTTATTGCAAACAGCAATTCCGCAATTGGCCGGAGCCGCCTTTGCTGTCCTGCTCACCTTTTTAAGTGTTGCGGACTTGTTGCTGTTACAGGTAAGAGAGCGACAACGTGAGATTGGCTTGCTTCAAGCTATTGGCTGGCGTCCAGGCATGGTGCAACGTATGTTTGTACAGGAGGGTCTTACACTAGCACTGTTAGGGACAATTCCAGGCGTACTTGTTGCACTCGGCATTTTGCTAACACGGCATACGACACAAAACATTGTTCCTTTACCGATGGTGGGATTTGGGGCTGTACTACTAATGATGCTAGTAGGAGCATTGGCGACGCTTCCTGCTCTTCGTGCTACGAACCGGATGCAGCTTGTTGACGTGTTGCGTACAGAATGATGATACACTACATCAAATCGCCGTATTCATCTAAAATATATGGGAAATGTAAATAAGTAACAAAAACAGTACGGGTCTAATGTATTACCCCTTGTGCTAATTAATCCTACTCTGTTAGTTTTGGCTTGGTCTGCTTTACAAGCCGATTGACAGAAGTCACCTTTTGATAGCCACTGTAAGAGCAGAAAGCCTTCCATCAGGCTTAAGTGTAATCTGCACCTGAGAAACTAACAGAGTAGTATTAGCTAATAGTCAGAGAACAAAGGATGTGTTGCTTTAGGCGTAATTGATCCCATCCCGTGCTCTCTCTTTTTCTCTGTGGCGAGGTAATCCAGTCGGAACGGGATCAATGAGAAGCAAACAACATGCACGTTCATGTCATCTGGTTCATAACGACATTTCTGGATCAGATTATGACGGCTCGGCCAGAGGGGGTTCGGTGATGTGTCCACCTTCGTCGCCCAGTTCGGGAAGAGAGATTCCCTGCAAGCCGAGCGTGACGGCAAGTTCGCCGCCATGATGCAGATCGTGGGCCATAATGCGCCAGAGAATCCACTGACGCGGGAGTGCATAGTTTTTCCCTTGGTAGGACAGCGGGTACGTTTGCGCGAGGTCAGCCACGGTCCAGCGGTGAAGCGCGTCCTCGATCATCTGCCAAGTGGCCTCCAGACCTCTGACTAACTCGGCGGATTGCTCCTCAATGGCATTCTCAGACTGCCAGGCGACAACCAGATTGGCAGGCTTGGCACTGCTCACACCGAAAGTACGTTGGAACCAGCCGAAACGCCCTTCGCTGATATGGCGCGCAATCTCCCCTGCTGAGCGTAGGTGAGGCTCAGGTCGGTAGGCCAGTTGCTCACGCGAAAGCGGGGCGATGGCCCGCACTAGGCTGATCTGATACCCGTCCCACCCGTTGTATACCATCAGCAGCGAATGACCATTTGTGGTCATGATCTGACTCCTTTCTGCTCTTTACCTGGGAAAAGGGAGCGAACATGTGTTTTTTCTCTCGAGAAAGCATACTCCATCTTGGAATGAAAGGCAATCCTCTCTCCACTTCTTTTCTTGAACAGAGGTCTCCATCCACATCCGTTCGTGGCAATCGGGCAACTCGAGGCGCAAAAAAACTCCCTCTTCCCAAACCATCCATTCCGGCTGGTTGCTTTCGCGAGCAGCAGTGATCAGTTCTCAGGAACGCTACACTGAGATTTTGTGCAAACGGATATCCTGCATCGTGGCCCAGACGATTGCTAGACAGCTGGACACGGCGCGTGAACACGTCGATCTGATCGGTCCGCTGTCGTACATTGCTAAAGAGACTTTCAATGACATTGGTTGTCTGAATATGCCAATGCATGCTCTGAGGGAACTCGTAAAACGTCAAGAGATGCTCTTCGTCCTCAGCCAAGCTTCGTACCGCTTCTGGATAGCGCTTGCCATACTTGGCTTTGAAAGCTGCAAGTTGTAGTAATGCCTCCTGCTTTGTCGGTTGGTCCAAGATGCCGACCAGTTCGGGCTGGACGTCCCCTCGTTCTCGTCTGGGGATAGCGTTGAGGATATTGCGCTGCTTATGCACCAGGCATCGCTGACGAGGTGTGGCCGTAAACAGGTCCGCGACCGCCGCCAGCAGCCCATCATGCCCATCCGTTACGATCAGATCGATCTGGGTCGTGCCTCGTCTTCGCAGGTCTTGCAGCAGGCACACCCATCCGTCTTTGCTTTCCTCGGCGCAGGCTCGCAGGGCTAACACCTCTTTGTTGCCAGCCAGATCGACCCCGAGTGCGGTCAAAATGATGGTGGAATCGGCCTTGTCCCCATGGCGAATGCTGAAATGAACGCCATCAAGGTACACGATCCGCCAGTGCTCTAGGAGCGTGCGCTCACGCCACACTTCCGCATTGGTGGGTGAGCGTCTGGTTGAGGCGGCTGATCGCGCTGGCACTGGGAGCCGTGCCCATCAGCGTTTGGGCGACTTCTCCGACCTTGTGGGTGCTCGTGCCTGCTACGAACATCTGCGTCAGTCCTTCTGCAATGTGGGGTTCATAGCGACTGTAGCGATCAAAGACTTGCGTGTGGTACTGACCTTCACGATCCCGGGGAACCCTCACATCCTCGAGCCGACCTGAAGAGGTCACTAAATCGCGGGTGTAGGTGCCGTTGCGATAGCCTTTGCGCTTGGGACTGCATTCTTCCCATTCCACGCCGATGAACGCATCGAGCTCCTCGCGCATCACGCCCTCCAACACCACGCGAATGGCACTGCGGGCGAGTTCACGGAGATGCTGGTGGAAAGCCTGCTGGCCAGGAGCTCTGGGACGGTTTGCTCTTGCGTTGAGTCAGACGAGTTGGGTGTGGTATCCTTCTTGTGACGATGAACAGGCATAGCGTCCTCCTTTTTGGGAACTGAACGAAGAACTTCAAAGGGACGATCTCTGCCTGTAATCTTTGCTCACAACTGCCTTTTTTCACAACCCATTGTTACACAACATTCGGGATGCCATCCCGACTTACCCTCCTGGTACTCAAGGTGCTCTATTACTGTCGTCAATAGAAAGGATATATGATGAGCCAGACAGTTTTCAAAAAGTTAAATAATGTTTCCAAGATTGCTCTTATATATTTCTTTACAACCCTGTATTTTTATAGTCCTATTCAGACATTGTATTTACAAGGGAGGGGCTTTAATTTAATACAAATCAATTCTATTTGGTCAATCATTGTCGCTACATCCTTTCTTGCGGATATCCCTACAGGAATTCTTGCGGATAAGATAGGGAAAAAACAATCGATTATCATCTCCATCACTTTTCAATTATTAGGTGAAATTTTATTTATATTTGTGCAAAGTTATTGGATATTAGCCTTAAGTGCATTTATTGGCGGCCTAGGAATTGCTTTCTCGTCTGGAGCAATAGAAGCACTCATTTACGATTCGCTCCACAATCAAGGAACACAATGGGAAATGGCAAAAGCGACTGGCTTTATACACTCATTTAGAATAGCAGCAGGTATAGTAGCCCCATTAATTGGTGGGGCAATAGGTGTCCAATTAACGAGAGAAAGCTTTATCCTCCTTATCTTTCTTACCATAGTAGCGATAGCAGTTGGTTTAGTGCTCTGTTTCACCCTTAAGGAACCATCACAGAATGAGAATATAGAAGAAGGTGTTCGTAAAGAACAGGTTTTTGTCTTGCTGAAAGATGGTTTCAAGGTTCTTCATACCAATACATCGCTCAGACGAATTGTCTTATTGATGATCTTGGCAACCCCATTTGGAGAATACCTCGTGTATCTTTACCAGCCATACTTCTTACAAGCCAAAGTCCCGAGTATATGGTTGGGATTAGCTTATACCATAAGCTCAGTCATATTATTTTGCTCCAGTAAATATGCCTACTTGATTGAAAAAAAACTTGGCATGCTACTGAGCATACTCCTCGCAACAGTTGCGCCTGGAATATTGTATGTACTGATGGGTATCATCATTCACCCAATTTTTTCTGTTCTCATGTTTTGCCTGTGCAGAGGTTCAGCGGGATCGCAACTTCCGCTTTTCGCTGGTTACAGAAATACATATATAGAAAGTAAGAATAGGACAACAGTGCTTTCAATCTTAAACACTACTGTGAGTTGTTATACGGCTGTTATGGGTTTACTCATTGGATACATTGCTGATCGTTCAGTACCCTATGCTTTTATATTCATGGGATGCATCATAGTAATTGGCTCACTTCTATTTCGGATAAAAAAAGAATGGTAACTACCCAGGTCCCTGTGGGAGGGGATAGACAAAGCTGATAGACTAAGGACATGACGGAAGAAGAAGTCAGACAACTGAAACACGCGTACGCAGAGATCCAAGAACAAGCGGCGGAGAAA
>JAABUQ010001414.1_pt1 | contig 51690 bp, 38 predicted proteins | sample 5560001 | NCBI WGS metagenome assembly JAABUQ01 (sample SAMN10711888, study PRJNA513371) | rock metagenome | isolation source: Antarctica rocks | place: Antarctica: Victoria Land, Finger Mt nord | collected 2015-12-18
GGGTCCAAGCTAGCCGCATATGGTTAGCGCGTCACGTGACGTCACGTGATCGGGTGGGTCGGGTTGGACACTCGGCGCGCATTCTTCGCCCGTCCCACCTTGTTGGGCTAGGAAATTTGCCTGACCCCAGGGTCAGGGTTGGGCGGGCCAACTCGATCGGGTTGAAACCCGACCCGACGATCACACTAATAAAGATCAAGATTGCGATAACAAGAATAATGACAAAATTAAAAGCAACTTGAATTACACTATTTAAAATAGTAGTACAATAAATAAGATTATTAAGATTTTAAACTAATAACTTTATATACTTAGCTAGAACTTATTATTACAAATTAATATTATAATGCATTATTATATTGTATTATTATATTGCATTATTATATTGCATTATTATATTGCATTACTATATTGCATTATTAAATTTAAAATATATAATTAAAATTTCAAATAAATTAATTATAATTTATAATAAAACTAATGTCTTAACAATTTAAGTCGATGTTTCGAATAATATATTTAACTTTCTAAGAATTATGCTATTGCCTTAGAGTTATTAGTTCTTTATATATTTTTAAATAGAATATGCTTAAATATTAAAATCTTAATAGCTTAATAATAGAATGTTTCAATTTTTAATAATAGTAATATAGTATTTATAATAACGTTATCAAAAGCATTATTGTGCTCTTATTGGTTTTATTGTGTTATTATTATTGCGAGTTAAAAAATCGAGAATTCAAACCTTTTTTAAGATATAATAATTTTTTTTTTTTACAATTTTTGACAAAATTATGTAGAACAAGATTGTCGAACTCTTTGATTAAAAAATTAATTAATAATTTAACTCTAGTTATCTAGATAGTTCGAATACATTATTATAATACATTACTAGATAATCTTATATCGAAAGATTATAAAATAAAATATAATTTTTTACTATTTATTTTAGAATTTCTTTATACTAATACTAAGTTTTAACAATTTAATTTGATTTTTTGATTCGATTTTCGATTTTAAGTTTGAAATTAAATCGAATTGTCAAGACTTTCGATTCGATTCGAATTGAATTGTCAAGATTCGATTCGATTTCTTAAATCGAACTTGATTTCTCGAATTAACGCAATCAATCTATATATAAACAAAAGTAGAGTTATTGCAATACAATAACTAGTGCAATCGATATAGTTTACGCACAAGATTGCAAAGTTTACTACTTTATAAAACTAAATAAAAAGCTAAAATTACTAGAACAAATAGCAAAACAACTACAAATAAAGATTGTTAATAATTCTATATTTTTGTTAAAAGCTCAAGCAATTTTTGCAATACTAATAGAGATTACTATTGCTTGCAACTACTTTATTGTTAATATTACAATAAAGAGAGTTGCAACAACAATAGAGAAAATAAAGATATTGCAAATGCAAAAAACTAAATAGATTAAATTTGCAAAGAAGAAAATGTTTAACAAAAATAATAATTAACAATCTTCTAATCTATAATTAAACTATTCTATACAAGTGTGCGAAAAGATCTATTTTAACTTTTTTATTAATTAAAGCATCTCGAAGTCTATAAATATATATTTTCTATATTTCTTAATCTATTAATAGAGCAATAACAAAAAAAATTATTATCTATGCGTATTTACAAACATTAGTATATTTATGCAAAGATATAGATATTTGTTAATAGACTTTGCAATTCTTATATAGAGATAATTGACAATACAAATATGTAAATAATGCAAAAAATCTACTAAAAGATCTATCTTTTAATCATAAAATTAATATTTTTTCTCGATTGTTCTTTGAGTTGTTTTGCATATATATATAATGCTTATAAGTGTTTAGTTTTAAAGCTTCAAATTACTAGATAACGTCTTTGTAGATATTTAATTAAGTAATCGTCTAATAAGATTGTTTTTTGATCTCGAAGAATTATCTTTTTCGTTATTCAGAAATCTATTATTTCTTATTCAATTAATTAACTTTTAATATATAATTTGTAGAGCACACTTATAGGTTTAATTTGACGCGCTATTTACATAAATCGAGGCTATTCTGATTATGTTGTGGTAGTGATTAGAAAAACATCCTAAAATGTAGCGTTTGAACTGCATTGGTAATTGAGGTGCGGCCCACTAAGGAGTGCTTGCCGATTCTTAGTGAGGCATCCACGGTTAACTACGATTGTCATGTATCAGTCTAGCAGCAAGTGGTTAGATCGACGCATTAGGCCCAAAATAGTCACGAACCTCAAAGTTTCAGCAATCCTTTGGTTCAGCACCTCGATGACAGGTGGACAGCCTAGGTAACTAAAGGCAATGTAGATGCCTTTCTGACGGTTCACGGATCTTGGACGCCATGATTTTGCCACCTCCATTCACGAAGGTGAATGGCGATCCAACCACAGCGGATAACAATTGAACGGTGGGTAACCTTCGTCTAGCATCTCTTCTACATCTGCCGCATGCTGCTACGTCATCTCTGCTATGAGGCTACCTAAGGGTACCGTACCATTTCCGGGCTGTGTGCACTTCAATGTTCCTACTGACAATACATGGAGGGAAACAGGCCCAGGTACACGAACTTTACAATTAGCAGGACTCGGGACGATGTACTTTACCCACGGTTGATGGCGTTCTTTCCCCACCGTCCACCAAATCACCTACAAAAGAATCGAGTCCAGCTACGAGCCTTGCTCTACGAACCTGATCTATGTTCTCTATTTAGTCTTGAACCTTCTAGCTCATTACCACAAGTCTGGACCAGTCCTTCGAAAGGAAGCGATGACCGGCTTCTTTAGGTTTCGTCACATTATCTCGCACAATCATCACGCTTGAGGCTTCTTGCCACCCCCTGTTTGACTCTTCGTATCTTTCTCAAGGCGCTCCCACTTCGTTTCCCAGTCTTTCAAGTACTCTTTCATACCCTCTCCTCCCTTAGCATAGCCTTCGCGATCGCCGCGCTGTCGAGCTGCGTCAACACCCCCCTCACGAAGCCATCGTTCAAGTGGCGGATCTGCGTTTGACGAAGGGGTCTTCGTATCTTTTCGACCGCTGCTATGGTTGTGGACGTCGACGCGAGAAGCTGTATTCGAATTGGAGCCCCTACGATGACATAGAGGTTAGCAATCAACTTAGGGCAAGGTAGGTCATGTGCTCGTATTTTCATTCTCGGGGTGGACGTACGGCATCTTTCTTCTTGTATTATGGTATCAAGTGACCTCAGTTCCTAGAACAAAGAGATCCAACGAGACAGTCTGGTGTCAAGCGTGGACAAAAGGAGCCAAGAGAGAGGGGCGTCTCGAACTGAATTGGTCGGGGAAGGCTAGGACGGAAGTCCCAAGGACGCAGGCTGTAGGGGAAGATAGAGAGAGTACAGAGAAGGGAAAGACATCTGATGGGAACCAAAAAAAAATATGCTCCACTTGCGAATACTAAGAGACGAGGGATTTACGAGGCACCTGAGCGGCCAAAAGGGCATACCACCATGGCATGTAATCCGCTACGCCTGATTATGCTGGCTGCCAGCGAATGCCCAACACTTGACCCACCTTCCGCGTGTCTTGCCCGGAGTATGCAGGAGAGATGGCCGTCTTGAACGTCAAAGCACTACGACGTGGGTGACAATGGGCTCAGCCCACCAATCAAAATTAAGCGAGGATATCAAACCGAGACTCAGTTGATCATGCATGACAATACTAGCCTAATTGATCAAGCGATATCGTCGATACTGTATGGAAGGGAAGGTTTCAGGAATCAGGATCCGCTGCTTTTAGCACTTACTCGCAGGCAGACAGGGCAGTGTGACACACGCCGAGCTCTAGGCCTTATCGGGGGGCTCTAGGGTTTTTTGGGGCCTAGCTCTAGGCGGCTGTCGCACTTCCCTGTCCGTCGCACTCCCGATCTAGGCGAGTAGCAGTGAGTTTCCACGCCGCTGCTTTTAGCACTTAGCAGTGAGTGTCCCCGCCGCTGCTTTGAGCCACTTAGCAGTGAGTTTCCACGACATCATTGTGCGCAGATGCTGGACTGCATCGCCACCAGGTGCCGGCGTATTTCACTGCCGCTTGCTCCTCGCTTAGTCACCCATTTAAGCGAACAGAAAGCGGCAGTGAAATACGGAGGTTGACACCAAAAGTCCTGGCAATGCCAAGACCGGGCTGACAGGGACTCTCTAGGGGCCACAGGTGAGCTTTCGGGTAACGGGTGACCCGTAGGTAGCTAACACAATCGCCTCGGTCACGACCTTTAGGAGTTGTTCCAGTGGCCTCCAGTTGACCACACTAGTGGCGCTACTAGCGTCTGCCAGGACTTTTGGTGTCAACCTCCGTACGCCGGCACCTGGTGTCGCGGGTCTTGTAGATTAGCACGATCGACTCTGTCAACGCGTCGGTTACATACCCGATTCACTCCGTCTCCGTCTGGAAGCGCGGTGAGTCGGAACTCCACATACTGCTCTTTCAAGGATCTCTATCATCACGATCTTCTAGCCATTCTCAGCGGCTCGACCCTAACGCGAGACAAGATCCTGATCGCGTCCAGATTCGATTGTGCATGTAGATTCCAGATTCGGTTTCGCTTACCCAGAAGCGTGCGCGACAGCCCCAACATACACAAGAACTCAAGATCCTGACCGCACTGATTGTGGATGCGTAGCCGATCATCACGAGCACAGCGGCTGCTACTATACTGTTATAGCCAACACTACGATCCACATGTTAACTCTTGGAGATCTCGAAGGTCCGGATAGAGTAAGGGGATCCGTCGGCCTTGGCGTTGTTTCTTGCACGTCTCAGCCTTTCTGCGGGATGAAATCGTGGGGGAAAACCGTATCAGAAAGCGGAGTAGCCGAGAGCCGCGCCTATGCCGTCTCCAACAACGGCGGCGGCGGAAAAATCCCGAATCCACCAACGAACCGTGAGAAGTGTTACAGGTCGAAGATCGTCCCCAGGTTTGATATGGAACGAGTGCTTAAAGCGTCATGTCTCTCTCCAGAGGCCCGGGAGAAAAATACCGCTCGGAGTTTTGCTCTAGTGAATAATTACGGAAATGAAGTTTTGCGATCCCCTGGCGAGTACAATTCTCCTCACCCTAACTCTCACCTTGGCAACAATCTCACATCCAACATCGAGTCCCAGAGATCTTGAGACAAGACGCCCTCAACTCGAAGCTAGAACCCACGACCTCCTCGCTTCCCCAGAACCCCGTCGCAGACGCTTCCCCTACAGTCCTTGGACTCACCCCACCCGGCTCCAAGCCCGATCCATCATGCTCAACGCCCTCGACTACCTCGACAACGAATGGGTAGGATTATACACCTCCATCGCAACTTTCCTGCCCATCCCCTCCGCCAGCACGGGCCTCGCCCACCTCTACGACCAAGTCTACAGCCACTCCCTCCTTACCTGGGTCGGCAACGAGCCGGAACGCAACTTCCTCACCATGACGGTGGGGTTTATTCAACTGCAAATGAGGGGCCAGGCTGGCGCGGCGATCCCGTGGGTGTTTGTGAGCGCGTTTGCGGAGCGATTGAGGCTGGCGACACGGAATGGCTTTTGTGGGGGGTATACGGCGCACTATGCGAATCCAACGGCGGGGGTCGGCGTGGTGGTCACGTTGACGACGGTGGCGATGGTAGCGGCGGCGGCTTGAGTGAAGAGGGAGGGACGCGGGTTGGAAAAGGATGATCGTCTCGGCTACTCGCAACCGTGATCGTTGGATTTGTAGGGGTTCTGGTGTTGGAGTTGCTGGTGCTAGGATTAGGCGCTTGGAGCGCGGATTGCGGCCCTGGTGGCGAGCATTCATGGGTGCGTGTACTAAGGACTTAGCACAATCGGAAGGCTGGGGTAGCTAGAGCCGCTTTTCCGGGTTGGAAGGCAATACGCCTCCAAGGTTGATAGACTCTCGGTAGGACGTATCGTTGGCTTGTAGATGCTGTGTGCGTCGTGGATCACTAGGTACGCTAGAAAGGGGCATCTCTCAGCACTAGAAGATTCAAGCTATACGTATCTCTTTGTCTTCTTAGGTATTGCTTCGATTGCTCGCCTCTCAAGTTTGCAATAGCTCCTGCATGCATGCTCGCTCATGATTCCCACCCAGTTCTATATGCAGCGCCATCTCCCCTTCGAGGAAGCCCTCGTTCCCTGGTCTCACCCCATACGCAAGGCATTTCTTACCAATCCCCTCTTATTCCCAAAAGCAACCCCTTTGCGCCATCAGAGTCCTCAATCAAAATGACACTACAATACTAAAGTCAAACCAATTAACTTAACATCCCATACTGACCCATTCATCGTCTTTGGACCGTCCTTCACTTCTATGCAACCTCACCAAATAAACCACAATATAAAAAACAATTCAACATCAGCAACCCAGGCACTCGAGGAAGGCGTTGAGGATCAGCTGAAAGGTGGATAAAACCGCCCAGTTCAGCTGCTCGTCGGCCTCATGATCAGGACTCATCGTCGATAAATCGATCGCCCCTTTTTTATTTCGTTTCTGCAGGTTGCGGGTTCGATCCTGAGTACGGTCAGGCTTTTTTGTTGGTTTGGTTTTTGGTGGATATCTTGTGAACAAAGTGTTGATGATTAGGCTTGGGAGTCTACTGTTCGTCACATTCGCATCGCCAATCAGCTTCCCCAACACGCACCCTCCCCTCTGACTCCGCTATATCGTGTTTATATTGAACGCCTCCCCACCCCATCCCCCACCATCAACTCTCCAAATCAAACGCCCAACACCGCATCACCGACCGCGCAGCTTACAAAAGCCTACACCAAACCCCTAACGCATAGAGAAGCACATACGTTCGTGAGACAATCAAGCAAGGAATTCCTGTCCGCTGGAACAGTCACAGCATTGCTCCGCTCTTTGATCAAGTGGTTATGTTGGAGAGAGGGTGTAGTTTGATGTTCTCATAGTGGACTTGGGCTGGGTGGTTTGAGACTGTTGAGTTATGGAGTTTGTGATATGAGGGGGATGTGATATCGGTGCATTATGGTTTCGGGACGTTGGGTAGATATATTTACTAGGTTACTCTCGGCTTGCGTTGCTGACCAAGACAAAGAATTACATGTCATCTGCGGCCAAGAGTGTATAGAGCGAGGATTGTAGACCGAATTGATATCGCCATCGCGAGTAAAATTCTTGAATTTTTTCCCAAGCGACATTCGAATGCGGCCACACATGCTAGAAGCTTTGGGCAAAACGAAAGGGGCGATTGGATTAGCTGCAAGTGAGAACAAAGCGAGAAGAATAATGTAGCCAAAGGTTCTTTGTGCTGAGACCCGCATCGCTTTGACGCTTAGTGATCACGGCTCATCGCACAGGAAGTGTGAGTAAACGGTTATTGAATGCTATCTACTCCTCTAGAATGTGATGGGCGCATCCAGTAGATGACGAAGCCGAAAGACGTGTGCCTCGTGACTAGCAAACGCTGCGACCTTATCATTGTACCACTTAGACTGGATCCAACGTCAAGGCCTTAGATGATTTGCGAGAAGGAAAATGGACCTCAGCGAGCGTGATGCCAGCCTCGGATGATCATAGTGGTGTAAGCGGTGGACAGTAAACGATCGTCCGAGCAGAAAAAATCGTTGGCCATCGTGTTGCTGAAATTCCTGACCAGCGAGAGACTCCCAAAGAAGTAAATAAGCCCAGACTTTCTAACGCAGCTTTTCCACGGCATTGTGGTAGTAAGGCTTGATCTAGCCCGCCATTAGTGCTTGTGGCTCCTCTCGATGAATGCATCCTATTTCCGTAAATTACTACATCATCCTCTGAAGGCCAAGCTTACCAGCAAGACACCAGCAACAACGGCAACGAGCATAAGCTCAGCAATTGTAGCAGTGAGTTCGAAAGAGTGGATCAAGCTGACGCGGCTGCGATGGGACGAGGAGTTTCTTTCGCAAGTATAGTAAGATGCCATCAAGACAAGGAGCTCGGTCAGGACATGAAGGATCAGCAGATTGCAGGCCCGATCACCGCCCAACCTGATCCACAGCGTGTCTTTTGCGGATTGATTGACAGAAGTGGCCCGGAGGTAGAGGAAGCCGAGCAGAGATCGGCAAAACCTCAGAAGAGGGTGGATGAGCAATGACCAGCGCATTTCATGAGAAGGAGCCACAGTAGTTGGTACGGTCGAAACTGAGCTCGAGGCCATTGTGCCGGTGCTGAAGCTTGAGCTAGATGAAGGCGGATGGTAATCAAAGGAGTTTCGTCTATGGCTGAAGTCGGGAGAATGGTAGGATTGGGTTCACACAGAGCAGCGGGCTTTCTGACCGGTACTTCAGTCTCTTTATACTGAAATACTGCTCCCGTGGGAGATTGTTGAACCTTAGACAGGGGTAAGCATCCGGTTTCTGGAAAGCTTGGAACTCTCCGCCAGCAGGTAGCCGCTGGCTTGTAACCAACACTCATTACTTACTTGACCGATCAACATCAGCCAAATGACTAATGCAATCGCCCGTCAAATTGACGGTAGTAAATGGGCGAACTTATCCGGAATGAGGCGTAGCGGTCATGGAAGATGCTTGGAGACCCACGGGAAGTGCTTGATCTCGAACGTGGATTTGGCGAATGATATCGCACGCATCACAGCTTAGACGATCCTTTCGGTCGCTCAAGAACCCTCATTTTGTACTGGTAGTTCTTGACGAGCTGCCTGACTGCTAGGTCCAGCATGACGTCTTCAGAACCGCCAGGCACACGAGCGAGGGGGACATCGCGATAGATACCTTCGGCCCATTAGCACATTCGCAAATGCTCAATCCCGAAACCTTGACTCACGTTCGGCAATTTCTCCCATCCCAGTGGTCGTCAGGCCATTGCCACCGAAGAGCAGGACGGCACACCTGGCACACTCGTCCAGCACCATTCCCGCTTGAGCCTTTGCCAAAGCAGTCAGACCGCCTAATTCCACGTCTGCTTCACTTTTCGGCAGATTCGTCATCTGGTAGACAAAGGATTCAATCCAAGCCCACTGGCTCTCAAGCAGCGCACCCGCCTTGGCAAGCCTGTGTCTCACGACGGGCTGCTCAATCAGAGTCTTTCCGAAGGCCTCTCGTCGCATCACATAATCGAACGCGGCTCCTAAAGCTACTCTGGCCTGCCTTGTCGCTCCAATAGATATGGCTAAGCGCTCATGATTGAAGTTGGTCATGATGTATCTCATACCCTGGCCTTCTTCGCCAATGAGATTCTCAGTGGGAACGCGGACATCATCCAGCTCGATGAAAGTCGTGCCGCTGGTACGACCTCCGCCTACGACGATTTTTCGCATGCCTACTCCAAGGGTATCGAGAAGAGGAACAAGGAGAAGCGACAGGCCCGCCGGGCCATTGCCGCCTGTTCGTACAGCCATTGTGGCATAGGACGACCAGATGCCATTCGTGATCCTACAATCTTTAGCTGAGAACTCTGAGAGATGGCGTGACTGGCGACTGACCATTTCTTGGTGCCGTTGACGATGAAAGATTTCCCATCTGCCGACTTCTCAGCTGTCGTCTGAATGCCCGCAACGTCTGATCCTGCGTCCGGTTCCGTTATTGCAATACAGATTCTCTTTACCCCCTTCAAAAAGTCCGGTAAGAATCGTTCTTGTAGCTGTTTGTTGCCGAACTTGAGCAACGGCGGAACCCCGAAGGACATGCCAGTGATCAATGAAGCTGAAGGACCGCCAAGTCCACTTCTTGCCATCTGCAAGCGATTAGCCGCCACTATTGTTTAAACCGGGACTTCCAGGCGGAGAAACCTCGTCGCAGTATATAGCAGTATGTAGATAGTCCCAAGATGTCGTGTATACCCAACCTTTTCAACCACTCGACAGGTAAAGGTGCTGGCAGTGAAGGCAGCAGCATACCAGCGGCAGCGAATCTGCGGAAGACATCTTCTGGCACATGCTCGTTACGTTCCCAGTCCATACAATGTGGAGTAAAGTGCTCGTCAAGCCATGCCCGGCATGCTTTTTGCCATTTGAGGTGGGAAGGTGTGTAGTAGGCTGAAGGGAGACCGGCGAGATAGGGCGGCTCGGAGAAAGGAACGGGAGGCGCCATTACCGTTTGCTCAGCACAGTCGAAGGCCTGATGAGAGGATACACGGAGCTGTCCAAGTGATGAAGCAATGCTCAGAGGCAGAAAGGCACCCGGCATGCAGGACGTTTACCCGTTCGGTATAGCCGAGGTTAGGGTTTCACGCTTGCCCGTTGAACGCTATTAGCGCTTTCACAACGATTGTCGCCCCTTGACTTTATTTTTAGATCCTTGACCCCAACTTCTGGCAAGATGATTTTGGTCAACTTTCGCATCTCGCTACTAAAACATATAAAATTAATCAATTATTACTCTGGACACTATGCGCTTTCTAAAACTGCTTTGCTTATAAGGTTTGATCAAGAATTGCTAGAGCTATAGAAATTGCAAAGTTCGTTGACATGTAAGATTGAAGTTCAAGTCGATCTTTGTTTTTAAGACATGCTTTAGAACACAAAAACTTTGCAATTAGATAACTTTCTCAATGTTGACTTAAACTCTATCAAAGTTGTGCTGTTAAAAACGCAAAGTTCACTCTATCAAACGTAAGATTTTGATAGTGATAAATCAAGAAATGCGAAAGTTGACCAAAATTATCTTGTCAGAAGTTGAGATCGAGAATCTAAAAATAAGACCAAGGGGCGACAACCGTTGTGAAAGCGCTAATATAAATTTGTATGAAGTATTATCAGGAAGTCGTCCACATATTTCGTACGTAAGACTAATCTCAGCTAAAGGCATATGATATACATGCGATAGAGAATGATCTTTGAAAAGATCGATACAGTATGATACACTTTGTAACCGCCAAACGGCAACAAATCTGTGGAAGCCCGGCTATCGCATCAGCGCTGTCACATTTGACAATGCCATAACCGCTTGCGCTTCTATACTAGTATACAGCTGCTATCAGGTGAGCACTTGCGCGGTCAAATCAGCTAAGATTTTCACCTGCACCGTCGATTATAAGTGGACTCTATGCGTCTCCTTCAATTCTTAGATCTTGTCTCCGCTCGCGTTTTTCGCCCACAGATTCATTCAGGGTTCGTAATGTATACACGTCTGTTCCTGCTACTCTTTCCGTTGATCTTGCCATTAGCCTGGTCCTCACCTTTGCTGTCGCCAGGTCCACCTGCGCTTCTTGTCAACTCGGGGACCAGGAACAGCTCGAGCGACATCCTTCATTGTCTTGACCTGACCAATCAGTACGACCAATTCTCTCCCCCTTTTGGTCGTATGTTGATGATTCCTAGAATGCTGAAAAGTGGTTCCCATCATTGCCCGTTCCTCAGACCAAAGATATATCACATCCCACGCACGGACACAACTTTGAAGGTCGTCTTTGGCAGAGCACTGCGACTCGATGATACTACCAGTCTCCTCCTTGCAGCGAGGGACAAGATCCAGAGCGAGATCGATGCAAGTGGAAAACACACGATCATACCGGCTAGGCCGGATCGTAAACAGGTGTTCCACCAAGAAAATCTTCAAGGGGATCTCTCCCTAAGCATTCAAAATCTTGAGGGGCATCTTATCGACTGGGGAGTGCTAGGCGATGTGGTGGTTGGGTTGTTGCAGCTGCTTGTCGAAGCAAGGGGACAACGTGAAGTGGTCTTCAAGTTCAAGTCAGAGGACAGCATGTATCGAGGGGCGGGGTCATTGGTGAAAGGCTAGCCGCTAGCTGGGTGTTCTCGATGTCAGTGCTTCAAACTTTCCAGCCAAACCACCAAACGTTTCTTTAAGATCACCCCGACCAGCTTCCCGGAACCCTCTTCAGTCACACAGATATAGCGCAAGCCTAGTTTGCCAAACATTTCAACAAGATACTCCATGGGTGCTTTCGCACATATGCTGAGAGGCGTCCGGTCAACGAAAGTGGACAGATCGAATTCCCCATTCTGACCCTCGCCAAGCAGTCGAACCCGAGTGGTAGCATCCCAAACATCGCCTAGATTGTTGAGCCCGAAGTCAAGCTCCCCTTGTGCAAGGTAACCTTGGAGCATGCCGTCTTGCACAAGGACGAGGCCTGCGTCCATCAAGCCTCGCGATTTGAGCTCTTCGAGCTTTTGCTGTAGAATCTTTCGAGAGACCACATTATCCTTTGGTACATCAACGGTAATCTCTTTCATGGTTTGCTTTGGGGGTACCAATCTTTCCACCATTTCGTTCTCTTGTCGGACAAGATCCAGTGCGTGATCAAGGTCGAGGAAGGGGTGCCCCAAAACGGTCTGGGCCAAATCGTACACACCCTCTCGCTCTAAAGCATCAGCCACCCATTTCGCGACCAAGATAGCGATCATGTTTGGGACGATGTATTCAAGCTCTCCTGTAAGCTAGACTTTTGGTCAGCCATGCGTGTTTTCCCGCAATGCATGTTCAGCTTCCTACCTCAAACATGATAACGCAAAGGGATATAGTCATCCTGCAAACACCGGCTAGGAAGGCTGCGGCGCCAACCATAGCAAAAATACCAGGAGAGATTGTCGTAATCCATTGCCCTATAAGTCGGCCGAAAAAGGCACCGGCGTCCAACGCAGGGATGATAATTCCTGACGGAACTTTGCAGCCAAAAGTGATTATGGTTAGGATGAGCTTCGCAAACGTGCCATAGACTAGCCAGCCGATGTACTCCCGTCTATCAGGGTCAGCCTCCTGCTGGCACATCCATGATCCAGCTGAGCCACGACAATCCTGCAGAAGGTTTTTGATAATGACGTCTCCCGGTTCACGGGTCATCGGATTTGGGTACTGCAGTAAGCCTGTAGCAAGGACCACGAGGAACACTTCGAACACCGGATGGTCTTTGATGATCGAATACTTCCGGAAACTCTTTGACCAGAGAAAATTAGCTCTGCAAAAAACACCACCGAATAGGCCGCCAGCTATTCCCAGAAGTATGAACACGAGATAGTGAATCCCGGTGTAGGACGTTCCGTAATTGGTTTGGAACAAAACCAGCTTCCCAGTGCCGGTAGGGTTCAAAGCCTTAAGTACCATAGCAGCGCAGAGCGAGCAAAGGAAGGCCCTCCAAAGCACTTTACGAGGGAAGTAGGTGCTGATCTCTTCGTAGCTGAAGAGTACTCCACCAATAGGTGCACCGAAAGCCACTGAAAGGCCAGATGCACAGCCAGCGCTCAGTATCTCCCGCAGTTTCCTACCATTTTCGCGATACTTGGGGAAACAATTCCCAACCAGATTTGCGACACACGTAGAGATGTGTACGAAGGGTCCTTCTTTTCCCAAGCACATGCCGGACGCCACAGCAAAGACAGCACCAAAAGCCTTGACGGCCAATACCTTGAAATCGAGGAAGTGGGGGATCACGAAGCCAGAAAGTATGGTCTTGATCTCTGGAATACCTGAGCCCGCAGCCAGATATATGGACTTGCCTGTGACGCCTTGGTCTTCGCCATTGGCCAGCTCGCCATGCTTGTCTCCGTGGCCTGGAGCAGTGGCGGGCAGGTTCGACTTAGTCAACATTGTGGCTGAAGAGCTTAGAATGCCGAAAGCGAGTGCAAACCCGACGTAAATTCCGAAAGCTTGATACCATCCGTCCGTCCACGTATGCCATGCCTCGCATCCTTCTCCGAGGTTTGCCTTTGCAGTGCTGAGGGGCTTCCGATCTGTACAGCAGCTCTCTCTGGGGAAAAGGATGTTCGTGGTGCAGTAACCTAATTTCCAATCGCTGACTGTAGCCGTCGCAACGTCTACCAGAAAGGCTACGCAAGCCGTGAGTAAACCAATGAGAGCAGCGGCGATCCATCCCTGGCAGGAATTGAAAGCGTAGAGAAGACGACCGCGGGCGCCCTTGGTAGATTGGATGGCACGTAATCTGAAGGAGTCTTTCACCTGTTCAACATCAGTCCTTGTTGGTGTGTATAAGAAGAGAGTGTTGCTGACTAGATCGTGCAGCCAGTCAATCGTGGTGTAATCGTTATAGGGAAGCCTCTCGCCAACAGGCGTGGCGGAGAGCGCTTGCTCTGCCTTGCTGACATGACTTGAGATGATCGAGTAAGCATCTTGATCTTGCTGTATAGCACTCAGTCGCCGATCGTTGGCCAGATAAAAGAGTAATTGAGTCCGCTCGTTTGCGTGCTCAAGGTCTGCCGGCATCTCGCAAATATGTGTAGGCAACTTGCAAGCAGTAGACCGAAGGGCAGATTGGCGGCCTCTCTTCGATGCACATTCCCAATGTCCATGCTTTTTCTTATCATATCGACGCCCTGCATCTACATGGTAAACCCCACCGCCGGCTTATCAGCGAGCACCGGCTCTTCGAGATAAGGTGCGCCCGATCTCCAATGAGCGCTCGCGCTCTGGCAGCTCAGCATGCGACATGCAGGCTTGGCGTCTATGGAGTCTGGATCTCATGTTGTCTTGCCGTAATCGCGGACGGATTGGAGCTCCTCGAACCGTGGTCTCTATCATCCATGGTGTTGGAGAGAGGATCCCAGATCGCTCAGATGAGTCCCTGCAGCTGACTTGTCCCAAAGAGGAAGCCCCTGGAAGCTTGGCGTAGCCGCACAAAAACCACCTCCGGTCTTCTGTACTTTATGCTGATTCATGCCATCGACATCAACGATTAGTACTCTCATGGGCCCAAATATATCTGATTGCAAAACCTACTGACACTTCAGCCATGTCTTTTGACACTCGACTGAGCGCGATTCGCCCGTCCTACGTAGCCCCTCTGTTCCCTTTGCTGGTTGTTTGTGGCTCTCCCAGCGATTGCGACGTTGGACCATACTTGAATGAAGGTGTTTATCTCATAGTTCTATATCGCGTGCGAAGGGTAGATTGAGCTGCTCTTGCATAATGGTCATCTGCTACGGAGCAGTGGACGAAAAAAAGCCAGTCGTAGTGCGAATACGGATTCGGAGCAAAGTGCGTTGCATTGCAAGGCCAGATGGCCTTCAAACTGCATTGAGAGCTTGTCTTTACGTCGATGCAGTTCCCGATGCTTACGGTGTTGTATGTGGCAGGTACATAACTTTCGAGGCCTGCGTCGGTGGCAGCGGATGTGCTCGAGGTCGTAGTCGTAGTCGTAAGTGTAGCTTCGACCACGGGAAGGGAAAAGAACTATGTCATTTCTGATTGCAGTAATAACATGTGATGCGTGGTGCGATAAGAGTGGATGTGGACATCCGAGCAGCTTGGGCATTCCAATGGGTGACAGCAACTGGACAGAAGATGTGGTCACAAAACGAAGGTGGGTGGAGCAGTAAGTTGAAATCAAATGTGCTTGAATCAGAGACCACATCTCTTTACCCTACACTTTCTTCAAGCTTATTACCAGCTTCAAAGCATCAATCTCTTTTATGCGCTAGCAGGGTGCTAATCCCAGGGTTGGCCAAATTGATGGAATGGCGACGAATTGAAGTACCAGCGATGGTCCATGGATTGATAAAGCGGCAAACCGGCAAAAGTTCTCTCTGACTTAAAGTTGGAGGGCCCTAAGAATTCGGCGCATAGGATGATTCGGAGACAAGACTAAAATGATTTCCCGAGATTATTTTATGATACGGATGTGCCCCGTCACGCTTACACGAGGCCATCTGCTGATCAGCAGGTGCTCAAGAGACAACAAAACCCGACGCAGCCTCGTCCTATTCGGACTACTCGTTCAAACGTAACTTCATGTTCATCACTGTTGTCTCCAAACCCTGGAACTATCACTCCTGACATGCTTTCAAGCTACATCACCAATCGCCTCAGGCGCAATGTGCTCCCGCAACAACACCATAAACGCTTGCTTGTCCTCCCTACCCAAAGCTTCAATATGGAAGCCAGCTTCCGCCCAATTCGGCTTCGTGAATGCACAACGCTTGAGATTAGCTCTCATCCCACGGTTTTGCAACATCTGCAACACAACTCGAACGTGCGTCATATGTTCCTCCTTGGCGTCGTTGAATACCAGCACGTCACTGTAGTGTGCGAGGCAGAATGTATTCCGGATTTCGGGCGAACTGTCTAAAGCTGCCTTCACCTCCGACGGTGCTGCTGTGATGTTGATGCGTGTGAAGACTGTAGCGGTTTTCAGGTTCGTCGCGGCTTGTGGCTGGTCTGGATAGAAGACACTGGCACCGGTGGCCATAGTAGCCATGATGTGGTCTGATGCGGTCTTAGTTGGACTTCTTGATGTCCTTTTCTTGGAATGAAGCGTACGTGTTCGAGCTTGAGCGGGGTGGAACAGGTGCTGGGGTCTTTGTCACTGCTTGGTGAGTCCATGATTACTAGATGATACTTGGAGAAGCAGACCGGTGTTAGTTTTTTGCTGTATCTCTATCCTCCTGTAGAATAGAAATATCAGCCCAATGTATGCGAATAGCTCAATTGTGGAAATCCCAGGTGACTTGTGAGAATGCCAGCAGGGCTTACCTCACGCTTCGTCTAAAGCACTAACCCAATCAAGTAATAGTGCCGCAGCCCAGTCTCCATTATCATCTATCTGCAAGTGAATCAAGTTGTCTTGCCCATCACTCGTCGAACCATCGGTTTTGAGAAGCAATATAGACGGTTCGTTGCTACCGTTTCTGGATTTGGGGCTTTAAGACCACCACGTGCCCTCCTAAAGCGCCGTATGTTCCTCCTATTTACAGCACCATCCCCAATCATATATACCCAATACTCCGAGCCGAAAACCCACGATTTCATCACTCAACCCTCTCTTCACTGACTGACCCGCCCACGCCCACGGACCCCTCCTCTCCCTCTTCCTTTACCGTCCTCTCTCCCTCCACAACCATACCCACCCCCTTGACCGGATGCAGCAATACTCCTGGCAGACACATCCTCCCCTCACCCGCCAACTCCTCTTGCTCACCACCATCATTGTTGACCTTATATCCCAGCCATCTCTTCCATAGATCTGGCGAAAACCCTGCATCATAGAACCACGTCGTGCCCTTGAAGTTATGCTCTCTACTACCAAAGACACTGGTCCTGGCGCCGCCTGTGGCGCCATTGCGGCCACCGTTCATGACGGTATTGAGATATGATGTAGGCCATCTGCGATCAATGTATACGGGATGAGGCGCGTAGACGGCTTTGTAGCCATGATGTAAGGCGATGCTCGCGGGCCACATCTCGGAGAACATGAGGTGTCGGGAGAGCATGGTCTCGCGATGCATAGTCTGCAACAACTTCTTCGAGATTCGAGAGGTGGTGGTGATAGCGGCACGGCGGGGTGGTAGGCTGTCAGTGGTGTTGTAGCCTGTCACGTCATCTGTAAAGAACCAGGTTGTGCCGTCGGGGTCGAAGAGAGGATTGAAGACTATGAGATCGGCTTCTTCACCGACACCCCAGGTGTACTTATCCTTCTCGTAAGTAGTGGGAGGCATGGTATCATTTTGATCGGTGAGCATGTCGGGTGGACTGAGCGGTCCCCAGACAGGAGTGTCTGCTTTAGGCTGAGGTTCTCCAGGCCTGGTAGCTGAGGCGGTTTTGAGGCTAGACCACAAATTGTTGGGATTTTCTGTGCCCATCTCAGTCTGGAACCGGACCATTTGCTTGAAGTCCTCCCAGCTGCCATGGGCGGACGGGATATAGAAGCGGCCGTTGCGCTCCCAAAGGCCTTTTCGTGACTGTGATTTGGCCCAGGAAGAGACTTTGGAGAGAAAGTCGTACCACTGGCCGGTGTATCGGACATCCATTTCCCAGTTCCAGAAATAGTCGAAATCCAGGTTCTGCGAGGCGAAGTATTGCACTGGTAGGAAGCTTCCTCGGTAGACGCCATGTACTGGGAGGTCACGGAAGAAACTCTCTTGAAGGCCGCCGTAGATGAGGCTCATTTGTCGTTCGCTCCACAGGGTGCCCATGCCTTGAAATTCTTTGGGTAGTGAGTTCTCCAGGACACGGTCATAGATTTTCTGCTCCGCCCAAATTGGCAAATTGTCGTCTTTGACGTGTATTAGGAAGTGCACGATATACTCTGCACCAGAGAGAAGTGATAGCTCGGTAATCAGTGACCGTAGGTAGATAATGTCCTCCGGAGTATACTCGTAGTTCCACCACGTACGAATCAAGACCGCTGTTCGTGGAATAGATTTCAGAATCCCAGACTTCGCTGACGCCTTCTTCTCCGTGTCATTAAGCGCCTGATGTTCAGAGACCGTGTCAGCCATACTGGAACCTAGATCCCGTTCCAAATTATCATGACTTTCCGAGGTGTGCATGCTTTGGAACAAATGCTCTTTCTCGCCGCTTGAGGGTCTGAACCGCAAGCTGTTTTTGGTCGCGCATGCTTTCTGCAGCTTCGCCCACTGGATGTTTGAGTAGTCTACTTCCGCAACATTTTCGTTGTCCTTCCACATGTCATCGGCTCCTTGTCGGTCGCCATGCATTCCTGCTCCAACACCTCCTCTTCGGACGCTGTAGCCATAGCCGTATGCACCGAGTCTACCGAATCTGTCGAAACAGATGTCGTTGCGCAGGCCAAGAACGTCGTGCGCTCCCATGACAGGATCAGGGAAGCCTTGCGTAAGTCCATTGTAGTAGTGTACCTTGGGTATCACGACACGGCTATCCGAATCCAGATAACATTCATGCTTTTCGTAGAACTCCGCAGTATAATCGACAGACTCGTATTCTGGGTAAGGGTTGAATGGTACGCTCTTTGGTAGGGTAGCAGGCTCTCGTGCGGTGATTGACGCATTCAACTTGGATTGAGGCATCTCTTCGTCCTCGCTTGGATACTCTGGTACATTCTTCTCTTTCGCGACAAGTGTCCGTATCCCACCATGATATCTCTTCAAGAACGCAAATGCCTCCCATGGCGGTGGCTTTGGTGGTGAAGACTTTTCCACGGTACCCTGTTCTAATTGTCTCGCTTCTACCCAGCTCATTCGTATCAAATGAAGTATGAAGAGTACTATCCCCGCTAGCAGCACCAGGCAGAGATACCTCGCTCTTCTGTTTCGTAGGCGGTGAGTTGATGCACTCTCTTTCCGCTTTTGTGATGATGTGCCAAGCATTGGCTGGTAGGAGCTTGATGTGTCTCTCGAAGAATTCGAACAGGCAGGCTCTTCATCTCTTTCGAATTCGGTCGACGGACTTCGTCTGTAGTATTCGTATTTCTCAATATCCGGTGCATTTCCTATGTCGTAAAGACCGTCGTCGTCATGAAAGGAAGGGACCTGATGATATCGCTTTCCCATCGCAGTACAATTGTTGAAGATTCAGCCTCATTCGGGCCTGTCAACGGTTGAAAGGTTCGGTGAGAGATCCGCACAAGGAACTGTCCTAGGTACTGGCTCGGTATGCGAGGACAGGGGTGGCTCCGGACTACGTCCGAGGTCGTGAATGTGCTTTTACCAACCCGGAAAGCTTTTTCAGAGCTCCTACTGTCGTATATATAAATCAATGGCTCCAGTAAACGTTCCTGTAGGCATATTGGTCCGATTTCGCGTGGTTCGCAAACCCCACAAACCTCGGCTTGACGCTAGTGGTTGACCAGGTGATAACCTTAACCTTTTAACAATTTTACTCGACGTCGCAGATAACCCTCGGAGACCGTCGTCACTTTTCCATTGTCGGGTCAGAAGAGTAAGAGGAAAAAAGAGGATCTCTTGTTCTCGGCGTTTGACGAAGAGGGAACAACCATAGGGCGGCTAGTCAAAGGGTCGAGGTAGCTACTTCGATTTCATAGTATTTGTCGAAAGGATGCGGAAAAATAGAGGGTCTCTTCTTCTCCGGACCCAACGAATTCGGACGAAACCCTAAAGCGGTTAGACTTGAATTGTAGGAATAACGACGTCATCAAGCTAGAGGCTTGGCAGTTTTTACCATCACGATATGATCAGTCCGCACAGGGTATTACTGCCAGAAACAGATCAGACCATTTTAATACCTGCAACGATTATTATGTTGACGGTCATGTGCAGGCAAGGCTCCGTTTCCTAAGCTCGGGACCCAACAGCTTTCCGTCCAGCCGCCTGCTTCAAGCGGCTCCCACTTTGTCGATACTGTTAGAACCGTACAAGTACTAGTACGAGTAATCCTCAGCTGACTTATCTGGCCCATGTGATAAGGACCTGTTTTGCACAAAGTTCAAGCACCCAGAACGTGAGGCCATGGCGGGGACATCTCCAATCTGAACGTTGCTGGTATGACGATCAGGAAATTTTATGCGCAATCGAACAGATAATCAGACACTTCGAAACCTACTCTACCCGACGACACGAAGTGACGAACAGCCCTACCTTCCTTCAGCACACAGGCTTGAAGGATCACGCTACCCGTACCATGGCTTCACCGTGCGCATTACGCTTCGGATCACAGGTCTACGTCATGCCGGCGACATTGTTGATGGGAAAGTAGAATGCACATCGAGGCCATGACGCGAGAGCAGAAAAATGCGGGCATACTCTACTTACGCAGTAGAGTACAGATCGAGAAGACACAGTCATCATCTCTACACCTGGACAAAAGCTGGGTACCGGCTTATTACCCCAAAGTCTCGCGCCAATGACTGATCTTGACTTGTTACATTGGGCCACGCGAAGGACCATCTGACTCGCTGCTCAGGACTGAAGTGCCCAGTTGTCACTGCTTGCTGCCATCTACATCCCTGACTTCTGCTCCTCTTGTTCCTTGGCAAATACAGCAGTGTTCTTCAGGCCATTGTTTGCTCTTTGTACCTACTACTCTTCCTGTTGTTGCTTTGCCATACAGATTGCTACGAGACAGCAAGTCCCGGAGACAAACCATCGCAAACGCGCTTCTCGATCCTATATCAACTGTTACCAGTAATGATGAGGTTGCGTACCCCACTGCTCTTCCGGATTTTCTGGAGCCCTGTTCACCATGGCAGCTTTCCATGAAATTTCCCATCATGTTTATGGATGCATAGTCCCAGATCCAATCCCACCTTACTACTATCATGTCTTGATCTCTGTTGTTACACTCTATGCACTGATCCAGACCTACCGTTTCATCGACCAAGATTACCATGCTTTCCTCTCCCTTGGGCCCGGTGGCACGCCCAGTACCTTCCAAGGCTATCTTCGCATCTCGTGGCTTCGTCTCCACGCCCACAAGAACCCATTCCTTCCACCGGCACTCACGCCTCAGATTCTCCCCTCGTCTGGCTACTTGCTCCGCCTGCCTCGTCGTCTTGGATCGCGCCCAAGGGTAGCTGGCATCGCTCCCCACCGCCAGACCGATCAAAGACCTCCCCACGCATTATCCGAAGGCATGGTAGGAGCTTTGCATCTACTGGCTGATGCATACCCCGCCTGGATCCGGACAGGTGTCTCATGTTTCGAAGAGCATGGCCTAGCACTGTTCTTGACAGCAACGGTCGCATTGCAACATCCCGGCGCTGAGCATCTGAATGAGACCTGCCGGGACACTGGAGAGATCTGCCATCTGCATTCTACAGTGAGTATCTTACTTCTCTGCGAACCTACAGGATGGCTGCTGTAAGCCTGTGGGGTTCATCCTAGCGCTTTCGAGGGATGAGGAACCTCAGCTTCACAACCCTCGTAGCGCGAGTCCTGCTCCCCGATTATGTTGTGGTCAAAGTATCAATTTCGATACGATAGTAGCCATCACTTACCAATGCCTCCTGTCAAATCCGTATAGTTGCACCTCCGTCCCGACAATGCTAACTCTCCATTCTCTAGGATACCTCTATGCATCTCACGCTCCACCCCCACGACGCTGCTCTGGTACGTATCGTCTTCGCCAGACTCACCCTGCCGTCGATCCAGGTCATTGAATTCACCATTCATCGTACCGTCTAGATTTCCTCTACTGACATCGCCGCCCTGCAGGTGATATCCTACGGCTGGGGTGAGCGGCACCCTCTCGCCGGCCGCTCCATCCTGGGCAAGGCGCTACTGCCCGCCGGCTTCGTAATGGTGTACGCACCCACCTCGGAGTCACAGACACCGATACTAATGGATATTGTGCGCGCTGCTGCGTGGTGGGTCGGTGGCGTCGGGCTTTCAGAAGGCGGGAGACGAGGGGTTGGTGTACTGACAAGAGGTGAAGGGGAGGATTTGCTGTAAGGAAAGTACGTCAGGGAGATCTCACGTCATGCATAGGACCCACCGGGGTCGGAAATATGCTCTCTGCTTGAGCAGGACTAAATCTCTCTTTATAAGAAGCCAGCCGAATCTCTCAAAAGTCGCACGCATAGGAGTCTATACGGGCTTGTGGACCTGCTGTCTGTCTATATATGACATATGAGCTGGCAAAATCTCAAAATTTACATTTGGGGTTTTCTTTGCAGCCTCCATGTGGAGACATGATAGGCGTAGTACCACATCCAGCAGATGACTTTAACACAAAAGAGATTTCGTGTAGATGATGTAAGCTAGAATCGTAGATGTTGTTCGACTGCCAGAAAGGTGCGAACAGAGCTGGCATACCGGGGAGTCCGGTCGCTTGGCGTAGTCCTTCCCTCCTCCTTGTACTGAAAGTACGTACTTCAGGAACGGAAGTTCAAATATTATCCCATATGGGATAATGTTGGCGCATGGTTTTTGATACGAGTAATGTGGAAACAGCCGTGATATCAGAAGATTCAGACCCTGTTGGATCGAAAGGCTCGCTGTAGGTTACCCTAAGGATAGGATGGCCATGTTGTACACTCGAGGAGGGATAAAGCCCGAGGATGGACAAAAATCACGAAAGCTGATCGATTGATGACCTGTGGAGCAGCCGACAGTCTTGGCAGGGGTCATCACGTGACTCAGGGTCTAAGGGTCTAAGGGACCGTGCTTACGGAGTATCTCTGTGTTCATCAAATTGCTGTTTGTGGACTATCCCGTAGAGCCAGATTCTCCCCCTAAGGTAAACAGCTTACGTGAACAGAATCTAGAGTGATGATGCCTTCTTTTCCAGCCCAGTAAAATTCTTCCACCCCTTTTGCTTCTCGGTGACCAACGAAGTAACCTCCTCCCAGCTCAAACCCGTTAGTTTCTCTACATCCAGTTTCCGCTCTCCGCCTCCTGTCAGTACCACGACTGCACCCGTTCCAATTGTTCCACCCTCTCCAAACACTCTACATGCATTCGCCCACCCCTCCATACACCTCCTCGACTGCGGCCATCCCTCGGTCTTCGCCCACGGCCACGTAGCAGACATGATCGGAAAGTCGTGGGGCATCTCTTCATACTCTTCATACCACACCTGTACACCCTGGCGGGCAGCCCTTTCCGCAGCCAGCTTCGCCGAGTTGGCGAATCGCTCCTGCCCGCCAGCAAACCACATGGGCGGCGCGCCTTCCCAGCTACCCGCTAAGGCGGGCGCAACGAGTGGATGCAGCATCATGCTGATTTCACAATAGACGTGGCCCCGAGGTGGATTCGAAGGCCAGATCTTGCATGTCGGATAACCTGGTGCGAGGAAGGCCCAACTATCAGCAAAGATGTCGAAGGGGGCGTTTGCCTGCCACGAGGGAAAAGCTAGAGTCAAGTCTAGACCAGCACTTAGCATGGCAATGCCGGCAGGTAGAGAGAGGGAAACCTCGGTGCCGTAAAACATGAGAGGTCTGGAGCGTGCAAACAAGAGCACTTGTGTCAGGGCTAGGGCGAGGTTTGGCCCTGCGCTGTCTGCTGAGAAGACGATGGATGATGGAGACACGGGTTCATGGAAGGCACCAGGTGGAGGATGGAGTAGAGATGTGTAACAGATAAGAGCGTCAGGAGGGCAGCGGGAAATGGGTTTTGAGGTGCGAGACGATATCGAAATGAAAGGCAGCGGCCTCCAGTTGATTGTGTGAAGGTAGAAACGACTTTGTGATACCGTCCTTGCGTGCCCATGCTACTAATAGTCAAGATCCTTGCGCTCGTCGGTGTGCCAGTGAAGGGGAGGTTTTAGGACTAACCTAAAGCCACCACCATGGAAATACATAATGGTTAAAGTAGAGGACTCTTTAAGTCCTTGGCCAAACCCCGATATTTTTTCCCGACTCCCGGTCTGTGGCCGGTCCATCGCGCACCCACGGCCTCAGTTGAGGGGCTTGTGTATTGTCCCTTTCCATTACCAAGTGCCTCAATGGCACTTTCTAACAGGCTTCGAGGCCCGTTTGATTCATCTCTGGGCGCTAGAAAGCTGGTACGGCTTACCCAGGATGGCCCTTTGACATCAGGGTCGATCAAGCTCGCCTGTTGGGTTTTCGAAAGTGAAACATTGCGTGCGCCTTGCAATAGCTTGCGGGTTCGGGCTATCAGGTCGTTTTGGTGTCTGGAAGAGAGCTCATAATGCTACAATCGACTATGGAAATAGGATTTCGACAGGTGTACCTCGTAAACGGTATAACAGAAGTCAAGCCAGACAGCTTTTGACAGCTTGTCCATCTAGTATACAACCATCACTTCCACACCCTCTCACCAATCAGGTTGCGTGACAAGATGTTTCAGGATAGACAAGATGCTTCAGGATAGACAAGATGCTACAAGATAGTCGATAGCTCAAACACCTCTTGTATATATAGAAATAACCTGTTTTTGCCTCTTTTGAGTTTCGAAGGATAGTGCGCGAAAATTATTTGCACGTAATCGCCAAAAATAGAGCGAAACGACAATCAAAGGTTCTTTTCGATTGACTATTTGATGATGTAGATAAAAGGCCCTATCGAGGTACGAGGCGTTGAGGGACGAAATTCAGGTTACCAACCCGCGATTAGGTCTTGGCATCCAGGCACCGAAATAAATCCGCGGAGTGAATTTTTCTGACAACATCCAGTTTCTGTCGTACGTGGATCGAACTCGCACGAGTTTGCCAAACTTCCCTGACCAAGTTGATTTTCTGCCTGTTGCTGGCTGAGCAAACCGTTTCGTGCCATCATGGGAACCTAGATCTCTCAAGTATTCCTCGTCTCCATTGGTCTGCTACCTAGGGTAGCGTGGAAGGAACTGGTGAGCTCAGTGCCTGCCTTTTAGCAAACAATTGGCTCTGTTGTGGTTCTTAGCGGCATCTTATAGACCTGGTGATAGGGTATTCGGCTATTGCTACCGTCACCTTGTCAGGTCCTTCAATCTTTCAATTGCTTCGGTCACCTCAATGCTTTCTCTTCGAGCATGTCCCCCCACAGCACCACTGGAGATGCTTCTAAAGACCTTCAACATATAGCTCTGTCTTACAACAATGCAGAGTCGGAGGCATCGGCCTTGAAGTTGGTCTTCACCCTGTACCCGCACTGGCAGCATCAAGAAGGGGAGGTGGAGTTCGTCCGGTTCACTGACGGAATAACCAACACAGTATGCCGGTTCTCAATGCCCTCTTCCGAAGAATACTACTGAAGCTACTATATTAGCTTCTCAAAGCTGTGAAGAGACGGCCTGGATATACGGAGCAGCAGGTGGACAATGATGCAATACTGCTGAGGGCATATGGCAAAGGCACGGAAGTGCTCATAGACCGGGACAGTAGGTGGACAGCGCTTATCGCAGCACATGGACATCATTTCATGTATGGATCCTTAACCTTTCAACAGGAGAGACAATTTCGCATTCTTTGCTTGCTCGATATCACCTTGCTCCTCCGCTTCTTGCTCGTTTTGACAATGGTCTTATGTATGAGTTCATTCAGGGCCGTGTGTGCACTTCCGAAGATCTAAGTCGTGAGCCCATACGTCGAGGTGTGGCCCGTAAGCTAGGAGAATGGCATAGTGTCCTACCAATTGCCTCTGTCAACAAAACCAAGGGCACAGACCACACCAATGGAGTACCTGCATCGGACGTCTCCTGTCCTAAGGTATCGTCTCACTACCAAAGAATCAAGTCGGCTACACCCGGGAAGGTCGCTCCTAACCTTTGGACTGTGTTGCAAAAATGGATATTGGCTCTTCCTAGGGAGACAGAAGCCCAAATGAAGCGTAACGACCTCTTGCAAGTTGAGTTGGGGCGAATCGTGAACGAATTTGGCAATCTCCGTGGGCTTGGCAAGGACGGTGTATGCTCAAAGTCTACTCGTTCCAATTTTCAAGCTCTACTAATTGCGCTTGCCATAGCTCGTCTTCGGTCATTGCGATCTTCTTTCCGGCAACGTTATTGTCCATTTACAACAGTCTGACCAATCGTCCGCAAATGCAGATGTCTCTTTCATCGACTATGAGTATGCCACACCTGTTCCTGCAGCTTTCGACATCGCAAACCATTTCGCCGAATGGGGTGGTTTCGAATGCGACTATAATGCGCTGCCCACCCGCTTTCAACGCAGCGGTTTCATCTCGGATTATCTTAACAGCTATAGCAGCTTTCGAGCATCACCCTGGACCCCAAGGGCGTCGCAATGTGAAGCACATACCATGAAGTCGAATACCACTAAAGCTGGTTTCGACGTGCTGCATCAACAGCTGTTTGAGGCCGTCGACCGTTACCGCGGCATTCCCGGTTTCTATTGGGGAATCTGGGCGCTGATTCAGGCAACGATTAGTCAGATCGACTTCGACTATGCATCATATGCGGAGGTGAGGCTGGGAGAGTACTGGGCTTGGCGGGCGGAAGAAGATGGATCGAGAGCGCGGAGTGGGAAGGAGATGCCATTGAGGGAGAAACGGTGGGCTCAGGAGTGAATTGGAAATCGATGGTAGGTCGACCATTGAGTGGAGTTCGGGTCTGGTCCTCGTGCTATGGGTCTCAACACCTTACATGCGCGAGAACTCTCCGGGTTGCAGTATCAGGAAAACATGGCGAGGCGTTGCTGTCTTCAACGACGAGATACCCAGGCGGCCAGTTTTCTTCATTGAGAATGCTTGACCACAATTGCATGCATGCATGTTGCAACATGATTGGATAGGGGAAAACAACGACCTACTCCAGACATTGTCCTATCAATTTGGCTACAACAATGTGTCTAATGTCGGAGGCTTGAAGGTCAGTTCAAGCGTTTCACTCTCTTTCCAACCTCCTTTTATCTAGCTTTATTAATCGTGGAACTCCACAATCCACGCTTGTTACAGCTTCCTGCTCGCTAGCAATACGTCCTCCATTGTCTCTTTTCCAATGCGTCAGACTCGCAGTAGTCCTCCTTGTTCAGAACAGTATGAACATTAGACTCTAGCCTTGAGATGTTGCGCACATTTTTGTGAAGAACCGAAGCCGGTGGATGTGCAACTCAGGTAAAAGTCAAAAGAATTGTCGACGAAGGGGTGGTAGATGAGAAGGGTGAGATACCAGAGACAAATTCTTTAGTTCAGACCGCGCAGCCTGGGGACCCGCGCTAGAAGCTGATACGAGTCACGACTCGCTTCTGCCGACTATGGGCTGGCGATTATATCCACAATGAGGCTGTTGCAGATCACAAGTATAAATTGCGGCTCAACGGTAGCTCGACCGTGGCATGATTGATAGACGCTCAAGTCAGGCTAGCGGGATAGATTGCAGCAGGGAAAGCGTTCGAAATCGAACAATACATAAGGCGTCTAAGTAAGTTGGTTCCCAAGTTTCGAAGAGACTTTCCGTTGTTTATCCTTTTTCTTGCGCATTGCAATTATTGTCCCTAAAGGAAGATTCAAGGAAGGATGCCTAAACACAGATTTAGATTCCCTAGGAGGGTCTCACTCATGTCACTCCTAACGCTGGCGACTAAATCGTGGCGAGTGAACCTTTCAAGGAGCTAAAGAACGACTGATGTTTCATGCATCGATACGACCCGAATCTACGCCATTGAAACGCTGATAACAGTGGCAAGACTAACGGCAATGATGAATCCCTGCCTGCCATTCCTAGCTGCCTTTCAGCATGAGTTGTACGAGACGTTTGTGGGGACCACCGCACAGCATAACGGGGTCCTCTCAGGGAAAATAAGGTCCACCATGCACCTACTCCTTTGATGGTTCCACGCAAAGTGTGAGCATCTACAAGGTCGATCCTATGAAGTACACCTGGCCCACTGTTGCAGACGGAGATCCTATTGGTGTGACGCCACTGGTCATGGAATCTCAACGACCACCACAAAAAATTACCAGAGCCTCCTAGCTGACGATCAGCCATTCTGTACGACTATTCCTGGGTACCCGCTACTGTTGGCCACATTCAAAGAAGCGACATGACCGTCTGCCGGATGCGCTGTACAGAGACCACCGATAAGGGATAAAATTCAAAATAAGGGAAATTGATGCTGTGAAACTATATTATGCAACGGCAAACTGCTGGGGCCAGCTAGTATAGATTCGCATGGCATCAAAGAAGTACATTGCAATTGCGGCATATCAAGTTATCAGTGTCTTGGAATGCTGCTTACCACATCGCCTTTCCCATGCCGCCAGACTTAGGGACATAAAGTAGTCCCCGAATTGCAGAGTGTGGTGCTCGCTTAGGGTTTGTATGCGGAACTAATTCCGATGATTTTTCACATTCTCGTGTGCAAATAGTACTTTCGAGCTACTCGCCTCAAGTTTGCACCTCAGACTACTTCAACCAAATGGCTCCTCACAATGACGCATCCAAGAAGCGCAAGGCGGTGACTCGCGATAGCCCAGAGGCTGATGAAGTGTTGCTTAGCGATGGCGGCGACGACTTCGAAAGCGAGCTCTTGGATGGGGCTTTCTCGCACAGCGAAGACGATAGTGACGGGGAAGACGACGTTGATGATGGATCAGGCGAGGAGAATAGCGAACAAGAAGACCACGGAGTTTCAGATGAAGACCTGGGTAGCGACGAGGTGCCTCCCGAGGGAGAGGATGGAGCAATTGGCGGTGTGAAGCTCAACAGCACCGATGTAGAGGAAGATACTCTGGGGGCGAATCATACCGTCATTGAAGACGCCAATGGCAATCCTCGCTACATCTACAACAATATAGATCCGGTTTATGATTCAGATGACTCCGATGCGCCGGCTACGACAAATACCATTGGCAACATCCCATCGTCATTCTACGATTCATATCCGCACATCGGGTATAACATCAATGGCAAGAAGATATCGCGTCCAGCGAAAGGAGAAGCCTTGGACCAGCTTCTGGACAGCATTGATGTGCCTAGGGGATGGACGGGTCTTACGGACCCAGCCACGGGCAAGCCGTTGGAGTTGAGCCAGGAAGAGCTCGAAGTCCTCAAGCGGATACAGATGAACGAGATTCCAGAAGAGGGATACGACCCATATCCAGCCACGATCGAGTACTTCACGAGCAAGACGGAGATTATGCCATTGAGTGCCGCACCGGAGCCGAAGAGACGGTTTATACCCTCCAAGCATGAGGCGAAACGGGTGATGAAAATTGTTCGAGCTATAAGAGAGGGCCGCATCATGCCGTACAAGCCTCCGGCGGAGGAAGAAGAGGATGATCCTAATGTCAAGAGGTATGATGTTTGGGCAAACGAGGCGCCGCGACCTGACCATCCCATGAACATGCCCGCTCCTAAGCTGCCTCCTCCGGGCTACGAAGAGAGCTATCATCCGCCGCCCGAGTACTTACCTGATCGTGACGAGAAGCAAGCATGGGAAGATGCAGACGAAGAGGATAGGAATAAGGATTTTCTACCTACGAATTACGACTCACTCCGTAAAGTGCCTGGTTATGATAGATTCGTGAAAGATAAGTTCGAGCGATGTCTAGATCTCTACCTCGCCCCACGAGTCCGCAGGAGCAAATTAAACATAGATCCTGAGTCTCTATTACCGAAACTGCCAAGTCCTGAAGAGCTGAAGCCATTTCCCACGAATTGTGGCATAGTATACCGAGGTCACGAAGGCCGTGTTCGTAGTCTGGCTATCGACACATCCGGTACGCTGCTAGCAAGCGGCGGCGATGATGGTACCGTTCGGGTGTGGGATCTCAGGACTGGCTATCAACACTGGCAGGTCCGACTAGCAACGGAGGAGGCCGTCAATGTTGTCCGATGGCGCCCCACTATTGACACCTCTATACTCGCAGCTGCATGCGGCGAGGACCTATACCTCATAGTGCCACAGCTCCTTGCGCCCGAGAAGGACGGAGCGGGCTCGGAAACAGCAAGCCGAAGTCAAGACATTGTCGACGCAGGTTGGGGATACGCCGCTAATGGTGCTGCCAACGGTGCTACCAAGAAAGAGCCCGCAGCGCAATGGACCAGGCCCTCAAGTCGTCTACAAGAAGCAGGCGTCCTCGTCAAGGTCAGTCTCCGCAAAACAATCAAGGTCATTTCCTGGCACCGCCGCGGCGAGTACTTCACCACCGTTTCCCCGCAGGGCCAGACGCATGCGATTGCCATCCACACGCTCTCGAAACACCTCACCCAGCTGCCCTTCCGGCGACTGAAAGGCCTCCCCCAGTCCGCCCTCTTCCACCCCTCGAAACCGATTTTCTTCGTTGCAACCCAGCGGACAATCCGCAGCTACGATCTCTCCAAACAGGTGCTACTCAAGATCATCCAGCCCGGCGCACGCTGGATCTCCTCGTTCGATATGCACCCCGGCGGCGATAATCTGATTGTCGGATCATACGACAAGCGCCTGCTGTGGCATGATCTCGAGCTCTCGGTTCGCCCCTACAAAACCCTGCGCTATCATCAGAAGGCTATACGGGCTGTGAAGTTCCATCAGGGTGGCTTGCCCCTGTTTGCAGATGCGAGCGACGATGGGAGTCTGCAGATTTTCCATGGGAAGGTGGTGGGCGATCTGATGGAGAACGCGAGTATTGTGCCGTTGAAGGTGCTGAAGGGGCATCAGGTGAAGAGGGAGCTGGGCGTGCTGGATGTGGACTGGCATCCTAGAGAGCCATGGTGTGTGAGCGCGGGAGCTGACGGCACTTGTAGATTATGGCAGTGACGAGAACTCATTGTGAGTATCTTGGAGCAGATATTCTTCCATTGAACATTCTAGACCTCGCATCTGCGTTCGAGCGTCGAATACGAACAGAAAGTAGCAACGATTAAAGAAAGAAATAACGCACCTCCCAACTTTCAGATACAGTAATAAGAGTTTTTCCGTCTCTAATGGAAGTAGGTTCCTGGTAACTCGGATCTTTCAACCCAACCAGACTCACAGTGAACTCACCAATGCTCCAAATTTTCTATATGGTTCCAGATAGTAATCTCACATGTTCTCATAAGGTGCTAACTGTATCAAGGAGAGCGCGAATCATGCCCCTTTGTCCTCGATGCTGCTCGTGTAACAATCATCGCATATGAAAGAAGCAGCGCTAATCATATGCGTTGTGTAGATAGAAGGAGCTCCGAGATACAGAGGAGCGTTGAGAAAAAAAAGCTGGTCTCTCTCCTTCACATGTCCGAAAATGCGTGCCCATATCGAGATGTGTAATCATTGGGTATAGATCAACAGCTCTACGAAACAGGCTAAGCGTTAGCAAGGACTTCGAGGTATCGTATGCATCGGCCGACAAGCCTGGAGCAAACCCAACAGTGCCGTCACTGTTCCCAGGAGCTTCCTGCAGAAAACTTCCAGATCCATGACGTTCTGACGTTCCAATGAATGCGGCGAAAGTCTAGCCTCCTTAAAGTGTGGACAGTTCCCAAGAAAGTGCAAAGATCGAGGTTGGGAAAGCACTTGGGAAGCCTCCTGAATTATACTCCGGGCACTGGTTTTGCACAGTACGCAGATAATCCTCAGCCGCATCGTCCCAAGACGGGACATAGATCAGATAGCCCGCAGTCGACGACGGCTACGCCATTCTGCTGCCATCATTTACTTGATGATGCACTCTGCTGTAGTCAATAGTCCCAACGAATGCCTCAAGTGAGTGGACCAAGTTCGTTGGACTTTTTCTGTACAACATCAAAGGATTGAACTTCGATAATTTTTTGGCTTCAACGATATCAGAATGTGTAGATCAGAGAAATCAAAGCTGATGTCTTTTGATGAAGGAGGTCTAGTAGTGAAGGTATGAGCATCTGAAGACCGACCTGGTCACAAATTCCTACATTCCAGGTAAAAAGCTTTCTCTCAAGCCATACGACAGCATTAGACATGCTCAAGCCGATGTCACTGGGTAAACCTAGGCAACCTCCGATAGAACTTCCCCTTTGGTGCCATGTTATGGAAAGCAGGGCAGCCAGGGTGCTCAAGATACTGTCTGTGTCCGAGGTGTTATGTTGCCAGCCGCCCTGCGGAAGTTGGCTATCCAAAATGTACTGAAATTCCGAGGAAAGAAGCAGGTGCGACTTCCATCCCGATTTCTAGCGACAATAGAGACCCAGGCGGTCCCGTAAATAGAGACGAACATCAAGCCCAGACAAGATCCACGCATTGTATCGTCGGAGAGCTGCTTGAGTACAAGGCCGCCTTGATTCAAAGAAAGACTCTGAGAGGGACGACATGACAACAGCAATATTTTCAATCTTGGTAGTGCAAATCAACAGTGTGATATAAACTCAACTCGATAACTGGAAGGGATGTTGCAATGAAATCGTTCTTGTTCATTTCAAGTTGGAAGCTGGGACCCTACTACAGAACGATTTTGGCGTGGGCCCTGATACCTTTCGAGATGTTAGTTCAAGGCAAATGCTGGGAGGGGCCGTAAAATTAATGTGGCCACATACGTAGAGCTATACTTCCTCAGGCAGCTGACACACAAAGCAGTGCAGATCGATAGGACGCAAGAGGGACACTAAAGGAAGAATCGGCCGGCAAAGGCTTTGGTGAAAGCTGGTTCACCCTACAGCCTCGCCCTGCTTTACAGCCTTGGTTCCCTGTACCTCAACTTCCGTGAATTGCATTGGTGACGGGGTAGCCGCCATCTGTGATTCCAAGTGACTCTCGAAAATCTTGTCATCTGTCAGTGATGATTTGAGATCTTTTTTGTTGTAAAGCTGGCTGTAACTGATGGGATGATATATGCACTGATACTAAAAGCTCCGCGAGCATGCTGGAGAATGCTATAGCTTGTCAGGTGCATGAGTCCACTCGGACGTTTTTTCGATCTCGTTCGCTTTATCGACGTACACGCATCTGCTGTCATCAAGCTCCCGCTAGACCAGAAATCTTAGTAGCTCAGATGCACAGTGTCTGGGATAGGCCAATCGCAAGTCGAGGCAGAAAGCCCGCTGACCATCAAAAACCACCTCTTGATGCCAAGTCCGTTTTAGCTGCTGATTACCAGTATCTGGAAAATCATCTTTCGGACGAAAGCTAACCTGAACAGCTAGGGGAACCAGTATTGATGTAAAATAATTTGTCCAATCTGCGTTCTAGCGCTCCGCGTTAGCAGTGTGCTAGATTAAGATCTAGAGAGGGGTGGGGGGGTGTCCTCTCCGTCGAGCCGAGCAGCGATATGCAACAAAGTGCTTTGTACCGCATATGGATGCGTATCATGAGAGAAAAGGGTGGCGGCGCCTGCTGATCGTTCATGCTTCTAACCCGAGTCCTGGTCGTTGAAGTGATTTTGGGAGTCACGCAGCTGAGGGGCACAAAAGACTCAGGCGTGAGTAGAAGAATTAATGCTTACCGAGCTCGTTCGCCCTGGCTGTGGAGTTGAATCAGGCTTCAACAAAAGTGTTCTTCACCTCACGCAGAGACTTCTGGCTGATGTTACAGGTTCCCAATAGTAATACCCCAGACCGATTTCTCGGCTTTGTGACAAAACCGCTTGTGTTGAAAACGCTCAAACTGTGGTATCTGTAGAGTTTTGATAAGCACATCAGACATGGCCATGACGGAAGCATAGCACGCAGTATTCCCGTTTGACCTAGAATTGCCTCTCAGCAGTCCAATTCTTCAGGCGGTGCGCTTGCGTCTAGGAGTTCATGAAGCTCGGTGCTTCTGATACTGCCTTCAATCTGACAGTGAATGTTTCTTTCACCCATGTGGCGTAAGTCTTCTGATCTGTCCACTTCAATCCAGAACCTGGACCCTCGGGTAGCGAAAGATCAAAGTTATAGATCACACGGGCCAGGATGAGCCTCAATTCAAAGTAAGCAAGGTTCTGACCAAGGCAAGAACGAGGGCCTGGAGAGAACGGCTGTAGAGCATCTCGACGGTCGAGCGCAAATGGAGATGAAGCAGCTTTACCAGACTCCAGCCAGCGCTCTGGAACAAATTTCTTTGGGTAGGCGAAATTATTCTCGGAGAGACTGGCTCCCCATTGCATGAAAGAAACACAGGTCTTTCCGGATAGCTGTCAGCTTTGAGGACAAGAAAAGAATACAGCCTGGGCTCACATCTTCTGGAAGCCAGTCGCCACAGACAAAGTCCCCTCCCTTGGGTACAACCCGGGGCATTCCAAGCGGTACAGGTGAGATTATCCGTAGACCCTCCTCAATGACCGCTGAGAGGTAGAGCAACTTGCCAAGATTCGTAAGATTCATCTTGGCCTCAGTCTTAAATGCATCTCTGATCTCTCTTGTAAGCTTCTCCAATGTCTCTGGATAACGTAGTAGATAATTGGTGGTCCCCGCCAACGTAGTCGTCAAAGAGTTGCTTCCTGCAATTATGATAATTCCCGCAGTAGATTCGACTTCCAAGTCAGTGAGACCATGTCGTGCCTTGGTAAGGTGAGAGAGCAAATCAGGTCGATCTTGCTTGGTACCTAGTCGCTTTTCAGCCTTCTCTTGACTGTAAGGGAGTGTTGTTGCTGCTTCTTAATTGAACTCTTGGGAACAGACCACACTAAAAGTCGATAGAGCAAAGGATAATAGCGACAAGCGCTCATTAGAACTGCAGTTTTGAAGTGATGGATAATCGTCTCAACCCACGAATGATACTTCTGACTTTCCAAACAACCAAAGGATTCGCCAAATGCCAAATCACCAATAATGTCGAACGCACAGAAGTTATACCATTTCACGATGTCCAGTACTGCAGCTCCCGATGTGCTGTCAATTTGCTGTCGTAGTCTTTCAACAAGCATGTCGACGTGACTAGTGATCATGGGTTCTTGATCCTTTAAAGCCTTCTCGCTAAAGCCATATCCCCATGCTCTGCGAATGCTTGCATGGTCTTCATCATCGGCGTTTAGAATCGAGGGTGCCTTGCCACCGATCTTGGAGGGCGTCGGCACCCAGACTTGGTTTTTGGGAAAGGAGCGATGGCCCGGGCGATAGGCATAGATGTCACGGCATGCCTTTGCATCAATGAAAGACACCTCGTTAGGCGCCAAGCGGACCACGCTACCATACTCTTCATGCAGCTTTTGGACTCGATGGACGAGGCCGCCATTTCACATCACGAGAACACGGTAGGCGGCCCGCGGCCCAAGTCTTTGGACCAGGGGATCGAGAAAGTGGATGAAGATAGATGTTGTAGAACGTGGAGCAGGCGAGGTACTGTTGGAATGTCAAGCGCGAAATTGGTGACTTCGCTATCAAGAAGAACGTACGGTAAAGAAAGGCATGATCAAAGCCACGACAACGGTGATCCAGCCAAGATCTGATGCTGAACGTACAACGTTTGAAATAGTCATGATGATATTTAACAGGAGATGAAACTCTAGCTCTGGCTTGAGTCTATGACCAGCTAGAATTCATTTGAGAGAAGGGAATTGCGAAAGAGCGACATGGTCGTGACGATGGCGGCCTGTAGAACGAGCGCTGGACTGATAGAAGTATGTGATGTATCTAAGGGTGACGGGGCTGCTGCTTTCTTGACCTCGCGACATTCACACTATACTTCAGTTTTAAAAAAATAAAAAAAAAAAAAAAAAGTTTGATTGGATATTCTGAATACTGTCGTCCTGACCCCAAACAGATTACCCTCAAGGAGCAAAGTATCTCGAGTATCTGATTTCGAGTATCTTGAGTATCTGAGTATCTTATTTTGTTCAAGTCTGGCAATGTCACTGCCAAGAGATCGACCACCCAGCCCTAACGAGCTTCTGGCATGTGAAAGCGATAACGATTCCAACACCGACACCGAGGGCTCTAGTGTTACCTCTTCCACCCTGCATGAGCGCAACAGGCACGATGCCCCAAGCGACTTTTGGATGGCCATCAGCGCATTATGGGGCGTGTTCGCCGACGTCGGCGGGTACTGGCAATCTGTAAGTCTCTGCGTCGTACTTCCATCGCCGTTCAATCAAAGACAATCCACGTGGAAGGTCTTGTGATCTTGTCGTGATCTTCTTCTCTCCAAATCAGATAGTCGCTTCTTCTTGCGCTGAGCTTCCTTTGACAATCATAGAATTCCTGCTGACACTGCGTAGAAAGCCTACATATGGTGGACGAAGAAGAAACCACGGGAAACCCTCCTCGATACTCTGACTAACGCCAATTCCTACGAAGAATGGGACGCAACTGCCTTCCAACTCGACGAGCTCCTTCAAACAGACCTCTGGCGGCAGAATGCCTCGAGTAAACACTACGACTACAAGCTGATCAACGAACGGCGGCGTGCCATTATCGAGGCCCGAGAAGACGATGATATTCTCGGGTTAGTCAATCTGCTCCGTTCTGGGCTCGTCCGCAATCTAGGAAATATTACTACGCCCCGGCTGTTCAATCGAGCGTACGCGGGCACCAAGCTACTCATCGAAGAATACATCACGCAAGTTGCGCTGGCAGTCAAGTATGTTACGACGCTGCCCACGACGCCCCATAATGAGCAAGGATGGACATCGCAAGCGAAGCTCGACCTGCTGCACGATACACGGCAGGCTTTTGGGCGATCGACGTTGGTACTGCAAGGAGGCGCTATGTTTGGACTCTGCCATCTGGGCGTTGTTAAAGCATTGCATCTCAGAGGACTGTTACCTAGAATAATCACTGGTACTGCCACAGGAGCACTGATAGCGGCTCTTGTGGGCATCCATACCGAGGATGAGCTTCTCGACTTCCTCAACGGGGATGGCATTGACTTGACAGCCTTCACTCGAAGCAGCGGACGGGCGAAATCGCCAGACGAGCAGCCACTGCTCCCAAAAGACCAAGACAGCCTCCTCCAAACCCTCTCCCGCCGGATCGCGCGTTTCGTCCGCGAAGGCTACTTCCTCGACGTCTCCGTCCTCGAAGCCTGCGTCCGCGCCAACGTCGGCGACCTAACCTTCGAAGAAGCCTACGCCCGCACCAAACGCGTCCTCAACATCACCGTCGCCACCTCCGGCCACAGCGGCGTCCCCAACCTCCTCAACTACCTCACCGCGCCCAACGTCCTCATCTGGTCCGCCGCTCTCGCCTCCAACGCCTCCTCCTCCACCCTCTACGCTTCTGTGCTCCTCAAGTGCAAAGACGAAACAGGCGCCATAGTACCCTGGGCGTCCGCGCAGGAGACAACCTTCCACTCCTGGCGCACCGCGAGCTACAACGATCGAGACTCGCCGCTCTCACGCATCGCTGAGCTGTTCAACGTCAACCACTTCGTCGTCTCCCAGGCCCGCCCCTACATCGCGCCTTTCCTCCGCAGCGACCTTCAGCATCCCAACCCCAGCCAGGCGGGGAAGCGCGGCCTCACGATCCCGCTCCTGAGACTGATAACCCTGGAGATCCACCACCGTCTCTCACAACTCGACAGCTTAGGTCTCCTCCCCGGCACAGTCCGCCGTTTACTCATCGACGAGAACGTGCCTGGCGCAAGCTTGACGCTCGTTCCCAATCTGCACGCTAGCGACTTGCTGAAGCTTCTCGAGACCCCGACTAAGGAGAGTCTGGACTACTGGATCCTGGCTGGCGAAAGGAGTGTCTGGCCTGCAGTCGGCGCGTTAAGGGTGCGATGCGCGGTGGAAGTGGAGCTGGATCGGGGATATCAGCTTGTGCGGAGGAGGAAGCCGATGGATGCTGAAGGGACGGTTTTGAATGGGGCTGAGGGCAGTGGCGCGAATAAGAGGCGGAGGAGGGCGGCGAGTGTGGGGCAGGCATAGGGGGGATGCGTTGTTTTGTTTGTGGAGTTGCTGCGGGTGTCTGGGTAGGAAGGGTATACTGATTTGTGCTCGGATGAGTGTACATACCATTGTTGCGATATGAGCTATAATATGAGCTTGATGTTTCACAATTTGCATCGGCTCTATACCGGATTTCAGGGAATCAAAGTTACCCAGACGGTGTGGACCTGGAATTCGCAGATTCGAGAGCGTTTCTAATGAACTCACGACATGACGACTTCACGATCTGGGCAACTTGCAAGCTACCTTACCAGAAAAACCCCCTCTCCGCCTTCTCTCCTCCGCTCATCCGCCCTACAGCTTCACACTCCTGACCAACCCCCCCTTAATCCCCGTCTTCTCGCCCTCATACCCCCTCCCCTCGCCCCCCCTCCACACCTGCCTCACGCTCCCCAGCTTCTTCTTCTTCTCCTCATACTTTCTCCTCTTCTTCACCCTTGGGTTCCTCACCTCCTTCTTCCGCTTCGGCGCCAACCCCTTATTCTTCTCAATCGCGTACGACACCGCTCTTTTACCATCCGCCACCCCCTCTCCGTCTCCGACACGGGAAGATGGTTCAGTCAACGAGAGCGCAGCGGCTGCTTCGGCCTTGGCCGCTTTCTTCTGCGCAGAGCGAGAGGAGATGAGGTCGTAGTACTCATCGCCTCCGCCTCGCACGTCCCTCGCCGCAGTAATCTCCCTCTCATCCATTTCATCCTCCCCGCCCAATTCCGCGGCCTCTGGGTTTTTCCGCCCGCGCTTCTCAGCCGCAGAATTCAGCCGTTCCTGCCTCTCCCTCAAGCGCTCCTTATACGGCAGATCCGCGTCGCCGCCCGCCTCGCGGCCGGCAAGCTCCCGGCGCGCGGCTTTGGATGCGATTTGCGAGGTGTAGAATTTGAGGGATTTCTTGACCGAGGCTTTGTGCGCTGCTTCGTGGGCGGGGAGGGTAGCGGGGTCGCCGAGGTCGGAGGAGGTGTCTGAGGGGGGATCAGGGTTTTTGGGTTTGGGTTTGAGGGGTCGTGGATGGGGTTGGGTCAGGGAGGAGAGGGACGCGAGGGAGGCTTCGGTTTCTTGTAGGCGTTCGGCACGGCGGGCGGCGGCGGAGGCGAGGGCGACTTCGGCGGCTTTTTCTGCTCGGGTCTTGCGTTTACGGGGTTTTTTCTTGGGAGGGGCGATGGATGTTGGTTCGGTGGTATCGTTGGTTGACTTGGTGAGGCCATTCGTTTTGCTATCTGGTAAAGGGAGGAACGAGATACTTGAATTGGGAGGTTCGGGAATAGCGAGGTCTTTGACTTGGTTCCAGAGTGAGCGGGTGCTCATCAGGCTGTCCATGATAGGGTGGTCGCGGAGTTCGCTCGGTGGCATGGCTGTTGGTTTACCGTTTGCGGAGGGAGGACTGGATGTGAGGAGGGTGAAGTACATGCATAGAGTGGCGAGGTAGGCGCTTAGAGCGGTGTGCTTGAGGGCTGCCACTGGGATCTTGTCGGCGTGGTCTTCTGCTATTGATGAAGTGGAAGGTGGGGCCTTGTGTTTTTGGACGGCCAGCGCCGCTTGGGCCGCGAGCTTAAGGTCTCCGTGCACTTCTTGGAGCTCTAGGAATTCTCTCGATAGCGGTTCAAATTCCGGATATCTGGTCCGCAAAATCTTCGACCGCTCCGCTTGCGGCATTTCATCGGTGATCTCCAGTTGCGGCAACACCTCTCTAATCGACCTTCCCTTGCCAATATCATCTCCCTCCTCTTCGCTTCCCTCGCCGCCTTTGCCAGCGTCAAGCCACTCCGCTTCATCGAAGCCAAAATCTGCTTCCGTCATGCCCTGCAGTTGCTTTTGCTGTAGTCGCCGCGCCTCCGCCTCCTCTTCAACAGCATCGGCTTCGGTCTCGATGACGTCGGCATCGTAGTAGTCTTTCTTCGACGTGCCCCATCCGTCAATGTCTTCGTCCTCAGAGGGGGCCCGCGAGGCGTCGTCATCGGAGTCTGAGTCGTGGAGGGCATGTTTAGTCGGCTTTAGCGCTTTCGTTCGATCCTGTGGCAAGGAATCGTCGTGGTCGGTAGCGTCATGAGAGCTTTCGGAGTCAAGGCCATTTGGTGAGGCGGAGAGCACTTCTTCGTCCGAGAACTCCAGGAATTCATCTGGTCCATGTTAGCTTGATTTATTTCGAAAGGACCTTAAGTATTTTCAGCACGTAATACCTTCCTCCCTAGCCCTCCTTTGCCTTTTCTGTGGCGGTCCTTCTTCCAACAATATCTTATCCCGATTGATGTGAAACTCGTCTTCTGAATCTGCTACATCTTCGTAGGTATTGACTCGAAGCTTGCTGTCCGAAGCTGGTAGTTCTCGGAATCCATCGTTGTTCGATTCTTTAGCTCCCCGGGTGGCTTTTCTCTTCTTCGCCATCTTTTATCACTTTATGCTCTCTTAGTAACCACCATACTGGAGTGTAAGAAGGCCGAGGAATTCGTTATCGATAAGTAGTGGTTCGATTTGTCGTTTGCTTGGCGTTTGCTTGGTTTGCTTGGCGTTTTCTCAGCGCCCTTGAAGGGAATTATCGAAGGCTTTCCAACCCAACCCTCCAACTGAAATGCCACGAATCCACTGTAGGTAAAGTGACTATACAGTGCCAGCCTCCGCGATCATCATCATTCTTTCTCTGTAATTGTCGCCTATCTTCCACCAGCGAGCACCCTACCCCAAGCTTTAATCTACAGAACATTGATCCGTTTGCACCACATCTCGCTTTCAATTCTATTGGCTAACTGGCTTGACGACGAGAGGTATTTCATGGCGCTTGGTCTCATTTGGTCTTCAATCTGTCTATGTGCCTTCGTCTCTATTCTATTGCTTGACAGAATGGGTGCATTTTCCAGTAAAAATAAATTTCCCGTTGATGGCCGAGTGGGTGTTCTCTGTCCATTGAATAGAAAGTGGTCGTTGATGCGCAATGGCAGGCAATTGTTCTGACCGGAGGGTCGCAAGGCATGGGACGTAGCGTCGCACGATTGTTGGCCTCTAAAGGAGCCAATGTTTTGATTATTGCGAGGGGCATTGAAAAGCTCAAAGATACAGTCGAGTACATTTCTGTGCGAGGACTATGACCATGGGTATGAGATATTTATTCTGACTAGAAATGCAGCAAGCTGCTATCCGACCTTCGCAGAAATTTCACTACATAAGCGCCGACCTTAAGAATCCTTCCGAAGGGGAGCGAATACTCTCGGAAGCCACATCGTGGAATGACGGCCAGCCGCCTGACATCGTCTGGAATTGTGCAGGGTCAGGTCGTCCAGGCCTCTTCACTGAAATCCCTATCGAAGTCTTTCGTGACCAGATGGATACCAACTACATGTCCAGCGTGTACATTGCTCATGCGGCTCTCCGCGCTTGGCTTGCTCCTCCGAAATCTACAATGAATCCAGCCTCACCCTCATCCGAACCTCGCCATATAATCTTCACCTCCTCGGTCTTGGCGTTTTACCCTCTTATCGGTTATACTCCTTACACCCCTGCGAAAGCCGCCCTTCGAACTCTGTCCGACACGCTTTCGCAGGAGCTGCAGCTCTATTCCTCGCATCCTACGGCCATCAAAACGCACTGCATTTTCCCTTCCACAATCTATACCGATGCTTTAGAGGTTGAGAAAGAAACAAAACCAGCGGTGACATTGAAGCTCGAAGAGTCTGACAATGGGCAAATGCCAGACGAGGTAGCAATAGCATGTGTCAGGGGTCTGGAGCGAGGAGAAGAAATGATAACTACGAACGGGCTAATAGGCTACCTGATGAAAGTGGGGATGTTGGGGTCCAGCATAAGAAATGGGTGGGGCATATTGGACACCATGACGGGCTGGCTTGCCAGTGTAGTACTTGTTTTCGTCCGTTGGGACATGGATCGGACTGTCAAGAAGTGGGGCAAGGGTGGCAGGGCCGGAGCTGTACAAAAGGCAAATGAAGGATAGAAGTCTACAGGTCGGATTTGGAGAGCCACGGAGAGATCTGATTGATTTGAGAAATCAAAATTACCTTAGCGGATGAAATTTTGAACACCTGCAGAGTCAACGAAAAAATGAGGAGATGTTGCCAGTAATGTTGGAAATCACGGATCTGCGGTTTCTCCCCATGGACTATATCTCTCTGGAAGAATTGGTTCTATCACCGACCGCACCAAGAAGAGTCTATCATGGAGACAATCGATCTTCACTGCTCATCTCGGTATAGACAAATTTCAGGCGCTCTGGGGACTGCAAGACTCAGTCCCAGCGACGGACCCAGAGTCATGTTGGATCAGCCATATCCGTGGTCCAGGGCTGCATAACGTTGCGATCTTTGTTCCACCATAGAAGTTCAAGAGCATCAGCTTTTTCCTGATTAACGTCCTTCCGATATGATTCCGTTGCGCTGCACCTGTCGCCCAATGCTTATCGTGGTCCACATGCCTCCAGTCGGCATCACCAGGAGGCTTCTCTTCTTGGCGCCCTTGACTGTGTTGCTCGTAGGGGCAAGAATGTATGACGAAAGTGTAGGTGAACCTCTGTTGTTGCTCCTGTCTATTTACTGCAAGGGTGCTGCGCCGTGCGCTCTGATCATCTGAGCATGCAGATATGCCTTTTCTACAAGCGGTGGTCCTTCCTGTGATACGTGTGAGCAAGTTCCCCAATTCCAGCGAGGGAGCAATTAACACTTGGTAGCAAGGTCAAATTAGAAGGAGCTTTCTATCCCCTAGCAATGCTCATTGTCGCGCGTGGTCCCTGTAGATGGTTCAACTGTCTCGAAGAAATATCTGTAAAACTCCATCCAAAAGTCGCCCTAGTACGTATGATTCCGTCTTCGGTGTGCACTCTAGAGCCGCAATGACCGTGACGAAGAGACCGCGGCCCTACAAGATGCGTTGACGCGAGGAGTCCTGGAAGGACTGAGCTGAGACATGAATTTCAGTCTTGTCGACGGATAGATTGACTCCTGCCCATACGGCAAAAGGGTATTCAGCAATTCTTCTTCGCGATTAGTAGGACCCTCGTAGAAATCCCAAACATGAAGTCTGATCGCTTCCCCATTGTCACAGCCATGTATCACCCAACTTACCCGGAATTACTTCACGAGACAACTCCAGCCTCTGAATCACGAAAGAAAGGGAGACTCTATCCTTACCCTACATCTACAAGCCGGACCATGGCAGGTGTTCTCTAACCAATACCTCCAACAATGATAATACATCACAGAACGGTTCAATGAGATCGCGATGGGCTGGACAACCAGTGAAAATCTATAGCTGAATGTGCAAGATGTCGAGGCATTCCACTTGCGCGGCAAAAGGATCTAGAAGAAGCGATGGCTCAGTAAAGCCAGTTGAAAGTTGTATATTTACATTATGCGATTGGCTCTGTTCCCCTAAGAGGTGCAGCATGCTGGGACATAAAATAGAGAAAATATGCCATGGTCCGGATAGTACTTCACATATGGGGTCGAATTAGGAGAGATAGGGTACCGAGAGAGGCTTCCAAGAGATATTGTTCGTGAGGGATCTTTGTGCATCTGAATGAGAAAGATACTTATTGATTTCCATTCGAGGACGAGAAACGATGAGAATGGCGGCCGTTACGACCTCTTCTACGTAGACCTTCAGAGCCTCCAATGGGAGGTCTAAGAGAGGCGGTGGTGTGGTTGTGGTGCTACTGATAGACTTCTTTGTCTGACGGAACTTAGTGCTGGGGAGGGAGTGGGCTTCAGGAGCAGCCTTCGTCTCTGTTGGAGTGTATCAGCGCTTTGAAAGTGAAGGCAATGAGAAGCTGGGCCATTTTGTGGATGACTGCAGGAGGAGCAATTGACTTCAAGACTTGCAGCGGACAGCATGGCCGACTGTGTAGCACAGGAGATAGAAAAGTGAGGTAAAAGTGCTGGATTGGGTTCGGGAAACACCTCAGCTTGAAGAAATCCGAATGTTAGGCAAATTGCGAGCCATCATTTTGCCTGAGCAGTCTCGCATGTGGATATCCGCTTCGATGTCAAATCCTGATCTTCCTCTCCTTCAACACCACATCTCCCAACAACTCCAACGCCTTCATCCCTATCCCTGGGCTCTGCACCCCCTTTGGGTAGTCCTTCACCGCCAACCTTAACGCGCACATCGCCGCATCCCCATAGAACAACAAGAACCTCTCCTCGTACCCTTCAATCATGGCCTTCAAGACCATCGCATGCGTTTCCGTCCTGGCACCCACCGGCACATTAACGATGTTGGAGAATGCGAGCCAATACTTCGGTGCCGGATAAGGATTCTTATGCTTCGCTTTCTCATAGTTGCGCAGGCTGATCCCCGCAAACCCTGCTCCCAAGCCGGTCATGCGCTGGCTGTGTTGTTGCAGCCCCACGAACGCGCTACCGCTCCCGTCGCGAGCCCAGCCTAAGCGGACTTTGCCTGCAGCTGTGTTCTCAGGACCGTAGATGCCGAAGAGTACGGGGCAGGCGACGTGGTATTTCGCGATGAGGATGTCGATGAGCGTGTGCCCGTTCCACTGGAAATCCCCGAGCGCGAAGATGTGACTCGCGATGGTGCCGATGGGGTCGGCTTTGGTGGGGTCGATGCCGGCTTCGGAGACGAGCTGGGCGATGATGGCTTTGGAGAAGATGTTGAGGAGGTAGATGAGGAGGGAGGGGCCGGTAGTAGGTGCGTCTGCTGGAAGGGGGGAAGGAGGGGAGAGGAAGGGGAAGATGGGGATTTGTGGGCAGGAAATCTGAAGCGAGGATCGGAGAGCGTTGATTATATTTTGGAGCTGCGATGGGAATTTAGCTTGGAAGGTCTCGATGATGCATATATGGAGTGCTTACGGGTGTTTTGTTGGCACCTTGCCCGATCCGAAGCTGGCCAACACTTTTACGGATTTCGCGGCGCTTGTCGCCCATATTCTTTTTCAGATCCGGGGACTTAGCACCCTCGGCAATCATGGACTTGCGAAGCTCTTTCAGCTGTCTATGAATTGCAAGGTAGCGTTGATGTTCGGCCTTTGGCTCTGGATTAATCGTCGGCTGCGCTGGGATCGTGGACGACGACGCTGTGGTGGTCGGTTGAGGTTTAGGGGTCGTGGCAGCCGGTGTGCTTTGCGTAGTAGAGACCGGCTTCTGCTGCGCAGCCTTCGCTTCTGCGAGTCGTCTTTTAATCTCTTCATTCTGCCTTTCCTTTTTCAATTGTGCTGCCGCTTGGGATGCTTGTCGTTCCTCCTCAACTTTCTGGGCCTCCGCAGCTGCTTCTGCATCTGCTTTGCGTAATCGCTCTGACTGCGCCGCCTTCTTCGCTTCAAGCTCCGCCGTTTTGGCCTTCTCTTTCTCTAGCAACTTCTTCTCCTCGATTTCCCTCTCTACCTGCTCCTGCCTCCTCTGCTCCAGTCCCCGTCGCTGCTCTTCATCTCGCCGCCGGCGTTCGTTCTGAACTTGTAGCTCAAGCTCTCTGCGCACCAATTCCGCACTCTCTCGGATCCGGTTGTGCTCCGCAGCCGCTGCGGCCAATGCCTTCTTATGGACGATTTCTCGTTCATGGTTCTGACGGTCTAGACGCGCGTAAAAACTTTCTTGGGACGCAATACCCAGGCGGCTGAGCTCCCACAGCAGTTGCCTCGACGGGCTGTCCGTAGCTGACTTCCATGGACTGGACATTATTGCCATGGCCTGGTGATGGGAAAGGGCACGGCTGGGCGATGCGTCCTGGATTGGATTAAGCTAAGGAAGCACGGAGAGGCAATTGAATAATGGTGAAGGCGAGATAACAATGAGGTGTGTCAAGGCCTTGCGTAGTGAGTTGGTGCCGCCTCTACATCACTCTGTAAACATGAAGTTGAGTATCCAGTCGACAAAGAGGACCCGGCCAATTGCCTTCTTGGAGGGCAATTGTCGACTTTTGGATAGATAGGGATGTGATAACAGATAATGACGCCTTACTTCTTGCGAGGAACCTCCAATACGTGGATAACAAAGTGAATAGAGATGTTTGGCTTGGGTTGGAAACAATGGAACGGGAGACAAGGGACGGTTTCACTAGATCGTTCGGGTACAAGTAGCGCCAGATCCGACGGCTCTAGTCTATCAATCTGGGGCAAACCGAGGGAACCTCTTGTTCAATCCACCAACGACAGATGTCAGGCACTTTTGACTCTGACTATTTTGCGCCAGCAAGGAACTTGCTTAACAGTTCCCTAGACCAGAGATCTTTGACATGCTGCCTGGGCTATCAAGGCGAGGGGTTTTTAGAGCCTCATTCGCAAAGGTTCGCTCACTCGACGAGCGAGAGACCATTCCGCTTCGGAAGACCAAATGTGATTAAATAGAATTGAGTTGCTCGAAATGCAGTTGATTGGGTGCTTGAGTACGAACCAGGAATTTATATTGCTTGTCTTTATAAGTAGGTTTCGGTGCACGTGTGCTTGCGTTTATGTGCAACGTCAGCCTTATGGACTTGGCAGGATCGCCAGAGAGCGGGAAAGAGGAGAAAGGCAACTTTGAACAGCAACTCTTCTTCTGCCCTTCTTTCTCACCATCCCTCACTCCTTCCTTTTTCAAAGTCATTCCCTCTGCCATTGTCGCCCGGTCCTCCTTCCTTTGCTATAGTCATTCAATATCTCAGTTGCCACTCCACAGCAGCTCCTGACAGCGTCGTCCAACGCACACTCCGATCATATGCTTCACCGAGTGGAGAACCTACCAAACTCAGTCACCTGTGTCTCAACACACCTTACTTGTCCCTCAGCAATTACCTTCAGTCCCCCTCTTCCAACCGACCATTTGCTCCGATCCTCATTCGAGCGTTCCCGGGTCTGCCTGTAAGCCGCAGCGGGCCTGTCAAGAATAAATTGGCTTAAGACTGCTCCACAGAGCACGCACCAACCGGTCGAGAAGATTTCCTGTATTACAGAATGGACCCACAGCAGAATCTGGGGGTTCCTGGCCAGACCGGCAGGAGGCTTCACATCGCCCATAGGCGTAGTCCATCGGAGATGACCCCAATGATTAGTAAGTTGTCTGTCCTTCGTCGTAGTACACTGGGATCCCACTCAACTGGCAGTCTTGACGCTGAGACTCGATCAACAACCTTGCTGACATGACCTCCCGCAGTGGAACAGCTTGCTTTGCAGCAACAGATTGAGCTGCTCCAGCAGCAACAGCAGCAGATCGCTGCTACCCACCAACAATATGTGAACATGGGGATGATACCTCAGCAACAACCAATGCAACCGACTATCAACTATCCCGGCCAACAGGTCAATCAAGGCCAAGTCTCGATGGCTGGCATGTCCCCAAATGCCAACGCCTTTCAGTTCCCACAGCAAATGCAACTGGGAGTACCAATGAGTGCCCCCACCCAACCATCCTCACATCGCCGAAATCAATCCGCATTCCCAAATATGAGTATGGGTCCACCTCCGGCACCGTCGTCCGGTGCAGCGGGCTCAGCTTTTAGCGACCTCAACCAGAATTCTGTGGCTCATAATCGTGAAAATGCGTCACAGCGTGGAGGCCGCGGCGGTGGATCTGCAGGGGGTGGTCATCAGCGTCGGCACTCGCTCGCCTTGCCAGAGGCAAAGAAAGCGGCCGAGCTTGCACAACAAAAGCGAACAACATCTGGCTTTCAATTTCCAATCCCCGGAACTTCAGGAGCTTCTCCAACTAGCGCCAACAGAGCCGTCAGTCCTGCCGAGTCTGATGAGAAAGGTATGGATAGTCCGTCGTTGGGCCTTCCGAACCCCGTAGGTCTAAGTGTCCGTACAGGCAATCGCGGAGCTGGTGCTGGCGGACACGGGAGGAGTCAGAGTATGGCCGTGGGTAATGGACGTGGTGCTCCACAAGGACGTGGAGCGGGAGGTTTCCAGTTCCCACCGCCTATGGCAACAAACGATGCAGGAGCCAATACGGGCCAGCAGTCGGATTCCCAGCGTCGTGGCAGTCAGAATGGCCATAACCGTACGTCTTCGAGAAACTTCGAAGGCAATTGGAGGCAGCAGAGTAGTACGCAAGCTTCGATCCCCGATCCCCAGCAGCAGTCCATGGGAAACTTCTCTCAACCACAGAACCCTAACGCCAATGTCTTCCAGCCAGGTCACAGAGTAAGAGGATCTATGAACCAGTCGATAGGCTCCATCGGCGGGTTCTCATTTCCCAACCAGCCACAGTTGGTACAGCTACCGCAAGGGCAGGTGATGCTTCAGCAACCGCAAATGTTTGCTGGGCAGCAACTCAACCCGCTGCAATTGAACCAATTGCAAGCACTGCAAGCCGCTCAGATGAACGGGCAACAGTTCAATCTCCAGAGTGTTCAGCAACAGCAGCAGCTATCGTCGCAGCAACAGCGCAAAACTCTGTTTACCCCTTATTTACCACAGGCAAGTCTTCCAGCATTGCTCTCTGATGGCCAGTTGGTGGCCGGGATTTTGCGCGTAAACAAAAAGAACAGAAGCGACGCATACGTGACAGCTAGCGACCTTGATGCCGACATCTTTATTTGCGGAAGCAAAGACAGAAATAGGGCACTTGAAGGAGATTATGTAGCGGTGGAATTGTTGGATGTTGATGAGGTTTGGGGGCAGAAGCGAGAGAAAGAGGAGAAAAAGAAGCGCAAGGATATCACCGACACGAGAACTGGCGGTAGTAGTAACACTAATGAGAAACCCTCTCGAAGCGATTCCGGCGCTAACGGCGACGCTGGCCAGATGGGTGGTCATGAAGGCGGTATCCGAAGGAGAGGTAGCTTGAGGCAGCGGCCTACGCAGAAGAAGAACGATGACGTGGAAGTAGAAGGCCAGAGCCTTCTTCTGATGGAGGAAGAAGAGGTCAATGACGAGCAAAAGCCCTTGTATGCTGGTCACGTTGTGGCTGTTGTTGAACGCGTTGCCGGGCAAATGTTTTCCGGGTAAGTCTGTTTTGCCCCTATGATCACCAAAACTTTGCTTACTTCTCCAGGACTTTGGGTCTACTGAGGCCTAGCAGCCAAGCTACCAAAGAGAAACAAGAAGCCGAGCGGCAGCAACGTGAAGGCAATTCTGGCCGTCATCACCAGGACCGCCAGCAGGATAAACCAAAGATCGTATGGTTCAAGCCCACCGACAAACGCGTGCCGCTCATTGCCATCCCAACTGAGCAGGCTCCCCGTGACTTTGTCGAGCGCCATCAGGATTACGCCAATCGTATTTTCGTTGCTTGCATCAAGCGCTGGCCCATCACTTCGCTTCATCCATTTGGCACTCTGGTGGAACTGCTAGGTGAAATGGGCGATCTGAAAGTCGAGACTGATGCTCTACTCAGAGATAACAACTTTGGCCCTGACGACTTCTCGGAAGCGGTACTGAAAAACATCGGCTTCGACGATTGGTCACTCAGCAACGAAAGCGAGGAGGCACTTGCCTCGCGTCGAGACTTCCGTGGAGAGACAACCTTCACCATCGATCCGAACGGGACCGAAGATTTCGATGATGCTCTCCATGTCAAGGATCTCGGTGATGGCAGGATCGAGATTGGCATTCATGTCGCTGACGCAGCGCATTTTGTCAAGGCCAACTCACTTGTAGATCGTGAAGCCAAGAAGCGTGGGACTGGAGTGTATCTGATGAATCGTGCTGTCAATATGCTGCCCCCGAAACTTGCATCTGAGGTCTGCTCCTTGAGCCCAGGAGAAGAGCGTTTCACCGTCAGCGTCGTTTTCAGGGTCGATTTAGAGAGCGGTACTGTCGTTGACAACGATGCTTGGATCGGCAAGGCCATGATCAAGAGTGCAGGGAAGTTGACTTACGATGATGTGGATGCAGTCATCCATGGTCAGGAAGGGGTAGAGTTGCAGGGTGCGACTGCCCAAGATATTCAAATCTTAAGGGTATGTTTGCGAGATAGGCGAAATGAAGATATTGCTAACAATATGCAGAAAATTGCACAGAAATTCCGCGAGACTCGATACGGTTCTCAAAATGAGGATGTCCCACCGCTCCGTCTGCTTCACCAATTGGACGACGAGAATGTTCCAGTCGAGCACAACATATTCGACTCGACGCCAGCACATGAGATCATCGAGGAGCTCGGCCACAAGGCGAATACCTATGTTGCTGAAAAGATTGCTGCCGCGCTGCCTGAGAAGGCGTTCCTTCGTCGCCAGGCCCCTCCTAACCCTCGAAGACTTCAAACTTTTGCAGAGCGGATGACAAGGATTGGGTATGACATGGACACCACCAGCAGTGGAAGTCTGCAAAACAGTCTTTTTAATGTCAAGGACGCTGAGGTTCGAAAGGTATATCAACCCAACAGTGTTCAATAGAATGAGGACGCAACGCTGATTCTGATTAGGGTATGGAAACACTACTTGTCAAAGCCATGCAGAGGGCGAAATACTTTGTTGCTGGACGGGCACGCCAAGACCAGTACCCGCATTATGCTTTGAATCTTCCTCTATATACGCACTTTACCAACCCTTCGCGTCGTTATGCCGATATAGTCGTCCATCGACAACTCGAGGTTGCTTTGTCCAATGGGTCGATGGAGTTTACCGAAGACATAGAAAGCTTGAGCAAAACTGCCGAGGCTTGCAACACGAAGAAGGACTCGGCTCAGAGTGCGCAAGAGCAGAGTGTGCATATAGAGTCGTGTCGCATGATGGACAAGAAGTGTGCCGAGCTAGAAGGTGACTTTATCAGCGAGGGCATTGTCATCTGTGTCTACGAGTCAGCCTTCGATGTCCTCATTCCTGAGTACGGCTTCGAGAAGCGGGTCCACTGCGATCAACTACCGCTCAAGAAGGCTGAGTTCCGGAAGAACGACCGTGTACTCGAGCTTTACTGGGAGAAGGGCGTGCTGTCTTCTGCGTATGTACCAGAAGATGAGCGGCCCAAAGCCAATGCAGGCTCGCGATCTCAGCGAAACGGTCCTTCAGGTCCTCGTGCGCCGGGCGCCTCGTCATCGCAGCAACTGCAGGACGATGCTCAAAGACGGCAGATGGACACAGGCACTATGTCGACCGACGATGTGGATGCTCTGTTTGATGATGAGGACACTGTTTCCGAGGTCACCGACATGACGGCTGGTGTGTCTTTGGGCGCCGATCGCCCCACCCAGAGCATGCCTCCTTCACCAATACGAGCTGAGTCGAGCGCATCCCGCCAACGCACCCGCTCAGACCCAAAACATGCCTTAAGCACAGGCGAGTCTCAATTGAGCAACAAAGAAAAGTACCTGGGCATGTTCAAGCTCCGCGAGGAAGGTGGGGAGTACATCCAAGATGTCACGGAGATGACGAGAGTACCGGTGATCCTAAAGACGGATCTCACCAAGAGTCCACCGTATGATAAACACAACTCGTTGAGCACTAAGATGTCCTTGGCTAACATTGACTGCAGGTGCTTGACTATCCGCTCCATGAACCCATACGCCTTGTAAGATCGGATCCGTCATACCAAATTCACACGGGGACCATCCGCGATATCGAGCTCGGTGTGGGGGAGTATAAGACAAAGTTTTGCGATTGCGATGCTCGGCGAGGTTTGGACGAGCTCTAGTCTGGGGCTTGTAGTGAGACATGGTTAGGCGGCTGCTAAGCTTCATACAGGGATGATTGTCTGAGGAGGAAATGGTCAGAACGAGACCAACAGTGAGGCTTAAGAGCTTAGAGCTAAGTAGTATGAGAACACCACGAGGGTATCTCGTTGATTATCCAGTACAACCGTATAAATCTAGATGCAAACTTTGCTGCCAATGCACCATGTATGATTCCCCTCCGGACTTCATACTGCTCCAAAGGGCGCTTCTTGGACCTGGTAGTTAGTCCCGTGATCTCGTGCTTGCCGTAGTCATTTTAGCTGCATGCTCCATACATTATGCGATTCGGACACCCTCGGTAGTGATGCACATCCATCATTTACCGCATCGCTTACTAGCGGTAATTACCGTAATTGACGGTAAATGAAGATCGTTATTTACTGTCAGTGACGCACTAGTAGGGGGGTGCCCTATTAATAGTATATC
>JAABUQ010001415.1_pt1 | contig 51586 bp, 50 predicted proteins | sample 5560001 | NCBI WGS metagenome assembly JAABUQ01 (sample SAMN10711888, study PRJNA513371) | rock metagenome | isolation source: Antarctica rocks | place: Antarctica: Victoria Land, Finger Mt nord | collected 2015-12-18
CACACTCCTCCCCCCCTGCCTCCTCCTCACCGCGCCGCGCACATCATCCGCCAACCCCCCCGGCCCACACACACTAACCCCCATCGCGCCAATCTGCTCCCTACACTCCATCTCCACAATAGTATCCACATTCGGTTTCCCGGGAAACATCTGCACGGTCGCACTCGGGCTATGAATCTCCTCGCGACTCCTCGGCCTCGTCACAAACAGCTGAATCCTCAACACATCCCGTCGTTGATGCATGGCGAGAATCTCCGTCATCCACGGCCGGATCCACTCGAGGTGCTCGGGCGACTGGATAACCCAGACGAGGAGGATGCGGCGCACAGCGACGGTGCCGGCGGCGTAGCCTGCGACCAGGTCGCGCACGAAGGGGATTTGGTGCGTTATCCCCACCCCGCCGGCGAAGAGGAGGACGGTGCCGTAGGAGTGGAGGATGTGCGTGCCGCCGTAGGGGCCTTCGACTAGGGCGGGGAGGGAGGCGGTGCCGTTGGCGCGGTCGACGCGGCGGTGGAGGTGGTTGGTGAAGCCGGTGCGGCGGCGGAGGATGAGGGAGACGGAGGTGCTGGGGTTGGGGGCCAGGAGGGAATCGGTCCGCTCGGGGAGGGCTTTTTCCATGTCGTCTGATGAGGTGGGGAAGGGTTTGCTGGTGTAGTCGGACCAGGCGACGGAGAAGGGGTGGGAGGTCCAGAGGCCGACGGTGGGGACCGTGAGGAAGATGTGTTGGCCTGGTTTGAAGGTCCAGGGGCGGGCGACGCGGAGGGTCACGCGGAGAGCGTCCCCGGGGAGGGTTTCGATGTTGGCGACTGTGTTTGTGCGGCCGACGTTGCGGTAGATGAGGCGGGCGAGCCGGATTAGGCGCTCGATTACCCAGATGCTGATGACGACTTTGATGAGGTTTTGAACGGGCAGGGCGGCGAGGTGAATCCAGAGACCGGCGAGGACAAGGGAGACGAGGATGATGTGAATGTGCAGGAAGGTTTCGTAGAAGGCGTGGCGGAAGGCGGTGAATGAGGTCAAAAATATGCTCATGAGCGCGATGAAGCTCTGGGTGGGTTTAGCATGTTGGACTGAGATGGAGGGATCGAGCAATGCTTACGATGAACCCGAACATTATGAACCGCTGCTCGTTCAGGAAGAGTGTGAAAGCCTGAACTCCGGTCATGTGCATCGTCTTGGCCATGAGCGTCATGTTGTAGATTTCACATGTTGCGTGGACGACAGCGAGGGAGATAATGATCCGGCCAAACCAGCGATGCAGCATGTTGTAATTGTGGAACGAGATGTTGGTCAGCTTGATCAAAGGGCTGTTGCGGCCGGCCATGAGTATCAAGGGAAGCATGTTCGTCACCGCCATGCTGCCTACCCTGTTCCGTAGATGCATGAGAAGGGTTGCTAAGTCACCGCGCCACTCCATGCCATATGTGGCCAGGACAATGTTCATGATGATGATGCCTAGGAGCAAGAGGCTCTGGAAGCGTGTAGGCAAGATGCCTGCGTCCAATGATCCAACACGCGTCTGCTTGCTGTGTCGTCGACCAAAAAGGGGTGCGTCCAGTAAATAACGTTTCACATTGCTAAATATGGGCTGTGGCCCCTTGAAGAACCGTTGGTTGTCATTGTTGAGACATGTCAATGTCCGAATGTATTTAACAGAGTGGATGACAATATTATAGACTGTCAGAGCCGCCACGACGGAAAGACACGTGAAGAGGATGGCATTGGAAAGGCGCTCATTGTCCGCCATCGTGGCCGCGAAGACTGCAGGGGGAAGGTTGGCCATGATGATGCCGATGTGTTCTGACCCACGGAGTCTTGATTTTGTGTGGTTGGGGTTGAGCCTTTATGCTGGATGTGACGGTTGATTGTGGCCTGCTTCTTCGATAATGCTCACTTGATACTCGGAAGGTTTGAATTGCTGGCTTTGACGAATCAATGCACAGGCTGATCTCGAATCTTCAAGACTCGAACTATGGTATAATGGGAGAATCCCATGTTCTGTATAGAAGTGAAAGTTGCTGAACACGCAACGAGGACCGGCAACGACAGTTCACAACGAGTGGAGCTGCTAGGGCAGACTTGAGTGATGTGAATGAGTGTGAGAAGACAGTCAATTGCTTCTAGCTGGGGAATCGACTTGAAAGTAGGTGCATGTAGTAGTAAAACGAGACCGATGGAGGGCACGAACTTGACAGTCTTAGGAAACGAAAGCGAGGGCCCTGGCCCAATAAAGTAAGACGTCGGTGTCGGTATTCATTTGGCTAGGAATGCATTCTATATCATACTGGCAATTTTACTCTGTGAGGCGAACCGTGAGCTAAGCCTGTGACTACAACTTCTCGTGCGTTTGGGATGTAATGTGACGCAAAGGAGAATGAAGAGCGGAGGTGTTCACTGGCATGGAGATTCATGTTCAAATGTTTCAAGGTACAAAAGGGGCTAGCATGATCGGCTACATCGTCCAGGTCTCGTCTAGGAGAATCGTACAAGATTGTACCGGTTTCAAAAGGTGTTGTCACAACAAGAGACGAGGGGCAGCAACGATTCGAGATCTCTCTCTTTCTTCAAAGCTGTCATGATGAGTCAGGCGCCAAACGCTAGTGGCCATTAGCTGAAACTGTTACAAAATTACGACTAAAGATTCTGTAAGTCTTAAGATCTACTCACCAGAAGGGTAATTACGGGGATAACTGCGATAGTATTAGAGAGGCGCTCCAGGGCAAACGTGATATCACACCGGGGAGTGGCTTGTACGGAGTAAATCATGAGGCTCCGCATTTCCTCTTCCAGCTATCCTTGCGATACAGCGGCTGTGTCGTCTCGTGGGCACAGCGCCATTCTTTTCTACCTTTTGGGACAGATCTTGCGCAGCTATCCGTGCTTCAACATGCTTGGTCGTGGCACAGCTCGAAATTGTGATAGGATGTGAGAGGGTATAATGAGCTTGCTCTGCTGCATGATTTCGTATCTACTGGAGATCTAGAACGAGGCGCACAAAAGATGTGCGATGTCATGGTTGATTAGAACTGGGAGTCGCATGGTACATTGACTTGGTTCTAATCCACAGCCCTAATGAACAGCACCTTGCTATCGTTGCTGTCACACACATATGTACAGAATGGGTATCAAAAGCTCAAATCATCATTCATATCCAAATTCTCCTGGTCCGGAACCCGGTTTTTCTTCGCTGCTAGCCCATCGCTTTCGGTGCCTTGGAACACTGAGGAGGTTTTGGATCGCTGTAAAGTTCGTGCCTTATTCTCTTTCATGATGCCTGGTCGTAGAACCGGAGCTTCATTCTGGTTTGCGGGGAGGTAATCCGCTAAGGGCAAAGGCGCAGATAGCTCGTCTGTGTCATCGTAGACGTGTAAATCTTCGAATGCTTTCGAAGCCCTTGTCTTGGATCCATAGCTCGGGCAGACTTTCCTGGCACTATCAACATTTTCAGGGTTGCCAACCACGATCTTGACACACCGAAGTCGGGCACTGCCATGACGTTGTCCAAGTTGGCTTGAAAACTCCCTCATGCCTGTCTTCTCTTGTTCATCCGGTGATGCCTCAGGCATTAGCGGCAATACTTTCACAAAGCTCGCTGTTGGTGTTGTTCCAAGCTCAATATCAGCCTCCCTTTCATCAGATTCAGAATCTGATGCGGTGACGCTTCGCTCGCGAATAAGTACACCTGGCGTTTTGGCAATCCATTCGCATATACCCTCCTCCCATCGGTAGAGAGGTTTGACTCCAAGTGATTTTCGAGCTGGAGTAGTATCCACCACACGTCTTGGGGAAAGATCCACCTGGGCGCCTTTAGCATTCTCCACATCCAAGGCCCATTCAAGATGACTTGGTTGGCCCGAAGTTTCCGCAAAAGAAAAAGCGGCTGCCATGGCGATCTTGCTGCGCAGAGTCTCAGTCGATTTGCTAATGTTCCTGGACGTGGGATTGGGCGACTGAGTCAGTCTCTGGACCATCGTCTTCAAAAAGTCGAAAGCATTATTTGATGCTGCTTTCTCGCTGTGATCGAAGGTATGACTCCATGTCGCCTGTTTATGGCACTCGGCGATGTAAGATAGGAATTGGCCAGACTTACCAGCAATCTTATCTTGGGAGGAATATAATCCCAGTTTATCAAGAGCTTCAAAGCAAGCAAAGGAGAGCTCAGTGCGGGGCCTGCTCGACCCAATGCTCACCATTCCGCTTGCTAGTAGAGGCAGATGTGACTGTTCCCAGACAAGCGAGGAAGATCCAGTCCCTTCATTATATGACATCAATTCCAGAAGCTGACGGGTTTCCAAAGCCATATCATGAAGCAGTGCTGTTGCTGGGTAACCAGAATCACTAGAATTCGCCTCTTCATTTGAAAATTGAATCATGCTGATGACGACTAAAACGGCTAGTAAATTTGCAGTGGCCAGAGATGCTTCTTTCGTGGCTCTGGGAGTCGTCGTCGTATCTGGTGTGATTGCACCCAATTGCATTCCCGATCCAGTGCTCGCCTGGACACCCTTAGCTGACCGGAGATCCCGACGACTGCGGGCGCTGCGGCTGACGAGCATTCGTACTTCACGTACGACGGATGGTGACAATCCCTCAGGCACCCAGGATTTCCTGACAATAGCACGAAGGAATTGTGCAGCTTGTGCAGCCCGATCGTCGTTGGAAATAATCGACTGCAAGGCCTGGCGAACGTGAAAACTTTGCTTTGGAAACCCGTTGTCCGGTATTGGTAGCTTGCTTTCCAATATCAAAGTTATTCGCTCATAGAAGAAACCGTAGCTTCCATTTCGGGATGCAAATCTCTCGAGGGCCTTGACGACGAAATCTTGCTCTGGACTGCAGTAGTGCAATTGCGCCGGCTCTCTTACAACAGAAGCGATCATCCTCTCCATCAGGGATTCGCCTTCGGCATGGGCCCCTCGATGGACGCAGAAACATACTAGTCCATGGGAAACTTCCAGAGGGATCAACTTTTCCTCAATAGCTTCTCCAACGATATCGATTCCATGGGCTCTAACGACCGTTCGAAGAGGTTTCCAACCGTCAATGACAGATAGTGCTTCCAATTCATCATAGACGACAGCTGACATATCTGTGTCATCATGAGGATCTTCCATCTTCATTAAGAGCTGTTCTCTAGCCATGTATCTAGGTGTGTTCTTCAAGCATGTTGAGAAGAGCGAGCGACAGCCGGTCTTGTTTGTTTCTGTAGTGCTGTTGCTTGCTTGCAACAGCGCACCGAGAGTGGCATAGATGCCATCGTAAAGCTTGAGTACTTCTTTGCTCTCATGTCGAGCTAAGACTTGAAGCCTTCTCCGCGCAGAATCCGAGTTCGTTTTTGCACTTGCACGAGGTAGTGCGTAGGCTCTTTTATCTTTCCTCACAGGGTTCTCAAATGTTTCTCCACTCTCCTGGGAGACTCCACTGACTTTGTTCAAATCCGGCTTTGAGAAGTCGATGTTACTTGAGGATATCAAAAGGGGGGCCTTGATCTGCCATGCAGTATCTTTTGCGGAACATGTCGAATGGTTTTGTTCGAGGGGTTTTGCTATCCAAGAGGTTTGAAGCTTTGCCTTTGATGAATATGTGTGCCTCATGCGTTTCCGTGCCCTGGAGTTCGAGTTCCACTCCTCCTCAATCTCCTCGAAGTACGATGGCTTGGTGCCATTCTTCCCAGACTTGTGGGGAGGTGGTGCATTGGTGTGCTGTACTGCTGCTTCCGCCGAAGCTCGTTTCCTCTCTTCTGCATTCTTCACCTTGCGGAGTAGCGCGATTTTAGATGATAGTGGGCGCAGAAGACGGTTGCAGCGAGCTGCAGTCCATGGAGCTTGAGATTCAACACATGGTGACTCCGCAAGGTCGGTGTCTCTTGAACGTCTTACTGGTGATGTTGTGTTAGCGAATGTCATTTTGAATGCAAGTAGCGATGCTACGACAAAATCAAGATCCGCAGCTACCGATGCAGTGAAAGATGCAATGAGGACATAGTAGCAATGCAACAGACTGGAGCGGAAGCAATATAGCAAGACGACGTTTAAGTAGTAGAGCCTGAGTATGTTTACACGCTCGCAGACATAAACACTTTCTATACCGAGGTATAACCGAAACAACGCTACGCCATTTGCAGTGGTTTTTTGCTGTCTGTCGTCGAATCTCAATGGTTTCCCTCGGCGTTTCTTTGAACTTGTGGTAGCTTTCCCTTGCAACTAAGAAAGAACAGATACCGGCCCCTTTCACAATATGAATTTGTTTGGGGTTTCACCATTTGAATGTTTAGGCGTCGTATAAGATTGTGTCTCCGTTCATGCAGGGAAGGAGGATGCTGGTAGATATGCTAGTAAGCCGTGGTCTTTGGTGTATAGATGATAGCTATTCAATGGGCTACTACCTATGGATATATTTTCAAGGAGGTATTTATTCCACCCTTTAGAGGATGTATTAATTGAATGTGTAAGGCTAACTACAGGCGGATTAATAAATGCTGTGATTGTAGTGATCAAGAGAAACGATTCTGTATCCTCCTCTTAAAACAGACCGAGCTGAAACGCAAAGACCAGGCTTAGAGTTGAAAGCCTGCCTGCCTGCGTGCTCAAGGTGCTGTGTCCAACCGTGCCCGCATTCCCTATGAACGGTCAAGAAGAGAATGGATTTCCGTTTGTGGAGTTGAGTAGACTGTGATATCGATAAATGCATGGGCTGTATGGTCCAGCCAGAAAAATCATCCCGATACGTTCGCTTTCGTGGATGGAGTGAGAAAAGAAACATCGTCCTTATACCGATGAAAGGAGGAGCGGGTGAGTGGACCCGATCGCTCTCCATATGCCCACCCCTGCCCAGCTCCTATCGCTGTTCCCTGGAAACGCCTTCCCAATAAATATTTCAGACCGAGCTGAGTCTCAGCAGCGCCTCCACGGCTTCGCGGTCCTGGCTCCCGATCATGCTCTCCGGCAAGGGAGAGAATTCCGGTGCGGTCTGCTGTTCCTTCGCTCGTTGGTGTCTTTTATAATGTACATTATTAGTCAATGGCATTGACTTTGCCAGATTAGACGATGGTTTTCGCTGCACTCCCCTTCCCCTGCTCTTTGGATCCAATTTTGGCGAGTGTCGCAGGTGGCTTGCTATGGGCCCGCCCGTCAGTGGGAAGGAGCCCTTTCGTAAAGCTGCAGCACCGATACTAGCCCAGTCCTCTTCGTCTGTTACGTCGTCGAGATCTAAATCTAGCGCTGGCTTGTCGCGTGAAGGGGAGGAGGACATGGTCTCATTATTGTCGAGAGACATCTTGTCTGCTTCGTGTTCTAGCATCGAGACGTCTTCCATAGGTGTGTCGTAAGATCCGTTCGATTCGTGACCGCCGTAGGGCATATCTCGTGTCCGGTTCTTTCGGGTGCTTTGGACAGGTATGCGTAGGCTACCTTCGGGTGGTGGTGGTTGAGTGTGGTGGTCTCGAGATGGCTGGCCTCGTCTCCGAGCATCCCACCTCCCCCAGCCCACCTTCTCGAATATCACGTCACCATGAAGACCGCCTTGGCCGTCGTTGCCACGACCTTCCAAGGCTCCAACTACTAGTCTCCTTGCTTTCGCTGGAGGAATGCCAGAAAAGCCTGGGACCGAGGTAGTCAGGTAGCCCATGACATGGCGGATAGCCAAAGGGCCATTTTCCAGGAGGATTCCAGGTAGGTGGTGTTTAGCCAAAAGACCAGGAGTAATGTCTCCAAACGCATCAGAGTCGACCAAATTCCCAAGGCGGCGAGCAGTCAGGCCACGTTGTGGCGAATCTTGAGCTTTGGCGTGTTCAACCGCGTCTTCAAGATCGATGTCGGAATCGACTTGCTGGGGAGCCGCGGGAGGAGTTGGAGGGCCGTTAGAGCCTTGGGCTTTGTAGGCCTGAGGTGGCAGAGAAGGAGAGACGGAGTTGGGAGGAGTCGGAAGACCAGCACTTTGTTTCACGGGAAGAGATTTGGCGGCCACCGCGGCGAATGTTTCCTTTCCGGCCCAGAAGTCGCCATCGCGAGGCTTGGGGATTTTGACCGATTCCGTCATTCCAGCAAGGGCTAGAGCAATACTAGAGGCCATTTTGGAGCTGGTAGGAGCCATGGTCAATGTTTCACGGTTGTTTCTTTGCTGAGCGACCGCATATGAGTCAGCTCTCCTATTGATGGACAGATGCGGATAAGGGATGGAGTGAAGTTGGCAACCGTGTCGCGTAGTGAATTGAAAGAGATGAGAGATGGAATACTCACAGAAAACAAGCGTGATGGTAGAGCAAGGTGATGCTGATGATCTGATGATAGCTTCGCAGGTGATTATCGAGTAGCGAGATTGAGCGAAGAGCAATTTGTGTGGTGGCGAGTAAGGCGACAGGTGTTTTTGATGGGGCAATGAAGCTGTTGTGAGATGTTAGAAGAAGAGAAGCAAAGAAGCAGAGTGTGTTTGATGATAGAAAGTGGGGTGGTAATACCGAGCTGCAGGAGATGGCTCTCAGGCTTGGTTTGGTAGTGATTTTTGGGTGTGTGTCGGCTGATGGGCTTGGGCGAGGAAATAGCAAGTAATCGGATGCAGGTTCCTGAGAGCGTAACTGGACTAAACCACTCTAAGCCGTTCTCGTGTTGGTCCCTTTCCCTCTGAGTGGATGCATTACTTCGGCTTTTCTCCGCTACGTAAGAAAAGAGCCCTACGTCTACCTAGGTACGCTTTGATTTCATACATTCGTATCATTGACGGGCTCGACAGGCCAAGTTCTAGCTGCTCATGTTTATACCGTCACTGGGTGCAGGATCACTCGTTGCGTTGTTGCTGCGTGTGGCTTCCTTATGGAATCGTTTCAATTGCTGGGGTTCTATGGTACCTGTGCGAAATATAACGTTACAGTACGCAGGTAAGCGTTAAACGCTGAACCATGGTTCGAGTGTCTCCCACTGCCATGGCGACTCATGTTTATCGATGCCGAGATGGATGAGCGGCATTGCCAAGAAAGACTCCAGAATTACTCAAATCATTATCGCCCGTGATGCCTTCGACGAAATTTATTCGCTGCCGGAAGTGGAATGCCTCGATAGCTACTCTCCGCTCTCGGCCCTTATCAGAGAGGCGATCATGCACGACAGCTGAATGGCTTGCATCCACCCCCATTCCCATCCCACGCTATCTCAGGTCCTGCTGATCTTGTTTCTGCTCTTCCCAACGGAAAAGGGAAGTATGCTGTCTTACCCGAAGCGACCACAGCATGCTGATAAAGCCAATGCGCAGTGCTTTCAATTCGGCCCTTACTCTACTATCCAGTTCTATCTGCTATCTCATCGCTATCAACCTTTCATCCTGTCCTAATTCATGTCAAGTGCATGGCCTGCTTCCTGACCTCCTTTCGCAAAGCCTAGCAGCATATAGCCATCTAAGCTCATGCATTCTTGTATACGGTCCGCGCGATCCCAGCATACTCTTCTACGTTCTCTTTCCTAACCTGATTGATCTCCCAAACCCCCGAGTGACGTACGATTCGAAGTCTCTTGCCGCCCCTCTTTGCTCTCTCATGAAATTTCTCAGACGGGGGAAATTGTACGCGGCATCTTAATCATGGTGTATGATGTTGGCGTGGGAGAGGAACACATCCTTCACATGGGTCCGGTCTGTTATGTTTTTGGCCTTTCAGACTCCGTAAAGCCACGGTTGGAAGACGAGCTGCTCGACGCTATTGGACACAGCTACAGCCCATGCCTCTGACAAGACATATTCAAATTCATGACCGTGAAGAATCATGTGGTACCACGTCACTGTGACCCTGTGGGGTAAGGCCTTTTGAATAGCCTTGGTGATGCGTTCCTTGATCTTGAACTGGTAGCTATGCTTCGAAACGAAGGAAAAAAGTGAGCAACGGGGGTGGCATGCTGTGTTGGCTTCTCGAGAAGAAAACACTGCGGGCTTTCGTAGGTAGGTATGATAGTGTACTTTGACCTAGTTTCTTTTTTCCTTGGAGTGTGAAGCACCGAAAGAACTCTAGGGTAAGAAATCAATGGTTGCTATATTTCATCTACGGTCAGAATCCACAGCTAAGTCCCTACCCACTAGCACCAAAAGGTGACCAACGAGGTCTTACTTTGTGGTGAAGCTAACCTGCGATGAAGAAGGTGCTGACGCTCTAAGTCCAAGTACTGGGGAATTTCTTTGACCGCCAAGGAAGACACAGGAAACACCCCAAATGTTGGGGAGTTGCCCATTCAGCTTCCTCAAACCCTACTCTGAAGTCACACGAGATACCCACACCGGAAGTGAAGCAAGGTGCTCCAGCCATGTCATGCCGAAAGCCTTGATCTCCTCAGCCGTTCATGCGTCAGACCGCCAAAGATTTTTGTGTGACAAAGGATCATTCACCAACCAAACAACATCTCCGCTTTCCATGCCAACTGGGCACGTAGCAGTCCGCCATGCCATCTCCTTCCTTCAGTCTGATGCGAAGGCGACCTTGCAGCCATTCGCATCAAAGGCTCGAGCCACCTGCTGCACCATATTAAATCCTGCGCCGAGCTTGAGGATGACCGGGGTTGCGCTAGGGATGATTTTGAACGTAAAAGGAAGAGAGGGAGGTTTATGAGCAAGAACTCGAGATCTTAATATACCTAAATTCTTTGATAATGGGAAGTGTAATCCAATGTGATTGTACGTGAACTATCGAGCAGTCAACATAATTGCTCCGCATTTCTAATCGCCAGACTTAAATCAACACCATCAGTTTAGAATCACAGCTGCAAAGCATGGTGCACCATTAGTGCCAATTAGAACCAATCCTACCAAGGTAGCTGATCAATCGCAGCTGATGACAAATCGAACCTCAGCTCATTGGTGATGTATTACTGAGGTGTGGGGGAATACTACCTATATCAGACCAGGTCAGATTCAACCTCAATCATTCGATATCCGTCTCGAAACATCTTGCTTGCCCAGATTGAAAACTCGGTGCAGAACCAAAATCGGATTTCTACTATCTCCCCGATTCTGAAGACGACTGTCTGGGCCCCAAATCACAAAGCAAAGCAAGAATGACGGACCTCTCAAAAGTCACCTCGTCCTGCTACTGCGGCGCCGTGCACCTCCAATACTCCATCGAAGGTGACAACTTAGTCACCAGCGTATGGGACCGCATACACTCCTTTCTCAAAGCCTGATATTCCTCCGACAATCTGACCTCCGACAGTTTATATGCCACTACACCGACGACCGTAAAATCACGTCCTCAATGCTCGCCACCAATTTCGCCATCGTAAGTTAGCAGCCCCGTCTCTCCCCCTCAAGCCCGTCTCGGAATGCCAGCTGCCGCCACTTTGCGGCTGAATGCGGGTCGGAGTCACACACCCTCTGCCATTCATGAAATTGACCCCCTATGCACTCATGACACGAGAACATCACGACTGACTCCCACCCCCCCGCAGAAAGACACAACCCTCAAGCACATCCGCGGCCAATCAAACCTAACCAAGTACGAGCGCAAAGAGGGTATTGCGAGCGGCGATCAAATGGACAGCCATTTCTGCAAGACGTGCGGCTCGCTGCTGTATCGTATCTCGAGCGGGTTTCCGGGCGTTGCGATTATGAGGTTGGGAGCTGTTGATGACTTTTCATTGCACGAGGGCGCGTTGAAGCCTCGGGTCGAGCAGTTTGGGAGGGATCGGGTGGGGTGGGTTAGGCCTACTGAGGGGGTCAGGCAGGAGGGGGGGAATTTTATCAAACCTTGAGGGAAGGGAGGAGGGTTGTGTAGGTTGGTGCGTGAGAGGTAAAGGCTGGGGTGATGACTGTTTGTTGCGTGTAGGAGGGGTTTTCGTTTCTACTACCGAAGAAAGCCTCCTTTCCACAATATCTGGGTTTCGAACAAGCATGTGCGGACCGTTTGATGCCAGCTTGGCTGGGCATCCTATCCAACACGTTGCAGAGACAGTCCTTATAAGGGTCGTCAATGAGTGCCACATCATAATCATCAGCTAATATAACCAGACATCGTCCGCGTGGCTTCCTTGGTTAGATAGGACCCTTCGGCCGCCCATACATCTTAGCAGATCCTTTCAAGACGTTGAGCGACATCCCCACGCAAAGTACAGCTTATAAATGTGATCGGTCGCGCCTTGCTGAGAGATGCATTGATTTTTGAGTATTCCGCCGATTCCAAGGTATTGTCCCCATTGTTCCCCCTGTAACGCCCCAATCCGGACTAGCTCGGTCTAAGATCTTGTTGACAACGTCGACGATATACATAGAATACCGCCTGGAATGGATTAGCGTGCTTTGTTGTAATCAGTGCCCTGGCGACGTAATGTTGATAGGACGGAAAACCGCGTGTAGGAAAGGTGTCCGAGGTTAAGAAAGTATTGCTAGCTGGAGACTTGTTCAATCATACCTGCCAAGAATCACCAAAGGACGCTTTGATCGATCCCTGTAATCTCGAGTCTCACCCGCTTCCTTCCTACCTCCTCCTTTCAACAGTGAATACATCTCCATCCGCCTCCCCTTTACCCCCATTATCTCCAACACCAAGCCCAACGCCCAATTGACTCCCTGCTCTCGCCCTTCCTCTTCCGAGCCCAGCTTCCTCGTCGCCAAACAAACTTCCACTCCTCTCCCTGTCCCTTCCGGGTCGAGGCGACGAGAAAGGTGATACGGCTACAAACCCAGACTTCTTCTGCTCTTCACCTAGCATCCATGAGAAGGGTGTTTGTGAGAGCGAAGGCCGCTGAACGCCTAGCTGTGGGGGTGTGGAGGGAGCTTGGAGGGAGGAGGGCGAGGAGTGCGTGCGTGGGACGGTTGAAGGAGGGACGAGGGTGCTCTTGGGGGGGTGAGAGGGATGGGTGGTGTCGATGGTGCCGTCTGAGGTGGGGATTGGAGGCGAGGGAGGTCGTTTGGTGCGCGGTGATGTTGGGAGTGAGTTGGCCGTTATGGGGGTGGGGGTAGATTGGTCTGGTTCAGGGGTTTCGCTAGGTGGGAGCGGCATAGTGGAGTTCTCGAGGTAGACCTGGACGAATTGCACTTTTGCTATTGCGAGGCTGAGTGCGTCGTCGTCGCTTGAAACCATCGGCTCGTTGTTGTCTTGCAAGGAAGCGTCTTGCTTTTGCTTTCGTTGAATCCAGAGTTCTTCCATTGCCTTCTCGAGCATCTTAGCTAGATTTTTATTCCGACTTTCTAGGGCTTGGATCTTCGATATCAGCGCAGCTGGGCTTTCAGTCACTAAATTCCTACTGTCCAACGACCAACGAGATCGGTCGAGAGACCCGCGTGGCGACGCATTGTTTGATTGCAGATTGTGCACTGCACCCCGTAGAGCTTTTGTAACACCCCATTTCTCTCCACGGTTGTACACACCCTTGGCAGCTTCTTGAATCATTCCCTCGAAGCCGCCTTGCTCTTGAATGTTCTTCTGGATGAAGCGTGCCGGGGACATATGTGGTACCATTGCTTTCTGGGCTGCTGCTTGCTCTGCTGTTCGAGCCCGTTTGACTTTCTTTGGTAGTTTACGCGTAACAGTTGTTTCGGGAGCTTTGCGAGAGTATTTTGATATGATGTGGTCGCCACCGTCGAGGAGGAGGTTGTCGCGGAGGTAGAGGGCATCGCTGACGAATGTTGGGGGCCCGTGAGGAGGTAAGGGGACAGGGTAGCGGAGGAGGAGGGTCAGGGCGGCAGAGTAGTCTGCTTCGAGGACTACAAAGCAATTAGCCAAGATGTATCGAGAGCTTTTACTGTACTTACGTTGCCATCGGATGCGTAGTAACATTGAGACAGAAATGAGATCTATCAATTCAAGTGCCGGATCTTCAGCAAACAGGATGTCCCATAGCGCAAGGACGTCCTCGAAAGGAAATTCCCGGCCAAAAAGGAGCCGTACCCATCTTATCAAGAAAATCTGAGGAAGGATCTCAATAGCGGTGAGATGTTCAGCGAGCTCGGGATCCGCGTGATGGAGATAGTTCTCGTGAATGCGTTTACTTCGCTCCACGATAGGAGAATCATTCGACATGCCCGATATCGAAGGCTCCTTGTTACTGCCCAGTTCATAAAAAGTCTTGACAGTTTGCATAATGGCGCCAAAAAGAGTGAATGCATCGTGCTCTATGTACTTCTGATCAAGGCTCTGGAGCATCAGGCCATCGGCAGCATTTTGAGTTTCGTTGTGGCCTTCAGGAATGATCGCATCGCACGAGATTACCCATAGAATAGGTGCAAGAACTTCATGCATGCCCTGTCGATAGCCAATATCTCGGTTGAGCTTGCAGTATACAAAGAGGATCTCCAGAAGCATTGTTTGGGTGGGAGGCTCGCGGAAGTAGGATTTTTCCGGCATGCATCGCTCGACATCTTGGAATATTTCGGCTCGTAGCTCCTCATCTAAGCGGAGGGTGTTCCAAGGAGACTTTTCAAGGTCTTAGTGAGAGGTCAGACGGCATCTTTGGCGTTGGTGCAAGTGGCCGTACCGCTTGAGAACGGTGGGGCTTACCGTCTCAGTATCTGTCAAGGGATCTTCGGTTGAAAGATCTTCTGGATTCTCAATATCCTTCAAGAAGTGCTCTTTCATGGTCGAGTAGGCGCTTCTCGAGTCGGAGAGCGTCTTTCCCCATGATGCTATATCAAGATTTTGGAAGAGGAGGAAGACCTGCTCTTGTATCAATACTGTTCACCTGTTGAAGCCTTGAATTCCTCACCTTCCAGCATACTGACCGGAGGCCAACAACACAAGGACTTTGGCCGCAGCCATTCTTTACAGCAGCTCTAAGATCTGAGATAACGGCGTAATTCGCGAATGTTGCTTCCCACCGGGCCCTTGACTTTGTAAGCTGGGACACTCTCGAAGGGGAGGTCGGGAGAACTCACTTGGTCTCCTCGGTAGTTCTCATTCCCGTAGGTCAGGAAGCCCTCCAAGCCAGTGCTCCAGGCTCCTACTTGCATTGTCTTCTCGAAAAATTCAATGTTGCGAAGCATGCCATCATCACACGTATCTACCTTATCTAAGCACCGGACGGGTCTTTCCCCACGCTAGTACTTTGCTCTAAATGGTTCGCAGGCCGAGGGCTTGTCTTCATCGTCGAAGCTATCACTCGGGATGTTGGACAAAGACCTGGGACCTTTCAAAGCTTGGTGCCTCTTAAAATGATGTGCCGGCCTCTACGAGACCTCTCCGCATTGGAGAGGATTTCGGACAAGCGCGGGTGACCGCCTACAATTTAGTCTATCCATTGGAGGATTTGAGCAAGAACAACTACCATAGCCCTGCGATGGAAGCAGCAGCATGTCTTCGGATCTTCTGAAAGAGTTTGGAGGCCCACCGCAAGTCTCTCTGGTCGAGAAAAGAACCAAAGCAGAGACTGATCTCGAAGAAGAAGATTTCGGTGATTTCCAGGACGTTGAAGAGGATCAACCACTTCCCACCCAACACGAGGAACCATCTCGACCAGCTCAAAGTCTTCCATCAGAGAATGTACTTGATTTAAATGGAAACTCATCCAAGTCCAACCCAGCCGAGATGAAAGTAGGGTGGGGAAACTCAACGACCAACAATATCACCTCGGGCAATTTCCTGGGTAGGCAGACGCAAAACACAACCAGCCAGCCTGAGAAACCATTACAGGCTGCCTTAGACAACAATGACAATGACTGGGGTGACTTTGTTGACCACTCGGTGCTTTTCGATGCTGATGCTGTTGTGTCTGAGGCAGAAGCTCAACAAACCCCCAAGAACAACCACGGACCTCAGCTGCTGGAGCTACGAAAAGAAGCCGAAGATTCATTTGATGGCTGGGAGCCTCAAGATACTCCACAAAAAGCCTATGATCTATTTGATAGTTGGGAACCTCAAGACAATACACAAATTCCGATCACTCCGGCCAAGGCTTGTCCAGTGTCATCTGTTCCCTGTGTGACAAAGCCTCTTCCCAAGATCGTGAAGGCCAAGGATCTAGGACCGCCGCCGTCCAATATTCCGCCACCTTCTGTCTTGTTACTATTGATTGCAGGGATTCTTTCCCATTTGCCTTCGAAAATTAAGGGCGTAATCAGAAGTGATCGAGCATCCTCAGATCCATATGAATCACTAGACCAGTCTCGAATCGACCAGCTGAGACACGAGGTAACTTCGCTTAGAGCTATTGCCCGGATCATGGCAGGCCGCAAACTACGATGGAAGCGTGATGCCCTCCTTTCTCAGAACATGAAAATTGGGCCAGCTGGTAAACAAGGCGGGATGAAACTCGCTGGTGTCGACAAGGCTGAATCCCGCCGAGAAGACCAAGAGTTGGCAGAAGCTCTCAATACATGGAAACAACACGTGGGGCCTCTACGATCTACGATTGCAATGGTAAATGTCCATCTGCCGGGAAATGGGCTAGTGGTTCCTGATATCTCGGAGAGCATGCCTGTTAGACTCTTGAAACCGAACGAGGGGGCGTTGATGGCACCGAAATGCTGCTTCCTCTGTGGCCTGAAGCGAGATGAGAGGGTGTTCAAGGTAGATGGGGAGGTGGATGATAGCTTTGGAGAGTATTGGGCTGAGTATTGGGGACATGTTGATTGCGTTGAATTCTGGGAAGAGAACAAGCGCTCTCTGGCTCAGCGATGATATGGTGGATACGCCAGACATTAGATCTTGAAAGGTCTGTTATGAGGATCATTACAAGCTGTGATTCAGTGTTGATCCTATATACGATCCTTGCATACGAGGATAGACCCTAAGTGTATAAGGCCCCCACTAGCTCCGCATGCCCCATTCCTCCACCGAACTGACCATCTGACCGGCCGACTTTCATGCTAGGTTTTTAAAAGCTCACACACTCTTCTGGTCCACCGTCAAACTTCTTGCCCAGCCTCTCCACGACTCAAGGCTTCCATACAATTCCACAAAACACCTGCTAACCTCTCTCCTTCCCCACTGGTCCCCCGCGTCCCACCTCAAAACCCGTGCAGCTGTTAGCAACCTCAAACCCAGAACGAAGAAACACGATACTCTGCAATCCAAACCCAACCACCCAACCTACACCCATCCACTCTCATCATTCCAATCTCCCCAAACCTCCCCTCAAATCTACCCAAGCCACTCACCACCCCATCCTCCAACATCCGCCAACCTCTCCCCTACCAACCATCCGCCCACCTCCCCAGCACCATACCCGCCAAGCCCGTAATCCGGAGCTATGGGGCTCCAATACAACACCTACCTAAACAGCGAGCACATCTTCGGCTGCAAGTCATGCAAAACGCACCTGGCCTCCAACGACAGCATAATCTCGCGCGTACCTTTCCCTTTCCCTTCCCCTTTCATCCCCCCTTCCCAGCAACAACACCTTCACCCTATCCACATTCTCCATGATCCAGGACCCCCATTCCCCCCTTTAACCACCTATGCTAAACCAGACCTTTTTCTCAACAGAACTTCCGCGGCCAACACGGCAAAGCCTACCTATTCGCTGCCGTGGTGAATATCGACGAAGCACCGCCTAATGAGCGAAACATGACCACGGGGCGGCATATCGTGAGGGATATCACGTGCAAGCAGTGCAAGGAGACGGTGGGGTGGAAGTATGATAAGGCGTATGAGGCGGGGGAGAAGTACAAGGAGGGGAAGTTTATTTTGGAGGCGGAGTTGTTGGTTACGGTGTTGTGAGGGGGAGAGTGGTTTGGGGGAAGGTCCTTGAGGGTTGGGGGGGGGGGAAGTTATGGGGTTGGCGGGCTATGGGGCAAAGGGTTTGAGGGGAGTTGGCGAGGGTGGGGAGATGGGAATGGGGGATACGACGGTATGATCAGCATGGCGTATGGTACTCGGTGAGTACGGAGGATCAAATTGCATAGGTATAGCAAAATTTGCTGGTGTTTCATGGGATATTCCTCACCAAGTTCACCACAAAGCCGATATTACGACGGTGGAGAGGTGAAACCCGGGGGAGTGCCCGGTGTCTACAAGTGTCTGCACTAGACAGTCCGCAAGGCATGTGTCCAATGCCATACCTTAGATAGTAGAGATTGCCATTCATTACACACATGCTCTGGGTCCTAGACTTTCGGTCAGGATCCTTGCCGGTGCAACGGCTCAAACCTCCTCGGTCACACGTGGCGGGGTCGAAAGTGTGGGGTAAATGCAGGTTCGTCACCAATTGGCAATCACTTAATGCATACACCAAATAGTCCAATATGTGACCCCAACTTCTCTTCAATTCCTTGTTCTCCATAATCTTCTTCTTTCCATGCTTGACGATCTCCCTTCCAAAAGTCGAAAGGAAAGAAAATAAGATTATGGCGAAAGACACGATGAAAGCCGTTGTGTTCAAGGAACCTCACAAGGTTGCTGTAGAGGATCGACCAGTTCCCAAGATCAAAGAACCTACCGATATCATTGTAAAAGTCATCTACTCGGCCTTGTGTGGTAGCGAGCTTCATGTCTTCAGGGTGAAGCTCAGCAACGTTTTTTGCTAGGGGCTGTATTAACACAAGTGTCAGGGGCATCAACCAAGTCCTCCAGGATTCATAATGGTCAGAGCTATTCCTTTTGTATTGAAAATTGCAGGCATTGAAATCGACTAGGGACACGAATTTACCGGCACCGTCGAAGAAGCAGGTTCCAATGTCAAAAATTTCAAGCAAGGGGACCAAATCGTCTCACCGTTCACTGTGTCCTGGTGAGCAAACACAAAAGAGCAGTGCCAGTCGAAAATAGTCCTAATGTGATGCAGCGGAGAATGCTTCTACTGCAAACAAGGCTACTCGTCCAGATGTTCCAAGTGCCAGCTTTTTGGCACAGCTGCTCTTGATGGAGCTCAAGCAGAATACGTGAGGTCTTTGTATCAGCATTTGGTACATACCACTGACCGAGATCAAGGTACGCGTACCTTTGGCCGATTCGACAGCCATGAAAGCCCCAGAGGGCATTGCCGACAAGGCTTTAGTCCTCATGGCAGACATATTTCCAACAGGATACTTTGCCGCCAGCAATGCCTTCAAAGACATGACAAAGGAACAAATCTCTGAAGCCACAGTGATCTTGATAGGATGCGGGTACGCGGTCCGAACCCTCCGTTCACGGTTTCGACTAATTAGCTGCATTGCAGGCCAGTTGGTCTCTGCGCTCTTATCAACGCCGAGAACTACAAGCCAAAGCATTTACTTGCAGTCGACGGGATCGAATCGCGCTTGGAGCTGGCCAAATCCTTAGGTGCTGAGCCATGGAATTTCCAGACGCAAAGAGACGACCTTGACAAGCGGGTGAAGGAGCTGACAGATGGTCGTGGAGCTGATGTTGTGATCGGTAGGAGGTTCCTCTTTAGCAGCCATGAGATCTTACTAACTATCAGTGATGGATAGAGGTTGTTGGCATGAGCCCGGCTTTGAAGATGGGCTTCGAGTTGCTCAGGCCTTGGGGTGTGATATCGAGTGTTGGCGTACACAATGCAGAGATTCCATGGTAATTTCAATCTATGAGTCACTTTTGGGGCCAACTGCTGACTTTTTGTAGGAGCGGAAACCAAGCATATGGCAAGAACCTGCGAATACAGATGGGCCGGTGCCCGGTTCGATCCATTTTCCCTCAAGCATTGGACATGCTCAAGCAGAAGCAACATCTTCTAGGGTCAAAAGCTCAACACTGTGTTTTAAAATAGCAGTGCTAACCGTGGAATAGATTCATGTCGGATAAGATCATGCCTATGACAGAAGCAGTGGAGGGTTATGATCTCTTCGACAAGATGAAAGTCCAGAAAGGTGGGCATCTCTTCTACTGCAAAAAAGGGGGTGTGCTAACGAATGACAGTGATTTTCGAAGCACAGGAATAGCATACCAACGCGTCGAGAAGAAATTTAGAGGTCTTCTACAGTACCATAGGAGTGTACCAAAATACATATTGCCCCAAGATCGGGTTTCATGCGGTCTTGATAGCAAAGAGGGTGGTGCAGAAGTCAACAGGAGGGTCCAACAGCTGGCATGTCATGCGACTCTGATGCCACCGCGTAGACTTACTAAATTCCTCCCAGAATTACCTAAAGATATTTAGCGTTGGAGTTAGCAAGCGAAGTGTGGAACTTGGTGTTGATGGGCTTCGCAAGCTGCATAAAAAGTGGCGAGCTCTGATAGGTGGGGCGATTTTAGCGTGATTCGTTGCTTCACAAACAACAAAAATTCGGAGGACAAGCACTTTCCATCGCACCTTCCCTCCCCCACCAATATCACTTCTTCAAGCTCTCAACCTCACCTCTATCCTCTGGCAGGCTTGAACTTCTCACTCTCACTACCATCCTCCCCGAATTGACCTCCCATAACCTCCATAGACTGCGGTATATATTCTCTGCCTTTTGCTGTGTGACCGGCAACAGGGCAATTGTGAAGGCTAACAAAGAATAGCCTGTACACCCGGAGAACACGACTTCGCGTGCACCTCGCCACCCTCAAATCACATCTACCCAGCATATAGCCTGACCTCTCCGGCCACCTTTCAAACTCTTCCTATCAATCTCGACAATGGCAACTGAGACTCGCACTGAGTCGGACCTTGCAGGCCTTACAGAGTCTATGGGCCGCCTCAACGCTGATGGTGGAGATGACCATCGAGTTGGTCCAGATGGCGACCTGGCACCTCGAACCGATGACGAATATGCCCAAGCTCAAATGACTCTTCGTGCAATTGTTTCTTCCAAGGAGGCTGGCGTGATCATTGGCAAGGCAGGAAAGAACGTCGCTGACCTTAGAGACGAGACTGGCGTCAAAGCTGGCGTCAGCAAAGTGGTTCATGGCGTACATGACCGTGTGCTCACTGTGACTGGGGGAGTGGACGCCATCTCGAGGGCATATGCCATTGTTGCCAAGGGCCTGCTGGAGGGTGCACCTCAGATGGGAATGGGGGGAATTCTTTCTACGAATGGAACACATCGTAAGTCCACCACTTATCCTAATCCATATTCCCCTTACTGGGTTTTGGGCCATTCCACTGTCCAAATGAGTTTCACCATCACTCAATTGTCTTGCCGGACTCGGTGCTAATGTCTTGTCGTTGCAGCTATCCGTCTCCTGATCTCTCACAACCAAATGGGCACCATCATCGGTCGTCAAGGGCTCAAGATCAAGCACATACAAGACGTCTCTGGCGTTCGTATGGTTGCCCAGAAAGAGACGCTTCCGCAGTCTACCGAGCGAATCGTCGAGGTGCAAGGGACCCCAGATGGCATTCAGAAAGCCATATGGGAAATCGGCAAGTGTCTTGTTGACGATTGGCAACGTGGAACGGGTACCGTTCTTTACAATCCCGTCGTGAGAGCTGAAGCTGGTCGTAGTGGCTCTCTCCCTGGGGGCCCTCTTCTTGGTGGGGCGCCGCCTCCCTACACTAGCAGTCGCTCCTACAACCGCACTGGCAACGGCGCCGATTTCAGTGACAACACCGGCTCATACAATCGTCGCTCAAACTCAGACGCCGCCAATCGTGGACCTCCGACCACGACGGAAGATGGCGAAGAAATCCAAACTCAGAACATTAGCATTCCATCCGATATGGTTGGCTGCATCATCGGTCGTGGTGGCAGCAAGATCAGCGAAATACGAAAAACCTCTGGAGCACGAATCTCGATTGCAAAGGCACCACATGATGAGACGGGAGAGCGCATGTTCACCATCATGGGGAGCGCCGGAGCAAACGAGAAAGCTCTCTACCTCCTCTACGAGAATTTAGAGGCGGAGAAGATGCGACGAAGCACCCAGCCCTCACAAGAATAGGTCAACGCCATGGCAGTCTCTTCCATCACTCGTACCCGCCATTCGGGCCAATCTCCGACACCGACACTCTGGAACCTCTCAAGGTCCGAATAAGCCAACGCCCCGATCCGAGAACTCCATTCCCTAATATCTTTATCCTTCCTCATCAAAAGTCTAGCCTCTACTTCATTCTCTTACCTCCCAGAATGGTCGTCGGCCCCCATCGCCTCGCCTGCGATTGACAACTTCACGATCCTCGAAAACCTTTACGACTTGTCATGACCATATTCGACGTGCTCTTACGACTCATGAACTCGCTCATCCTACCTCACTCCTGACCTGCAACACCAACTTTGTGATACCACTTCCGTCCACGGTCCCTCAATACCTTACTTTCACCTGCCTTAGCTCGACCCTGACAAATTTTACCTACAAGCACTTTGCTGGTCATGCCTGTGTGAGGGTTCTTAGCAAGCGTACGCCGGCCTTAGATAGAAGTCACAATCTCCTCTGTGCTTTCGGGCGTCAGCAGCGTGTGTATCTAGAGACCCATTGAAGCTTGCAAGACAATCAACATAGCTGCAATATCTGCATTGTCCATCAAACCTGCCCAGGGGGATTTTGTTGTTTGTTTCATGTAGCAGAACGCCATTTGATTGGACAAGCGCCATTGACGTATGGGATGATACATTGGTACCGTAATTTGTCTTTGCCGTGGGGTGAGAAAGGCAAAAATTAGAAGTCATGCCCCACGCTTTCAATCCCTTCACCCTTTATGGAAAGCAACACGATCACGCTTGCATTTTACCTGATCGTTTCTGTCCGCTGATGAGCCTGATGACTGCGAGAGGAATCTTTACATGTCACGAACGGACACGAGGCACGAACGGTGCCTAACATTCAATCCTGTGAAACCACGACGCGGCTTCTGCGCAAGTCTCAATCTTGAGGCATCTGCCGTTATCGCATGCATTTTTGTAAGTTCCGGCTCAAGGCCAGGGCAGGAGACCTTCACGGGCCGCCAACATACGGTGCTCCAGTCCCCGGCCAGAGACGAGTACCGTGAAAGGAATGTCTGTGCCAGCTGGTAAGCATAATCTGCTTGAGAACACCTGCATTGGTCCCCAGCTCACTCAACTATATCTAGATCATCCTACATTACGCCAAGTTGTCTCCCATGGTGAGGCTGAGCCAAGATCATATGCATCACTGGATGCTCTGAAAATACCAAAGAACAGAAGCACTGGAGATCTTCTTGCCAGCGTAGGGAAGGCCGCAGAGGATGGAAAGACAAGGGGTTCGTTCGATGCTGGACCAGCTGGTGCTTTCCACTCCACTGCCCAGCAGCCCATTCTCGCAGAGCATGAGCATGGACTTGGGATATCGGGCCTGCGCAGGATACGGCAGCACCCTCCATCTCGAGCGCCGACACAACCGCCCTCGCCCACGACCTCCTTTGCACTGGCCCCAAGGTCGTCGTCCATGGTACTGGGGTCTTCATCTTCACGAGGATTCGCACCTGGAGGGCCAACCTCACCCAACGTCAACTTCGCCGAGGATCTGTCACGCTTTCCCTCGGAATCCCTCCACTCTTTCTCCTTTGCTCATCAATCAGAGGATGCGCTCCACAATCGTCAAAGTGTGATGAAGCGAGCGGTGGAGTTCATGCGAGATGGATTTGGATGGGGTGCCGAGTATCCAGGTCTGATGTCAGCTCAGGCTAAAGTCAGTGGCGATGCGGAGATACAGAAGATGATGGAGCTGCTCGTCCGGGCAAATCTGTTGGCCAGCAGTAGCCAAAATATTTCTACATCTCGAATTCTCAACGAGTCCGTGACAGGACCAGCCGATGTGGACGGCACTAACGTATTCGAGAAAGCTTTCATGCCACGTCCTGAGAATTCAAATAGAGAATTAGATTTGACTCAATCCCTACAAAAGAGCGAAAGTCGCCATTTCTTGAAACCATCATCCACTCATCCTGAGCCATCACTCGATAGTGAAGCCTCGGCACCTGAACCTGCAGAACCTCAATCACCCTCAGATCTTCCTCCTCAGCCAGATTCCAAGGAGCGCGCCAGCCTAAAGCGTACATATACTGATATTTCGCTGCTCACTCTGCAGACAAAACTTACGGAAGCGCTGGCAAAGCTATATAAGGCGATGGACGGTAGCCAAGAAAGCGGCTTTTTTCCCCCAACACCGGGGTCTGCTTTTGGCAAGTCCCACTTACCTGGGATCAACACTCCTTCACTTGTCCATGGACATAATAATCGGTGGGTGCCCGCTGCGCAAGCCATATTCACGACCGAAGGGTCTTCACCCTGGACGATTCTTGCCGCAAATGACCTTGCATGTCTAGTATTTGGTGTGACAAAGGCAGAGGTTAGGAAATTAAGCATGCTCGAGGTTGTAAGGGAGGATCGAAGAGCATGGTTGGAAGACAAATTGAGATCCCAAGGGTCTGAAGCCGAGGTCAGGACGCGTCACATGTCTAGCAAGAGTGCAAGGACAAGCCCCAGATCATCGACTTCGATGGCGATGGGCGGAGGAGTTACTGCAAAATTGCTTAGCAAGCCTTCGTGGCGGCTGCAAAGAGCTCAAACTGGGGATCATCAGAAAAAGCAGGTAAACTCAGGAGCGAAACACGCTGCAAACAAGTCTCGAGGCGTCCTTCTCTGTGGAGATATTGTGCCAATTCAGAAACGTAATGGAGCCATAGGTGCAGCAAGTTTGTGGGTCAAAGAGAAGCGAGGAGGCTTGATATGGGTCCTGGAAGAGATTGCAGAGGACCTTGCGTATCTAAAACTTGATGAGGATGCAAAGATCGTGCAAATCAGAGGAGCTACAACATCTATCTGGGGCGATTTGGAGGCTTTTGAGGGACGATTAGTACAAGATGTCATTCCCGGTCTTCCTCTGATTGATGGGGATACGGTTGACAAGACCGCACTCGAGAAGAATGAAGATGCGCAGTATTTGACTGCACGCAGCACTGATGCCGTCAACGTGCCTGTATCTGTTTCTATGGATCCAGGGACGCGGACGCTGCGCGTGTCAAGCTTTCCGCATATTGCCGGTATTGTAGTTCTCTCGGCATCTAACTTGAACATCATGAATTCGAACTCGGTATTTTCTGCGGCGCTTTTTGGCCAAGGGGATCCCAGCGGGCTGAGAATCACCGAGCTCATGCCTCAATTCGACGAAATACTTACTTTCTTGACCGAGGAGGACAAGATTAATTTGGTTGACGGCATCGCGGTTCCAGAACAGAGCTTTCGCAGAGCACGGGCTTTACTAGCTATCAGAGAAGGCAAAGGTGACGCAGCGGCCATCTTTTTGAGGCCGGCAGGGTTGGTCGCGAAGCATCGAGATGGCTCAGAGATCAATGTCGACGTTCAGATGCGCGTAGTTCTCAGCGAGCGAAAGTTGAATAATGACTCTGTCATTGAGGAGAAAAGTGAAGATGGAGACAGCTCAGCCGAGAATTCAAGCCCAGGAGATACCTCCGAGATTGTCTACGCCCTGTGGGTTACCTATTCGCGCCAACTTCATTCGGCTTCTCTTCCAGGAGGATCGGGATCCCCATTACTATCTCGGCCTGGAACCCCTCACGACCGACCATCTCCTGGCCAGACACAGCGTATCGTCACTCCGGACGCGATGGACGAGGAGGAAGTAAAGGCGCCCTCACCGTCATTGACATTGTCTCAGCAAATTCGAGAAGCAGCCTCCCAGCCAATATCCCAAAGCCCCCCAAAGCCGAAGAAACTGGGACCTCAAACGGCAAGCACCTCCACTCCATCAAAAGGCCTCAAAAGGGAGAAGAAAAAGATAACGGATTTTACAATTCTCGAAGACATGGGTCAAGGCGCCTACGGTCAAGTCAAAGGAGCTCGTCACAAAGCCACCCTCAAAAAAGTCGTCCTCAAATACGTCACCAAACGGCGCATCCTCGTCGACACCTGGACACGCGACCGCGTCCTCGGCACTGTGCCCCTTGAAATCCACGTCCTTGACTACCTTCGCAAAGATGGCCTGCGGCATCCGAATATCGTCGAAATGACCGACTTTTTCGAAGATGATGTCAACTACTACATAGAGATGGTGCCCCACGGCCTGCCCGGGATGGATTTGTTCGATTATATTGAGATGCGGGCAAACATGGATGAGGGGGAATGTCGGAATATTTTTCTCCAAGTGGTGGCTGCGCTACATCATTTGCATACGAAGGCGTTGGTGGTGCATCGAGACATTAAAGATGAGAACATCATACTTGATGGGGAGGGCATGGTCAAGTTGATTGATTTCGGGAGCGCGGCGTACATTAAGAATGGGCCTTTTGATGTCTTCGTGGGCACGATCGGTATGCCCTCTATTTTCCCTGGCCACATCTCTTCAATCCCCGCACCTGGAACCTACCCCCAAAACCGATCAACCGACTAACACATTCCCGCGTACAGATTACGCCGCACCGGAAGTGCTACAAGGCAAATCCTACGGTGGCAAGGAGCAAGACATCTGGGCCCTGGGCATCCTGCTCTACACCCTCGTCTACAAAGAAAACCCCTTCTACAGCATCGACGAAATTCTCGACCACGAACTCCGCATACCCTGGATCATGAGCGAGCCTAGCATCGAGCTCATCAAGGCGATGCTGGACCGCGATGTCGATCAGCGACTTACGATAACGCAGGTCATGGAGGCTGAATGGAGCCAAGCGGGCGCTGGGGAGGCGGGTGGGGAGACGGATGGTGCTTGACATGAAATCCCTGGACGGAATGATTGAGCATGGACACGGTTGGGGCATCTCTTGGGATAACGACAGCAACCACAACATCTCCTCCAGGGACCAACGCAAAGTTCTGCAACCACTATCTGCGCTCGTCCGGCCGCCGGATCACTTGCTTTTCTGCTTTTCAACGCATCGGCATATCGGAAGGGAACACACATTTGCATCTAGACCCTGCCTGTATTTTTGTTTTTTTCGCCGCCCGCACGAGATTAGAGGGCGGCGGTTAGGTTACTTGATACCCACGACAGCTATCTATAAACAGCGGTTTGGTCTTTTGGGGTTGAACTGGCAAGACGTGAGGGGGGCATGCATGTTGTTTATGTATGTATTTATGTACGTGTGTGTGTGCGTGTGCGTGTGTGTGTATATGTATCGGGTTCTGTTGAGGGGAATGGAGGATGGGGTGTGGGGGATGGGGTGTGTATGGTTTAGCTAGCTAAGTGGTGTAGACTGGGTAGAATATACAGTATTTGACGAAGATATCCTCGGGGATGTGGGTATTTCGCCTGTAGACCTTTGCGAGGCTTGCGCCTCTCGATTGCTGGATCCTTTTCTGCGAGAACTTGGCGCGCAGTCGAGTGATGCAGCCTTCGTGAACGGTGCATATGTTGCTTCCTCTCGGGCTATTGCATGTGAAAAAAGGCCCTTTTCATATCCAGTTCTCGCCAATCGAGGCCGGCAGGTGTTACAAAGTGTAGCCCCACAGCACGCCACATACACGACCCAGTAACTAACGTTGATGAACGTACTCTGAGAAAGCTGCAGACAGGATCAGATCGCGATGTGCAGGTTGTAGCTTGTGTTGTTCGACGACTGCCTTCGATTTCGCGTCGGCGTGAGGTATACCGGACAGGAAGGACGTTTGGATTCGATGCTCGTCCTGCGCGAATATTCTCAAGATGACAGTCGGGCTTGGCGACAACGGGTCTTGTTCTCGGAACCGACGCCTCGAAGCTCACTGATTTATTGTTCATGTCATCGAGAGACCTGCGCCGGGATGTTATCAAAGACTTTGCGGAAGGGTTGAAGTGGACATGATTCAAGAGTCGTAAAGGGCGCTTGCCGACCTGCACAAAGCAGCTTGGTGGAAAAGGAGTCCGACGAGGATGGCCGCAAGAGCAAGGTTGAATTTGCCAGGTTCAGCCATTCCTACGCTCCGTAAACCACTCATCCCGCAACAGCTCCCTCGCAATTGGACGGTCTCTCGGGTCGAGCTTCATTATCTTAAGTATGAAGGCTTTATCCTCGTTACAGATCTCTCTTTCGCCGAGTCGCTGGAATGGTTTCAGCTTCTCAGGCGGTACCGCAGATATGATGCCAACGATCGCCTCCTGTGTATCTACGTCGGCAATCTCTTTGTAAGAGATCGGGAAAGGCCCGAACCATTGATGCTGATGCACCACGATTTTTATATCGTACAATTTATAGCTTTCTAGCTCTTCCGGCTCGAATATATAGAAGTTGAGACCCTATATCAGGTTGATCAGCTGGTAAACCTTAGCTTTTTCACAGAAATTCGAGGGGGCTCCGGGCAAACTAGCCGTAACGCCGAAACTCCAGATGTCTGCAGTGGTGTGCTATGGCATCTCAAGGTGGACCTCAGGGGCACGGAAGAGGCCGGTTCCGGTTGGTATACCTTGCTCGCAATGTCTGAGGCAATGGAAACGGCGCCGCCACAATCTGCTAATTGGATCTCTGAGAATCGGCTCTCTCCCACTCTGTTATTTACTAAGATGTTGCTAGGCTTGATGTCTATGATCTGTCGTTAATGAAAAGTTTTAAAAACACTGGAAGATCATTACTTACCCGTATGCACATAGCTATCTCCATGAAGTACTTGAAGAGCTTCGAGCACCTTTTTAGCGACTGATTTGATTTCCCTCCTGGTAAGCCTTTGCTTCCTCGACGCTCTTGTCAGATTATCGTCAAGATATTTCAGGATGATCGCCGGTGGCTCAATTGGGTCTCCTATCTCGTCTAGGAGAGGACGCAGGGTCGGTGTACGGGACTGAAACCGCTTGAGAATATCGCGCTCGTTGTGGAGGCGCCAATGACTTTCGAAGCTTTTCACGACGGGATTCTCTCGTTGGTTGCCATTCGCTGTTGCTCAGCGTGGATGCGAGCATAAGCGCATGGAATACGTACATACACGGCAATATAGATGAATTCCGAGATCTGCTCTGTGATTCTATAGGTGCAGGCTGTGCCTCGAAGGTGCTGACCTAGGCTGAAAAGAGATCTCGGTGACATCGCTAAAGGCCCAGAGGTGGTAAGTATGGCTCGGAGGCTCTCGTAATAGTACAGAAATAGGAAGCGACAGGAAATGCGTTTGATGAGGTCTTGTATGCTCACGCTTGAAGTTCGGATATATTTGGAGACTTGTTGTATAGCAGAAAGTCCTCAAATATGATATTCCCCCTTGAGTGACTAAGCGAGAAATGGAGTGTTCGAGAAGTCACTCATTTCACAAATTTTCTGAAGCAGGAGAATGGTGGGGAAGAAGGGAGGAGAGATGTGAAAGAGACATGGGAGACTGGGAGAGGGTAGCGGAAGATATGATGGACGCGCGAAGCCTCACCACCTTGCGTGTGTGAGTACTGTCGCATCAACGGAAAAAGATCAGAAGAGCGCTTTGCAAGAAGTCGCCCTGATGGCTGAATGCATTTATTCATCCCCAATGACCCCCGGGTTTATGTGGATTATGTACCTCAGGAACTGTAGAGCGCTGATTGTCATTCTCTTTCCCCTCTACTTCTCTTCCATTTTGTGCCACATAATTCGTCTCGCTGGCTTTTCCCACCCTACCCCGGGCGTGATACATACACTCATCAATGCATGGGAGGCGTGTAGTGTATTTACGCGGGTGTTGCCATTCAAGATGATTCCATTTGGTGGTTTTCGAGCTTGTGACACACAATACTTTCACTGCTGTGGCAATACACGAAGCCTATGTTCTTCGCTCGAGCAGCGTTCGTGGCATCACAGGCTGTCCACGTCAATATCCAGCCTGTTCGTGGACGCTGGTAAGGTTCAATCATCTATGTGATCATGGCATGACTTCGTCTGGCTTATAACCAAGGTAACCATACAGAAGTCAAAGTGCGTCCCAACCAGTATGGTATATTCAAGGTCAAATGCGGACTTCATATAAAATCAAAGATGCTCCTCGTAATCGGGGCTTCTCCTTTCTGATGTGGGCTCCTTGGGTCCTCTTCCACGGCTATGGGACTCATCAAGCCCTGCTCGAATACCGAAGACCCAGCCAAGTCACCAGCTGCAGTCCGGTGGAAAGGAGAGGCTGTGAATTCGGTAGCCCGGGGTGAAAGGAGTGATGGCGTTGGAGGGACATCATCATTCAGAATGGTATTCAAGGCTGGTGCGGTGGACATGTCTGATGCGAAACGTGAAGGTTCTTGCCTAAGAGGAAGCCGTTGAAGCCCCTGACGTCGGGTGAGAAGGCTGCTGAATCCAGCCGGAAGCTGGGTGGGTGGGGATTTGGGTTTAGCGTCGATTTGATTTGGCTCAGACAAACGGGTCTCGGGGGGTGATAACAATGTTTCGGTAGAGTCGATCTCCATGAACCTTGGTGGAGACGTAGTAGCTGCATTGTGCTCATTGTGATCAAGATCTCTTGCTACCTCTTGAAGATCATTGGCGACTCCACCAGTGGGTGCCAATGCCTTTGCCTGGATACCCTCTTGGCCGTCTGCCATCGGTGACATGCTAAGATCCGTATCTATATCCATCATCCTTGGCGGCGAGGCAGTGTGTGCTCGCTCAATCTCGCCGTCAGCTTCGGAGTCTCCAAATTGCATACCTGGCGGAGCTGATGAAGGCCCAGGAGTGATGTCGCCTCCTGCAGGAGGAGCTGCAAGCTGTGCAGACCCCGGAGGACTATACGTATTTGCGCGTGTAGAGTTCGCCTCCAATGGCGAGGGCGCACTCAACGATTTCTGAGGTGAACTTCGGAGAGATAGGCCGTCAGGTGATCGCGTAGCATTTGGATTCAAACGGCCTGACCCCAAGGCTCGCCACGAGTGCCACGAGTGCATCCCCGATACTGAGGCCTTAGCAAGCTTGGATTTAAACTCGGATAACTGATAGATCAAGTTCATGTTTGGCCCAATCCATCTACTTCGATTCTTCACCGCATCATAGGCCTCTTGTACTGTGAGTTTTGGGTTCTTGTAAAGCCCATAGGCCACCACGAGACTTGCTGATCGGCTTACACCACATTGACAGTGCACCAGTACCCGCTTCTCTTGTCTCACTCGGTCATCGATGAGCTCACACAATCTAAGCAAGTCATCAACTACATTAGTATTATGGTCCCAAGGGACATGAACATATTCAGGTTGTGGTCTGGTAGCTTTCGGTGTACTCGGGATCGTTCGGTCAGCATCATCTAATTGCGATTCAAAGGCAGACCTGAAGGACTTTTCTGAGGTCGCTGTAGCGGGCTCCTGAATATCGTCTCGACCAGCGAGCGTATTATTCGGGTCAAATGATACTTGAACACCCTTGTCTGCTGTCTTTTGTTCTGCCTCGTTTTCCGATGCACGTGTGAACGGATTCAGCACCTCCCGTGCAACATTGAGGACAACATCAAACTCTCGAGCCTCGATGTGGCTTGGCTCCAAGTACAGATAAACATGCGGATCGTAAATACAGACAGGGCCCTGAGGGTATGCTGGTGACTTGGCCTCTTGCGAAAGCGGAAGCTCGTAATCGCATTCTTCTTGCACATGGTCTAGCGTTTGTTTTGTCACTGGTGACCCATTCGAGGTGTCGATACTTGAGTGTGGCGAGATACTGAGGGGCGGACCTGATTTTCCAAAGCGGCTGGGCATTGAGGAGTTGCTGAGAGGAGGGAGCCGCATGCCACCTTCTGGGGCGTGTGTTGGAGAAAAGAGAGGTCCGCTGGACGGATTTTGGAGAAGCCTCAGCGTTTGTATCTGATGATCCGAGGGAGTCTGAGGCACCAGTCGAGGTTTGTCCTGGCTGGATGACGGAGAAGGGTCGGTGTCAGGTGTCGTTATTGAGAGTCCAAGCTTGCTGGGCTTCTTTCTAGGCACCTTTGGGGGAACAATGAAAGCTGGTGTGGCTGGAGCAGAGAATGCGTGACCAGATGAGGATGCGATCGTACTTGGCATGCCAGCCTTTGACAATTGGGTGGCTTGTCGATTTGAAGCAGAAGTATTTACAGAGAGGTTTTTCATGTTGCGCATCTTCTTATCTGGCGAGTCGGACCGTTCTGAGCGTTCTAGACCCGGCAATGTTGGGAAGGAATTGGAGAACTGATCCTTGTTATCCATCATCACCCCTTGCGTCGGAACGGAATTTGTCCGGAGATATTTGAATGATGAGAGAGGTAACAATGAGGTAGGTGATTCGGGAGACGAACTCGGCGAGGGTTCTGTGATGGAAGACTCGACAGTCGAAATTGTCGTTGTGGGAGAGGACTCGGTAGACTCAAACGTAGAGCTGGAGTCGCGCCGAGCGATTGGTGATGAGACCTGACCGGTATTGTTTGGTCTCTTGTTTGTGTGTAGAGTCTTGTTAGGGAGCTGTGTCGTTGTCCCCGCTGCGTCTACCATCTGAGTTCCTCGCGCGTCTACGCCGTCTCTGAAAACAGACATGAACGACGGGAAGGTTGCCAGCAGCGACTGAGACCCCGTCGACACCGGCATAATTAACTCTCGCACATCCGTTGCGGAGGTCCTCTTCATTGACGCTTGTTCCTGGTTGTGGACGTATGTTATCTTGACACGAGTTGGCTCCCGTGGCGGGCGTCCATAGCGATTCTGAGGGAGGGCGAAGGAAGCACGTTGAACCTCTAAAGCCATGTTGTCAGCACAGCCAGCGATGCCTGAAGCCGTCAAAGTGATGTTTGCATGATGTATGAAAGGTGGAACCATGCACACGAGGCGTGAAGATTAGAAATGGAAAGAATTGCGATTATTCTTCAGTGTAGAGTTGGGAGTTGAACACGCCAGAAGTAAGCCAATCACACCAGGAAGGGTTGCTAACCTATCTCCTTCTCAGCGAGGCGCTGTACTTGCAAACCAAAAGTGTGTCTTGATTGGTCGCCAGACAGCAATGACTGCGAAGGACGTTCTTTTTACTCTTGAGCTCTCCGCTTCTCCTCTCTAGTGTTTCCCTCCTTGTGGAATGGTGGTCAGGGTGCCAATGGGCGCTTAGTAGGGATTGGGTGCGGGGAGGACGGTCAATGGTCGAGGCAAGATGGAAGCTCAGGAGATGTTGAAGAAAAAGATGGCGATGGAGTGTGAAGACGGGGAGCGAGATGTGACAGACAGGGTTTGGGCGGCGGCTGGGCTGGAGGTTTCAGGCGGAGAGAGTGAATGGTGAGAGATGGTTGGGTGGGGAAATTTAGTACCAGCGCTTTCACTGCACCAATCACACAGGCTAAGTAAGATGGCGCCAGCTTCAATCAGACCTGGTCGATGTCCGCTTTGAGTAGATGAGCGACAGGACTAATTAAGAGCTCTTTGAGTGCTCCATGAATGTGTGGGTTTGTGGGTGGATGGAACAATAAGAAATGCAATCGAGGTGCAATGATGGTAGATATTTGCGAAACAGGCACTTGCAAAGTTCTAGAGGATGAGGATTTGTTCACACGCTTCAATGACAAAGAAGCAAACTTTCCGTCCTGCGACACATTGTCTCTCTCAAAATAGGGACATGTGTCTCGAAAGACTCGAAACCACTCCTTTAGGAGCCACGTTTGGGGGTCGCAGATACGTTTTAGAATAGATTTTACGTGGGGTGTCCAGTGTTCTAGAGCACTGGCGACATCTATATCCATACAAATATCCCAGACAATAGCATTGTCGCGCATCATTATGATGAAAGATGATGCAGTCTCTACAGCCGTTGTTTCGTCTTCTGTGCGCTTCCACAGTCTTGAGTATGGTCTTGTACACCGTATCACAATGGGACGGTGAAAGCGGCCGATTGGGATTTTGGCGGAGAGCACGCTAAATTATGGCGTGTTTCACGGCTACCTGCCTCTACCTATTTTTGGTGCATCCTGTTCACAGGCAAATAGCTGTACTAAACTATAATTGGCTAGAGCATCTCGCAAGAAATCTCTTGTGGCGTTTCCATTCCTCGGGTCAGCCTCAAGTTGGTTGGATATCAATTGTCAGATCGAGGCCATGTGGCAATCCATCAAATTCTATCGCCAGGTCAGCCCTGCAACAATTTTGTTGTAGTGTCTCGGTCGAAAATGAGCAACGAGAAGATGTGCAACGCTGGCTCTTTCTTGATTATGTCGATAACGTGACATCATCATGTTTTCCAAAGGCCACCAACAATTGTCAATACGACGTTGGAGGATGAGAAACGCCTTGGAGGCAACTTATGAAATTGGACATAGGGATCAGGTAGCAGATCACTACAAGCCCACACACGGCAATTACTAAACCTCTTGACATACAGATGTAGTAGCGCTTCCCTGCTTTGCCATCGATTGATTGGTGGACACCCGGAGCACAATGACTTCAATATCTTGCATTACCTTAGTAATGGCTGTCGGGTACTCCTCTGCATTGATGAATGATTGGGAAGAGGTGGGTTGCTGTAATATTCAAAACGAGATGAAGCTTTTGATAAAGAATTATTATCCCCAACCTTTTGGCTGAAATAATATATACATTGTTGCTGCCGTTTGAATTTATTCGATTACACGACATGTAAGCTCTCCTAAGCCAGGTAAACCCTCGATAGAGGAAAGCTCGGTAAGGACTTCCTTTCTTCAATAAGCTTCCCTGGTCCGTGCGGACCGCAACAAGTAGACTAATTTAAGACCGCTTTGTAAGAAAACTTTTCTCTTGATTTAAAGCAGTGGATGGGTATCATCGACGAGACTTCCATCTTTACATTTCTTAGGAATTGACCGACAGACCTCGCATTGGGGGCCAATCCACTATACATAGGATCCTACCATCACTACCAAAGTTCTGGGCTTTTCCAAATTGCAGAAGATGCGGAGCCAGCATTACATACGCGTGACCTGATACTGGCCAAGGACTGATTGGTGGACACCTAGGGCACAAGGGCTTCACCTAATTGAAGGCAAGGTACCTAATGATCACTTTCGGGTACTCCTTGGGCTAAGCTCCATATCCAATATCAAAAGCGGTCCTTGGTCCTGTGACTCATGCATCAACACTTGGAATGCAGCCTATCAAACACTTTTTTGCTCTCACCAAAATACCTTATACTTCAACACCTGGAATCAACACCATCAATCAACACTCCTTCGCAGTTTTCTACCCAGGTTAAATCTCGAACCTCGGTGGATGCTTCCTGTAAGTCACACCCTGCTTTCCCAAACACACCCATCATGGTCAGTTTTGTAGTTCAGCTTACCCTACCGCCTAGGGGCTCAAGGAGTCTCGCACTCAGTCCAAAATCCTTCTTGAAGTCGCACGAGACAATCCAAAGCGTCGAAAAAAACTTCAACCCCTGCATCAAACCAGACGCTACAGAGATGGCGACTTTACAACCCCATCCCATACCCGGCGACCGGTCGTTGCAATGCCTTCTTGACCGGACAGGGTCTGAGACTCTCACTGTCTTCTGCCCAGCAGACGCCAAACTCCAGCAAGCATCAGACGAATTTCGAGAGTCAACAAAGAAAGAGAAGACTTTGAGTGAGGAAAACAGCTTCTTCAAACGAGAAGTTGCGGTAAGTGGCCCATGCATCATGGTGCTACTTGGGCAGTTTTATTCGATCAGCAAGAGGTTTCTTGTGTCCTGACCATTGTTAACCTGTTGGTCGAATGGTCCTTTCTGTTCCGGAAAGGCAAGCCCACTGTGATGAATTCATCCCTCGTTATATTCTGTGTGGTAGAAACCCTTAGAAGTTCGGCTCTTCCAATAAACGTGTGCCAACTAAGGATACTATACACAGCTGATCATCCATCGTAGGCCCTGAAAGCCGAATTGCAGTCTACGAAGGAGGCAGCACAATCTGCAGAAGAGAAAGCACGATCTGCAGAGGGAGAAGCATGATCTGCAAAGGAGGAATCACAGGCCGTAACGAATGGCATGGTAGAACTGAAATCGAGGATTGAGATAGAAGGCAGGAGGAAGTTGAAAGCATGGTCGGCCAATCTGGTAACCAGGTTTCTCAAGAAAGTGCAGTCGGCCCTGGGCATGAAAGGGGGAACAGACAGTGCAGGCAATTTCCCAGAAGCGTCGAGTACACGCATGGCGGGCGTTTCGGAGCTGCTGTGGGAGACATATGGGACTTGCGCCCCGTTCTCTAAGGAAGGTCAAGCATGGGAAGAAAAATGGGCTTGGACCCGGACATCCTGCGGAAAGTGACCAAGACCTTCCCGGCATTGCTCAAGGCAAGAAACGAAATGGCACATGAGACGACCAACGACTTCGCGCGCTTGCTGCTTTCGAAGTAGTTCCAGCACCAGTATGAATAGATTGAATGGAGGCCGATGGTTGAATATGTGGGGGGAAATTCTTTGGAGGAGTTGGCAAAGGAGGAGAAGCCTTGGGACGGTCAGGCCGTCACCACGGATCAGTAAGGGATGGCAGCCCAAGCGGTTAGGTGGGCCAACGGATGAAGGCCACAATGGGTAAAGGCCGCAATGGATAAATGCCGCAATAGATGAAGGCCGCAATAGATGAAGCCCCAATGGAGAAAGGCAGCAATAGATCAAGGCCACAGTGGGTAGAAACAATCAAGGCCAGGGGCCGGGTTGGAGAAGCGCTTTAGTAGACGCATACATTGAGGGCAAGCTACTTTGACGAATGGGGGTCCCTATGGATTGAGGCTTCGATGATGGAAAGTCCGCATGGAACGAAGCCTCGGTGTTTGCAAATCTCGACGAGAAGGCCTGACGAATTAAGAATCTAGCGTGTGAAAGCTTTAATGTATGGAGGCCTTAAGGTAGTGCTTGCAATACTGAACAGAGAGAACTCGAATCAAATGCAAATTCTTGAAGAGATGAGCATTCTCTTTGAAAACTTATCTTCTCCACCGTCTTGCATTGAATGATCGAAGCAGAGGGAATGCTCAGAAGCAGTCGAAATCAAGGATATCCATCTTCACCTGCTGCTCCGCTTGCGTCTAAGGTTTCGCCTCGATCCCCTGACCAAATCCGGCGGCGTCGAGCTCTTCCCAGCCGTTTCCGCATCCTTTCTTTTCCCCTTCTTCCCTGGACTAGGCTTGCTGCTTCTCGCCTCCTTCCTGGAGACATTCCTCGTCACGCTTGTTCTGGCGGATCTGAATGTATTTGGAGTTCGGGCGGCCTGGCTGTCTCGTTCTTGGGGATGTCCGTCGGAAGATACGTTTTGTGAACTGATTGTGTCAGTCTCTGATGACTCGACAGTGGTTCTGCTCATGATTCTCACCTGTCGATCTTGCCTTCTTTCATTGCCTCCCAATCTCCGACATCCCTTTCCCCTGCCCGCCAAAGGGGTAGGTGAAGCGAATTTTCCGGGGTAGTGACATCGAGGCCTCTGACCTGAGGGGAAAGGTGCCATACTTTGTTCCACTCGCCGCCGAAGGCTGCCCACTGAACTTGACTGAGGTTGCTTTTATGTTAGAAGGTTGCGATCTGGATGATCATGGTTGCTTACCTTGCTACGAAGCTCTCTCCAGTGATCGGTTTCAGGTCCTCGGATAGTTTGTCGAACTTCTTTTTCACTTGTCGTAGAGAGACTTGCTCTTTCCAGTACCATTGGAAAAACTGCCGTTTCGCTCTTTCAAGGTTTCCCATTCCTGCTGTCTGTTGGTCAATGGCGTGGAGCATGGGCGGTTGCGAACATGCTTCGCCGTCTGCCCTAGCTGTCGTTTTCGGGCCAACATTTTTGATAGAGTCCCTGCCTCTATGGTCGTGATGTCTGGTGTTGTTCTGAGCTTTGGGATTTCTATGTTGTAGTAGCTTGAAGGAAGAGGGTTTATCGTCTATTGAAGTGGCATTTCCACCAATCGCGTCTAATCGATGACTATCCTTGGCTGGTGATGGTAGCTGGTGTTTGCTACAATCTGGTTCTTCGCCCTCTGGTCTTGCGGTAATGAGTGTTGACATATAGCTGCTTTTTCTGTCTTTCTCGCCTTTGCGTTGCCGCATAGGCGAACAAAGTTCCCGTCCATGACCAGGCTCAGACTGAGTATTGCTCGAGTTTCCGGAGTGCGGTGTAGAAAGTATGGTAGTTTGTCCCGAAAATTCAACTTCCTGTTCAGTATTTGGCTGGTAGCCATCATGCGGCGGCACGAAATATGTCCTAGGAGGTTGGTTTTCCAGTATTTGGGCCTTCATTTTCGCATGTTCTTCTTGCTGTCTCCACGTACTAGAGATAGGGTATTTACGAGGCCTTTCATGCTTCCAAGACACACCTGGAAGCTGGGCCCATTTTGAGTCCCAGATGCCGAAGTCGATCCAGCGAGCTTTCACATTTCGATAAGCTGCTGCATCAATATCTTCATGTTCTTCTCTATCACTCAGGCCCATCATTACCCACTCTCGCTCCTTACGAAATTGGTAGGCAAATTGGTGACAAGGCCGTGAAGCGTCTCGTTCCACAGAATTGTATATTTCAGGCGCTGAATTCTGTAGGTCGTCCGCATCCGTAACTAAACGCTTCCTTTTCTTAGGTGTAGAGACTGCGTTTGGGCGTGGCTGCGGGTTTACTTCAAACGGTTTCGCTGCTAATGTAGGCAAGAAGACTTTCTCATGTTTCCAGAATCCGCCAATTGGATTGCTTCCCCATTGTTCGTTCCAAATGCCTTGTTCAATCCAGCGGTACTTTACATTTTCCTCGGCCGCCCTTGTCCAATCGAAACCTAAGGGAGGTTCAAAGAATCCTCGGCCCTTCGCAAAACGCATTCGATCCTCTTCGTCAATCGATTGCCAAGAGAATTGGCCGAAGACAGAGGAGTTGTGAAGATGATCGGTCTCTAAACGTTGTCGCTTTCGCGCTTGCAATTGTTCTTCGTCCGCTTGCTTAGGTGTTATGTTCTTTGGTGGGCTGGCGATCCATTCTGGCGTTCTGTTGAAACGGCCGTCGGTCAAATCTCCGTCTACGGCAGCAAGCGCTTCGAGGCGTGTTTCCAGATCTTCCCACGAGAACTCTCCATCATCAGAAGATAAGGACATAAAAGGCAGGCCAAAATTTACCAGAATTCCTCGACGATAGAGGCAGAAGAGGGTGGCTATCTCGGGAGGTATATACGATTGGCCAATCGGACGTCAGGTATTACGCTGAGTTACTTCAAGAAGAGGTAAAGAAGGAGCGGGCATGTTACTCCAAGAAAAGTTCAAGAAGGACAAATTGGTCGAAAGTCGGGCACAAATATTTTGGAGAAACTGCAATTGAGCTGCTATATCTCGGTTTTATCATCCTTGGCGACGCTATATGGCATGGTGTATCCTATTAGTGGACAAAGCAGAGGTGCTGCAATCATCTCGGGTGGACACGTCAGTTTCTACTAGATTTCTGCTTTCACAAATAGAAGGCGCGGATCTTAGATAGATCTTGACGTTCCTCGGTTTAACCAATTTGGTTCAGCTAAGCGCCAGTGGAAGCAGGGATTGAAAAATTAGTTGCCGAGGGTGCATGAAATCCTAGCATCATAGGCCAATTCTCCGTTCTGGTATACACATCAACATATTGTTAGCATCGTTTTCTTATAATAATAGATTTGGTCGTCGTGCTTTGCAGTAGTGTAGACTGCCAAAAATATCTTGTGCAACCTGTCAAAATGCTAACGCCTCATGCAGAGTGAAGGGGGTTGCAATCTCAAGCACTCCACTTCTTCATTTCATATTCTCGCGAGAGTGAGAATGTACTCAAAACATCCAAAGCTTGACATCTGTGATACGATAGCAAAATTGAAAGATACAAATCCTCAACTCCACGCCGATCTGAGGAGAGGGCGCATCTCTCATGTAATTGGAGAAGTTGACTGAGTACAGAACGGCAAGCAAAGATCAGGACATCTACGAGCAAAATGCATTGCATTGTGACCTGTACTGCTTGTGCTTAAGCGCTCAGCACGTTCTATGTATATTTGTACGTTGAAACATGTGGCACTCTGTTTATAGAAAGAAACATCCAATCTCTTTCGCTTGGAGAACGCTGTTTACCGTCGCTACTACAGTGGTTAAATACTGCTATGATTTCTCTTCTGCTGCTATGTTCTTCCACTTCCGATATCTTATTTCGCATTATAACGCCTCACATATAATGATAAAGCAAATTCATGGACCACCGCCCGCAACCTGATCCGGCTGCTCTTTTCTGTCTAATTCCTCTCAATGCCTTGGCAGAAGACATTGTAAAGGACCCCAGAAACAGTCCTCGTGTTGCGTTGAATGGAAATGTTCTAGCTTTCGATGTCGGGTTCCACGTCAATCCAAAAAGACGGCATACCCTCCTCACCATTGGCCGTGATCAGCACGATGATATCAAAGTGCGAGCAAAATCTGTATCATTCAGACATCTCTCATTTGAGATAGACGATCTTGCTACGGGCATTGTGAGACTATGGGATCGCTCTTCGGACAAGACAACCCATATCATTGATGACACTCAGCCCGGATCGACCCGTTCCTCCAAGGTCTCATATATGAGTTTTCGGCCTGGGTTTGACCGCAGAATTGTCGTTCGCCCAAACTTCAACCAAAAATTTGAATTTGGTAACGAGGGCCGAGAATGCTTCGAATTCCGCCTGGATTGGATCAAAAAGTCAGACTTTGCAGTCATTCATGCTATAAACAATCGACAGGCCAACCCAGAAGACTCACAGAGCGCAAGGACAGCCATACATGACTCTGATGATGAGGTGAATATACGTGCTTGCAATAGCAGAAATGATAGCAGGATAGCGACTCCAGGCAGACAGAAGTTGAGATACATTGAGGAGGAATTTATGGGGTCCGGAGGCTTTGGCCAAGTCTACAGAGCGATTGACGTGGATGGTGGCAAGCTCATCGCGATCAAGAGAATTCCCAAACCTGCTCGTGGTTGGGACTCGGAGAGTTGGGGAAGGGTGCGAAACGAAATCAAATGCATGAATCGCATCAAACATGTAAGCTGCAACATGCTTCCAACGTTCCGAACGGCTGATCTGACAAATGTTAGCGGCATATCATGAGACTGAGAATGTCGCAAGGATTCGAATCCGATGACGACGAGATTGAGATCATTATGCGCCTCCAAGATGGCAATCTTCACCAGCTCATAACAAAAAGTGCCATTGACGAACGAGAGGTGACGACAACCCTGCTGAAACAAATGCTGGAGGCTCTTCGCTGTCTTGATAGAAATCGCTTCGTACACCGAGACGTTAAACCTGCAAATATCCTTTACAAAACGCTGGAAAAGGCGAATGGCACGAGGCATTATCACTTTTTGCTTGCCGATTTTGGATTGAGCAAATTGGAACCTTACCACAATGGCCCTGGCGGGACCCACGGATTCTACGCTCCTGAAGTAGAAAGGGGCGAAACGTACACTCATAAAGCAGATGTGTGGTCTCTGTTTGCCACACTTGCATTCGCCCTCAGCAGCGATTTCCGAAAGTACCTGAATTGCCGGACTGCTGTGAAAGTTGCAGAGACCGATCAATTGAAGCACCTTAAAGCCATGGCGAAGACAGACCCAGTCCAGCGTGCCTCAGCAAAGCAGATGTTGATGCAAGAATTTAGTCAATCAATGTTGCCCTCTCCGCCCATGGAAAAGGATCACAAGTATTTACTTCCAAATGATTTTACAGGGCGGACAGAAGTCGACATGTTGAAGGATGAAGCTGCTCTGGACATTGAATACCCTGCACCAGTGAAACGTACAGCCAAGCAGGAGTCCCAGATTACGGCCAGTCGTCCTGCAACAACAAGAACCAGCATTGACAGCTGGAACTACCTTCCCACAAGCAACGCCAGGCTAGCCACCAGAGCTCATGCAATCTCAAGGAATGATCGTAGTGTAATTTTTGATAAGCTGAGCCGGGGCGAGATTCGAGCTGCTCGACTTTTACATTTCGAGAGTCCAAAAGCAAAGAAAACAGGTCCACAGAATGGCATCCAGAAGATCTCTCACTCCTCAGCCAAAGAGAGAAGCCGTCAGCGCTCATCTCAGCGGAGCAGCAAGAGAGACTACAACTTCCACAAATCGAACAAGCCGGGCTCGGACAATAAGAATGAAAAGCAATCCGGCCATGGCTTCGGTCTTCGCAGTGTGGCAGACCTCGGCGAGATGGATATAGACAAATCCCCTCCCTTGTGACTTTCGGTGCAGACTTCTGGAAGACGGGAGCTTGAAACACTCACGGACGATGGGTCTTTGTCATTTTGTTGCTTTTGGAGTCTCACGTACTATATATTGCTGTTGCATCATCATGATTCCTTAATGGGCGCTCCTAATATAGAGAATATCGAACTACGCACTTGTATTATGAAATCACTAGTAAATATTCTGTACGATCCCAAGAAGAGCAAACCTGGGTGTCGGGGCGTTAAGAATAAAGGGCTTTGCTGGGAGCATATCTGAATTTATCCCACTCTAGATAATGGAGCTTTTAGTCCTTTAGGCGTAGATGAATGAAGATATCTATAAAAGCAGTTTGTTCTCCTTGAATGGGCCTACAGAGCGATGGAAAACCCTCCACTTCCCAACGACAGTGAAATTTATGTCGTGGCGCTACTAGCTGTGGCTTTCCACCAGACCAGTCCTTTTGGGGGCCGTACTATCGTTGCTTGCATTACGGTTGGCGGTTCGCGAAATGGGCCTTCCCCCACCACCAATTCCACACCAAAATCCGAGGCTAGTACCGCGAACAGCACATTAGTACGCACAAATCGATATTTTGCATATCGGACCTCCCTGGCCCTATACATATATAAATAGCATACGTAGCAACTGAAATACATCTACTACTAGATATCTATCCCCTAGCAAGCTCCCTACCCCCTCCGCTATCGTTATGCCCCCCCCAATTGCGGCTTCAGTTAGGAAGGACATCAAGTACGAACTCCAATTGGGCTGGCCAAATAAACGTATCATAATAGAGCACCATATCGGCTATCGTACTGTGGAGCGTATAAGGGCCTGTTGGAAGTCCACCGGCGAAGTATATATTAAGAAGGATAGGAGGAAACGGGATTTCAAGCTTAGTGAGCTGCATTGCAGTATACTGCTTACGTACCTCGAAGACCGTCCCCAGGCTTATCTGGATAAGATGGCTTGGTTCTTATACGATGATTATAGCTTGGAAGTTGACGAGAGTATTATATAGAGGGCCTTGCAAAGGATAGGTTGGTCTAGGAAGAAGCCCAAGTATCGAGCAGCCCAAGCCTCCAAGGAATTGCGAAACTATTGGATAATGTATAAGCTCCGTCAGATGACTGCTAAGCAGATGGTATTCCTCGATAAAAGTGCAGGCTGTGAGCGTACTGGTACGTCATCTGGTATACGATTTATTTGGGGGGGCTGATATCTGATATCGCCGACGTCAGCTGATAGGAAATGGGCTTGGGCACCAGTTGGAGCCACACCACTACTAACACAGTGGCTGAAGAGGCATAAGAGATGGAGCATACTACCTGCGTATACTATCGAGGGCTATATCACTTTCGAGATCCGCCATAGCTCCTTTACCACAGCTACCTTCCTGGCTTTCGTTCGAAACCAACTCCTTCTATTATGCAATCCTTTCCCGGAGCCTCGCTCCGTTATCATCCTAGACAACGCCAGGATCCATCGTTACGCGGAGCTGAAAGAGATATGTGATGATGAAGGAGTATATCTGGAGTATTTGCCACCGTACTCGCCTGACCTCAACCCAATCGAGACCTTATTCTTATTGTTGAAAGCATAGATTAGGCGACACCAAGAAAGAGCTCTTGAATACGTTAGGAATGATCCTCAAAGGGGGTTTGGAAGCTTCCTGAAGCTCGCAGTAGAGTACCAGGAAGGTTTGGGGGATCCTAAGGCCTTATTCCGGAATGCCTGTATTGAGTGTTAAAATGTATAATAACGGAGTATACTTATAGGATTTTGCCATAGAGAAAACGTTCATTTTGGTGTCTCTATATACCTAGCTGGGCCTGTTTCTCCTATATATTTGGGCCATATGCATTTGGCCGCCAACCATCTAAAAATTTGAATACACCAAAATAGTTCAGAATTCATCTAGGTCATCTAGATACGCGTCCTTACTCCCAGCATCGTTATCGTCTGTTCCACCCTGCGTAGCAGATGTACCCTGCTGGCTAGGCGAAGGGGTGGAGGCTCCCCTGCTGTCGCCGCCGCCGCCGCCGCCGCCGCCCCCCCCCCTGGGGGGGGCGTTGCGGTAATGGGTAGGGGAAGGTCGATATACGAGATTTGTATGCCCAGCTCTTGCTCTTTCCCATTTGCTAACGTTCTCAACTATCTGATACCATATGCCCCGTCCAATCTGGTAGTCTTTTTCCCATTGTATAGCGTTCTCTTCGCTCTTGCATTTTTGGACATACCGTGGTGTAAAACATTCCTCATCCAGTCTGTCAAATGCCGCTCTGTATCTATCTCTTTGCCGTTCTGGTCTTTCGGTAATAAGCTATTGGGCATATTCTAGGAGATCTCGTTCAGGAGGGACAGGGCTGCTGGGGAGGGTATTGTCGTTTGGTTTAGATAAGGGGGGGGGGGTAGGGCGTACGGTGTTTTTTCTCCTTTCTCTTTTGCGTTATATAAGGATAGCTTCAAGTGCTGAAGTAGCCATCTGCTCTACTAGAACGTTAGATGTAGTGTTTTGCACAGGGGTATTCTGTATAGGGGCTTGAATTGCTGCTGTAGCCCCAAACGCATTGCCTATTAAGAGGGCCCCATTTGCTGTTTTCCGATTATCAGCTTCTTGTCGTTTTGCCTTTTTATAGTGTTTCCTGATACCCCTCAGGATGCTTGAAGGAGGCTTATCCTTGGTAAGACCGGAATCTGGTTGGAGCATCGCTGCTGCCCATAATCTGATATCGCCTATTTGTATAGGCAAATAGTAGCCCTTATTATTATAGCAGTATCGACCATTATTACTGCAGCTGACTTTCCCACACATTAGATATAGGCTAAGTACTTCCAGATATTGTATTTGGGGGTCGTTTCGTATAGCCTTATCGCATTCAACTAGTATAGTGTTTGTTGCAGAAGATCTGTTCCCCCTAATTGCTTTATTTTGCGTTCTACCAGCCTCAATCGTTTGCCCCTGGCCTGATCGTCTGAATTTATACACTATATCTACTTTCAGGTCTTTCTTTTTGGCTTCCCCCCATGATTTAAGCTCGTCTTCAACAACTTGCCAGCCTGCTGATATAGAGACATTATATGTTATTCTATCCCCAGCAGCTTGTCTGTTATAGGACGGAGTAGCACTAACTCCTGTCCGGTAGTATTCATGATTGTGTTCTCGGGCCCATTGTATAGCTTTGTGTTTGTATATGTTATAGAAGGTAGTTAGAGCTATAATGAAGTCGTTATTTTTAGTGAAAAGCTCTTTCGGCTCCCTACCCTGATAGATAGGGTCCTTGTTATCCTCCCAAACGATTTTGATATAGATTTTGTATGGTATCGGCTCCGGCTCTTCCTCATCCACTCCGCTGCTGTCGTTATAGGGGGGGGGGGGGGGATTTGCTAGGGGCGGAGGCCGAGAGGCTGATATAGGTTGAGAAGTTGGTTGAGAAGCTGGCTGGGAAGCTGATAATACTCTAGAGGATAATAGGGACGTCCTTCCAGGGGGGGCTATATAATTTGATCGTTATGAATCAAGAACTTGAGTCTCTAGGAGGTCTGCTTGGCTCTTATATAACATCTCGTTTATATAGCCGTTACTACCCGTTTCCCCCATATATATCAAAGCCCCCTTGGCGAGATGCCTTGGTGTAGGGGTTTGAGGAACGTTTCTTGCTCGCTGGGCCCCTAATGGTATTCCTGATAGTAGTCCTATATGCTCAATTGTATCGTCAAAAAGGGATGCAGGTAATATAGCCTGCGTGCTTATATTCATGTTTTCCGTATTGTTCCTGGCAGTAGGGCTGAGATCCCTCCTAGGAGTAGTAAGATGTAGACGTATTCGGCTTGGAGTTTTGCTTGGAGGATGGAGTCTTAAACGTTGACCTGGAGTACTGGGTAATGAAGTAGATAATAATGTAGAAGGCGTAGGTATTCTGCTTTGGCTATACGATAACAAACGGGCTGTTTCCTGATGACCAGAGGGTCTAGGATTTAAAAGATGGAGCCGTTTACTAGGTTGCTATACTGGAGGTGGCATATCCTCCTCTTCCTGTATTTCTTCCATTGTACCAGATCGTCTCTTCCTAAGGACTTGATGGCCCTCTTGTAGTAGTGGATTTTTCTGATAAGGGGCCTGCTGGCTGTTTCCCTGGGGGGCCTGCTCTGGAGGCTGCTTTGGAGGTCGTTTGGGAGGTCGTTTGGGAGGTCGTTTAGGAGGCATAGCTTGGTGTTAGCAATAGCGAAAGGAGTCAGTAGATATGGTGCGATAGTAGATGTATTGGATTAATTGCTATGGACCTATGTACGAGATTTATATATATATAGGGCCAGGGAGGTCCGATATGCAAAATATCGATTTGTGCGTACTAATGTGCTGTTCGCGGTACTAGCCTCGGATTTTGGTGTGGAATTGGTGGTGGGGGAAGGCCCATTTCGCGAACCGCCAACCGTAATGCAAGCAACGATATTGTACAGAGTAGTGTAAATTTACCCAGTTTGTTTGGATGTAGAGCCCACCTTTTGCCATCAGATCGTTTGCTTCGGACACGATTGCTTCTCTTGGATCTTGCATCTTCCCCTTCGTGGTGCTTGAAACCGCGTGGTGGAAGGAGGGAAATAGGCAGGTGTATCAATTGGCCTCCACCGACCCACATTCACAAAACTAACCATGCCCTCACGCGTCGTTCAGAGCAATGCGCGCGACGATGAGGTTTCGTTAACAACCACCACACCTCCATCGGAAAGCGAAATATCTTTCGTCTCTGCAGAATCCGAAAATACCTCTGACAAAGCTCCTTGCATTAGCGCGCCGTCATCACCATCTCCTACTAACAAGACTGAAAGACCATCATCACTACCTCGAGAATCCAATCCTCGGCAAAACGGACACACAAAGAAAAGGCAACTTGCATCACCACCATCTTCGCAAGCTCAATCATCTCCACTATCTCCACCCGCAGGATCTTACTTCGCATCTCAGCCTGGTGCTTCAGGCCCAGATGCCCGGTCGCCCTTCAACAAACGACCTCCCGCGTCGAGAAGTAGTCATGGGATAGAAACAAGATCGGGTCCCCCACCAGCTTTGAGTACTCAGAGGTCAAACAATGCCGACGTTCCTTGGCGAAGCCAGCCTCAAACAGACTCTACTACAAAAATATATATCTCGAACGGAGATGAGACTATCGATTCAATCTTGAGGTCTTCAAACTCTACAGCAGATGAGGGAACGGACTCAGAACACCTTAGGCTTGAGAACGGGGCGCCACGGAGGTCATCCCTTACAAGAGGAAATTTAGACAGCATGGCATCGAGACTGCAGACCCACGAGCGATTTGTAGAGGATCAGGATCCCACGATTCGAATGAGCAGTCAGAGCCTCGCAGAGTCGAGCCATCACCCGGACAGGCAAGAAGGTCGGCAGCCACAAGCGTCTCAGGAAGATCTCTTCTTGAACCTTGCACGAGCAGATTCAGTGGTTGATGATGGGGAGGATACAATGTCAAAAAGAGAAAGGCGGCGTGTAAGTACTACTGTGCTCTAAGTTTCTGACTGATCATCAGGTCCACGTCTTTGAGTGGGCTAAAAGCTTTTGAAATCTTTCTGTAGCACAGCTTAGGAACATTCAGGAATACTTTCATCATGAGACTATGCTAAAACTTCCCATCTGTTGTAGTCTCGACTAGGATATTCAAATTCTCGAACACCACGCCCTTCGTCTTCTGGAAGGCCATCGTCAAGTGGTGGACGTTTCTTTGGACGACGACCCTCAGCCGACCAAGCACTTGATTCACCCCAAACGTCGTCCTTTGATAGCTCTTTGGCATCAAGTTCCCACCCTCCTCGCCATGATGATGGTCTACGAGAAAAGTTATATGCAGCGTCTGCGCATCCGCTAGAACTACAAAGCCGCAAACGTCACTCGGGCCTGAATGCTAAACCTTCCTTCACAACACCACAGTATCAGAATGGGACAGCCAACGGACACTCGCCAGATTCACACATAGGATATGGCAGGCGAAGATCCTTTCGCGAATCGTCCCCTGGATTTTCCTCTCAAAATTACAAGGCTTCAAATCTGTCCTACACTTCAAAGCATAGCAAATATGCCTCTTCACCGCTTCCAGAAGGCCCAAGAGCAGCCAGAGAGCAAGAGAAAGCTGAGCAGGTGGAGCAAGGCGAAGGAACCGAGTCTACGGTATCAACGACAGCGCCCTCAACAGTGTGGGATGAGCTTGACGATCTGAAATCAAGGATACGAAAGATTGAGCTCACCGGCAAGCTTCCGTCTTCATCCAGTGCGGCGATGTCAACGGCATTTGGAGATCGTCCACCCACTGCGACTACAACCATGACAACTATGTCGTCGTCTCCAAAACGACGGCAGAGGCTGAGCGTGTCACCCGAGGCGTCCACGATTAATGGACCTGGAATTGCAGAGCTGCATCCCGTTCTACATTCTGCATTAGCGAAAGCGAAATTGTTGATCAGTCCTGAAATGTACAAAGCACTAGAAGCCACTGCATCTGATGCATTGACATTAGCAGCCACGATTGGTAGTGCAAGCTCGCAGGCAGCTGGTAGTACTCAAGCGTCGGTTGTGGGGGCCACAAACGGTATTGACAGGCAATTACAACGGAGGGCCGACAACATGTGCCGCAGCTTAGCAGAATTCTGCATTGCACTGGCAGAGGACAGATCCGAGACCGAGATCACCAGCACCAGGGTCCGTCCAAGAAGTAAAAATGGCAGTCCTGCCCTACAACGCAACGACACAATCACCCAAGAATCCAGCTTCCTACGTCCGACAAACGACGACCCTGAGCTCAGGGCAAGCTCGAGAGTTATGAGCCGTCTAGAAGCTCGACGTTCAAGCTTACTGATCTCCAACAGCCCCAGAGACTCACCTCCAGAGGTTGCAACGCCCACGCAAACAAGACCACCTATGCCGAGCAGGCTCGATAGGACATCCTCGGTCATTCGTCATCGAGACAACGACGGAGACAACGGCAACGCAGTGCGGAGGCCGTTGTCACGGGCAGCAACAGAAGCCGGCCACACACGGCCCTCGCCGCAAACTCGTGTATCCCGAGAATACACATCGCAACATCCTATGCCTGGCTTTCCCCAGCGATCGCCCTCCGTGCAATCGACTCTGCCAACGCGGAAAAGCTATTTCCCTTCCCCATCATCACAATCTCCCCTCACACCCAATGTGCAGCCGGGCAATAGACGATACCTGGACCGATCAACCCCGCCTTCTTCTGCAGATAGTGCACGCTTAGCTGAAGCACGCCAACGACGTATCGCTTCGCTTGGTCAGCCTTCTTCTGCAGCTTCTTCGCGAGTCGGCGTCATGACACGGCAGGCTGAAAGGGAGCAATGATGGATGTGTCACTTTTTGAATGACTTTTCTATTTCTATTTCTACATAATTGATGGGTTTCTGGGCCCCTGAGGGGCCTTCTGGGACGGATCAAAAATCGAGCTTGGCGTTCAGGATGGTGATGTGATGTGACTTGGGAAAAAGCGTGCTGGAGAACAATTCATCCTGGCCTGGACAGCACTGTTGCACCTGCCTCTAGGGGGGGTGACGTAACAATGATAGAAGATGCAGAAGAAGTTCCGACATCCTGTATTACCGTATGCATGGACTAGAACTAGTATGCACATCGTTCATGCAAGCCATATTCTTCACAGCCCATAAATTACTTCAGGTCTCAACTCCATAGAGATTGCTTGAGGGATATGTTAACACATCACATTCGGTTTTTTAACCGGTCTCCTAAATCTGACTCACCTTTTGCCAGCACACTCTGAACACCTGTTTCTTTCTTTTGTGACACTTCACATTTGCATGACTCATGTGATCTCGTCTTGAACCCTACAAATGCGCCCACCCCAATCGCAGCAGCTTGCATCTGCTCATCTTAGATCCACTACCTTTCTCCAAGGTCGTTCAACAACCCCCCTTCTTCAACTCTCATCCCTTAGTTTTCCTTCACGCTTTCCAGACACCTTCAACACTCCGAGAATAATAAGAACAGGATCCAATCAAGACCATCTCAAGTCCTCCGAATTGTCTTCCAATATCATCATGCCCTCTAGAGGTGGCAGAGGAGGTGGAGCTGGTAGAGGCCCGAGAGCCCCTCAAACGAGGGAGGTCACCATTTCCAAGGCGTTGAGTTTCGTTCTTAGGCATGGGGCGCAGGCTGAGCGGATCCACCTTGATGAGGGAGGGTGGGCGAATGTAGAGGATATTGTAAGTCTGGATTCTTTTGATTCTCTGGATCTTTCTCCCTCGAAAAGAGAAAGAGAGGCTGCATTTGGCATTCCTACTAGGACGTCTGCTTTGATTTTCTTCACCATGTCGAGAGGGCTTTTGAGGTCGACTCATTCTGATTACTTGCATGGAATTCGTTTGACTATTTGTTCTCTGTCTATTTGATCACGATAGGGATGACATTCTGTCTCCTTCCGTTCCCCAGGAATTCACATCAAATATATCGCCAAGAAAGAACCCTATCGACAACCCAATTGACCATTTCACCAGCTAGCATGGCATAAACTACGCTCCCTCAAAGTAACCTTCGCCGAACTCCAAGCCATCGTCACCTCAAACGAAAAGCAACGCTTCACGCTCATTCCCAACCCCAATCCCGCATCCCCTCCAAACTCCCCAAACTCAACATCAAAACAGCCCACGACCGACTCGCCCTCCGGCTACCTCATCCGCGCCGCGCAAGGCCACTCCCTTTCCAATATAAGCTCCGAAGCCCTTCTCGCTCCCATCCTCGCCGCAGACGCTGACTGCCCCGCCCTCGTCGTCCACGGCACCTACGAGAAATCTTGGACCCAGATCCTGCAGTCCGGAGGTCTGAAACCCATGTCCCGCAAACACATGCATTTCGCGCGCGATATACCCCCCCCATTGGCACCACTAAACAAGCATTCTCAGATCAGGCCTAAGACGGTATCTCCAGGGAAGGACAGTGGTGCCAATGAAATCATCAGTGGTATGAGAACCGGTGCGACTGTTTTGGTTTGGGTGGATGTGAAGGGGAGTATGGCAAAGGGGATGAAGTGGTGGAGAGCGGCAAATGGGGTTGTGCTTACAGAGGGCTTGGATGGAGGCGTAGGGTTGGAGTGGGTTGTTTGGGTTGAGAAGAGGGGGGTTGGGGAGGTGTTGTGGGGGAGTAGGGAGAGAGGCGCGAGGTTGAGGGAGGAGGGGGCGCGTGAAGCGGGTAAGGTGGACGGTGCGGACGTGGATGCGCTCGAGAAGGGGACGGATGGGTTGAGAGTCGATGGGGATGTAGTGGCAGCAGGGGCTGGGAAGGAGGCGGAAGCTCGGAAGAAGGACGAGGCTGGTGCGTTGAAGGATGATTGGGATGCCTGAGACGTTTTACAAGGCTACATAAGCCCAAGATCATAGATCATTACCTAAATGGCTTTGCCTGGAATTGAATCAGCGGACCATTTCCGGTAAAAAGCTGGAACCAAGAATCTCACCAGTCTCCCATGAGATACAAAGCAACGGCCGTTGCCGCAGCAAATCGCCCGCCACGCCTAGGTGGACTTCTTAGGTATGCTTCATATAGACAATGAACACTTCCCTTCACAGCAACTCATTTCTCAAAGAACCCCCCATCACTCCCCTCATCTTCTTCCGCCGCACCAGCATCTTCCTTTCCAGCCATTTTGACCCTCTTGGCATGCTTCTTCTCCGCCTCAACCTGCCGCTTCCTTCCTTCCTTCTCCTTTTCCCCACTCATCCTGCTCTTCCCTTGGCCCTCCGCCCCCTCGCTCTTATACAAGCCCCCTGACCGTCCCTCCCTCAATTCCTCCAGCCTCCCTTGGACC